>Ga0070741_10016000_pt1 | contig 12602 bp, 7 predicted proteins | sample Coa_R1_4_FD_66440 | JGI IMG/M metagenome (GOLD analysis project Ga0070741, IMG submission 66440) | Surface soil microbial communities from Centralia Pennsylvania, which are recovering from an underground coalmine fire - Coalmine... | ecosystem: Environmental > Terrestrial > Soil > Unclassified ...
GACTTGATTGATTTCCCAGTGGCCCGTGCCGTCGGAAACGGCGCGAACCGAGAATGGCTGGCTGAAGACGGTGGTCTGAATTTTGAGTTCCTCGGCGGGATCCGTGACGAGGCTGCTAAAACCGACCTGGGCGCCGGCGAGAGGGTTTCCGTTTTCGTCCAACACCACGCCGCTGAGGCGGACGGCCCGTTCCAAACGTAAGGTGTAGGAAGTGGGAATCACGTCGCCCCGGTCCACATGCCAGCAGAGCCGCGTCAGGGCAAAGCCCTCACGCTGCGCCACCAGAGTCAAATCGCTGATGCCTGCGTGGGGCAGAGGAACTTCACAATGGCCAAAGCGATCAGCGTAGAGCGGATCCTGGGGTTGGAGTTTGCCATTTAAGAAGAGGAGAAAAGCGAGGCGGACGGAGGGAATGGGCTGGCCCGTGTCGGCGGTAATGATGCGCAAGGCGAGATGATTGTTTCCATCGTTCCCAGAAGACGGAGAAAGAGTCGGCGCTATATGGGCGGATTGAGGCGCCGCGTCGGACGATGAACTGGCTCCGCGGCCCAAGTGTGACGCAGAAAGATCGGACACAGGCTGCGCGTGGGGCAAGACGAAGAAGGCAGCGGCGGCAATGATTGCGACGGCGACCGCCCAAAGAATGCGATGCGACAGGACACGCGAGAACACGGCGCCAAATTCGACGGCGCCGGCGAGGGCGGCGCGGGTGACGGGCCCCGCAAGGCCGGCGGGGGCCGCGGTCACCGCGCGTTCGGTGAGAACGAGCGCGAGGGCGGCGGCGGAAGTAACTCCGCGTTTGGAAAGTTCGACACGCAATTTATCCAAGGCGCGCTCGACGCGCATCCGGGCGGCGTTGTCGGAGATTTGGAAGCGGGCGGCGATTTGCGCCAGGGGCTGGCGCTCGAAATAACGCAGAAGAATGGCCTCGCGGTCGGCGTCGTTCAGGCGGTGCATCACGTCATCGAGAGCCGGGCGGATGTCCTGCCAGACGGTCTCGGAATCGCTGGATTGAAGAACCTGGCTCATGGCATGGGCTTGCGTTTCGCGCGCCTGGCGGCGGCTTTCGGAGCGGCGGAATTTGGCGGCCTCGAAGCGGGCGCAGGAATAGAGCCAGGCGGTCAGCGAGGGATGGGCCATAAGGGCGCGCGCTTTGCGGGCGAGCGCGGTAAACACGGCTTGCGTGACGTCCTGCGCGGCGGCGATGTTGCCGTTGACCTGGCGCAATGCGGCGGAATAGACGAGATCGATGTTCCCGCGCACCAAGTCGGTAAAGGCCGATTCGGATCGGTCCTCGACGTAGCGGCGGAGCAATTCGTTCGTCGTCATCACATAGGTTACGCCCGCCACGTCGCAAAACCGCACAAACCTCCCGCGCGGAAGTCGTGCTGTTAAGGGCGAGGCGGTGTGGAACAGAGTTGGACAAAGGCTTCGCGGACGCTCGCGGCCTGCGTGAGATCGAGCTTGAGGAAACGGTCGCGCCCGCCCTCTTTGACATTGAAAGTAGTGAAGCCATCGGCTGCCACCGAAACGCTTCCAGCCGCGGAAAGGCTGAAATAATTGCGGTCCGACAAGACGGCGTAGAGCGTGGCCGTGAGGTCCCAAGTCGGGCGTTCGTGCGGCGGCGGGATGTAGGCGTAATAGGCGTCGCGCAGGGGATGATGCGGGACGTAGGAGAAATCACGCTCGATGCTGACGGCCGGAAAGGGAACAGCGATGCCGATTTCGAAGCCGCTCCAAACGATGGAAGTGGGCCATTGGCGGGCGAGTTTTTGGGCGGCGGGGATGTCGCTGGTGACGTTAAATTCGAGGTAGTGGTTGCCATCGTCGATGGTTTGGAACGAGCCGGCCATGACAGAAAGAAATTTGACTTTACGTTTAACTAAATCGAGACCGCCAAGGTCGGAAAGCGAGTCGGCCGGCGTGTCGAGCAAAGCGGCGAAATTGGAAAAATAGCCGACTTGGACAAGGACGACGCTGCCATCGGGTTGGGCGGCCAGCACACGGCGCAAAAGCGTGGACGCATCCGGCGCGTCGCTGCTGCGGAGAAGATGATGCGGGTAGCGCCAATGATCGCCGTCCCTGATTTCGACGAGCGGAAGGAATCGGGACCCTCCATCAGACGGGCCGTGGCGGCAGCCAATCGGGACGTCAGGATGGCCATAGAAGGTATTGATGGCATCGACGAACGGGCCGGCGTCTTCATCGCGTTTGGTGATGGTGACGGCCAGGAGGCGGCAATCGCCCCGATCCTGCAGGACGTGAAGCATGCCGAGGGCGAGAACATCGTCCACGTCGTTGCCAATGTCTGTATCAAATATAATTGTTGCCGCCGCCTTTTCCCGGGCGGCGTCAATGTCCGCCGCAGCCGCCGTGAGGCTCCCGCAGGCAAACAATGCCGCTGCGACGATGGAAGCAAGTGAGGCGACGATGTGAGGCGTCCTATTCATGCGCAACCTGATGATCTGGCCGCCAGCGTAGGCAAACAGCCTTAAAAAGAAAAGAAGGCCCTGCGACCGAATCTCTGTGGGGCGAGGCGTAAAACCCGATTCGGGCGTTCGGATCCAAAGCGAATGAGCCAAAGATTTGCCCATCGTTGTTAGCGGGAGAGCAACGCGAGTCAGTCCGCCTCGTTCGGGCTGGATTTGGCATCGGTGCGCGAATTTGACCAGTGTGGCGGGGCGTGGCGCTCAATTCGGCGCAAAAAATTTGTTTTCAGAGCTATTGCAAGCGTGGCACGATTTAGGCAAGAATAGTAAAATTTTAAAACGACGCAGCGCAAAGTTAGATGAGAAAGACCGAAAACAACGAATATCGCCCCACCGGCCTGCCTCCAAGGCAGGGCCTGTACGATCCGCAATTTGAGCACGACTCCTGCGGGGTCGGCTTCATCGTCGATATCAAAGGCCGCAAATCGCACAAGATTATCCGCGATGCTCTGGCGGCGCTCATCAATTTAAATCATCGCGGCGCCTGCGGCTGCGAGGCCAACACGGGAGACGGCGCCGGCATTCTCATTCAGTTGCCGCATGCTTTTTTCAAGGAGACATGCAAGGCGGACAAGATCAAGCTGCCGCCGCTGGGGGATTACGGCGTGGGCATGATTTTCTTTTCGCGCGATCCCAACGAGCGCCGCGCCTGCGAAATTCTTTTCGAAAAAATCGTCGTGGAAGAAGGCCAGAAATTTCTCGGCTGGCGCACCGTCCCCACCCACAACGCCTCGCTCGGCGACACGGCGCGGGCGGGCGAGCCCTTCGTGCAGCAGGCCTTCATCAAGCGCAATCCGCGCATCGACAACGAATTGGCTTTCGAACGCAAACTTTACGTCATCCGCAAACGCGCCGAGCGCGCCATCCGCTACGGCAACATCAAAGGCGGGCACACCTTTTACGTTTCGAGCCTCTCCTGCCGCACCCTGATCTACAAAGGCATGCTCTTGACCGAGCAGATGGATGAGTTTTATCCGGACCTCAAGAATCCCGCGATGGACAGCGCGCTGGCCCTGGTCCATTCGCGTTTTAGCACAAACACTTTTCCAAGCTGGGACCGCGCGCATCCCAACCGCTACATCGCGCACAATGGCGAAATCAACACATTGCGCGGTAATGTCAATTGGATGCACGCCCGCCAGGCGATGTTCGAAAGCGATCTTTTCAAGGACGACATCAAGAAGCTCCTGCCCGTCATCAACACCGACGGCAGTGATTCAGCGATGTTCGACAATTGCCTGGAATTGCTGGTTCTCGCCGGGCGTTCGCTGCCGCACGCGATCATGATGATGATCCCGGAGCCGTGGACGAACCACGAGACGATGTCCGACGAGAAAAAAGCTTTCTACGAATATCATAGCTGCCTGATGGAGCCCTGGGACGGCCCGGCCTCGATTGCTTTTACCGACGGCAAGAAAATCGGCGCCGTCCTTGACCGCAACGGTTTGCGGCCGTCGCGCTATTACGTGACGAAGGACGATTTGGTCATCATGGCGTCCGAAGTGGGCGTCATTGACATTCCGCCGGATCGCGTCCTGCAGAAGGGCCGCTTGCAGCCGGGTCGCATGTTTTTGGTTGATACCGAGGAAGGCCGGATCATCGCCGACGAGGAAATCAAGCAAAAGATCGCCACCGAGCATCCGTATCGCGACTGGCTCAACCAGCACATGCTCGAACTGGCCGACGTGAAGGAATCCAACCGCAAGCCCGATCCTTCCTACCACACGACGCTGCAGCTTCAACAGGCGTTTGGTTACACCTTCGAGGATTTGCGCCTGCTCATGGCGCCGATGGCCAAGGACGGAGTTGAGGCGGTCGGCTCCATGGGTTGCGACACGCCGCTGGCGGTGCTCTCCAACAAATCGCAACTGCTCTATAATTATTTCCAGCAACTTTTCGCCCAGGTCACCAATCCGCCGATTGACTGCATTCGCGAAGAATTGATCACCTCGGCGGAAACGACCATTGGCTCGGAGCGCAATTTGCTCAAACCCAAGCCGAATAGCTGCAAATTGATTGAGTTGAAGTCGCCCATCCTCACGAACGAGGAGTTCGCCAAGCTCAAATACATCAAGGAAGCGGGGTTCAAATCGGTCACGCTGCCCACGCGCTTCAAGGCCCATGGCGGCGAAGAGGCCCTGGAAAAGGCCATGAATGATTTGTTCATCCGGGCCAGCGCCGCGATTGAAGCCGGCGCGAACATCCTGATTCTTTCCGATCGCGGCGTGGACGCCGAACTGGCCCCGATTCCCGCTTTGCTTGCCGTCGCCGGCCTCCATCATCATTTGATTCGCGAAGGCACGCGCACGCGCGTCGGCCTCGTCCTGGAATCCGGTGAGCCCCGCGAAGTGCATCATTTCTCGCTGCTCCTCGGCTATGGCTGCGGCGCCATCAATCCGTATCTCGCGTTCGAGACGCTCGACGACATGATCAAGCAAGGGCTGCTGCCGGGCGTCGATCACAAGACGGCCTGCAAGAACTTTGTCAAGGCGGCGGTCAAAGGCGTTGTCAAGGTGATTTCCAAGATGGGCATCTCGACGATCCAAAGCTATCGCGGGGCCCAAATTTTTGAAGCCATCGGCCTGCACCCGAGCGTTGTTGAAAAATATTTCACCGGCACGGCGTCCCGCGTTGGCGGGATCGGCTTGGATGTCATCGCGCGCGAAGTGGAAATCCGGCATCAGCACGCTTTTCCCAATCGCCAGGTCAACGGGCATGTCCTCGAGGTGGGCGGCAATTACCAATGGCGCGCCGAAGGCGAATATCATCTTTTCAATCCGCAGACGGTCCACAAACTCCAGCAGGCTTGCCGCAATAACGACTACAAAGCCTTCAAGGACTATTCGGCCGCCGTCAACGAGCAATCCCGGAACGCCTGCACCCTGCGCGGCTTGCTTGAGCTGAAGCCCGGCCAATCGGTTCCCATCGAGGAGGTCGAGCCCATCGAGGCCATCCTCAAGCGCTTCAAATCCGGGGCGATGTCTTACGGCTCGATCAGCAAGGAAGCGCACGAGGCGCTGGCCATCGCCATGAATCGCATCGGCGGCAAGAGCAACACGGGCGAAGGCGGGGAAGACCCCGCGCGTTACACGCCCGATGCCAATGGCGACTCCCGCAACAGCGCCATCAAGCAAGTGGCCTCCGCGCGGTTCGGCGTGACGAGCTTGTATTTGACTCAGGCGCGGGAATTGCAAATCAAGATGGCCCAGGGCGCCAAGCCCGGCGAGGGCGGCCAGTTGCCTGGCCGAAAGGTTTATCCGTGGATCGCCAAAGTTCGGCACTCCACCACCGGGGTCGGCTTGGTTTCGCCCCCGCCGCATCATGATATTTATTCCATCGAGGATCTCGCCGAGCTGATTCACGACCTCAAGAACTCCAACACCAAGGCTCGCGTCAGCGTCAAGCTCGTCGCGGAAGTTGGCGTCGGCACCATTGCGGCCGGCGTCGCCAAAGCGCACGCGGATGTCGTCCTGATCAGCGGGCATGACGGCGGCACGGGAGCCTCGCCGCAAACCAGCATCAAACACGCCGGAATCCCATGGGAACTCGGCCTTGCTGAAACTCACCAGACTTTGGTCCTCAATAACCTGCGCAGCCGCATTGCCGTGGAGACGGACGGCCAGCTCAAGACGGGGCGCGATGTCGTCATCGCGGCGCTTCTTGGAGCCGAGGAATTTGGCTTCGCCACCGCGCCGCTCGTCGCGCTGGGCTGCATCATGATGCGCGTTTGCCATCTTGACACCTGCCCGGTGGGCGTTGCCACGCAGAATCCGGAATTGCGCAAGAACTTCAAAGGCGACCCGGCGCATGCCGTCAATTTCATGCGCTGCATCGCGATGGAAATGCGCGAAATCATGGCGCAATTGGGTTTCCGCTCGGTGAATGAAATGATCGGGCGCACCGACATGCTCGAGCCGCGCGAAGCCATCGAGCACTGGAAAGCGCGCGGCCTAGATTTCACCAACATCCTTTACCAACCGCACGTCCCCGCCAGCGTCGGGCGCTATTGCACCGAGCCGCAGGACCATGGCTTGGACAAGGCCCTCGACAACACAACACTCCTGGAGCTTTGCGCGCCCGCTCTGGAACGCGGCGAGAAAGTCATCGCCTCGCTCCCAATCAAAAATGTCAATCGCGTCGTCGGCACCATTGTCGGCAGCGAGCTGACGCGCCGCCATCCGGAAGGGCTGCCCGAGGACACCATCTCGATCAAGTTCACGGGCTCAGCGGGCCAGAGCTTCGGGGCTTTCATGCCCAAAGGCATGACCTTCACCCTCGAGGGCGATGCCAACGACTACATCGGCAAAGGCCTGTCCGGTGGAAAAATTATTGTTTACCCGCACGAAAGCGCCACGTTTGTTCCAGAGGAGAACATCATTGTGGGAAACGTGGCCCTTTACGGCGCCACCGCCGGCGAAGTCTATATCCGCGGCATGGCGGGTGAGCGTTTTTGTGTCCGCAACAGCGGGGTCAACGCCGTTGTCGAAGCCGTGGGCGATCATGGTTGCGAATATATGACCGGCGGGCGGGTCGTCGTGCTTGGGCCGACGGGCCGCAATTTCGCCGCCGGGATGTCGGGCGGCATCGCCTACGTCTTGGACGAAACGGGTGATTTCAAACAACGCTGCAACCCCCAAATGGTCAGCCTCGAAGCCTTCGAGGACGCGTCGGAAATGGAGGCAATCCGGCTGATGATTGACCGGCACGCCAGATACACGCGCAGCCAGCGCGCCCTCAACGTGCTGGGCGCGTGGAAAAAAATGGCCCCAAAATTCGTCCGCGTGATCCCAAAAGATTACGACCGGATGCTCAAACTCATCAAAGGCGCCGTCGCCTCCGGCCTCACCGGTGACCAAGCCATGATGACCGCTTTCGAAAACAACGCCAAAGACGTCGCGCGCGTCGGCGGTGGTTAGGCCGGAACAACGCCGCGCGCGCGTCAACAACATCCCAGCACCGCACACACAATGGGCAAACCGACAGGTTTCATCGAATATCTCCGCGAACTGCCGCTGGATCGTTCGGCCATCGAACGCATCCGCGATTGGCAGGAATTTCATCTTCATCTTGACGAAGCCAAACTCCGCGAGCAGGGCGCCCGCTGCATGGACTGCGGCATTCCCTTCTGCCACACCGGCACGCTCATCAGCGGCATGGCCTCGGGTTGTCCCATCAACAACCTGATTCCCGAATGGAACGATCTCGTTTACCGCGGCCTCTGGCGCGACGCCCTCAACCGCCTCCACAAGACGAATAACTTTCCCGATTTTACCGGCCGGGTGTGCCCTGCCCCGTGCGAAGGCTCTTGCGTCCTCGGCATCAACAACCCGCCCGTCACGATCAAGAATATCGAGTGCGCCATTGCCGACCGCGGTTGGGACGAAGGCTGGATTGTTCCGGATCCGCCCGCCACGCGCACGGGCAGGAAGGTCGCCGTCATCGGCTCCGGTCCCGCCGGGCTTTGTTGCGCCGCGCAATTGAATCGCGCCGGCCATTACGTCACCGTGTTCGAGCGCGCCGACCGCATCGGCGGTCTGCTCATGTATGGCATTCCCAACATGAAACTCGACAAGGCCCTGGTGCAGCGCCGCGTCGATCAGATGTCCGCCGAAGGCATCCGCTTCCTCACCAACACCGAGGTGGGCAACGATTATCCCGCCGAAAATCTCCTCCGCGAGTTTGATGCCGTCGTCATTTGCACCGGCGCCACCAAGCCGCGCGACCTCCCCATCGAAGGGCGGCAGCTCAAGGGCGTCCATTTCGCCATGGAGTTTTTGCAGGCGAACACCAAGGCCGTTCTCGACGGCCACAAAAACGGTTCGTACATCTCGGCTGAAGGCAAGGATGTGATTGTTGTCGGCGGCGGCGACACGGGCACCGATTGCGTGGGCACCTCGATGCGCCACGACTGCAAGAGCCTCGTCCAGCTTGAGATCCTTCCGCGTCCCCCGATGGACCGCGCCGCCAACAATCCTTGGCCCGAATGGCCCAAAGTCTATCGTCTTGACTACGGCCAGGAAGAGGCCGCCGCGAAATTCGGGGCCGATCCGCGCGTCTATCTTACGACCGTCAAAAAATTCAACGGCAGCAAGTCCGGCCAGCTCAAGGAAGCCGTCACGGTCCAGATCGAATGGCAAAAGAACGAGAAAGGCCAGTTCGTCGCCCAGGAAATCGCCGGCACGGAGCAGTCCCGCCCCGCGCAACTGGTGTTGCTGGCCATGGGCTTCCTCGGGCCGGAAGGCAATCTTCTTGACAAACTCGGCGTCGAGCGCGACCCCCGCTCCAACATCAAAGCCGAGCACAACAAGTACTCCACCAACATCCGCGGCGTGTTTGCCGCCGGCGACGCCCGCCGCGGCCAGAGCCTCGTCGTCTGGGCCTTCAACGAGGGCCGCGGCGCCGCCCGCGAATGCGACCGCTACCTGATGGGCCAGACTGATTTGCCGTAACCCCGACAGGCCACGCGTAATTCTCGTTCCTAATTACGACGGAAATGGGGTATGGTTGGGCCATGGACTGGCTGACCGCCATCGTCTGCGTGGGAATTCTCTCGTTCTTTGTTGTCGAGCACGCTGAACATCTGCCGCGCCAACAGAGCCGTAAGCTCCGCCGCTGGTTCCTGGGTTGGACGATCAAAGGTTGCGCCATTCCCGCGATCATTTGGATATTCTTTAACTCCGGAGTCTTTGCGAAACTCCCCTCGCTTGTGCTGGGGCCCAACGCCCCCGCCTCCGGGCCGATGCATGCTTTGGCCGTGGCCGGCGTCTTCGGTCATGGGGTTTTCGTCATTGCCAGTTATTGGGCCGCTCTCACCTCGGCCTGGTTGGTCGCCTCCTTTTACCGCGATTCAGACATGCGCGACGAATTCAAGGGCCAGATTCTCGCCTGGTCCTGTCTGCTTCTGCCCATTGCCGTGTTGTTCGGTTGGTCGTTCGGTTGGTATTGCGCCGGCATCGCCGCCTGCCTGTGGTTCATGCCGCTGCTCCATGTCGTGCGTGATCTGATGCCGCACACGCCTCCCAAACCCTCCTACTCTCGCGCCGTTGCCCGCATGAATTTCGACAAATTTGAGGAAGCCGAGATGGCGGTCATCAACGAACTGGAAAAATGCGAGGACGACTTCAACGGCTGGCTGCTTCTCGCCGAACTTTATGCCGTGCATTTTCACGACCTTCTGGAGGCGGAGCGAACGCTTCTTGACACCTGCAACAATCCCGCCACGACTGATTCCCAACGCGCCGTCGCCCTCAACAAGCTTGCCGACTGGCGACTCAAGCTGGCCAATGATCCCGTCGGCGCGCGCCGCCATCTCGAAACCATTCGTGAAATGATGCCCGGCGCCCACATGGCCCACATGGCTGAGTTGCGTCTTCGGCAATTGCCCGCCACGCGCGAAGCTTATCTTGAAAGCGTCCATACAAAAAAGATCCGCCTCCCGGCCCTGCGTCACGACTTTGACGAATCCAACGTCGGCCCATCTGAAACCCAGACCGGCCCGTCCGATGCCGAGCGCGCCGAATCTCTTCTGCGCGCCCGCCGCCTTGCCGAAAAACTCCAGGCCAATCCGAACAACATTTCCGAACGCGAGCAACTCGCGCGCGTTCTGGCCGAAAAACTCGGACAGACTGACGCCGCTCTCGAGCAACTCGATCTCTTGTTGGCGCTGCCCGAGCAGGCGCCGCCCCAAACAGCCGAATGGCTTGCCCTCAGCGCCGCCTGGCGCCTCAAATACAAACGCGACGAATCCGCCGGCCGCCGCATTCTCGAACGCCTCGTCCGCGACTTCCCCGAAACCGCCCAAGGCTTCGCCGCCCAGCGCCGTCTCAACCTCATGGAGATGGAGGCCAAAATGCGCGCCCAGCGGCCCCGCCCAGCCGTCGCCACCGAGCCCCCAAACATCACCGTCCCCGGCTAGTCCGTCACCGCCACGATAATTCCCCACACCAGCAAGCCCGCCCCGAAACCGATCACCGAGTCCGGCACAACGGCTTTCATCAGCATCCCAATTCCCGTCCCGATAATCGCGCATCCGGGAATCACCAACAGAAACGCCGCGCCCTTCGACCCGCGCCGCGTCAAGTACTCCCAGTCGGGCGCCTTCTGGTCGCTGCCGCGCCCTTCTTCAGACTTGTATTCGATAATCATACATTCCTTTCTTCAACGAGTTTCATTTCCTGCTGGCGCGTTGTGATCGCCCTGACTTGCTGCACTTCCCCTCTTGATCTTCTACACATCTTTTTTCAAGAACCCACGCGTGTTTCCAGCACATCCGCGGCCCGCTCTGGCGGAAGAGTCGGCAGGAGCGACAATCGCGCCTCAAATTGCGGAAACTCCTTCACCGGCGCGCTCAGAATATCGCGCAGCCAATCCGCATTTCGGTTTCTCCTGCAGCCCCGATTTCATAGGTCGTCCGCTCCGGGCGATTGCCTTTGCGCGACGTTTGGCCCGCATGAATCAGCCCGGTCCGTTCAAAGCGCGTCGCTGGCTCTGTATAGAGCGACCCGTAACGCAACTTGATGCTCTCCTCTTGTGCCGTTCGCGCAGGGTCGCCGCCCATTTCATAAGGATGCATTGGCCGCTCATAGAGGAGGACCAAAACGGCCAGGGCTAGCGGATTGCTTCGTTTCTTGACCGTTCACGTGAATCCGTGCACGGGTATAAGCGAGCGTTGATTCTATTTCAACCTCTCTTTTTCATTCTGGTTTGTCGGCGTCGCTGCGTGGCTGGCGATTAGCTAAACATTCCCTTGCCGCCGTTGATGTGGATGACCTGGCCGGTGATGTAGGACGAATCGATCTCCGAGGCGAGAAAGACGTAGGCCGGGGCCATTTCGCAGGGCTGGCCGGGGCGGCCCATGGGCGTGTCCCGCCCGAAGTGCGGCGTTTCCTTCGCCTCAAACGACGCGGGAATCAGCGGCGTCCAGACGGGGCCGGGAGCGACGGCGTTGACGCGAATGCCTTTCGGCGCGAGTTGTTTCGCCAGGGAACGGGTAAAATCAAGGATCGCGGCCTTGGTGGCGGCGTAGTCGCTCAACGTCGGGCTTGGATTGTAGGCCTGAATTGAAGTTGTGTTGATAATGGCGGCGCCGCGCTTCAAATGCCGCAAGGCGGCCTTCGTCAAATAAACAAAACCGAAGTAATTGGTTTGAAAGGTGCGCTCCAAGTTGCGGGCGGTGACTTTTTCGAGCCCATCGACCGTGTGCTGCTCCGCCGCATTGTTGACAAGGATGTCGATCTTCCCAAACTGGCGTCTGGCCTGGGCGATCGCTTTCCTGCAGAAGGCCTCGTCGCCGATATCGCCCGCCAAACCCAGGAAACGGCGGCCATAGCTTTCGACAGATTTCCGGGTCCGCTCGGCGTCGGTCCGCTCTTTAAGATACAGGGCGACAACATCGGCGCCTTCCTTGGCAAAGGCAATCGCGACGGCCCGGCCAATCCCGCTGTCGCCTCCGGAAATGACCGCGACTTTGCCCTGCAACTTGCCGCTGCCTTTGTACCGCGGGTCGTCGGACAACGGCTGGGGATTCATCCTTGTTTCCAAGCCGGGAAGGCTCTGGCTTTGCGGAGTCGGCTTGGGGCGCTTGGAGCCAAGCAATTCCTTGAATCGAGGTTTCATCACAGCAGTTTAGGCGGCCTCGAAACCCAACGGCATCGGTGGACTGGAGGATTGGGAGGTGCGGGAATCGCCGCCGGAGGCGATGCGCCGCGCCCGTCACGGACCGCTGCGCAGGCGGAAGTATTGCTGATCGTTGGTCGGCAGAACCGTGAAAGGCGAAGCGACGTTCGTGACGTCGGTGTAGGGTCCTTGGACAGAAGGGGCGGACTGCAGGACGCCCGAAGTCCAGGAAAGCTGAAGCTGGCCGTTTCCCGAGCCTTGGATGGTCACGCCGCCGGAAAGGACACTAGAATTGACAGTAAGATGAGCCGCGCCGCTCTCCGCGGTTCCATAAGGGTTGGTGACGACCACGTAGTAATCGCCCGCATCGGTGGTTTGGAGATTGGTGACGGTCAAATCGCTGGCGTTGGCGCCGGAGACCGCGCCCTCAGGGCCATACCATTGGAACGACAAAGAGGCCCCGGCAGCGATGACATCATTGGTCGCGACGCCGCCAAC
>Ga0070741_10016001_pt1 | contig 12600 bp, 13 predicted proteins | sample Coa_R1_4_FD_66440 | JGI IMG/M metagenome (GOLD analysis project Ga0070741, IMG submission 66440) | Surface soil microbial communities from Centralia Pennsylvania, which are recovering from an underground coalmine fire - Coalmine... | ecosystem: Environmental > Terrestrial > Soil > Unclassified ...
GAATAGCCTGGAAAATGCGCGAGATGTAAAAGTCAAGCAGACTTCAGGCGAGGAAAAGAAAAATTGCGGATGGTTGCGAGGTTCCCTGAACGTTATAAGAGTCAGGAGTACTATTTATTTGCGCAGTAAGGAGACAGCATTTTATGGCGCTGATTACTGAAAGCGTGAGCTTTCCTTCAGGAAACCGGCAGCTTAATGGATTTTTCGCGCGCCCTGAGGGCGAGGGACCTTTTCCCGGATTGATCGTGATTCATGAAATTTTTGGATTGAGCGAGAATATCAAGCACTGGGCGCAACGGTTCGCGGGAGCCGGCTATGCCGCAGTGGCCGCCGATCTCTTCACCGGGCGTAGCCGGGCGGTGTGTATGTTCAGTATGATGAGTGGCATGCTCTTTCACTCGCTCAATCACCGGGGAATTCAAGATCTCAGGGCTGCACTCGATTTTTTGCAGGCGCAGCCCTCGGTTGATCGTGAGCGGGTGGGCGCGGTGGGCTACTGCATGGGCGGCGGACTGGCCGTTGCCTGGGCCTGCACCGACAATCGCCTGAAAGCAATCGCGCCGCACTATGGAGCGAATCCCAGACCACAGGAGGCTCTCAAACGGCTCTGTCCCGTCGTCGGCTCCTATCCCGATAAGGACTTCACCACGAAAGCGGGCCAGCAACTTGATATGCTGCTGGACCAGTATGGAACGCCCCATGACATCAAAATTTATCCCAATACTAAACATGGCTTCTGCAATGAGGACCGCGCTATTACCTACAATCGCGACGCGGCTGAGGATTCATGGGAGCGCGTAATCGCCTTTTTCGGCGAGCATTTAGCATTATAAGGGAGCTGTATCGTGATTACTGCACGATTGATTTCCATCTGTAAGATGCTGGCGTGATCCAGAGGATAGAGAGCAAAACGGCTGAGTCTGATAGTCACCACGCGGAGAAAATCGGCGATATCACTCATCAGCAGTCTGGGACGCAGGCCACTCTGTATTGTCCTGTATGCGACGCGCTGATGGACATGCCTGCCGGGAGTGTCGCTGCCTAACTACAGCACCTGGCAGGACCGGGAGGCGAGGATGCATTGATTGAAATACCCAGGGGCCGTGCCAGCGTTTGTTCCTGCGAGATACCGGAGGGAAGAGCCCGGGGTGAGGAAATCGCACCGGCACTATAGGTGCATTTTCTAACCTGGACAAAAACTTCATGCACTTTGTTGTTGCATGTGGCACTCTGTACTTGTTTCTGAGGGCAACTGTAGTGTATAGGCGCTTCTCTTCTCCATGGACGTGAGCTTACCTCGCGTCCATGGAGAGACAAAGCCTGCCTTCGCCTCGTCTTCCGCCAGCGATTGCAGAGCATATATCGCACTACGGTTCCAGTGCGTACATCACATTCGCTACACAGGTCAGGGCGGCTGTTTCGGCCCGCAAGATACGCGCGCCCAGGGTAACGACCTGGACGCCGTTTTTGCGGGCCAGCGCGATTTCATCGGGTGTCAGGCCGCCTTCGGGACCGATAAAGAGCAGGATGGTCTGGGGGATCACCACGCCCGCCACGCGCATGCGCACGCCTGCCAGAACATCGCGCAGCGACCTGCCCTCGGCCTCCTCCCAGGGCATGATCGCCAGGGCGCCCCCGGGGATCTCACTCAGGGCCTGGGACAGCGGGCGAATAGGCTGCAGTTCGGGGAGCGTGGCCCGCCCAGACTGCTCGCTTGCCTCCTGAATGATGCGCTGCCAGCGCTGAATCTTCGCGGCCCCGGCATCCTGCAAACCCGCAGTCGAGCGGTGGCAGAGGACGGGGGCAAAAGCTGCAACTCCCAGTTCGGTGCCCTTCTCCAGTATCCACTCGAAACGCGCCGACTTCATCATCCCCTGGCAGAGGATAATACGAATGGGCAAAGGTGATTTGCCCACGTGACGCTCCAGCAGTTGAACAATGACCCCCGCGCGACTGCTGCTTTCAACGGCGGCGAGGATCTCGTTGCCCTGATTGTCCAGCAGAATCAGCCGTTCGCCCAGATCCAGCCGCAGCACATCGCGCACCTGATGGGCTAACTCTCTGGGCAGCGAAAGATAGACGCCCATCTCCTTGACCAGTTCGGGAGCGATAAAGAAGCGATGCATACTTTCCCCCTGAGTGAGCTATCGTTGCATGATGAGGGTAACCCAATCGTCAATCATTCTCCGTTCAACCAGGCGCAGGCCGGTGTCTAGCAGAGGTTGTTCGGCTTCGTGGCGGCGCTCCTCGATGATGCCGCTGGTGATCAGGAGCGCGCCCGGTTTCATCACCCGCGCCAGTTGCGAAGCGATGCCTCCGATCACCCGTGTGATAATATTTGCTAGCACAAGATCAAACGATCCCGCTATGCGCTCAGCCTGCGCTTCGTCGAGTACGCCCGGCACGACCTGGATGCGCTCGCTGAGGTGATTGGCCGCCGCGTTCGCTTGCGCGCTCTCGACGGCCACGCTGCTGTTATCAATACAGTAGACACTCTGCGCGCCGAGTTTTGCGGCGGCCAGGGCCAGGATGCCAGAGCCAGTGCCTACGTCGAGCACGCGCATGCCTGGTTGCGTACGTAACTCAAGCTGCTCCAGGCACATACGCGTGGTCGGGTGCAGTCCTGTGCCAAAGGCCATGCCAGGATCGAGCTCCAGCACGACCTCCTCATCGCATGGAGTGTATTCGCGCCAGGAGGGACGAATCACCAGGCGGTGCCCGATATGCGTTACGTGGTAAAACTCCTTCCAGGCGTTGGCCCAGTCCTCTTCGTTGACCACACGGGTAGCGAGCTCGCCCACAAAATGCGCCCCCAGGCTGGAAAGGTGCCAGAGACCCTCGGCGATGCGCTGGCGGGCCTCCTCCTCTTTCCCATCAATCGGCAGGTAGGCATGCACATTTACCGGCTGGCCCACCAGCACGCGATACTCCTGTCCCTCGTCAATCAGCTCAATCGGCTCCTCGATCGCTACTCCACCCGGCGCATAGCTGCTCAACAGCTCGCTCACCGACTCTACTGCCTCCGGGTGAGCCTGCACACTCAACTCTAACCAGTGCATACACTGTTCTTCCCTCTAAATATCTTGCACAAAATAATCATAAGTCGTAACTACCTGGAAGCCGCAGGAACTATACAGGCCAATGGCGCTCTTATTCTCGACCGCGACCTCCAGTGTAATAGCTTTTATGCCCTCGCCGTGAAGCTGGCGAATGATATATTCCAGCATCTGCCGCCCATAGCCGCGTCCGCGATCCCGGGTGCGTACGACAAAACCATAGATGCCAACTTCGCCGTCGTGGTAATCCAGGCGCAGGGTACCCAGCGGTTGCTCTGCCAGCGTTGCGATATATTGTGGCTGGTTGTTCAGTGCGAAAATCTTCTCGACAAACTGGCGCGCGTCTTTCTCGTCGCCTATATCGGTAGCAATAATCGAGATCAAGGCCTCTTTATCTCTCAGGGTAGCCGGGCGCATTTGAAACTGCGGATCGCTCCTCTGCCGCTCAACAAAAGTCTGCAGCGCCATCTTATGCTCGGAGAAATCGTGACGAGCTCTGACGGCCCTGATAAACGCGTGCCCGGACTCTGAACTCTGCTCACAGATGAGAAACATCTTCTCAACGCCGCGCGCTTTACACTCCCCTCTGGCTGCCTCAAAGAGCTGGCGAAAGATGCCCCGGCGGCGGAACTCAGGCGACACCATGCCGGTCATCTCTTTCTCCTCTTTTCCCCAACCGTCAACGTACAGATAGCCCACAAGCTCGCTATGTTCATAATACAAAAAGTCATCAATCTCATTCCCAGAGCGTCGGCGCAGGCTATCCAGGGAGATGGGCAGATCCAGATTATCCTGCCCATCGCAGACTGTGATGAGCCGGGAGATCTCGTCTATTTCTTCCCCGGTTAGCGTACTTTTTTTCAGCAACCCCTGTTTTTCGCTGGTAGACATCTTCTTTTCCCTCACAAAATAAGTGAATACAACAGAGAGGCGCGCTATAACGCACCAACCCGGCTGTGAAATACGATACAGGGGAGGGCAGGGATTGTCAACAGGTTTGTCGCGCTTCCAGGTGGTATGATAGACGCGAACATCATCCCAGGAGGTACTTATCCCCGATGCGGCTTCCAGACACCCTTGTTACTCTTGTTGATTACGTCACTCAGCTTGTCTACCGTCTCACTGATGGCAGACTGGGCGAGAAACAGCTCAAGTATTCTATGCTGCTCCTGCATACCGTTGGACGAAAGACCGGGCAGACGCGCACGCACACGCTCCTCTATGTCTACGATGGTGAAGATATAATTATCTGCGCCTCCAACAACGGCCAGTCCCGCAATCCGGCGTGGTACTTGAACCTCAAAGCCAATCCGCGTGCGCAGGTCCAGGCGGGTCGGCGGCGGTACGAGATGGTGGCCGAAATAGCCTCGGGCGAGCAGTACGAGCGCCTCTGGCAAAAACTACTCGCCGTACGCCCACAGTACGCCGAATATCGCACGCGAACGACACGCGAATTTCCCATCGTGATCTTGAAGTCAGTCAATTCGCCGGATCTCTCCTCTTGAAAGAGTGTCTACTTTCTCCCCGTTCTGCGCTTTCCCCGCCTTTCTCTGGCGCGAGAGCGCCAGATTGAGTGGAGAAGAGTGCGGCCAGGTTTGGAGATCTGGCACTCGCTGAGCAAGAGCTAGAACACTGCCGGCTCCATATATTCGCCAAAGGCCAGGCGGAACACATCCATAATCTCGCCCAGCGTGGCGTAAGCCTTCACCGCCTCGATGATCGCGGGCATGGTGTTTTCGCTGCCCTCGGCCACGCTGTGCAAATTGTCCAGCGCGCGCCGAACGGCGGCCTGGTCGCGCTCGCTCCGCACGCGGTTCAGACGTTCCAGGTGGGCTTTCTCGCCCACGCGGTCGATATAGAGGGTGGGAACTTTGATTGCCTCGTCTATGACATAATCATTGACGCCAACAATTGTGCGCTTATGTGTGTCGATCTCTTGCTGATAGCGGTAAGCCGATTCGGCAATCTCGCGCTGGAAGAAGCCGTTCTGGATGCAGGCCAGCACACCGCCCAGCGAATCGATGCGCGTAATATAGTCCATCGCCGCCTGCTCGGTCTCATCGGTCAGGGCTTCGACAAAGTAGGAGCCGCCAAGTGGATCGACCACGTTGGCCGCGCCGCTTTCGGTGGCGATGACCTGCTGGGTGCGCAGGGCGATCAACGCTGCCTGCTCCGTTGGCAGAGCCAGGGCCTCGTCGAGCGAGTTCGTGTGCAGGGAATTTGTGCCGCCGAGTATCGCCGCAAGGGCTTGAATGGCCGTGCGCACAACGTTGTTATCGGGCTGCTGCGCGGTCAGCGAAACGCCAGCGGTCTGCGCGTGGCAGCGCAGCATCCAGGAGCGCGGATCTTTCGCGCCATAACGTTCGCGCATCAACTTTGCCCACAGGCGGCGTGCGGCGCGGAACTTGGCGATCTCCTCGAAAAAATCGTTATGCACGTCGAAGAAGAATGAGAGACGTGGCGCGAACTCGTCGATGCCCAGTCCGCGCTCAAGCGCAGCCTCGACATACGCCAGGCCATCGGCCAGGGTAAAGGCCAGTTCCTGCACCGCTGTTGCCCCGGCCTCGCGGATATGATAGCCGCTGATGCTGATCGTGTTCCAGCGTGGCATCTCGCGCGTGCCGAACTCAATAGTATCGGTCACCAGGCGCATCGAGGGTTCTGGCGGGAAAAGAAACTCTTTTTGCGCAATATATTCTTTCAGAATATCATTTTGCAGCGTGCCGCCCAGCTTTGCGCGCGGAAAGCCATTTTTCTCGGCGTTGACGATATACATGGCCCAGATCACCGAGGCCGGGCTGTTGATGGTCATCGAGGTAGTGATTTTATCGAGAGGAAGATCTTTGTAGAGAATCTCCATATCGGCCAGCGAGGAGACGGCCACGCCGCATTTGCCAAACTCGCCGGCAGCCATCGGGTGATCGGTGTCATAGCCGTAGAGTGTTGGCATATCAAAGGCGGTCGAAAGGCCGGTCTGACCCTGGGAGAGCAGGTATTTGAAGCGTTTATTGGTATCCTCTGCGGTTCCAAAGCCGGCGAACATACGCATCGTCCAGGGCTTGGCGCGATACATCGTGGGCTGTACGCCGCGAGTATAAGGATACTCACCCGGCAGGCCCAGGTCGCGCCGATAGTCGAGCCCGGCGTTATCCAGGGGGGTATAGACCCGCTCAACAGATACGCCCGATGTGGTCATCAGATACTCGCGCTCGGGTATGCGCTGCGTGGAGGGCTGGACCGTCTCCTTCTCCCAGTCCTCGCGTGTTCTGGCAAGGCGAGCCAGCTCTTTTTTATCGAAAAGCGTGCCCTGCTCTGCAACGGGCTTCTTCTGTATCGCGCTTTCCTGCGGTGATTTCTGCTCTAGCATGTTTGAAAAAACTCCTCGTTGAGTCACCTGGTGACGAATGAACACTGCTGGGAAAAGAAATGTCTAGACCTCAACTGCCATCGCGACCGCGCCGCCGCCGCCGAGGCAGAGCGTGGCGAGGCCACGACCGCCACCGCGTCGGCGCAGTTCGTGGATCAGGGTGGTCAGCACGCGCGAGCCGCTGGAACCGATTGGATGGCCGAGGGCGATTGCGCCTCCGTTAACGTTTACCCGCGTCCAGTCCCAGTCCAACTCTTTGCCGTTCGCCAGCGCCTGGGCAGCAAAGGCCTCGTTTACTTCGATCAGGTCAAAGTCATTAATCTTCAGTCCTGTCAATTCGAGCACGCGGCGAACCGCGCGAGTGGGCGCGGCGAAGATGTAGCGCGGCTGTATTGCGGCTGAGGCATAGGCGACAATGCGTGCCAGGGGCGCCAGGCCGCTTGAGCGGGCAAATCCGGCATCCACAACCACGGTCGCGGAGGCGCCGTCGCTCAGGCCCGGTGCGTTTCCAGCGGTAACGCAGCCGTTGGCCACAAAGGCCGGCTTAAGCTTTGCCAGGGCCTCAAACGAGCTGTCGGCGCGGATCGGCTCGTCGGTGTCGATGACCACTGTGCCTTTCTTCTGCTGAATCTCAATCGGCACGATCTCATCCTTGAATCGCCCGGCTGCCGTGGCGGCGGCGGCCTTCTGGTGACTCTCCAGGGCCAGCCGATCCTGCTCCTCGCGCGTCACATCGAATTTCTCGGCGATAATTTCGGCTTCGTTGCCCATGTGGATGTCCTCGAAAGCACACCATAGGCCGTCGTTGACTACTGCGTCTACCAGTTCGCCGTTGCCCATGCGGTAGCCCGTGCGCGCCTTGCGTAGCAGGTAGGGGGCATTGCTCATGCTCTCCATACCACCCGCAACATAGGCCCGCGCATCCCCCGCGCGAATCGCCTGAGCTGCCAGCATGACCGCTTTCAGACCAGAGCCGCAGACCTTATTGACGGTGAATGCGGGAATGTCCACCGAGAGGCCTGACTTCACTGCCGCCTGCCGGGCTGGAGCCTGTCCAATGCCCGCTGAGACAACGTTGCCCATAACGACCTCGTCGATGGAGGCAGGATCGATGCCCGCACGCTTTACTGCTTCTTTTATGGCGAATGCACCCAGTTCGGGCGCCTGAAATTGTGCCAGCGCGCCAAGAAATTTTCCCGTTGGCGTCCGTACCGCGCCAACAATTACTGCCTGATGTTCTGTCATATCCTCTGCTCCTCTCAGGGCATTCCACGCCATTGTGGATATATATCCGTAGAACGAAATCTATTGGTTCGACTTTTTCTCCCTTCAACGGGCATAGGTCTTATGGACATTGTATCGCGCAGGCGGAGCCGGGGGCAAATGTGTTCTGCTGTTTTTTCTTCTATAAATCGTCTCTCATGTTCTTTTTGATATCCGATACTTCGCCTGCGATGCCGCCCTCACCTGGAAGGAAGAGACCGGCCTCTTCTTTCCAGATGGGGGCGGCATCGCAAGAAAAAAGGATAGCTTAGGTGTGGAACGGATAGCCAGCAAAAAGAACCGGAAGCCAGCCGAGCCAGTTGTTGCTTTTTTTGCCTGACAAGCAGAATAATCATTGACACAATGGTCAAGAAAATCGCCAGGGAAAACTATTGAGGATCATCAGAAAGACTCTCACCCTGAATGGCGTGGCCGCGACATGGGAAAAGTCGGTCTGCTTGATAGCATCGACGCCCCAGCCGAGCAGCACGTACCAGATCCAGAAAAAGAGGCCAATGCACGCGCCCTGGAGAAGCGAACGGGGATCGGGCAAGCGCCTCGCCCACCAGGCGAGGCGCTTGCCCGATCAGCGTGATCTGGCGCGGTCTTTTCTTTGGATCAACTTCCAGCATTGAGGCGATCAGCGCCGCTAGCTCGGCTGGCAGCGGCTTTGTGCGCCGGGATGGCAAACCCTGACGCAACTCGAGCGGATCACGCCCGGTAATCAATGTCTGCAAGGTTGCGCCCAGGGCATACATGTCGGAACGTGCATCCGTTTGCGCCGTGCCATACTGCTCAGGCGCGGCATAGCCAGGAGAGCCGAGTGGCCCGGTATCGCGCTGTTTCTCTGGCGCAAAACGGCGGGCAATGCCAAAATCGATCAGATAGACCCGTCCGGTGCGCGTCAGCATAATATTGGCCGGTTTGAGATCGCGGAAAATCACCGGTGGACGCCGCGTATGCAGATACCCCAGCACGTTCGTCAGCGCCATCCCAATCTTCAAGACCTGGCCGATCGGCAACTATCCTTTGCGAGATCGTTTCAGCCGCTCCTCTAACGTCTGGCCCTCGATATACTGCATGACCAGATACCAATGGTCAGGATCGGTAAAATGGTCGTAAATCTTCGGCAAACCAGGATGAGAGAGGGCCGAGAGGAACGTGATCTCACGATTAAATGCATCAGTTGCTTCGATGATTTCACGCGGCTTAAGTGAACCAAGATCAATCCGTTTGAGCGCGACCAAACGACCGTGTTTTTGCAGCATATCCCTGACCAGATAGGCCGCGCCAAATCCGCCCCGACCAACTTCGCGCACGACGCAATACCGTCCTGCGACTAGATTGCCGGCCTTGAGCGGCTCAACAGAAACAGGCGTACCGGCCACAACCTGCAATTGAGGCGCAGGAGCGACTTTCCCCGCAGCGAGCGGAGCCTCTTGCTCTGGTTTCGCGAGTGGTCGTTGGCAAGCCGAACAGATTACCGCAGCTTCCGTGTTCGCCGCGCCGCATTCGTTGCAAAAATGAAGCATCGAAGACTGCATAGATCCTTCTTTCTCAAGCGAGATACTGCTCACAGCATCTCGCTTGCATTGCCAGCGTTTTTACCATGCGGATAAATCTCTTCAATTTCAGGAAGTGAAACTTTTTGCCAATCTGCGCACCTGAAATGGGACTCAGCCAGTTTGCGCCAGTGGCCCGTCCAGGCGAGCAGAAAGACGTTTTCCCACAGCCATCACCAATCGTCTTCCGTTTGGAAGGATAAGAGCTCCTTCGTTGACTTTGTGACACCCCTCCTCTAAGTCGCGTGCCAGAGCACGAGTGTTAAACGCACACACGTCGAGTTTCACTTCGCGCTCTGTTACGGTAACCCAGCCGCCGAGTTTGAAAAAAGGTAGCAAGCGCTGCCAGCCACAGGGTTGATAGCTTTCACCAAAATAGTGATCTCTCACCCACATTCCCAGGTTGGCGAGTCCTCCCTTCAAAAGGGTCATGATCTGGTCCTTCGTGTGATCCAACTCGTACATATCCCGCGCCTGAGCCTGTAAATCTTCTTGGTGCCTCAGCACTTGTCGGAGTGCCCACCAATACCGCTCGCATTTCTCCATCAGGCGAAGCCTGCGCTGTGCGTTCTTTTCGAGTCTGGCCCTGTCCGGTCGTACTTCCCACTCGGCAGCTACTTGCCGGGCTTTGAGAGGAAAATAGTTCCGCTCTTGCGTTCGGCCCGCTTCTTCAAATGGGCTGACCTGGATCAGAAGTTCATTGCTGCGCTGCTCATACACCGAGACGTGCGCTTCCAGTTGTTCATCCTGTTCCTTGAGTTGGCCTCATCGCACTCGACAAGCCTGCGCCAACTGTTGCAGGCGCTGCGCTCGCCTTTGGGCCACGACTTGGCGTTTGGCCAGTTCCGAGTTCACGACCTGCTCTTTGGCATCCCCATGGTTCGTCTCCAGATTGAGCGGGAGTAACCAGTCGCGAATGATGTTTTCCTGGCAGTTCCATCGCTCGAAGTAAGTTTGGGCCAATTCTACTGCATCTCCCTTGGGTCCGGTACTAATCACTGGAATGAGTTTCGGTGTCTTGGGCACTGGCGGAGCAGGCACTGCCTGCCAGCCTTCCTCCCAGTACTGTGTTTGTTGTGAGGGGAGATCACGCCGCCAGTCGTTCTCCGCGGCTTCAACCTCGGGTTCTACAGGAAGCAGCTTGCGCCAATCGCGGATCAAGGCCCCTTCTACCTCCACAGGTGGGTCAGAGGGATTTGGTCTTGGGAAAGCAAAGCCCACGGGATGCGCAACGAGATTTTTAACTGATCCAGAGAGACTGGCAAAAGCCTGAAAAAACGTGTCTCCTGAAAGAGAAAGAAACGAAAACAGCTTTTCTCACAAGGAGGACACCTTTCCAGTATGACGCTTTCTTCTGTGACCGTCCAGACCACGCCCGAATCGCAGCCATCGATCCCCCATTGGATGGGAGAAGTGGCCGCGTTTGCTCAGATTCTCAAGCAAACAGGCACCCTCAGCGCCATCACCGAACGAGTCCGCTTCGCCCGCGCGCGCCTGGGAACCGACGACCTCATCGATTTCGTCGTCGTGCTCATGGGCTCTGCGCTCTCCGGTGAACCGACTCTGCAAGCCTTTGACGCGCGCCTGGTGCCATTTGCCAACGAGTTCATGGCGCTGTTTGACCGCAAGCACTTGCCCTCGCGCTCCGCGCTGTCCCGTTTTTTAGCTGCGCTGGATCAGGCCAGTATCGAGCAAGTGCGAACCTTGTTCCAGCAGGATCTGCTCGCCCGCCATCCGTTTGCTGATCTCGGTGGGATCACCGATCGCTGCGCTGAGTCCTGGTTCATGGCCGATGGGGATGGCACCCGCAAAGTCGCGCGTCAACGCGCTCTGCCCCAAACCGAAGCGCTGCCTGCCCCGTACCGTCGCTTTGACCGCGTCTGTGCCAAAGGTCATCAAGGACGCAAGCGCGGCGAAGTGGTACGCACCAGGACGGTGGTCCTGCAAGCCCATCCCCCTCAGCTTTTGGGAACCTTTGGCGGGGCAGGCAATGGCGATGACCGGGGCGAATTGCTCCGGGCACTCGCGGTCCTCACGCAGTACGCCAACCAGGTGAAGATCCCGCTTGAGCGTATCCTGGGGCGTCTGGACGGCCTCTCTGGCAATGCCGCTCCGCTTTTCGATGTGCTGGCAGCGCATGTGGGAGTGATTGCACGCCACAAGGACTCCCAGTTGCTCGATCTGCCTGCCGTGCAAACCGTCCGGGCCGGGCCTCCTGCCGCGACCTGCACCCATCTCGAAAGCCAGATGATCCGCATGCTCTTTGATTGCCCAGCCGTCCCGCTCTCGGCTGCCGGGCCGGTGGTGCGCTTGCTCGTGGCGACCCACCTCGCCACTGCAGAGCCTCCCCCGGTTGGGGAACAGCGTGGGAAGACGGTCTCTGAACGCTTTGTCTCGACGCTGCCTTCCCCGGCGTTCAGCGCCAAAGACGTGCTCGATTTATATCGGCATCGTGGCTCCTTTGAAACCGTGCTCTCCGATGAAGATGAGGAACAAGACGCCGATCGTTGGGTCTCGCGCACGGCCTGGGGACAAGAATGTTTCCAGATCCTGGGGAAGTCGGCTCTGGAACCTGAGGCTGGAACTCGGCCAGCATCTGGCTCCCGTCGCCGTGCGCACGACCGAATGTGCTCCCGCGCACGTGGTTTCGCCAGTCGCGCGCAGTGAGCCAGTCGCTCCGATGATCTCTGGTCCTGCGCAATGGGCCAAACGCTCGTTTACGGGTGGGTTCCCTGGTTCCGCTTTTTCCCTCCAACCTGACGGTTCCCTGCGTTGCCCCGCCAATCGTCCGCTTTACGCGCAAGAACGTCGACCGGAACACGATGGCTCTTTGCGCGTGTTGTATGCTGGCCGCATCGGCTTTTGTCGCACTTGCTCGCTCCGGGAACCGTGTCAAGAGCATCCTTCCACCAAAAAACCGCGTCGGGTCAGCGCCGTCTTTTGGCCCATGTCTGCTGATCCTCTGGTCACGCCTGCTCTCCCCACTTCCTCACCATCACCGTTGCCCGCGTCTTCGCCTCTCTTCTGGGCGATTGGCCTCGCCGCTCTCTGCGACGCCTCTGGCTTCAGCTTCTGCGCCGCGAAACGGCCACCTTCTCCTGGGTGTTGGCTTCTGCGCGAGAACCTCTTGGTGAACAGGAAGAGATGATCTTCACTCGTGAACAGCGCGCCCACTACCGCCTCTCCTGGTCACAACGTCTGGCTTGCAACGCCCGTCCCGCCGACGCTCCCAAGCTCACTGTCCTCTTCCATGGCCTGCCCGTACGCTTCTTCGAGACGTTCGGCTCTCCTGCTCAGGCCGCTGCGTAACGCTCTTTTCTCTCTCTCATCCCTTTTTTCGTTCACTTCTGGC
>Ga0070741_10016002_pt1 | contig 12599 bp, 9 predicted proteins | sample Coa_R1_4_FD_66440 | JGI IMG/M metagenome (GOLD analysis project Ga0070741, IMG submission 66440) | Surface soil microbial communities from Centralia Pennsylvania, which are recovering from an underground coalmine fire - Coalmine... | ecosystem: Environmental > Terrestrial > Soil > Unclassified ...
AACTGCGAGTTGGCTATCAGCGGGCCCTGGCCTCCCTATCACTTCCTGCCAGGGAAGCTGCGCACCGTGGCCGGCAACTCCTAAGTCCGCGACCCAAAAGCCCCCTTTTCACAAAAGGGGGTCGTGTCCTTTCCCGTTTCCGGATTACCCTTGTGCAGCGAATGTGCAGGAATGTGCATTTCGGAGAGGAACCAGTCGCCCTCGTCTTGTGCTTCCCAATGCAAGCTAAGTTGATGTTTCTTATTGCCTTAGGAATACTGCGGATTTTTGGTAGCGGAGAGATTTCTTTGGCTGCGCAAGTGCTCTTTTAGCATGCAAGAAAAGAGGCCGCTGAAGAAGCATGACCTTCACTCTCCATTGTTCTCGACATTTCCCGTTACATCGTTCCGCTTGCCGGAACGGTGCCTTGCATCGCCTTCCCTGAGTTTACCCTCCATTACCCTCGCCTCTTTTGAATTGTGGCCCCAGAAATGGGGCCGCTTTTTTGTTTGGTCCTTGGTCTTTGGTGGTTGCTTTGGTCGTTCTAGATCCATGTTTTTCTAATAAGCTTGGTACTTTCATGACAATTTCGGCCGTCCGCATGTAGGATCGTCTGTCGCTCAAATCAATCCCGGAAAGATCATGCGTCGACTGCATTTGGTTTCATTTCTGCTCGCCTTTTCCATCTGTTCTCTCGCTCAGACCCGCCCGACCAAGTCGTCTTACGACGAGGAGAAGACGCCGGCGGTCGCGTCGCTTTCGCCACAGCTTCGGGACGCGCTAGTGAAGCTGCGGGATGCGGCACTCACGGACGACTACGCGATGCAGCAGGTCGAGCACCTGTCTAACAGCATTGGCCCGCGACCTGACGGTTCGCCCCAAGCACAAGCGGCGGTCGAATATGTAGCTGCGGAACTCAAGCAACTTGGTCTGGACGTACATCTGGAAGAAATCAAAGTTCCACACTGGCAACGAGGACTCGAAACCGCTGAACTGACCGAATTTCCCGGACGGCCCAAAGAAGTCACGCAAAAGATTGTGCTCACGGCTCTCGGAGGTAACACTCCTACGCCCGCGACCGGGATTTCTGCCGAGGTCGTGGTGGTGAACGATTTCGAGCAACTCAAGAACCTCGGCCGCGCGCAGGTAGCCGGAAAAATTGTTTTGTTTAACGTGCCTTTCGATAAGGAAAAAGCCGCCGCGGGCTTTTGGGGTGAAGCCTACGGGGAGGCCGTCGCCTATCGCAGCCGAGGTCCGAAAGCTGCGTCGGAACTAGGAGCCATCGCAGCTTTGGTGCGTTCTGTGGGAGGCGCAGACTTTCGTATCACTCACACAGGCTACAGCCAGCCTGCGGGCATCCCAGCCGGAGCTGTGACCAGTGAAGATGCCGACCTGATCGCGTACCTGGCGGCGCGGGGCAAAGTGATGATGCATATGGTGCTCACTTCGCAGAACGGACCCGACGTCACCAGCTATAACGTGGTGGGAGACTTAAAGGGTTCGGAGCACCCCGAACAAGTCGTCATCGTTTCCGGGCACCTCGACTCATGGGACCTTGGGACCGGGGCGATTGACGACGCGGCCGGAGTGGCTGTTGCCATGGAGGCGGCGAAGCTGGTGCAACAGTTAAAACTGCATCCCAAGCGCACGATTCGCGTGGTGGCATGGATGGATGAAGAGAATGGCGGACGAGGGCACGATGCCTACGCCGCGCTTCACGCCGGGGACATGGCCAATCACATTGCGGCCATCGAGAGTGACCTGGGTGCGGGCCACCCCTTGGGCTTCTCGGCGAAAGTCAACAAGAACGCGATAGCTGCCCTGGAACCAGTGAAGGAGATCCTGGGTTCCTTCGGTGCGAACGTGTTCCAGCAAACAGAGTACAGTCCGGGCGCCGACATTGCTCCGTTGGCAAAGGCGGGCGTTCCCACTTTAGGAATTCTGCAAGACGGAAGAACTTATTTTAATTATCACCACACGGCTGCGGACACGCCAGATAAGATCGTGCCGCGTGAGTTGCGCGAGAATGCCGCGGCCATGGTGGTCATGGGTTATGTTCTGGCGGACATGCCGGAGCCCTTGCCGCGATAGCGACTCGGGAAGCGGACGCAACTTCGCGGTCTGCGAGTCCAGCCGGCCAGTTGACGCATCTTAATTTATGCGCATATCATTTCCGTTTGGCAAAGGACTGAAATCGCAGCAAGGAAGCGGCCCGTGGGCCGCAATTATTGTTCATGGATAAAAAGAAACTGGACGCATTCAAGAAACGGCTGGAAGACCGGCAGAAGGATCTGCGCCGGATGGTGTCGCGTACCGAACAGGATGGGCGCACCGCGGACGACGAGGCGACGCAAGACATTGCCGATCGTGCTGCCAGCTCCTACAACAAGGAATTCCTGTTCCATCAGAGCAACAACGACCGCCAACTTCTCAATATGGTAGAAGGCGCTTTGAACCGCATTCGCGAAGGGTCCTTCGGGGAGTGCATCTCATGCGGCAAGGAGATTAATCCCAAGCGGCTGGACGCGGTCCCGTGGACGCGGCACTGCATCGAGTGCCAGGAAAAGCTGGAACAAGGTCTGCTCGAAGAGAGCCAAAAGTAAATTCACTGGAGAGACGGACATGGGCGTCCGTCTCCTTACTTCGGGGTCGGCCTCCTCCCAATCAAAAAAGATCAAATCGCCTGATCTGCATCGGGTCTCTCTGCCCTTTGACGTTCCTCTTTTTCGCCTGTTAAACTGTTGGTTTGTAAGCCTGTCCTCTAGCCCACAAGTTATTCACCAGAAGGGAAGTTCGTGCGCGCAGAAACCCGTCATCAACTCAAACAGGACCGTTTCAGCAAAACCACGATCGACGTAGCCGAAGCTACAGTTCACTGGTCGGTTGAACATAAGAACAAGTTGATCGCCGGCACAGTCGCCGTCGTAGCCGCCGTTGCCCTGGTGCTGGGCGGATGGTACTACCTGAATCAACAGGACTTGAAGGCCAGCTCTGAGTTGAGCCAGGCGGTCAGGACGATGAGTACCCAGATCCGTCCCGCCAACATGCCGGCGCAACCCGACTTTCCCAGTTTTGCTTCGGCCAAGGAGCGCGCAACCGCCGCGCAGACTCAGCTGCAAAAGGTGATTAACGAGTATCCGCACACCAAGTCTGCGGATTTCGCACGCTACTTCCTGGGTGTTTCGGCGATCGATCTCGGCGACAACGCCGGGGCCGAAAAAGATTTCAAAGAAGTCGCTTCCGTCCACAACGATGACTTGGCCGCATTGGCCAATTTCGCCCTGGCTTCGATTTACCGCAACAGCGGACGCCAGAAAGATGCGATCGATATTTACAAGAAGCTAGCGGATAAGCCAACGCGCACCGTCGGCAAGACTGCGGCGCAAATGGAATTGGCAGCCACCTATGAAGCCGCGCAGCAACCGGGTGAAGCCAAGCGGATTTACGAGCAGGTGCAAAAAGAAAATCCGAACAGCGAAGCTGCGCAGATGGCATCCGCCAAGGCTCAGGGGATCAAGTAGTACGGTGTAGCCAGAGGCTGAGTGCGCAGTCCTGATACTTGGCGAGAACTCCGCGGCCGGTTCTACTCTGGCGCAAACAGTTCGTGCCAAAGTTTTTCTGGAACTAGGGGGCGACTTCCCGCTTTCAGGTTTGCCATCACGTGCTCTCGATGTCCCATTCCCACCAGTGACGTAGTTACTCCCGGAGTTGAACGAGAGAACTGAATCGCGGTTTCCGCGTCACTCGCACTTCCCAACTTCTGGGCGAGGTGCTTCGGCAAACCGTGCGCCAGACGTCCTTGAAAGAGCGTCGCGCTGGCAACCACCCCGATACCGAGGCGATTGGCCGCATGAATCGCAGGCACCTTGATCTCTCCTGTTTCCTGGTTGGCCAACAAGTAAGCTTCCGGCATCGCGAGGTTGAACGGAAGCTGGATGAAACGGAAGTGATTGTCAACTCCTCCGACTTTGCGTGCGAACTCCGACATTTCGAACAGATCCAGGTACTCGGTTGACGTCGGCGGTACACGAAATCCGTTCCAGGTGGCAACGCCATAGAAGCGGATTTTTCTTTCCTCCACCTGCTGCTCGAGCATTTCGAAAGCGCTCTCCAGGCGCTCCCGAAATACATCGCGGGCGACCTCCTGCAACTGCGTCTCAGGGTTGTGGACATAAAACAAATCGATGGTGTCCACGTTGAGATTGCGCCGCGATCGGGCAATCTGGTCCTCCAGGTATCTTGGGGTCATGCAGTGGATGCCGGCGGCGATCTGATCGGGATCGAGGATACCCGGCGCCACGTATTCCCGCAGGAAGTAGGCGCGCGGATCGGGCGGCATCTCGCCATCGAAGGAAAGATAGCCGGCCTTGGTGGCGATGAACACTTCTTCGCGTGTAATCTCTCCCGCGTCTATGAGTTTCGCCAGCGCGGCACCGATATTGCGTTCAGATCGCTGGTGGCGATAGTTGATGGCCGTGTCCAGCACATTGATGCCGGATCGCAACGCCGCCACGATCGCGTCCGTGTAGTTCGCGTCCGCCCGATCGTCGGGTTCTCCAAGGTAAGTACCCAGACCGATGGAGGAGAGCGAAAGGCCATCAGCAAAAGCAGCTCCGCGAAAGTGCCCTGCGGATTTCAGTGCAGGAAATCGTTCTCTGAAGTGAGCAGTACCCTCGTCCGTCGCATAGCCCCGAAGCATTTTTCGAGTTTACCAGTGTCATGCTTCATTACGGACGTAATGCCTGGCATTTTGTTTGTCGCGACAATCCGATTTGGATTCTTGAAAATCTCTGAAGCACCTCCATCCTGAGGAGACGTATGTCCGCCATCCGATGGGTCCGCTCCGTCGCGTTCGTGATCCTGCTGAATTCCGTGCTCACGACACAACCGTTTGGACAGACGGTGATTCCTTCGGCAAGCACACCGGCGAATTCCGATACGGGACAAAGCTTGGCGGACTACGCCCGCAAAATTCACAAAGAGAAGCCTGCGGAAGTACGCACGACAGAACAGGACGCGAATGAACTTTTCAAGAAGGTAGATGAGACGTTCGAGTTTGCCAGCCGGGATACCGGCTTCCCCAAGCGCTACAACATCAAGCGATACCTGGTCAGCCAGGCCGATGTGGAGAAATTTACGCGCGAGCGTCTGGCAAAGACGCAAGATCCAGTACGCCTGGAGCGAACCCAGCTGACCATGAAGAAGTTCGGATTTCTTCCGAGAGATTTCAACCTGATTGAGTTTTCAGTGAAAGCAAATGTTCAAGGAGTCGCCGGATACTACGACGAGGAGAAAAAGACAATTTCGCTGCTGAACTGGGTTCCGATCGAGCAGCAGGGTCCCATCCTCGCCCACGAACTTACCCATGCTTTGCAGGACCAGAACTATGATTTGAAACGCTGGGCCAAGGCCGGACAGCCTCCTGCGAGTGAAAAGAATGGCCGGGCAGAAGCGGACATGGACGAGAGCGTCGCCGTGCGCCACGCGGTCGGTGAGGGTCAGGCCATGGTGGTGTACTACGACTACATGCTGGCGCCTTATGGAAGAACGCTGTTGAACAGCCCCGGAGTAATTTCGGAAATGGAAGATCCTTCGGTGAAGGCGGTGGTCGACACTGAATTCATGCACAATGCGCCCATGGTGTTGCGCGAGATGGGAGCGTTTCCCTATCGCGACGGACTGCTTTTCGAAAATGAACTGCTGGCCAAGGGCGGCAAGGCCATGGCCTTCGCGGGGGCGTTCGCCCGCCCACCGCGCAACACTCACGAAGTTTTGCAGCCGAAAGCCTATATCGAACGCGAAAAGATGAGTCCGGTAGTGATTCCGGACCTGCAAAGTTTTGTAGGCGGAAAGTACGAGCTTTACGACAGCGGGAGCATGGGAGAACTCGATGTGCGCGCGCTTCTGGAACAGTACGGGGAGCGTCGCCTGGCTCCCGAATTGTCGGCTGCATGGAGTGGCGGATCCTACGTCATGCTCAAGAAAACCACGCCGGAAGCGAGTGCGACGCAGGTGGCCGATCTCGCCTTCCTCTATGTTTCCCGCTGGAAGAACCCGCAAGCCGCAGAGCAGTTCGCAAGAGTTTACGCGGCCAGCGTCAGCACGCGCTATCGCAACACAAGTGTTCCGCAAAGCAATGCCTGCGCTGACACGGCCTGCGCGCTCTCTTCGACGATCGTAACCACAGAAGAGGGACCAGTTCTGGTCGAGACTTGGCCCGGCAATACGGTCATCATCTCAGAAAGCTTCGACCTGCAAACGGCAGCGCAGCTTCGCGGAGCCGTGCTGAACCAAAAAACTTCTACGACGCAGATCCTGCCCCAGAAAGAACTCTGCATTCGCCTCGAGCAAATTCCCGCGTTCCGGGATTTCCAAGCCAACCTGGGTGCTCGCATTTTCGATCAAACCAAATACCGGATGCACCAGTAGGACTGGCAGGACCGCGCAGCCCTCGATAATTGTGTAATCGGTATATCCCGTCGTTGGAGATCCCCCATGACTGGCAAGAAACATCATCATCACGGCGCGCCCGCGAGCCATCCAATTCGAGTTGTCCCGATGCATGTCCCGGGGCGGGCGGGCGAAGCGGCGCCGGCTGCGCAGTTGACCTACCGGGGCGGTCCCCTGATCGCGAACGTTGAGGTCTTCACCATTTACTGGGGAAGCGGCTGGAATAAGTCTCCCGCCAGCGATTTGATCGCGCAGCTCAACCAGTTCTTTACCGACATTCTGACCAGCACATTGCTGGACGAACTAAGCGAATACAGCGTTCCAGGAACGGCCATCGGTCACGGCAAGTTTGTCGGCAGCAAAACGGTCACCTCGCCCGGACCGGGAACGACCGTGGATGACAGCGATATCCAGAAATTCGTGCAGAATCAAATTCAGAGTGATTCGTCCATTTTTCAGCCCGGTGCGAATTCTCTCTATTTCGTCTACGTGCAGCCGGGAACCACGGTGACCCAGGGCGGCAGTGCCTCCTGTCAGGCTTTCTGCGGCTATCATGACGCCATCAACTCCAGCATTTTTTATGCGGTGATGCCCTATCCCGGATGTTCGGGATGCACCGGCGGCCTCGACGTGTTCCCCTCGCTGACCTCCACCAGTTCGCACGAGCTGTGCGAGGCAATCACCGATCCCGTACCCGGCCAAGGCTGGTACGACGACTCCAACGGGGAGATCGGCGACATCTGTGCATGGAAGACGAAGACGTTGAGCGGATACACGGTGCAACTGGAGTGGTCGAACAAAGCCAAGAAGTGTGTGTGAAATGCCGGGTGGGCACGGTCGTCCTCAGCCGCGTCGCCTGCGAGCGTAGCCGCTCCGCGGCCACGGGTTCCGATTTCCTGGTCTTTTCGATACCATAGGGAGCTTCTCCGACGAATCGAGGGCGCCTCATGGCTGACTACACTCTTCGTGTCAATGGCAGTGAGCACAAAGTAAGCGTGTCGCCCGACACGCCGCTGCTGTGGGTGTTGCGTGACACCCTGCAGATGACGGGAACCAAGTTCGGCTGCGGCGCCGGATTATGCGGGGCCTGCACCGTGCATATCGACGGCGGCGCCGCGCGCTCTTGCTCGACGCCGGTATCGCAGGCTTCCGGTAAAAACATCACTACCATCGAGGGCTTGTCTGCAAACGGTCTGCACGTTCTGCAACAGGCATGGATCGCGGAAGAAGTACCCCAGTGCGGTTACTGCCAACCGGGGCAGATCATGAGCGCCGCCGCGCTGCTGACGAAAACGGCACAGCCCAGCGATGATCAGATCACACAAGCGATGTCGGGCAATCTTTGCCGCTGCGGCACTTACGACCGGATTCGCCGCGCGATTCACCGTGCCGCACAGAGTGGAGGCGCACGATGACTCCACTCTCCCGCCGCGACTTCCTGACTGCCGGAGTTGCCGCCGGCGCCGGCCTTGTCATCGGCTTCTATCTGCCGCACGGCCCTGGCAGCTCCAGCAAAGACGTCTTTGCCCCGAACGCGTACTTGAGAATCGCGCCAGACGGAAAGATTACGATCGTCGTGGCCCGCTCTGAGATCGGCCAAGGCGTGCGCACTTCCCTGCCTATGATTCTGGCCGAGGAACTTGAAGCGGACTGGAAGCAAATCCAGATCGAGCAAGCCGGCGCCAGCACGCTCTACGGCGATCAGAGCACCGGGGGCAGCGCCAGCATTCGAACAACCTGGGATCCGATGCGCAAGGCGGGAGCGGCTGCCCGCGAAATGCTGATCTCCGCCGCTGCGATGAAGTGGAACGTTCCGCGCTCTGGCTGCAAGGCCGAGAACAGCACCGTCATTCACGCCGCTACGAACCGCAAGCTCAGTTACGGCGAACTCGCAACCACGGCGGCAAGTTTGCCCGTGCCGAGCGACCCACCGCTCAAGCAGGCAAAGGATTACAAGATCGTGGGCAAGCCCATGCCGCGCCTCGACACTCCGGACAAAGTGCAGGGGAAGGCTCAATACGGAATCGACTTCCGTCTTCCAGACATGAAGTATGCTCTGCTGGCACGCTGTCCCGTGATCGGCGGAAAAGTGGCGAGTTTCGATGACAAGGAGTCGAAAAAGATTGCCGGCGTAAGTTATGTAGGCAAAATCAGCGACTCGGCGGTGGCGGTCGTCGCCGAAAGCGTCTGGGGAGCCATGGAAGGACGCCGCGTGCTGAACGTCACGTGGGACGAAGGTCCTAATAAAGATCTGAACACTCCGGCGATTTACGAATCGCTGAAGCAAGCGGCTTCTGGCAAAGCGGCAACACTTTACAGCGTCGGCGATGTTGCGAAAGCTTCCGGACGTCGCTTCGAAGCTGCGTACCAACTGCCATTTATGGCACATGCTCCGCTGGAGCCGGGAAACTGTACTGCTCACTTCAAGGAATCCAGCTGTGAACTTTGGGCTCCGACGCAGGTGCCTCAGGATGTTCGCGATTCCGTGGCACAGGCTATCGGGTTGGATCCCGATCAGGTGAAAGTGAACATCACGCTGATTGGTGGAGGCTTCGGACGGCGGCTCGAGCATGATTACGGAGTGGAAGCCGCCCTGGTCTCGAAAGCGATCAATGGGCCGGTACAAGTGTTGTGGACGCGGGAGGACGATATGCGGAATTCAACCTATCGTCCGGCGAGTTATCACCACCTCACCGCGACCCTGGGGCCGCAGGGCTGGCCAGTAGCTTTCTCGCACCGCATCGTCATGCCGTCCATCAACGGGCAGAAAGGATTCCCCACCGACGGCGGTATTGACTCAGAGCTGAAAGATGAAAGCTCATTTGTTTACGCCTTCCCGAACGCGGTGATCGATTATGTGATGACAGAAACGCCGGTTCCCCTGGGCTGGATGCGTTCGGTCAACGCTCTGCAGGCGGGCTTCGCCAGCGAAAGTTTTATGGATGAACTGGCCACGGCGGCAGGCAAGGATCCGCTGGAGTTTCGATTGCACATGCTGGCTAATGACGAAACTCTCAACGGCTGGCAAACTGCGCGCATGCGCGGAGTGTTGCAGCTTGCAGCGGATAAAGCGGGATGGGGTAAACCACTTGCTGCTGGCCACTATCAGGGGCTTGCATGCTTCGCATCGTTCAACACCTATGCCGCCGACGTAGTGGAAATTTCCATGGAGAACGACAAGCCTCGCTTGCACCGCGTAGTTGGCGTGCTCGACTGCGGGCAGGTCGTCAATCCCAATATCCTCGAACAGCAGATTCAGGGTGCCGCGATTTTCGGTCTCGCGAACGCCCTGCGTGCGCACATCACCATCGACAAAGGCCGGATCGTACAGGGGAACTTCGACGATTACGCGCCGCTGCGGATGAGCGAGGCACCGGCGGTTGAAGCGTATTTCGTGCAGAATACCGAATCTCCCACCGGAGCAGGAGAGCCGCCCATTCCTCCGCTTGCGCCGGCGCTGTGCAACGCGATTTATGCGGCAACCAAGAAGCGAATCCGAGCGCTGCCGATCGTGAGTTAACGCATGCGCAGGATGACCGCCTGGTTCTTGGGGAGCGTAAATGGGAATATCTGAATGTTCTTCCCAAAGTTTTTCGGACCGATATCTTGCTGCCCTCCCTGCTGAAGTTGCTCCGCTAGGTGGATATCCCACCCCGCCTGAACGACCCAGACCTGCTCACCTGGTCTCACTCCGAAGTGGTCGCCGAGCGTGGTCCAGAACGCAGGATCGAGAAAGGTTTTCGGACCGAAAATCTGCACCTGGGGTCCGGTCGCGACTACGCGAAGGCCATTGCAGCGGAACTCCTCAAATCCGGGAACCGAGGTGGAGAACGACATCGGCCTTTCATCGCACAGATAGTGCCCAAGAAGAAGACTGGACTGGTAGTCGGCAACGATCAACTGCTCCGGCTTCAGTGTGGCATGAAGAAATTCCACGGCTTGCTGCATGTGCAGACGGCTCTGATCGGTTCTCGTCATGTAAGGGCGATGTGGCGATCCAAAGGCCGCGCTTAGCGCGATCACTGCCAAGGCGACGATCGCCCCGACTCTAATTCTGTCTTTCGCAATAGCATTGATGCCGACGGCAACCCCGGCAAGCACAAACGGAACCAGAAACGCCGAGTGTCGCGTGCCTCCATAAGGGTATTTGCCGGCAATGGCCAGGCCACACGCAATCGCGAACGGCAGCAGGAGAAAGGTTGCCAGAATCATGTTCCGGCGCCGCATTAGAAGGACCAATGCAGCAACGAACAACAGGCACGCGACGTCCCCGACCGCCAACTGGCCGAAGACGAACTGAAAGACCCCGAAAGTGCGCGCAATGACAAAGAGCGGCAGACTCTGCTTTCCCGGATGGAAATACGAATTGGCCAACCAACCCTCGATAGTTTGCTGCGCCATCTCGTTCCCGGAAAGCTTGGCAATGTGATGAACATAGAAGAACGCCAGCAGCGCGAGCGCGAAGACCTGCCCCGTTACCCAGGCTGCAAGAACTCCTGTTTCGGTTGGCTGTTTCAGAATTCTCAGCAGAACGTAGACTCCGAACGCCAAGGCAAACAGCAAAGCAGAATAGTGAAACGTCAGGGCAAAACACAGGCAGCACCCGCTGCCCAGCATTTTCAGCGTTGAGCGCTCAGCGAGCGCCTGCTCCAGCAAATCCAGCGCTGCCGCCATGAACATCAGCAGGAACGCATACTGCCGAACTTCGGCCGAGATCGCCACGCACGGTGGAAGAAAACTCGCAAGCAGCAATCCGATCCAGGCCGTGTTGCGGTGGAAGGCCCGTTTCAACCAGCGAAACAGGAGCCAGCAGAAGACGGTCCCGGCAATTACCGACGGCAGGCGTAACGCGATTTCCGAGGTCCCCAGCGAGCGCCAGAAATACAAGAGGAAGATCAGCCCCGGCGGATGTGCCGTGGAAAGGCTGGCCTTGTAGGCTGCAGACCAGGAAAGCTTGTTGGCGACCAGAAAGTGGAGCGCCTCGTCTGGATTCAGAAACGTTCCCGAGGCAGCCCACAGCCGGACAAAGAACGCGGCGGCCATGACCAGGAACATTCCCCGTTCGCCACGATGCCCCCCGCCCGAAGCCGGAGGCGCCAGCGAGGGGGTTGAGTGCCACATCGCCATTAGCGCAGAGTTTCCTCCAGCACCGCGAGCAACTTTTCCACTTCCGCTTTCGAGTTATACACGTGCGGAGTTACCCGAATCGAACTTCCCCGAACGCTTATAAAAATATGACTCTCCTGCAAGCGCTCCATTAATTTCGGAGGCACTGCGGTGCGCGTGCGCAGGCAGAGATAGTGCGGCGCGCGAAACTGCTCTGGCCACGCCGTAAGGCCCAGGAGTGGAGCCGCGGCCGCAAGCGGCTTTGTCAGAGCCCCGGAGTAGATCGAGATCTCTTCCACTCCCCACGCGAGGATCTGTTCCATCGCAGCCCTCGCAGCCGGAAGCAACGCGAAATTTGAGCGCTCGCCCATATCAAAACGACGCGCGCCGGGCTCGTAGCCATCCACATACTGAATCAGCCCGGAGAAATCACGCGCATTCTCGCGCTGAATCCAGTTCTCTTCCAGTGGCCGCCCATGTACCTGCCATTTCGGTGAAACATACATGACGCCGATCGAATACGGTCCCAGCAACCACTTGTAACTGGCGGCAACGGCAAAATCAGGCTGCACCTGCTTGACGCTGAAAGGAAGCGCACCGAGCGATTGCGTCAGGTCGAGAGCGAGGGCAGTCCCGTTACTGCGGCAAGCTTCCCCAATCCTAGCCAGATCGAGCACGCCGCCGCTGGTCCACGGGACATGCGCCAGGGCTGCAATGGCCACATCGTCGCGTAGTTCGCGAATTACTGCAGCCGTCCAGTCGCCATCCTGAGGCCAAGGCACTGTTACTAGCGTTGCCTCGGTTTGTTGCGCAAGCCTACGCCAGGGATACACATTGGAAGGAAATTGCTCTTCCAGTATGAGAATTTTCTGTCCCCGCGAAATAGGAAGGTTGAGCGCGGCGGCGGCGACACCGTAGCTCGCGGAGGGAATGATCGCCATATCATTCCGGGTGGCGTCGAGAAGACGTGCGGCAACGGTGCGGAATTCTTCCGACGAACTGAAGAAGTCGTCGGGGCGAATCTCCCATGGACGAGTTTTGCGCGCGAGTCCTCTTTCGCCTGC
>Ga0070741_10016003_pt1 | contig 12599 bp, 16 predicted proteins | sample Coa_R1_4_FD_66440 | JGI IMG/M metagenome (GOLD analysis project Ga0070741, IMG submission 66440) | Surface soil microbial communities from Centralia Pennsylvania, which are recovering from an underground coalmine fire - Coalmine... | ecosystem: Environmental > Terrestrial > Soil > Unclassified ...
ACCATCGAACCGATGCGGATCTGCTTCGTCTCCCGGGCATAGGCGGCCAGCTGGGAGAAGATGCCCGGGCCGCCGTAGGACGAGAGGTGGTGCTCGGTCTGCAGGAAACGGTCGTAGCCGAGCTGGTCGGCCTGCCTGCATTGCTCGAGGCTGGCCCGGTACTCGGCCACGGGGTCGGCAACGGCGAAGAACTGGTGGCCGATCAGACTGAACTTCACGAGTTGCCCCCCTTGGCTCGGACTGACTGTGGCGTTCCATCGAGTAGCCGGCGGACCATGGCGACCTCCCGGGACCGGTCGTAGCGGACGTAGTTATTGGCCAGCAGGCGCGCCGGCTCCCCGGCGTAGAACCGCTCGTAGAGGACCTGCCGGCCGCCGAAGGTGTGGAGCGCCAGGTCGGACGCCAGCCGGAACAACGCGATCCGGTCCCGGGCCGGTGTGTCGGCGCCGCGGAAGTACCGGGCGATGTCGCCGGCCACGGGCCCTTCGACGTCGCGCTCCGAGGGCACCATGACGAGCCCGCTGGAGGCCAGGAGCTGGAGCAGCTCGACCATGCGGGGATACAGGCGGGGGAAGAGGGTCATCGACGCCTGGAGCGGATCGAGGGCGGGGACGTGGACGCCCCATTCGTTGGGGGCGGCGTCGGCCTCGGCGGCGCGGACGCAGGCGCGCACGGCCGAGAGGCAGGCCAGGATCTCCCCCAGCTTCTCCTGGGTCTGCGGCGAACCGGCGGTGCCGATGGCCTCGGCCACCAGGCTCCCGACACCGAAGACCAGCCCCGCCTTGGCCGCGGCCCGGACGGTCGCCTGGTGGGCCAGGAACGGTGGCGCGCCGGTGCCCGGTCGCAGCCGGTTGGCCAGGTCGGGGCGGCCCTTGATGAAGACGCGGTCCCAGGGAACGACCACATCGTCGAAGACGGCCAGTGCGTCCATCTCGTCGAACCGGGAGGCGAGGGGGTGGTCGTAGTGGCCGGTCCCGCCGCCCATGGCCTCCCGGCAGATGAGCCGCAAGCCCGGCGTGGCGACGGGAATGGCGAAGGCCAGTGCGTAGGGCGCGTCCTCCGGGGCGAGGGGCAGGAGCGGGTAGACGAGGAGTTCGTCGGAGTACGGGCCCAGGGTGGCGAGCATCTTCGCCCCCCGCACGATGATCCCGGCGTCGGTCTCGCCGACCAGGCCCAGGACGGTGTAGGGATCGTCCTGCTCGGACGGTCGCCGGGAGCGATCCACCTGGGGGTCGGTGATGGTGTGCGTGAGGCAGAGATCGTGCCGGCGGCAATGGTCGTGATAGGCGACGATGTTCCGGCCGAACTGGGGGTCGCCCTCGGCGAAGAAGTCCGGCGCCGAGGCGAAGGCGGTGACTGCGCTGTTGAGAAAATCCGGGCTTCGTCCCATGAGCCCGCCGGTCGCCTCCGCCCACACCGCGAAGGCCGCACCTCGCCGGGCCACGTCGTCGACGCTGCGCGGCGTGAGGAACGACAGGCCCACGTCGTCGCCGGTCTCGGGGCACGGGTAGGTCAACCGGTCGTGAAAGGCCGGATCGTGCTGGAGGTCGTAGAGGTGGGCGATGGAGCGGATGCCCTCGGCGAAGGCGGGGTGGGCGGTGACGTCGTCCACCCGGGCTCCGTCGATCCACACCTCGCGCTCGTCGCGCAGTCCCTCGATGTATTCCTTGCCGGTCCGGGCGGGCATGGTGCCAACGTACGGAACCGGTCGCGGCCTCGGCAGTAAAGCCGTTAACACTCCCCGACCGTCCGACGGCGGCGCAGAGCCTGATTCACGCTCACCCGGCTCCGGCCGATGAGGCGTCCGAGGTCGTCCTGGGTGAAGTGGGGCTCGGAGTCCGCCGTGTCGACGAGCGCGGCGAGGACCTCCGCCAGGCGCTCGTCGGTCGACCCGAAGGTGCTCAGGAGGATCTGCTCGTGCATGTCGGCCATCTGGAGCGCGAGGCAGTGCAACAGGTGGGCCGTGAAGCTCGGCACCTCGGCGGCGAGCTGCAACAGCTCGTCGGCGTCCACGATCGTCACCACCACCCGCGAGTGGGCGTACACCACGAGCGAGGGGGTCACCGGCCGCCCCAGGAACAGCGCCGCGTGACCGAAGAACATCTTGGGTTTGAGGAAGGCGACCACCCGGTCCACCCCCGACGGGTGGAGCAGCGAGACCCGTACGATCCCGTCGACCACGAAGTAGGCGCAGCGGCCGAGGTCACCGCCGCCGAGGATCACCGCCCCGGCCTCGTAGGTCCGGCGGGGGAACCGCCCCAGCCGCTCGTATACGTCGTCGGAGAGAAAATCCTCTGACGGTTTGAGGAAGAGTTGCACGACGACCTCCCGTCCGCCGCCAACGTAACGACGCCTGCAGTCCGTCACCCAGCCTCTGTTTCGCCGAGTGAAACAGCGGATTGACCGGCGGGCGGGCGCCCCACTGAACTGGGCCGCCTGTCGGGTCCGTTCCGAGGAGGCTGGGCATGGGGTGGTTGGACGACCATGTGGCGCTGGTCACCGGAGGTGGCTCCGGGCTGGGCCGGGCAGTCGTCGAGCGCTTCGTGCGCGAAGGCGCCAGGGTAGGCGTGCTCGACCGCTCGGCCGAGAAGCTGGAGAAGCTCCGCGCCGACTTCTCCAAGAAGGAGGTCGTGACGGTCCGGGGCGACGTCACCAGCCCCTCGGCCAACACCAAGGCGGTGGCCGCCACCGTGAAGGCGTTCGGCAAGCTCGACGTGTTCGTCGGCAACGCCGGCATCTGGGACTACTCGATCCCCTTGGCCCACCTTCCCATCGACATGGTCGGCGAGGTCTTCGACGAGCTGTTCGGCATCAACGTCAAGGGATACCTGCTCGGCACCAAGGCGGCCCTGACGGAACTGGTGAAGACCCGGGGCAGCGTGATCTACACCGTGTCCAACGCCGGGTTCGATCCCGGCGGCGGCGGCGCCTTCTACACATCCGCGAAGCACGCCGTGCGAGGGCTCATCAAGCAGATGGCCTACGAGCTGGCCCCGAAGGTGCGGGTCAACGGCGTCGCTCCCGGCGGCTGCGCCAGTGACCTGCGCGGCCCGGCCTGCCTCGGCTTCGACCGGGTCGCCCTTGGTGGTGTCGTCGGAATCGACGACCTCATCAAGTCGGTCACCCCGCTCGGCTTCCTCCCGGCCGCCGACGACTACGCCGGCATGTACGTCCTCCTGGCCTCCCGGGAGAACTCCAGGACGGTCACCGGCACCGTCTTGCGGGGCGACGGCGGCCTCGGTGTCCGCGGTCTGACGTCCATCGCCGGCGGCAACGACCTCTGAGCAGAAAGGCACATCAACATGGCGGTGAAATTCCTGACCGACGAGTGGGCCAAGGCCCTGACCGAAGCCTGCAACGCCGACACCAAGTTCACCAAGGCCAGCAAGGGAGTGAACGCCGTCTTCCAGGTCAAGGTGGAGGGCTCCCCCCAAGCAGAAGCGTTCACGATGAGTTGGACCGGCGGCCAGCTCGAGGTCACGACCGGCGCCGCATCCGGCACCGCCGACGTGATCCTGGACCTGAACTACGACGCCATGGTCGAACTATCCAAGGGGACGCTCAACGGCCCCCTCGCCGTGGCCAGTGGCCGGATGAAGGCCGAGGGAAACATGGAAAAGATGTTCGCCCTGGGCAAGGCCATGGACCAGCTTCCTGCGATCGAAGCGGGTATCGGCCTGGAGTATTAGGGCGGTGCCCCCGGTCGGCGCGGCGGTCGCCAGGGATGGTCATGCAAGGTGTCGGCGGTTCGGCATGGGCTGTCTTCACGCGGCGTTCCCGATCTCGAGCGGCGACATGGCTCTTGCCGAGGCGGACCGCCTCGAGGTCATGAGCGTGAGCTTTGTCTGATCCGGGCCAGCCTGAGGGGCGGCGCACTTTTGGATCGGTGCATAGTGCCGAATTGCTTGGGTCATACGACTTTTCAGTCTTTCCCACGATTGTCGATGTTGGCGGCAGCCTTGGTTGGTTCGTGGAGGCCCTCCTGCAACGATATGCCCACACGCGAGCGATCGTGCTGCAAGAGCCACAGCTCGCCGGAGCAGTTCGGACCGTCCTCGGCAAGGCGAATGTCCTCGGGCGCTGCGAAGTCATAGAAATTGATATTCTGACCCACGTAATCGGAGTCGGTGATGCTTATGTCGTTCCTTGCATCATATGCTTTTGTGACGATAGCCAAGCTGTGAGGGTGCTCGGCAACTGTCGCCGAGCAATGGGAAACCTGGCCCCGCTTCTCCTCCTCGAACCGGTTCGTCCGGAGCAAGATATGGTCGACCGGCCCGTAGAAGCAGCACGAACGGCTGATGACGCCGTGTACGGTACACAACGGAGTGCGGCTGACTATCGACGGCTTTTGGCCCGAGCAGGATTTGCGCTTTCGCAGATCGTCGCGACCCCAGGCCCTCTCTCAGTCATTGAAGCACACGTCTACGCCTGAGATTCTGAGGAGGTGCTTTGGAAACCGGGTTGGCCGGAAGGCGCGCCGCCATCGCGACACCCACGGTGAGTCTGGGTCTCGCCTGCGCCCGGGCGCTTGTCGCCGAGGGAGCCCGCATTGCCATCTGCGGGCCGTCGGAGATCGAGCTGCATGCTGGTCTTCACGACCTCGGACCCGCGGTGACGGCTCTGAGAGTCGATGTCTCGTCACCCGACGCTGCCCAAGCCTTTGTCCAACAAGCGGCTGATCGACTCGGCGGCCTTGATATTCTCATCGTGGGCGGTAGCAAGCCGCTGATGGGCACCTTCACTGATACCCCTCTTGAAGACTACGAAGCAGCACTGCAACGCGACCTGCTCTCGATTGTAGCAATGTGCCGAACGGCGCTCCCCACCATGCATGCACAGCGGTGGGGCAGGATCGTGGTCATCACGTCCGCTGGACACAAAGTCATTCCGGAGTTCATTGTTGCTAATGCCACGGCGGACGCGACACATGGCCTTCTGGAGATTCTGGCCTTGGAGTCGGTTGTAGACGGCGTAACAGTCAACGGCGTGCAACTCTCGTTGGACTTGAACGATGGGACTATACCCGGAGTCTTACTCGACGATTTCGGGACGGTCGTCGCCTTCGTTTGTTCCGCCCAGGCTCGCCTCATTACCGGCGCTATGATCCCGATCGGTAGCGACGCCGACGTCGGGCTAAGCTAAAGCTTTTATAAATCAAGCGTTATGCCAGCCAACCCTCGATCTCGGGCACGGCCGCGGCGGGACCCTGGCGGTCGGCCGGGCGGAGGGGAACTGGGAGTCGACGTCGTGACACCACCGGTCTCCGTCCGGACGTTCAGCCCGCCCGGGGTTTCTTGCGGCCGGTGCCCCCTCGCCCGGCCCGTCTCCTGAGGATGAGCCGACTGCAGGTCTCGGCGAACTCTTCAGCGTTGTGGCGCTCGGGGTCGAACCACTTGTAGGTCCAGGAGGCCATGCCCATGATCGCCTGGGTGGCGTAGCGGGGCTCGATGCCGGGCAAGGCCCCCGCTTCGAGCGCGTCGTTGACGACCTCTCTGATGGTGCTGAGGTAGCGGCGTTCCCGCGACCGGATCGCCTCCTCGTAGCGTTCGTTGAGACGGGGGCGGTGGTCGAAAAAGACGGTGAACAGACTCGGCTCGTTCGCCACCATCAGCACCTGGTGACGGATCAGGGCGTCGAGGCGGGCAGCGGGGTCCTCGATCGCCCGGTACGCCTCGAGCTTGCCCAGGGCAGTATCCAGGGCCCGCTCGAAGATCATGTACAGAAGGTGGGCCTTCGAGCGGACGTAGTAGTAGAGGCTGGCCCGGCGCAGGTCGAGCGCCTCCGCCACGTCCTCCAGGGTCCCGGCGTCGTATCCCTTGACGTGGAAGACCTCGACGGCGGCCGAGAGAATCTCCTCGCGGCGAGCGACGAAGTCGGGGCTCGGTGCTTCGAGTCTCGGTCGGCCCCGGCGCGGCGGCTGGGCGTCCTCCGCCGCCCCCGCCTCCCCGGTACGTGCTGCGCCTGCCATCGCGGTCACCGCCGTCCGCCGGGTAGCCAGGAGGGTCGTACTAGGTCCGAACCGACTCCTCGGGAAACAAGTCATCATTATGGCCGCAGTAGCCGAGCCCGATCTGCAGATAGAGCTCGGCGAGCCGGAGGGCGTGGTCGACCGCCGGGGGCGGGGTCAACGCTCGCTCCCGGCGCAGCCGGGCGCGCAGGTCGAAGAGACGCTGGCGCCGGACCTCGGTCTCTTCGGGGAGGAGCGAGGACGCCGTTGGCGGCGGGCCGGCGGAGACCTGGTCGCTAAAGAGCGTCCTCCCGAGGTCGAACTGGGGCCGTTCGTCAGTCCTCCGCTCGTCGAAGATCCGCTTCGACTTGAGCTCGTAGCGGGGCAGTGCCCCGGGGGCGACCACCTCGGTGTCGAGGCGGACGCCAAGATTGGCGCGGAGATGCTCGGCGAGCCGGTGGGCCAGCCCGGCACGATCCGCCGCAGCCGCGGCGGCCTCGACCTTGACCATCAAGTGGTCCATCTCGTCGCGGCGGCTGATGTGGAGCTCATAGTGGTTGGAGAGCCCGGGAATGCCGCCGAGGAGGTTCTCCACCGCGGTGGGGTACACGTTGGTGCCGCGGATGGTCACCATGAAGTCGGTGCGGCCCAGGACGACACCGGGAAGGTGGGCCCAGGTCCAGCCGCAACCGTGGTCGGGGTGGTAGTCCCGCCGCACCAGATCGTGGGTCCGGTACTTGATGAACGGCTGAGCGAAGTGAGTGTAGCTGGTCACGATGTTCTCGCCCACCACGCCGTCGTCGAGAATGGGCCGGCCCGTCTCCGGGTCGGCCGAATAGGCCTGGCACACGTCTTCGATGACGTGGACGCCACCGCCCCATTCCCGGCACGACTGGGCGACGTGCATGGCTTCGCCGATGCCGTACATGTCGATCACGCCGGGGCCGCCCCAGCCTTCGATCAGCCGCTGGCGGGTGACGGGCACGGAGAAGCCGGGTTCCCCGCCGCCACCGATGATTTCGACGCCGGCGCTGCTCAGGTCCAGGCCCGCTTCGCGGGATACGTCGACCAGGTGGAGCAGGTAGGTGGCGGTACCGATCACCACCTTGGGTCGGTACTCGAGGATCTGGCCGACCCGCTCCAGGCTGGAGAGTCCGCCTCCGGAGAGGATGAGCAGGTTCATGTTCCGGGCTCCCCAGTAGATGCTCCACAGCCCGACCCACATGCCCCAGTTGAAGCAGAAGTAGATGGAGTCGCCGGGGCGGATGCCGTGGTCCCAGAACGAGTAGCAGTACTGGGTGGCGCTCTTCTGCATCTCGAACTGGGTGAACACCTCGTGCAGGTAACGCCCCGTCGTGCCGGTGGTGTGGAAGTACTGCTGGAAGGTCTCCGGGGGGAGGGCGAGCCCGCCGTAGCCCGACGGGCTGAGTTCCTGGTCGGCGAGGTAGTCGTCCTTGTCGGTGAACGGCAGCCGACCGTAGTAGTCGTCCCACGATCGGATATCGCCGGGCTTCACCCCGGCGTCGTCGTAGATGCGCCGGTGCAGCGGCGAATGCTCGTAGGCCCACGCCACGAGGTGGCGGATCCTCCGCAAATGGATCTCGTCGAGGACCTCCCGGGACGCCGTCTGGGTCGGGCGGTTCCACCAGCGATCGCCTGCCGGGTCGCGACTCTCCATTCCACCTCCCTCGCTCAGAGACCGGTGAACACCGGCGGTCGCTTCTCCAGGAAGGCGGCGCTGGCCTCCCGGTGATCGCCGGTCGTCTTGAGCACGCTCTGGCCGAGACGCTCGAGGCGCCGCCCGGTCTCGGCGTCGACATCGGCGCAGGTGTTCAGGACGAGCTTGGCCATCCCGAGTGCCTGGGGCGCGAAGCGACCGAGCTCGGCGGCCAGCTCCAGCGCGACATCGACTGTCTTGCCCGGCGGCGCAACCTCGGTGGCCAGCCCGGCCGCCTTGGCCCCGGCGCCGTCGAAGGAGCGGCCCAGCATGACCATCTCTTTGGCCCGGCCGAGGCCCACGTGACGGATGAGACGAGAGCAGCCGCCGGAGCCGGGGATCAGCCCGACCTTGGCTTCGGGCATCACCAGGCGGGCGTCCTCGCTCACCACCCGGAAGTCGCAGGACAGGGCGAGCTCGAGGCCGCCGCCGGCGGCCACGCCGTTGATGGCGGCGATCACCGGCACCTCGATGTTCTCGACCAGGTCGAAGACGTCGTGGATCTGGCGGGCCACGGCCCGGAAGCCCCGTGTCCCGATTTCGGCCAAGCCGGCCATGCCGGAGACGTCCTCGCCGGCCGAAAAGGCCCGGCCCGCCCCGGTGATGACCAGGAGCCGCAGGGCTTGGTCGGCGGCGGCCGATTCCAGGGCCTCGCGGAGCTGCCGGCGCATGGGGGCGTGCCAGGCGTTGAGCTTCTCCGGCCGGTTGAGGGTGAGGATCCGGATTCCGTCTCCCCGGTCGTCGTCGATGACGAACTGCTCGCTCATGGGCGGGGGTCCGCCTCCCTGGTGATGACGACGCCGGTGGCCACCACGGTTCCGTCGGCCTTGCGCACCGACACGCCGTATTCGGCGCCCTCGACCGTCAGCTCGTCACCGGGATGGACGGGGGCCCGCAGGCGCACGTCGATGTTCAGCAGCGCCTCGACGCCCAATTGGGCCACGAGGACGTCGGTGATCTTGGCCACGGTCAGGGGGCCGTGGACGACGGTGTCGGGCAGGCCCGCGGCTTTGGCGAAATCGACGTCGAAGTGGACGGGATTGAAGTCGCCCACCGCTTCGGCGTAGCTCTGGATCTGGTCCCTGGTGATCGGGGCCAGCTTCGTCGGCGCGATGTCGGTCATGGTTCCCCCCGTTCGATGAACAGGATCCGCTGGCGTTGGATGAGATCGCCGTCGGCACCGCGGAACTCGGCGAGGACGGTGGCGACCTGGGTCGACCGCTTCTCGTACAGGTCGGCGACGACGACCTGGAGGTGAACGGTCTCCCCGACCCGGAAAGGCCGGTGCCATTCGAAGGCCTGGCCCCCCTGGAGGGCCCGGCTGAGGTCGAGTCCCAGGGGGCCGACGACCGAGTCCTGTCCGGCCGCGGTGGCGGCGAAGAAGGGGATGAGGAGGGCTGTGTCTGGCGCGCTGTCCGTGCCGAGGGCCTCGGAGAGGTGGACCACCTTGGCGGGATCGACGACCACCTCGGTGTCGACGATCTTCTGGCCGGCTACGGCGACGTTCATGCGTTCCTTTCAGCCCGGCAGCACGGCGTTCCAGATGTTGAGCAGCAGTTCTTCGGCCCGGGCATCGGTACGCCATCCGGACGGTTTCTCGATCACGTACAGGCGCGGTTCGGGATGCCCCGGGTTGGTGACGTCGAGCACGGTGATGGCCAGCGTGCGCTTCCCTTCGGTGACTTGGAAGAACTCCTGGTGGTTCGGCGACGTCACCTCGAGCAGGGCCACGTGGTCGTGGGGCCGGGTGACCTGAAGGGTGAAGCCGGTGAGATCGTGATCGGCCCGCTCCACGGTCACGACCCTTGGGCGGCGGCCACCACGGCGCTACAGGAAGCGCCGGTTCAGGCGCTCGTGGGGGACGTCGATGCCGAGCTCTTCGAGCTGCGGCCGGGTGTCCTCGATGTACTGCCGGCGGAGTTGGGCGTTGTTCTTCTGGCGGAGGCCCCATTCCACGTAGGCGTCGGCGGAGGTCGAGTCGGAGCGTCCGAACATGTCGAGCGCCGCCGGCCACCAGGTCTTGATCTTCCCGTTCGCCTCGTCCAGGCCTTCGGGTGTCGAGCAGACGAGGCGCAGGTTCCGCATCCCCAGCGTGCAGTGGAAGACCTCGTCCTTGTGGAGCCGCGGCGCCACCTTGGCCATCGGCTCGTAGGGCACCGTCTCCCAGGTCTCGCCGATGTACACGCCGACCCGGTCGCAGAGCCCGTGGAAGAAGGCGAGATCGCAGAACGTGTCGATCGGGATGCGGAAGGCGTACTGCTGGATGGGCTCGTTCACCGGGGGCGCACCGAGACCGTCGAGGAGCCGGGCCGTGATCGCCCCGTGCTCGACCTCCTGCTGCATCAGGCGGGCCAGCGCCACCTTGACCTGGTCGTCGGGCGCGAGGCGCATGCAGCGGTCCCAGAGGTAGACCATCAGCTGGGTGTAGTACGGGTTGGCCGTGTTCTCGAGATGGTGCGAGAGCATCTGCACGAGGAGTTCGTGCAGCTCCTCGGGCATGTCCGGGTCGCGCTCCCGGTACATCCGCTGGGCGGGGGCGGCAACACTCAACGACGACCTCCTCATTCATCCAACTTGCGCGTAGAAATTTCTCGCTACCATACCGTTCGGTCTGCGTGGTTCAAAGGGGGGCTGTGAGAACCACCACGTGCTCCATCACGTTCCGGTCCTCGCCGGTTTGAACGTCACGTCGATGCCCCGCGCTCGTCGACGAGAGACGTCCCCACCATCGGAACTTCGTGGAGAGTCCTGTCGGGGAAGGGGCTGGTCTGCCGGCCGGCCCGTGGTCGGACGGGCAGGGCGGGCTGATCGTCTGTGCGACAGCCCCGACCGGGCGACGCTCGACCACCTGCTGACCGAGGGCCCGTACGCCCAGCGAAGCGTCATCGCCGAGACCCCGGTCTACGAATGGAAGGCCGTGCTCGGAACCCTGGCCGAAACGCTGGCGACGACGCAAAGCGCCCGAGGCGAGGTGTCACGCCGAGCAACTGCTCGAGGCGTATCGCACCCATACTCCGATCCGGCGCTGAACTCGGACCGGCCGGACCTTACTGCCGCCGATGTCTACGGCATCGCACCCTCCATCTGTCCGTCCGGACACATCGGGCGCACGTCCAGCAAAAGCATGGGCTTCGTTCGAGAGCCGATCCTGCCCGATACGCTCGAGAGCGCGGTCTGCTCGGCTGACACAAGCTCCGGAGGTGAACTCAGTGTCGATCCGTCCACGGCAGGGACCGAGGCCGGTCACAACGTCGACGAACCCCCACACCCAGCTCGATCAGCAGCCCGTCGGGACTGCCATCCGGGACCGTCTGGCGGCGGTCGCTTTCGCACTCCCCGGAGTACGGGAACAGGACAGCATGATCTCCGTGCCGGGGGCTCGGGCGCTGTGGCTCGCGGAAGGAGCCGATGGGCCTGCGGAAGCCTTCATGGTCGGGAGTGAGTTCGCCCACTTCCACCCTGTGCCCAGCGACCAGAGCCTCCACATGATGCTCCCTCCCGAGATCGCCCAAGAGGCGATCGCGGCGGGCTGGGCTGAGCTCCATCCGGTCGCTCGGAGAGGTCTTCTCCCGCCGACGGCGGTGATGGTCTACGCACCCAGAGACGACGTCGAGTGCGATGTCGTCGCGGGTCTCATCCGGATCTCGCACAGCTTTGCCGAAGGAAAGTGGGACGCCGAGCGGCTCTGACGCCGCCGGTCCAGTTCCGGCGCCCTTGTCGCTACATACCTGAAGAGTCAACCCCGCACTGCCCGCACTGCCGAGTGTCGCCGGCCAACGACACCTAGGCATCCGCCCCGACGGACGACGGCGACGGACCGACGGTCGCTCAGTCCTGAGGTCAACGTGTCGCTACGGCAACTGCCAGAAGTCCCCGGCGAGGCCCAGGCTGTCGCGGATGGCCTGGTTCTGGTCGCGGCTGTGGGGCCGCCAGTCAGGGTCGAGCCGGTCGCCCCACCAGGCGTGAGCCAGGTCGCAAATTTGGGCGGCGGAGAGGGTCGCTCCGCTCGGGCGACCGTCGAGCCAGCGGTCGATGTGTTCTTCCGACCGGAAGAGGTTCATCGTGCTTCAGGTAAAGACGATGTCGTCCCACCAGCGCGCCGCGGGAACGAGGCAGTGGAACAGCAGGACGCTGCCCCCGTGCCCGGGGCGGCGGTCACGCACCTCCACACTCATGGGGTCGCCGCAGTCCCGGCAGGTCGTCACGACCCGGCCGTCGGTGGCGAGCGCAGCGCACACGCCGAAGGCGTCCCAAGCGCAGTTGGCGTACCACCACCGCCCGGCGGCCCACACCCGGTAGGGCGTGGGCACGGCCGAGAACGGGTTCGCCATGAGCAGCTCCGTCCGGCGCTCCTGCAGGACGAGGGCGTGGTCGTCGGACAGTCGCCGCCAGCCGGCATGGACGTCGCTCGGCGACACCCGACGGCGGCGGCTACCTCGCCGGCCGCTGGCGCCCGACCGAGCTCGACGAAGAGCCAATAGGTCACGTTCCGGAGCGCCACGTCAGCTTCGTGCACTGACCGCCATTGTTCCCCGAACTCCCGATCCGTGTCACCGGTAGGACGGAATGGGTGGCGCAGAGCACGACGAATCCCCCGGTTTCGGGTGAAATCCACCCGGTCCGGGTCATCCTCTTAGCTAATCTCCGGGTTGAGCGCTTGCGCTGGGGACAAGAGGTAGGGCGGCCTCGAGCTGATAGCAACCGGCCGATGACCGGCTGGCCAGGAGGGCCGGGTCCGTTTTAGGGTCCGTGATTCCCTTCAGCCCGCTGATCTGCGGCGATAATTTCAAACCTGTCATTCGGGCAGCTCAGGGCCGGTGCAGGCACACTCTGGGGCGCTTTGCGTCGGCATGGCATTCAAGTGGTTCGCAAGAGCCCGGTGATTTGCGCCCCACCGGACGGGTTCGCGGACGGTCCACCGGATCAGACGAG
>Ga0070741_10016004_pt1 | contig 12598 bp, 15 predicted proteins | sample Coa_R1_4_FD_66440 | JGI IMG/M metagenome (GOLD analysis project Ga0070741, IMG submission 66440) | Surface soil microbial communities from Centralia Pennsylvania, which are recovering from an underground coalmine fire - Coalmine... | ecosystem: Environmental > Terrestrial > Soil > Unclassified ...
GGCTGAGCGGCGGCGGCGGCCTGGTGTCGACCCTGCCGGACATGGTGGCGCTCGTGCGCAGCCTGCTTCCGGGCGGGCCGACCTTGCTCAGGCCGGACACGATCAAACTGATGATGACCAATCATTTGCCCCCCGATGTGTGGATACGGTTTGCCACCTTCGGAGAACTTCGCGGCAGGGGGCACGGGCTTGCCGGCGCGCTGATCGTCGAGCCTTCCGCGTCCGATCATCCCGATGCGAAAGGCGAGTTCTTCTGGGGCGGACGCGCCGGCACGCAGTGGTGGATCTCCCCCGAAACGCAGACCGCGGGCGTGATCATGGTGCAGCGCGAGGCGGCCTTCTTGCATCCGTTCGGGGCCGAGTTCAGGCGGCTCGTCTACGACGCGCTCGGGCGGAGACGCTGACCGGAGCGGCCTTTGCATTCGCCGCCGTGCGGTTTTGCGCGCTGCACGCTCACGGGGCGGCGCGGGCCATCGCGTTCGCGCGCTGCGGATGTCGGCTCATCCGTGCCGGGCCAGGATCTCGTTGATCGTCATCTGGCGCCCGAACAGCGCGACCTGGTCGCTCCACAGCGCCTTCGCCGGCAGCCAGTTGATGTAGTCCTGCGGCGCGATGAGCTGGTCGAACTTGTTGTCGAGCACGCGCCACGCGTCCTCGAGAAAGAGCGCGAGCCAGGCGTGGTCGAGCCTGCCGGCGGGCCCCTGGATCTGCCCGAGCACGATGCGCATCGCCGCCTCCGGCAGGCCCGAGCGCCTCATGACCGCGTACTTGAGGATGCTGATGTCCTCGCAGTCGCCGGAGAGCGCGCTCATGGTCTGCGCCGGCGTCTGCCATTCATCGGCGCCGCGCGGCTCGGCGAGGTAATGGACGTCGCGGTTGACCTGCGCGTTGAAGCGCGCGACGTCGCCGCACGACAGTTCGACCGGCGCGTGCTCCACGTCGGGCGCGGAGCGGACCGTCAGCCACTTGCGCCACAGCGGATCGTCGGCCGGCGCCGGAATTTCCGCGTAGCCGGGAAAGAGAGGCGCGATGCTCATGCCGCTGTCGTCTCGTGGTCCGGTCGTGGTGCCGGCAACCGTCACACGCCGCGCACTGCGAATGGTGGTAACCGGTGACCGGCGGACGCCCGGCGCGGCGCGCGAATCCGCTTTTTTGTGATCGCCGTCACATCCTGCGCCGAAGGGCTGCTCCTACGCTTTTCGCGTGGGGTCTATGACGTGGGTCAGCAAGGTCGTTGCGCTCGCCGCGCTGCCGGATCTGGCAGCCGGCAATGGCCCCATGGTCGCGGAATCTCGCACGGAGATTCGTTCCACCGCGATCGGTTATTGCTCGATGCGTGGCCGGAAGCCTGCCGGCACGCCGGCGCCGGTGGCCGGGACTGTCGTTCAGGCGTCATAAAACTCTGGAAACCGGGAGCAGGCGATGTGAACCAGGGGTGGTGCAGGAGTACGGGGATGCGTACGTGTAAAATTCGAGGTGTTTCGATAACGGGATTTAAATCCGGGACGGCCATTCCTCCTTCGAAATATGGAACGCACGAGGATGGACTGGTGAAATCTTCGGTGCTCAAGCGTTCGGTCGCCGTGGGAGGGCACAGAACCAGCGTCAGCCTGGAGAATGAGTTCTGGACCCAGCTCAAGGAAATCGCGTCGGCGAAGCATACGACGCTGTCGCAATTGATCGGGCAGATCGACCAGGAGCGTGAGAGCGGCAACCTGTCGTCGGCAATCCGCGTCTATGTCCTTGAGCATTCGCGCGAGCTTGCGCATATCGACTGACGGCAATGCCGCGCGGCTGAAGGTCTTTCGGCTGTCGCCGTAAGGCCGCCGCGCCGTCTTGCCGGCGCGAAGGGGCCCCGCGCGTGGCCGCCGTTCGCGCCGCGCGTTCCGCGGCACACAGGCACGCGCTCACCATCACACCGCAATGCCGGCAGCACCGCCGCGGCGATCGCCAGGGATGCGATAACGGATGCCGCGCGGCGACGGATGCCGCGTGACGATGTCGTGCGATCATGCCGCGTGACAGGGCCGGGCAGGGGCTTGTCCGGAAAAAAGGAGGCGCCGCACCCGGGGTGACGAGGGCGGCGCCCTGGCTCCGTCCCCGGAAGGAGGTTCCACACGCCCGCCTGGACAGTGCCGTCCATCGCAATAGACGATCAGCTTTTAGATTTAATTAACGCAACGTGACGGTAGCCCGTTGCCTCCGGCATCGCCGCGCCGCCGTGCGCCGCGCGCCGCGGAAACGGGGCGGGCCGCAAGACCCGGCCTCCGCGCGCCGGTCACAGCGCGAACCAGGCCTCGCGCCGGAAATCGAAGTAGCGGGTCACCTGCGTTCCGTCCCACGCGTAGCGGAGGTGGCGCTCCTGCACCGGGATGCCGACGGCATCCGGCCAGAACGCCGCGATGCAGCGTCCGCCGGCGTGCCGGACGCTCGGGTAGGCGATGCCGTCGCTGCCGGCCGCGCGCCGCTTCGCGCCGAACGGCCGGCTGGCCGCGTAGGAATCCGGGTCGAGAATCTTCGCGCGTTGCGGGAATGAATCGAGATCGTCGAAGGCGTGCGCGATTTTTCCGAGCAGCACGCGCATGTCTTCCTGCCGCGGCGGGTCGCGGGACTCGCGCGCGAAGCGCGCGAAGTGATGCGCGGTTTCGCGGATCGCGGTCTCCAGCTCGCGCGCCGCGTAATAGACGCCGTAGCTGCCGTCGGAGAACCGCGAGCCGCGCGGATTGACGTGCGTGAACGGCGCCATCACGAAGCTTGCGCCGGGGCCGCTCACGCGGCGCGCCGGCGGCACCAGGCTGATGTCGCCGGCGGCGTCGCGCAGGCGCGGGTTGGTTGCGTCGTCGAGCGCGGCGAGCGCCTCCCACGCCGCCGGGTTGTCCGACAGCCGCTCGAACAGCTGCACCGGCGGGAAGCGGGAGGCGATGACGCGAAACGCCTGCGGCCAGCGCACCCTGACCGTGTCAGGACCACGGGGCTCTGGCGGCATCGATGTAGGCCCTGACGGCGGCGAGATCGGTGACGTCGCCGGCGGCCATGCGCTGCAGCGGCGTCTGCCCGCCGAAGAATTCGTTTTCGCGCGCGACCCAGCCGTCGGCGAGCCGGCTGTCGGAATAGACGATCTGCAGCGCCTTCCAGATTCCGGCGACGTAGCCGATGCGCCGGAGCGTGTCTTCCGGCAGTTTCGCCGGCGCCTGCTTCTTCCAGGCGTAGAACGTGCGCAGCGGCGGCGAGCCGAGGATGCGGCGCGCCTCTTCGGTGCCGGCGTTCCACAGCGCCATGATGCGGAAAAAGCCTTGCAGGGCGAGGGCTTGTCCCTCCGCCGGCAGGCGGTCGGCCAACTGCTGTTTTGCATTAAAAGTGGCCATAAGTGCAATATTGCAAAATTGCCGGCGCCGATCAAGGCCGCTCGCGCCGGCCGGCGCCGGGGCCGCTGCGCCGGGGGGTCAGGGCCGCTGCGGCCGTCCGGCACCGCCCCGCGCTGTTGCCGGCGCGGCCGCGGCGTGCACAGTTGGGCCCGCCGCACATTCGTCACGCTGCACTGGCATTTTTTTCCGCGCCAACGGGATCGAGCCCGGATGCATTTCACGGCCCAGACGATTGCGCTGCTGCTGCTGGCCGGCCTCGTCATCGGCCTGCTGCCGGGCACGCTGACCGAGCGCCGCGGCCTGCGGCTTGCCGGCGATCTCGGGCTCGGCGTTGCGATCGTCTTTGCCGCGGCCTGGCTTGCGGTCGCCTGGCACATGGCCTCGCTCGGCGTGCCGGAAACGAAGCCGCCGGAGCGCGCCGTCGCCGATACGCAGCCGCGCTTCGAGCCGGTGGTGCTGCCGCTGGCGCCCTTGCGGCCGCTGCTCAAGCCGCTCGTGCACCGCTCGCGCGAGGAGATCTGCGAGTCGATCGTGCGCGCCGCGCACCACAACGACCTGCCGGTGCATTTTTTCATCCGGCTGCTCTACCAGGAAAGCACCTTCCGCCCGGCCGCCATCAGCACCGCCGGCGCGCTCGGCATCGCGCAGTTCATGCCGGAGACGGCCGCCGACCGCCGCCTCGACAACCCGTTCGACCCGGCGCTCGCCATTCCCGCCTCGGCGCGGCTGCTGCGCGACCACTACCGGCGCTTCGGCAATCTCGGCCTTGCGGCGGCCGCCTACAATGCCGGGCCGCGCCGCGTCGAGGACTGGCGCGCGCGGAAGAGCCCGCTGCCGCAGGAGACGCAGGATTACGTCAAGGCGATCACCGGCTATCCGGTCGAGAGCTGGACCGATCCGCTCGCCGGCGGCCCGGCGGTGAAGATCCCGCAGGGCGCGCCCTGCCAGGAGGCCGCGGGGCTTCTCGCCTGGAACGGGCCCGACGCGATTCCGCTGCCGCCGCCGAGCCCGCGCGTCGTTGCGCTGGCGGAGGCGAAAGCGAAGGCTGCCGCCGAGGCGAACGAGAAGGCCAGGGCGAAAGCGGAGACGAAGCCGGAGGCAAAAGCCGGAGCGAAGGCGAAGCAGGCGGCCGGCGCAAAAGCCGCGGCGGGCGAGGCGCAGTCGGCCAGGCGTGCGGGCCGGGCGAAAGCAGGCGCATCGAAAGAGGCCGACGTCGCACGCAAGTGAAGCGGAGACTAAGCAAATATTTTAATAGCAACCGGCTTGAGAGGTCTGTTGTGAGTGATGTTTGTTGCCTGTTGCGACGTTGTACGCCAAATGACGCATCAGGGCCAATTGTGTGCTCGCGCCAAAAGCAGGGCAGCTGTTAAAAGAGAAATGCTCTAACGTTGCGTGCGCCCCGGCTGCCCTTGTGCGGTGTGTACCAGCATTGCCGTAAGAGCCATTTGCATCGTTATCGTGCGGAATTTGAACTTCCGCTAGAACCACCGAACTGCCCTCGGCTTCAAGCGGTTTATTTCGCTGACGCAAGAAGCGGCCCAGGCCGAAGCCAAAATTCGCGGGCTATTGGCAGTCTCGAAAACCAGTATAGGCAGTTCTGCCTATGCTTTTCTCCTTTTGGTTGTGTAATGTAGCCCTTCGAGAAGTGGAACCACCGAATAAATACAAAAAAAACAATAATTTACGGGTGGGGGGAACGAAGTGTTGACACCTGTTCACAGTCATACTATGTGGGAGCCGTCTCATGGCTAATAGGCCGAGACACCCCAATAAGGAGATTGAGGCCGCCGTTGTTTATGCCGAAGCGCGAGGATGGTCCTGGTTCAAAGTTAATGGACACGCATGGGGCAAACTCTATTGCGGCCATCATGACAGAGAAGGATGCAAAATTTTTATTTGGTCCACACCGAGAAATGCACAGAACCACGCGAAACAAATAATGAGGGAAGTTGATCGTTGTCCACACAAGGAAGAGGAGAAGAACCGATGAAAACCTTCGAGTTTAGCATCATCGCTTCGGGCCTCGATCCCGAAGCGATGGATTTTGCCGACCGATTTTTCGCGGCTGGTTGCGACGATGCGACCATCTCCTTTCAAAAGGGTCACATCATTCTTGATTTTGCGCGAGAGGCAAACTCATTGGAAGATGCCATTTCCAGCGCAGTTGAGAATGTAACAAATGCTGGCGCAAAAGTGGATAGGGTCGAGCCTGACCCGCTAGTCAGCCTCATCGAAATCGCGGCACGCTCTGGCCTTACGCGCCAAGCCATTACAAACTACGTAAAGGGTGATAGGGGCAAGGATTTCCCAGCCCCTGTGGCTAGGATTACCGCCAATAGTTCACTGTGGGACTGGGCAACAGTGGCAAAGTGGATGTTCGAAAACAAACAGATAGACAAACAGGTGGCTATCGACGCGGAAATAGTTAAATTCGCGAATGAAGCGATTGGCGACGGACAAACCAAATTGTCCGACCCACTTAAAAAGCGAGCGAAAGATTATTCTGCCGAACTTGAAGCGGCCTAAAACTATTCCCGGAGAATTCAAAAAGACCCGATTATTTATCGGGTCTTTTTCTTTCGCTTTACCCGCTGTAGCGGAGTATTCAATTCACTGCGCAATGCCGCCTCAAAGCGGCGTCACGCTCCAAAGAGGCCGACGTCGCGCGCCGGTAGGCGCCGGCCCGTGAACCCCGCGGCCGATGGAATCGCTTCGCCATCGCTCGCCGCGCGGCGCTAGTCTGATGCCGGCCTGCTGATCCGTCAGGCGCCATTCCGGGGGCGAGACATGCGGCGGCGCGATTTCTTTTCATTTCTCGGCGGTGCCGTGGCCGCTCACCGCGCAGGCGCAACCGGCCGGGCAGGTCCGCTCCGTCGCCTGGCTCGGGGTCGGGCGCGCGGGGCCAGCCGTCGCCTTATCTGGAATCGTTGCGCGCGGGGGCCTGCGCGAGCATGGCTGGGTCGAAGGCCGCAACCTCAGGCTCGGCACCGTCTGGGCGGTCGGCCTCGACGACATGGATGCCGCGGTGCGCGTGGCGCTTGCCACATCGCCCGATGTCGTCGTGACGCAGGAATTCATGGCGATCGGGCCGCTGATGACCTACGGGCCGAACGTGCGCGAGCTCTACCGCTCGCTCGCGCGCTACACCGACAGGATCCTGCGCGGGGCAAAGCCCGCCGACCTGCCGGTGGAAGTGCCGGCCAAGGTCTATCTGGCGATCAACCTGAAGACGGCGAAAGCGCTCGGCCTTGAGTCGCCCGCACGGCTGCTCACGCGCGCGGACGAGGTGATCGAGTAAGGACCGCGGCAACAATTCACTCCACGTCAGCCGCAGCGACCTGCTCGTAGGTCAGCGTCAGCAGCTGCCCGTCGGCGCCCGTGCCTTCGATATAGGTTTCGCGCTAGGGCGCAGAACCTTGCAATTATTCCAAGGAATAGATTCCTTGACAGCGTAACGCTGCTCCACTAGGGTTTGCACATCATCCACAAATTCGCCTGAGGCGGCCGATGCCGTACGCAAGTGGTGTAGGCGGCGACCAAGTCGAAGACGCTGTGAATACGAAATTTCTAAGCTGACGTTTTGCAGCCTCGACGGTGCATTGAAACGCAAATGCGTTAGCGCCGAGCATCGTGACGGGGTTCTAAAACTTCATAGTGAAATACGTGGTGCGGGCATTGACGGCCTGTACGCGAAGACAAAGCGCCATGGTCGATCGACCGTAGGACCACTCAGCAAATTCCGACCGATGTATGCACGCAATCAATGAAGGAGAGCCTCATCGCTATTCTGTGATGGGAGTCGAGAGCGCGATTCTGCGCTCGAAGTGGTTGGTTGCGGCCGCCCGGTTAGAAAATGCTTTGCGTCAGTACAGTCGGACGGTCAAGTACGGCTTTAATCCTGATCAACCACGCGTACCTCGAGGTAACCCGGGCGGTGGGCAATGGACGCGTCTTGCTGGCGGTGGTCCGCCGCGAACTGGGAGTCGGAATCGGTATGGAAGCAATTTCCCGGGATCTACATATGGGCAACAAGTCCGACTCGACCTTGAGATAGCACGGACCGAAAATGCAATCCGGCAGATTCGACAATATAATCCAGACTGGAAACCGACGGTCCAAAGCGTGACAGCGCCGGGAAGTATTGAAGGCGCGATTCGAAATGCAGAGGCAAGGGCGCGGCAAGCTGAGAGCTATCTTGATCAACTGCGGAGTGGAATTGGAGGAAACTTTGGGCCGCCCGCTGAACGCGAAGCCTCCCGAGTTCCGCTCCCCTCTTCATCCGTTTTCGATGGTGATGCCTGGATTAACGCGTACCGCGCGACCAACAATATGCCGGATTTATTTGGCCGCCCTAGTTGGCCAAGTGACAAAGGAACTGTGGCGGTAACGGAAATTGAAGGAAAGCTTTACTTCGGAGTAAATTCAATCGCACCCAGTTATACAATGGTAGATCAAAAGGAAGCGGAAAACTGGCGGCGGGCTCTGATCGATAAATATCCGGATGTTTTGCGAGCTGACAATATTGGTCATGTGCCCAACGATTCCCTCTTTCACGCCGAGTCGACCGTGCTGCTCCGGGCCGCAAAGGACAATAATGGCACTCTAGAAGGTCGCACGATCGAGGTACATACTGATCGGAAGATTTGTGTGACAAGTTGCGTGAGGGTGCTACCAAAGCTTGGTCTCGAATTGGGCAATCCTAATGTGACCTTCATTCAACCGGACGGAACAACTCGTACAATGCGAGACGGACGATGGAAATAGTTGGCATACTAAGAAAGGAGGCCTCCTTCGACACGCATTGGGGTGACGGCTGGCCGGACGTCAAAACGGTCGAGTACTGTCTTTGCGACCCTCAACGACGTGCGCAGTATTTCGCGGATGGCTACGACGGCGGCTGTTTTGCCATCGAAGGGTACGAAGATGAGAAACTGGTACCAATATCGCCCTACAAGGGCGCTGTACTCTATATGCACATGAATCCTGAGCACGGCATAAAGCTCCAACATTCATGCTGGGATAGACGGGTGGGGCGAAGAGACACTTATCATTCCAGAGGGAATTTAAGTCGGCTGAAAGAATTCGTTCGATCGTTTCACGGAACGCCATTGTCGGTAGGACTATTTGTCCCCTTTGATGTGGGCTGTAGAGCTGTGAAGGAATTCATGGAGACAAACGGGGAATTGCCACGAAGTATTTCATGGGTGTCAGAAACAGATCTTCCCGTGGGGGTCTTTCCCGACCCGTAGCCAGAAATTGCACCGGACTTTTTTTGCTGTGCTGAAATGCATAGCGATCGGCCGCCGAAACAAGTCCTGCAAACGCCGTACGGCTGCTGAACGTGTCACTAGAGCGCGTTGGCGCTGACCCATTCGCACTTTTCACGAAGCATAGCTTACATCTTCTCACTTGCGCGATCGATTTATCTCGATTGCGCTCGATAGTCTTTTAGGAGGAAGAACTGATGGATATGGACTCACTGACCGAACTTCAAACGAAAGCAACAATCCCGCAAGAAACCATTGTAACGTACGGTGAACTCATGCGGGCCTTTGAAGCGTTTAAAGAAACCAACGACGCGCGCCTCGCCAGCATCGAACGCCGCAATATCGATGTCCTCTTGGAAGAGAAGCTCGCACGCATAGACAGGGCGATCGACGGACATACTCGCAGGCTTGACGAAATTGCATTGAAAAACTCAAGACCTGCAATTGGCTACGATGGTCAACGCGGGGGTTCTCCAGAGCACAAGGCAGCTTTTGAGACTTACGTGCGCTCAGGTGACAACACAAATTTGCGTGCGTTGGAATTCAAGGCTTTGTCTGTTGGATCAAATCCTGATGGTGGATTTCTCGTGCCACCTGAAATCGAGAGCCAGATTGGTCGGCGACTTGTTGCAATTTCTCCTATCCGGTCAATCGCCAGTGTCCGCACAATTAGCCGGAATGTCTATAAAAAGCCTTTTGTGACAACCGGACCTGCAGTTGGGTGGGTTGGGGAAAGCGATGCCCGCGTACAGATCGGTTCACCGACCTTAGACGAACTAACTTTTCCTGCAATGGAGCTTTACGCAATGCCAGCTGCTACAGCGACGCTCCTTGAAGATTCTGCGGTAGACATTGATGAGTGGCTTGCTCAAGAAGTCGAGCAAGTGTTTGCCGCGCAAGAGGGTGCAGCCTTCGTTGTTGGGGATGGCAATAACAAGCCGAAGGGCTTTCTTTCATACAATCTTGTGGCTAATGATTCATGGAGCTGGGGAAACGTCGGTTATATTCCTACCGGTGTTGCCGGTGCATTCCAGACGTCAAGTCCGACAGATGTGCTTGTAGATCTGATGTATGCGATAAAGGCGGGCTATCGGCAAAACAGTGCGTTTGTCATGAACCGCAAAACACAGTCGGCAATCAGGAAATTTAAGGATGCCACGGGTAACTATATTTGGCAGCCGCCTGCTGTTGCTAGTGGAAGAGCCACACTAATGACCTTTCCTGTGGTCGAAGCAGAAGACATGCCCGATATCGCGGCAAATTCGCTCTCGATCGCCTTCGGCGATTTCAACCGCGGCTATCTCGTCGTCGACCGCGCCGGCATCACGGTGCTGCGCGATCCCTATTCGGCCAAACCCTACGTGCTGTTCTACACGACCAAGCGCGTGGGCGGCGGCGTGCAGGACTACGACGCGATCAAGCTGCTGAAGTTCGCGGTGAGCTGATCTACTAAAATACGCTCCGCTCTCAACAAAAAGCCCGGCTTGTGCCGGGCTTTTTGTTTTTCAAAATATGTCTCAAAGGACGCCGTCATGGCGATCGTGTTGTTCGGCCGTTTACCGAATCCACCTATGCCATCGCCGTCGAGGCCGGTTCCGTCAGCAGGTATCGTGTCAGCATGTGCGTCTCCACAGAGCGGTGAACCGCGCCATGATGCATTGGCCGGCACGGGTGGAAACGCCTTTCGCGCGGCAGCGTTCATCGGTCCAAACGGCTGCGCGGCATTTTTGCAGAAAGTAACAGCTTCGTGAGACGCGAAAAAAGCGCCGCTCTGTGACCCCGGTCACATTGCGATAGCCGAATACGTCATATGGTCGCACGATCGGAATGAGGCTGCGCAAACCAAGGGAAGGAGACTGCCATGCGACATGCACTCTCCATCACCATCGTGGCTGCCCTCGTTACCGCCGTCTTCGTCGACATCGTTGCCGCCGGAGTGAAGGCGGTCTCGTCCAGACACCAGTTCTACTACGCGACCCCGGCCACCGGCGTCAGCGTCGCCGAGCCCGGTGCCGTCAAACGCATCTCGCCCGACCTGCTGCCGCAGTGACCGCAGGCGGGTGCACAACACAGGCATAAGTCCGGCCCCGCGATGAGAGTGCCCAACAGCATCGGGCGCGTCATCGCCAGGGCCTGGCAGGCGGCGCCGCCGCCGGTCGTGCTGCTCGCATCGTTGCGGCCGCGCCCGCGATTGTCGACGCGATCATCGGGGCTGTCTTCGCGCGCGAATCCGGCGCCGGCATGAATAAGCGGCGCCGGGCGGGGTTATCAGGGGGGCCGGAGACGGCACCCCGAAGCAGCAACGGAGACACTGCCATGAACCGACCGGCCATCCTGGCGCTTGCCGCCGCAGCGATCATGACCGGGTGGAGCGCGCCGCCGGCCGGCGCTGCCGAGGCGCCGTGGTGCGCCGTCATCTCCACGTCCGAGGACAGCGTCTACTGGGACTGCCAGTACCGCTCGTTCGAGGAATGCCAGCCGCATGTGCTTGCCGGCAATCGCGGCTGGTGCAACCCGAGCCCGTATTACGTGCCGGGCGCCGCGGAGCAGAAGCGGCCGGGCAAGCGCCGCGCGCACACGCGCTGACCGGCGCGGCTAGAACAGCCAGGCCAAAGCGGCCCGCCAGGGGATCTCCTCCAGCCATTCGAGCACGATGACCAGAACGGCGGCGGGCGCCGCGACGGCAACCGACACGCCGAGCAGCAGGAACACGTCGCGCTCGCCGATACAGGGCACGGGCACGAAGACCTGGCCGCGGTGCCGGAAGACGACGCCGTACGAGCGGAAGATACCGACGATCGTGGCCGGCGGAACATCGGCGTGGCGCAGGAACGCAAACGCCACGCGGCCGACGGCCGGGTCGAAATGGCGCGGCCACTCCATCGACCAGCCGGCGCGCTGCGCCGGACGATCGTCGCCGCCGATGAACAGGTCCACCAGTTCCCTGCTTTTTATTTCGGCGGGGGCACGCACGGGCGGACTTCAGCGCAGCGACAGCAGCCAGCGGCCAAGGGCCTTCAGCACGTAGACGAACTGAAACATGAAGCAGATGATGGTCAGAAAGGATACCGGATAGACGACGATGTCGCGCCGGTGCCAGGGCAACCGGCGCTGCTGCGCGAGGTGCTCCTCATCGAGAGATTCCCAGTAACCCATGGTGGCGAGGGCCAAAAACCTAGACGCGATGCTAGCTATAGACTGTCGACTTATCGTCATCAACGGTTTTGCCTTGGCCTATGGCGACGGCAAGACCTGGAAAATTGCGACAGGTGTTGGCGCACAACGTCCGACGATTGCGCAAACAGTTGGGAGTCAGCCAGGAAGAACTTGCGCATAGAGCGAGGGTGCATCGCACCTACATGGGCTCTATCGAACGCTCGGAACAGAACATTTCAATCGACAATATCGAAAAGCTTGCGAAAGCTCTCGACGTCGAACCGCACCAGTTGCTCATCGACCGTCGGTAGGATGCAGCTTCTGGATTTGGCCTTAAGCATGCCCTTATGGGCACAGACTGTTTTCCGCAGCCGTATTGGGCGCCGTGGCAGGGGCTGGCATTGCTGGACTGGTTAGCTGGCACACTTCCAAAGACTAAAGACTGAAGAAGGCGGCTATTTCGCAATGGCGTTCTGGCGATCGCCTCCATGGCGGCCGCGGCCACCTGGCCGATTCCTGCAACAGATCGGGCAAAGATTTGAGACGCTGCTGGCTCAGCGCATCACGGACCCGGTGACGTTTTGTACGCCCGCGATGCTGCTCTTGGCCCTGTGCAACAGGGAAACGCTCACGGCATTCGGGAACACCGCTCCATGCCTTCAAAACGGCGCGCCCGTCGGCCGCCGCAAAAAGCCGTTTTACCTGCGCGGCCCGATCGTGCCTTAATTTGAGGCCGATTCGCGTGCCCAAGTGCGTTCGTGCGTTCGTGCGGACGGGTCGACGTCCGTATCCGGGTACGCCCGCGGGGGA
>Ga0070741_10016005_pt1 | contig 12597 bp, 9 predicted proteins | sample Coa_R1_4_FD_66440 | JGI IMG/M metagenome (GOLD analysis project Ga0070741, IMG submission 66440) | Surface soil microbial communities from Centralia Pennsylvania, which are recovering from an underground coalmine fire - Coalmine... | ecosystem: Environmental > Terrestrial > Soil > Unclassified ...
CGCTTCTAGTGCCGGAAGTGCCGCACCCCGGTGAGCACCATCGCGAGTCCGAGCCGGTTAGCCGCGTCGATCACCTCCTGATCGCGCACTGAGCCGCCGGGCTGAATGATTGCCGTCGCGCCTGCCTTGGCAATCTCCTCGACACCATCGGGAAATGGGAAGAACGCGTCCGAGGCTGCGACCGACCCTTTGATTCCGAGCACCGATTTCATGGCGCCGATCTTTGCTGAGTCGACGCGGCTCATCTGGCCCGCACCGACGCCCGTTGTCTGACCGTTGCGCGCGTACAGGATGGCATTGGACTTCACGTGCTTGCAAACTTTCCAGGCGAACAGCAGGTCGCGCATCTCCTGCTCCGTGGGCTGGCGATCGCTGACGGTTTTTAGGTCGGCTTCGGTGAGCGGCCGCACGTCGTTGTCCTGCAGCAGCACGCCGCCGGAGACGTTCTTCAGCACCCACTTCTGCTCCACGGGCACGATCTGCACCAAACGCAAGTTCTTTTTCGCGGCAAAGATTTGCCGCGCCTCTTCGTCGAACTCCTGTGCGGCGATGGCCTCGACAAAGAGCTTCGCCATCTCGGCTGCAGTCTCGCGGTCCACGGTGCGATTCACGCCGATCACGCCGCCAAACGCCGAGACTGGATCGCACTCCAGCGCGCGCTTGTAGGCTTCCGCGAGTGTGGCGGCGATGGCGGTGCCGCAGGGGTTCGTGTGCTTGATGATCGCGCAGACGGGCTCCTCGAATTCCTGCGCCAGTTCCCAGGCCGCCTGCAGATCGACAATGTTGTTGTAGCTGAGCTCCTTGCCCTGCAACTGCTTGCCGTTCGCCACGCCCTTGCCCGAGCCGTCGGAATATAGTGCGGCCCTCTGATGCGGGTTCTCGCCGTAGCGCAGGTCAGACGCTTTACGAAAGCTGAGCCGCAGCGTCTCAGGAAATCCCTCGGCATCGCTGCCCGGCGCGAAGTTGTCGCCTTCAGGTGGGGCAATCCGCTCCAGCGTCGAGGCGATCGACGAATCATACGCGGACGTTGTGGCAAACGCCTTCTGCGCCAGCCGCCACTTCGTCGCCAGCGAGAGCGATGCGCCGTTTGCCTCCATCTCCTGTGCGATCGCCTCGTAATCGGCAGGCGAGGTCACAATTGCCACATCCTGAAAATTCTTCGCTGCCGAGCGCACCATCGATGGCCCGCCGATGTCGATGTTCTCGATGATCTCCTCGAACTCCACGCCCGGCTTAGCCGCCGTCTTCTCGAAGGCATAGAGATTCACCACCACCATGTCGATCGGCTGAATGCCGTGCTCGCTCACGGCTGCGCGGTGCTCGGGCTTGCTGCGCATGTGCAGAATGCCGCCATGCACCTTGGGATGAAGCGTCTTCACGCGCCCGTCCAGCATCTCGGGGAAGCCGGTGAGATCGGAGATATCCTTCACGGCGATGCCGGAGTCGCGCAGCAGGCGCGCGGTGCCGCCGGTGGAAATCAACTCGACGCGCATTGCAGCCAGCCGCCGCGCAAACTCCACCAGGCCTGTCTTGTCGGTCACGCTCAAAATTGCTCGCTGAATAATTGCCATCCTTACCTTTCTTGTTGTCTCTATTCGACGGTTCGCTGCCGGCCATCGTCCAGATAAGTGTCGCAAATGGTGGAGGATAGCGCGGGAGGTTCGCTGGGAGCCCCTTGTCGCGGGGACTTCTCAGCATAACGCATCGCGCGACCGCTCTGCGGCGCATCTAAATTTGATGGAGATGATGCAAGACCGCATTCCGATCGTGATTGCCGATGATCATGCCGTGCTGCGCGAATCGCTCACGGCGTTGCTGCAGTCGCAGCCCGACTTTAAGGTAGTAGGCACCGCGGCGAACGGCGAAGAGGCGGTGCGGCTGGTGCAACAGTATGCGCCCCGGGTGCTGGTACTCGACCTGGCGATGCCGGGCGGCGATGGCTTCGAGGTGCTGCGCTCGCTGGAGCGGGCGGGAAGCCGCGTAGCCTCGGTAGTGCTCACCGGTTCCGACAGCCAGAACGACTATGTGCAGGTGGTGCGGCTGGGCGCGCGTGGCCTGGTGCTGAAGGCCGACCAGCCACAGAAGCTTTTCTCCGCCATTCGCGCCGTCGCCGAAGGCGAGCTGGCTTTCTCCGACGAGATCGCGCACAGCGTTCTCGACGCTATGGTCTCCAGCCATCCGGCGGTGCCCAGCTCCATGGGACGGCTCTCCGGGCGCGAGCGTCAGATTTCCTACATGGTGGCGCGAGGCATGCGCAACCGCGACATCGCCAATGATCTAAGCATCAGCGAAAACACGGTGAAGCGGCACCTGCAGAGCATATTCTCGAAGACCGGCTCACGCGACCGGCTGGAGCTGGCGGTGCTGGCGCTGAGTGAAACCGGCAAGGCGGCGTAGTCGATAGTCGATAGTCGCTATTCGCGATTCGCTTTTCGGCTAGAGAAAGACGCTTTTCGCCGGACGCCATTCGCCATCCGCCAGAGAGAAGGCCGCTCGCCTTTCGCTGTTCAGTCTTGCCAGAACTTCGATGCTTGCGTCTGAGTGAATCCCAATAACTTCAATTAGGACCTTCCCAAAGGCAGCTGTCAGAGTCCACTGGCGAATACCGACCAACGATTGGCGAGGAGTGATCTGGCGAAGAGCGAATGGCGAATGGAGTCCGGCGAAAAGCGTTCTTCCTCTGGCAAATAGCGAATGGCGTTCTTTCTCAGGCGGATAGCGAATCGCGAGAACTACCTTCCCGCGCTGGCGGCCATTTTCTTCACCATGGCCAGCACCAGCTTGCGATCGCTCTCATTGAGGCCGGGGGAGTAGCGGCGAATCTGCGACAGGAAGCGGACCTCGTCTTCGGCAAGCTGCGGCACCGGCTTGCCGCCATTGTCGGCGCCGGCTTCGGTAAAGAAACGCGACAGCGGCAGGTCCATGGCGTTGGCGATCCGGGCCAGCGTCTCCAGGGAGGGGACGGTGTGGCCATTTTCCACGCGCGACAGATAGCAGCGCAGCAGGCCGGTTCGTTTTTCGATATCGCCCTGCGACATGCCTTTTTGCAGGCGGAAGCTGCGAATAGTCTCGCCAATATTCATAAACGGGTCGCGTCCTGGAAAAGAGTGGCCAACGGGTTTACTGCATAGTAACCACTACCCGGAACGCTGGCAAGCGAAATCGGAAAGCAGTGGCGAGTGGTCAGTGGTCAGTGGTCAGCGCTCAGCATTTACCCTTAGATCGTCGTTGAGTGAATTTGCGATCTCCTGCAGGCGGGGAAATGCATGTGATTGGGCAGCAGCGACAATGGCTGGCGATTGGCGACTGACTACTGGCAACTGACTACTGGCCACTGATCACTGGCCACTGCCTCACAACTCCAGCTCCATGTAAGTGAGACCTTCGGTGGGCTCCAGCGGCTCGGGACCGACCTCGCGAAACCCCATGTTGCGGTACATTCGGACGGCTGCCTGCATCGCCGGGGCGTACGTATCGAGCCGTATGGAGCGATAGCCGAGCTGCCGAGCCGCGTCGAGCAGGCGCTCGGTCAGCTCACGCCCCAGCCTGCCGCCGCGAAAGGCGGGCCGCACGTAGAGGCGCTTCATCTCGCAGGTGTCGGGCAAAGGAAACGGGCGCAGGCCGACGCAACCGACGGGCTGGCCCAACACCGCGGCCAGCAACAGCTTGCCTCGCGGCGGCGAATAGTCGCCCGGCAGACTGGCGATCTCGGCGTCGAACTTGCGGAAGCAGTAATCCACCGGCAACTGCGCGCGATACTCTGCGAACAAGTTGCGCACCTGTTCGATCTGTTCGGCGGTTATGGCTTCGACGATGTGGGACATGGGAGAAGCAGCGAGCAACCAGCGATTAGTGTACTGCGGCATTCAGGTTGACGTTCTGCAGGCGAATGGGAGAGGCACGATGAAGCTCGCGACCATGGCAGAAATCGCGATCATCTCTTTCGGCGCATGTCACTTATAAATCCGGGTTCGATTCGTAACACGGCTCGACTTCAGTCGTGCCGAAACTCGCAACAATAAAATCGGGGCTTTAGCCCCGGCGCCCCGGCAGGGACGAAGGACTGCCGCAGACTGAAAGTCGGCTCGGAAGAGAAATTCAGGGCTTTTTCGGCATGACTGAAGTCGTGCCCTGTACCAAGCATTTATGAGATGGCGAACGGCGAGTCGCGAATCGGAAGCTGCTCATCCCTAGTTGCTGGCTGCTAATCACTAGTTGCTAGTCGCTAGTCGCTAATTGCGGGCTGCTAGTTGCTAATCGCTAGTTGCTAATTGCTAATTGCTAACTGAACCTAATACGTATTCGCCGGCCTATGCAGTTTGGCGGCATCGAGCTCGAGGCTGCTGGCCAGCACCATCTCGATGGAAGAGCCGGTGCCCAACTGCACCTCGGGACCGCGCGAGAGCAGCACCGTCGCCAGGCCCAGCGCGCCGCCCGCGGCCGCGCCAATCCCGGCGCCCTTAGCGCCTGAGGCGATGGCGCCAATCCCCGCGCCGGTAACGGTTGTGGTGGCAACGGTGCCCGCATCCTTGCCCTTTCCACCGGGCCCCCGGATCGTTCCTTCCTTGCCTTTCACAGTGTTGTCATTCGATCCCGGCGTGTTCTGCACCGCGCCGGGCAGCATCACCGTGTAGCCATTGGGAAAGATCATGGAGGTGAAGCTCATCTGCAATTCAGCGCGACCTTTGACGTGGCCGGGGCGCACCACGCGATCGACCTGTCCCTGAACGAAGGTCCCGGCTGGAATCACGATCCGGTTGTCCTGAGTGACGGGGAATGTCGTCTGCGCGTAGACGGGATCGCCCGGACGCGCGTTCTTGGTGTTCACACCCTGCTTCAGCGTCAGCGGGATCCTGGTGCCCGATGGCACGGTGATTGCCGGTGGAGCATCGTCCTCGATTTTGGCCGGCGCTGCCGGCACGCTGTTGCGAGGCGTGAGATGCGGAGTGTCCTGGCTGGTTTGTGCCGCAGCGGGCATGGTGAGCCCGAGCACGGCTGCGATTAGGACAGGGTGAAATCTCATGTTACTTCTCCGGCCATTCGGCATTTGGCACTTGGCATTCGCTCCGTAGCGTGAACGCGCTAGCGGAAAGAAAGTCGCGCAGCGCTCGATTCGGCATGACCGAATGCCGAATGCTCATTTCAAGCTGTACAACGCGTTCACATGCGCGGTCACCGTGATCTTCTCGGCGCCGAATTCGGCAGTCGGAGGAGGCGCCGCCGCAACTCCTGCCTGCATCCTGGCCATCGCGCCCGCGGGAACGATCGGGTGCGGTTCGTAGGTGTCCACCGAGGCATACGACAACTCGCCGAGGGTGCGTCCGCTGGATTGCGCGACAGCATTGGCTTCGTCGCGTGCGCGCCGCAGCGCATCCTCCACGGCCTTAATCTTCGCCGAATCCATGTTCTCGAGCATGTAGCTGATGGAGGTGTTCGTCACCTCCAGCGTCCCCAGTCCCTCGGAGATCGGACCGATTTTGGAGAAGTCCTTCACCTTGACGCTGATGTTCGCCTCGACGCGATAACCCGTCAGCTTCTGCTTGCCGTTGTCATAGTCATACGCAGGCTGGGTGGCGAAGCGGCTGAATTGCGCGTCTTTGGGATCGATTCCATTGGAGCGCAGCAGTTGCCGGACCTGCTCGGCCAATTGCGTCGCCTTCTGCATGGCATCCTGCAGCTTCTTCTCCTGCGGAGCGATGTTGAATTGCACGATTGCGGTGTCGGGCTCGGACTCAAACTTACCGTCGGCGCCCACCCACACCGTATTAGGGATCGGTGAGTTGGCGCGCTGCTCCTGCGCGCGCAGCGCGGGCAGAAATGCAAAAGAGCCGGCGAGCGCCAGCACGGCGGAAACGCGGGAGAGGAATCGGTTCGTCGGCATGCCTGCTGTCTAGACGCCTCGCAATTTCAGAAGTAAGCCGCAACCCCGGAAGGCTGCTTGCGAATCATAGTTGCCCTGTGCGGCCCTTGACCAGCATCTTTAAGTTTCGCCGGCGCGGCGGCACGTCGCACGCCAGAGTTTTCCACAGCCTCGCCCCTTGTATACTCCACCGGTCATTTCCCGCGGCGGCAGCACGCACTTCCCGGGATCCTTCGTTGGCTGCGACTCCAGGGCAGATTCTTCGTACAATGAGGTAGCGCCGTGATTCCAAGATTCGGCGTTCGCAGTACTCGCAGTATCGGAGCAGGACATTTTCCGATGGACAAGTTCGTAGTACGCGGCGGCAATCCGCTGCTGGGCACCGTGCGCATCAGCGGCGCGAAGAATGCCGCGCTGCCCGCCATGGCAGCCGCTTTGCTCACCGACGAACCCGTAATCCTGGAAAACATTCCGCAGGTGCGGGACATCGAGACCGAGCGGCGCCTGCTGTCGGCAATGGGCGCCGAGGTCGAGCTGGGCTACGGCCGCGCGCAACATCGCACCTCCCTCTGCTGCCGCGACCTGGTGAACCCTGAGGCTTCGTACGAGCTGGTCAAAACCATGCGCGCCTCGACGCTTGTGCTGGGACCACTCGTGGCCCGCATGGGGAGAGCCCGCGTTTCGCTGCCCGGGGGCTGCGCCATCGGAGCGCGCCCCATCGACCAGCACCTGAAGGGCCTGGAAAAGCTGGGCGCGAAGATCGTGCAGGAGCACGGCTACATCGAGGCCAGCGCACAGCGGCTGAAGGGCGGGCGCGTCGTGTTCGAGAAGATCACCGTCACCGGCACGGAAGACCTGATGATGGCCGCGACGCTGGCCGAAGGCGAGAGCGTACTGGAAAATTGCGCGCGAGAGCCGGAGGTGGTGGATTTGGCCACGCTGCTGAACAAGATGGGCGCGAAGATCGAGGGGGCCGGCACGCATACCGTCCGGGTGCAGGGCGTGGAGAAGCTGGGCGGCGCGCGCCATCGCATCATCCCTGACCGCATCGAGGCGGGCACTTTTTTAATTGCCGGCGCGCTGACCGGTGGCGAGCTGACTGTGAGCGGCTGCAACCCGCAACACCTGGGCGCACTGCTTGAGAAGCTGCGGGAGTGCGGCGTGGAAGTGGTTGCCAACGGAGAGTCGGTGCGCGTCGCGGGCAATGGCCGGCTGCAATGCGCCGACCTGAGCACCGAGGAGTATCCGGGCTTCCCTACCGACATGCAGGCGCAGTTCATGGTGCTGGCCACGCAGGCCACCGGGGCCAGCGTGATCACGGAAAACATCTTCGAGAACCGCTTCATGCACGCGCTGGAGATGGTTCGTATGGGCGCCAACATCAAGATCGAAGGCAAACGCGCGGTGGTGCGCGGTCGCACGCCGCTGAGCGGCGCCGCAGTACTGGCCAGCGACCTGCGCGCCTCCGCATCGCTGGTGCTGGCGGCGCTGGTGGCCGATGGCGAGACCATCATCGACCGCGTGTATCACATCGATCGCGGCTACGAGCGCATTGAAGAGAAGCTGCGCGGCGTGGGCGCGCAAATCCGCCGCATCGGCGAGCTGCTGCCGCGACGGGTGGCGACGCCGGCGGTCGCGAGCTGAGTTCTAAATCTCGTAGAGCGGACCTATCGGCCCGTATTCCTTTGGCTTTGAATTCGCCGCCGGCGGAAGCCGGCTCAGGAATGAAATTGGGCGCCTTGACGCGGGCCTGAAGGCCCGCTCTACCCGAACGGCTCGTCGCGCCGGGTCCCGTAGGGGCGACAGGGTTCTCACACGGACCTGAAGGCCCGCTCGACCCGACCTTCACGGCCGCTCATTACACCCGAGCTTCACTGCCGCCGACTACACATGTCACACCTGCCTGTGATCTGCATCGCAGCCGTCCTCAGGTCTGTTCCGCGACCCTGGAAGCGAGGGCTTCTTACATGCAAGGAAACGAGAAGGTGATTGAGCGCCTGAACCGGGCGCTGCACGACGAGCTGGGGGCGGTGATTCAGTACATGGTGCAGGCGGAGACCTGCGAGAATTGGGGCTATGGACGGCTGGCCGGCATCACCCGGTCGCGTGCCATCGAAGAGATGAAGCACGCCGAGGCGCTGATCGAGCGCATTCTGTTCTTCGACGCGCTGCCGGACGTGAACGTGACGCTGCAGCCGACGCTGGGCAAGGACGTGCCGCAGCAGTTCGAGGCGGGTCTAGCCGACGAAACGATTGCGGTGCGCGACTACAACCAGTCTGCCGAACTCTGCCGCGAAGTTGGAGATTCCGGCACGAAGGACCTGTTTGAGCGCCTGCTGCACGACGAAGAGCGGCACGCGGATTTTCTCGAGTCGCAGCTCCATGCGATCAAGCAGATGGGCGTCGGCGCATACCTGGCGCAGCAGATGAGCAAGTAGCTGGATGCCCCCGGTCAGCGTTCTTCGCTCGGACGCTGCCCTGGGCCCACGGCCCGACCGCCCGGAGTCTTTCGGCGACATGGTTTGGTAGTGCTGGCCTTCAGGCCAGCGTTTAGTCCCATGTTTCTAAGTTTCCGAGCCGGCTTCAGCCGGCGACATCTGCCGTCGGCTGAAGCCGACTGAGATACAAAAGGGACGTCGTTTCGGCACGACTGAAGTCGTGCCCTGACACAAGGCGCACTGCAACCCGGAGTTTCTCGGCAAGCTGTCGTGCCCTGACACAAGACGCACGACACGGAGTTTTTCGGCAGACTGTCGTGCCCTGATACAAGGCGCACGGCTTGCAGAGCTAGAACAGCTCACGCGCGTTGTACAGCAGTTGTCCGTTGACCAGGTGCGCTTCTGCCATCAGCTTGTGCAGCCGTGGCGCATGCTTGTCGTCATCGATGTGCCACACCTCGTGGCCGTGCGCGGTGAGATAGTCGCTCACTAGCATGCGGTGGCACTGGAAGTAGACCCGCTCGGCGCACATGATGGCCGTATCGCCGGCCTGTCGCCCCGAACCCGAGGCACTCATTCCTCCCATCAATGATTCACGCGCCGCACCGGCAGTCTCCTCCGCCACCTCCAGCAAACGCTCGATGGCGCCGGCAAATTGCGGTGTCAGCATGTAGTCGGCGTAGTTGCGGAATGACTCGTTTCGCAGCCCGGTATGGGGCGATTCGGCGAGGATCTTCTTGCGGCGGCCGCCAAGCTCCTTCATCCACACATAAGCAATGCCGCGCGCCGGCAGCGCAGCTTCCAGCGACTCGCGATTGAAGTGCGGCAGCCTGCGCGATGCGGGAAACGCACGGATATCCACAAGCGTGCCGACGTGGTGCGCCTGCAACGCGGCCACGAGCTCGTCCAGCGTGCGGGTGGAATGTCCAATGGTGTAGATCGTCAATTACTGCTTCTTCACCGCCATCACATTATCGTCCGGGCTGCGGTCGATAAGCTTGTCGAGGGGATCGATGCCCGCCCTCGCCGGAGGCTTGTCCACCTTGACGGTGAAGTCCGACCGCTCCTGCGTGATCTTCTGCCTCTCCAGGTAGAGATACTTGCCGTCACGATCGACGACGCCGATGTCGATCCAGTCGTTGAGCGGAACCGTGTGCTCCTGGCCATGCGTGTTGGCGCGGAACTTCTTGGCCTCCACTAACAGATGCACCTGGTACTTGCCATCCGGCAGCTTGGAGTAGTCCGCAGAGACCGCGCGATTGTCGTATACCGTGATGTTGCGGAACAAATCGTCAAACAAATACTGATATTGCGGCGGCGTTTCCTTCTGGAAGTAGCTCTCCAGATCGAGCGACGTGGGATAGGGCGGACCCTTGAATGCGTATTGCTTCAGGAAGCCGCGGATCGCCGTATTGACCTTGTCCTCGCCGATGTAGTCCTGCAGCGCGTACATCACCATCGATCCCTTGCGATAGTGAATGTAGCCCTGATTGGGATCGACGTTGTAGAGCGGCTCCTCCTCGTTGCGCTCGGTTCCACGGCCGCGCAGATACCGATCGAGTTCGAAGCGCAGGAAGAGCTTCATCGCCGCCGGGCCGAAGTGGTGCTTCATCACCATCAACGCGGTGTACTGCGCCATGGTTTCGTCGATCGACGTTGCGCCCTGCACGTATGCGGAGATGACCTGGTGCGCCCACCACTGGTGTCCCGTCTCGTGGGCGGTGACGTAGAACGGGATGTTGATGTCGTCGGGTCCACCGATTTTAGTGATGAAGCCGATCGATTCGGAGAATGGAATCGTGTTGGCGAACGATTCGGCGAAGCTCCCATAGTCGGGGAACTCGATGATGCGCAGCTGATGGAATTGGAAGGGACTGAAATTCGCCGAGCAGTAGGCCAGCGACTCCTTCATGCTTTCCATCATGGTGTCCAGATCGAACTCGTGGCCGGGCTGGTAGTAGATCTCCAGATTCACATCGTGCCACTTGTCGCGGCGTACCAGATAGCGCGCCGACTGGAACGAGTAGAGGTTCAGGATGGGCGCGTCCATCTTGTAATGGAAGTAGCGGCGTCCGTTCTGCATCCACTCCTTTTGCAGGTAGCCGGGCGCGATCGCGATCTGGTCGGGGCTGGTGGAGAGCGTGGCGTCGAAATTGATCCAGTCGGCGTCGAAGCTGCCGCTGTTGTACTCGCGCGCGGCCACGTCGCTGAGGGCAGGCAGTCGCCGCACCTTATCCAGGCCATGCTTGTGGCGCGTGCTGTCGTCGGTCAGCTCGACGTTTTGCGAATAACCAATGTAGGGCAGGTAGCTGTCGGTGAGGAAGCTGCCGTTGCTCACGATGTCGACATTAGGCTGTGAATTCTCGAAGCCGGGATTGTCGTAGCGCAGCGCGAATTCAAGCGGCAGGCGCGCGTGCGGCGACAGCGGCGTAGCGAGCCTGTACAAATGGAAGCCGTGCGCCTGATCGTCGACCAGCGTAGTCTGGCCGCCGCCGAAGCTGAGCCGCTCGACCTTGATGTGCGGCATTGGCAGGGGCGATAGATTGCCCGGCCAGATGGTGATGGCGACGCGGTCGATGGGCGCGTCCGTCTTGTTCTCCAGCCACATGGCGCCGCTGATCGCAACCGACCGCTGGGCAGGATAGATGTCCATGTGCACGTTCACGTCGGTGATGCGCGGCTGCGGCAGCGACCAGTACTGCCGGTAGCGCTTCTCGTATTGCGCGCGCGCCTCGTCGTTGGTGAAGGTGGTGCGATACGGGTTCAGGACATGCGTGTTGTAGAAGATGAAGCCGCCGACGCTTAACATCAGCAGCACGCATACAGCGGCGCCCGCTAGCGTGGCGCGCGAGAATCTTTCTCCAACCAGTTTTCTTCGCACCTGCCAACTACTCTCGGTTCCGCGTACCCACAGCAGGTTGGTGACGATGGCCAGCAGCGCCGCGCCAATTCCCCAATACAGCCGGAACCAGATGAGTGGCTGAAGGAACGGGCCGTAGCCGTTCATGTCGGAGTAAGTAACCGGCGGCGTCTGCCCGAAGCGGTAGAGATAGTCCTGGAAGCCGGCCGGCGGCAGGGCGATGGTGGCCACGATGTACAGCACCATCACGAAGTGACCGACATACTTGTTGTTGATCAGCGTCTGCACGAACATCGCCAGCACGCACAGGATCCAGAGCTGGGTGAGGCGATTGAGGAAGAGCTCGCGGAAGTACAGTCCGAATTGGTAGTGGTGATAATCTTGCGCGGTCTGCACGACCAGGCCGGCGGCCATGATGGTCGCGACCACCACAACCTGCACCAGCATCAGCGCCAGCAGCTTGGAGCCGAACAGCACCCAGCGCGGCAGCGGCAAGGCGTCGACCACCTGGCTGAGCCGGGCATCGCGCTCGCGCCACACCAGCTCGCCCGAATAGAAAATGATGATAGCCAACGCAAAAATCAGGAAGCCGCTGCCGGCCATCTGCAGCATCTGCTTGGTGACGGGATAAGTGCGCCCGGCGCTGGGGCTGAGCAGTCCCGAGGCCGAGACAATGGCGAACAGGAAGCCCGCCAGCATCAGCACCAGGAAGAAAACGTTGCGCGTGGTCTCGGTGAACTGGATGCGGGTGAGCGAAAGCAACTGGCGCAGCGACGCCGCCGCGGAGAACGCGGGATGCGCGACCGGCAGGACTCCCGCGGCCGGCATTGCGTCTGGCGCCTCCAGCGCGAGCTTGCGCGCGCGGCTGCGCTCGGCGGGATAGGCGAAGGCGAACTTCACGTAGGTAAAGCCGAGGAAAAGCGCCCCTACGCCAAGCCATAGCAGGCGATTCGCCAGCAGAATCCCGCCCAGCGGGATGAGCTGCGTGTTGCGTTCGAAGGGCGTCCAGTAGCGGGTCACGCGATCGATCGCGGCGCCGCCCAACGGATCGCCGAGCGCCGCGTGCATGCTCGTGGCCAAGCCGGAGCCGGAGGCCTGCGCCACAGTGAAGTAGGCGATCAATACCAGCACGCTGGCCACATAGACCGGCAGCATCTTGCGCGTCAGCGCTGCCAGCGCGAAGAAGATTGCCGTCAGGAACAGCAGGTTGGGCAGGACATTGATCAGGTAGGGCTGAAAGTAAGCGGCGGCAATGTGCGGGCCGACCCGCGTCTTGTCGAGCCAAGGCGACGCAACGCCGGCCCAGGCAGCCAATCCGACGCTGCTGAAGATGATCACCTGCACCGCGAAGGCGGCCAGAAAACGCCCGCCCAGATAGTCGAGCTTGCTGATCGGCGCGGTATAGAAAAACATCGACGAGTTGCTGTCGATGTCCTGAT
>Ga0070741_10016006_pt1 | contig 12597 bp, 11 predicted proteins | sample Coa_R1_4_FD_66440 | JGI IMG/M metagenome (GOLD analysis project Ga0070741, IMG submission 66440) | Surface soil microbial communities from Centralia Pennsylvania, which are recovering from an underground coalmine fire - Coalmine... | ecosystem: Environmental > Terrestrial > Soil > Unclassified ...
CACGATATCCCCGTTGATCAGCAATGTCTCGATGTTCGTGTCCGTACGGTGGTGATAGGCATGCGCAGGCCGGACTCACCGATCCTCCGTGAGCGCCTCCCGCCGCCCCAGCTCGCGTAGCACAGCCTCCTCACGCGCATCTTCGATAGCGGCCATCACGCCGTCCGGATCGACCCGCGTTTCATCGCGCGCAAAGCGGCCGGTGAGCTCGCTATCCGCTTTCAACTCCCCTTGCTCGAAGAGCGACCACATCTCCCGCGCGTATTCCGTTTCGAGCAACTCCGGGGCGAATCGTCCGAGTGTGGCGCGAATGTTGTTCACATCCCGCTCGAGCATGGCGAGCGCGCCGTTGTTGCCGGCCGCATTCACCACCTGCGGCAGATCGATGATGACCGGTCCGTCGGGCGCGACCAGGACGTTGAACTCCGAGAGATCGCCGTGGATGAGACCGATGCTCAACATCCGTACGATCTGTTGAATCATGAAGCTGTGATATGTCCGAGCGGTTTCGGGTGACAGGTCCACTTCGCCCAAGCGAGGAGCCGGGTTGCCCTCCGGGTCCGTCACCAGTTCCATGATCAACACATCGTTGAAGTATCCGTAGGGCCGGGGGACGCGGACATCCGCTGCGACGAGCTGATACAGTGCGTCGACCTCGGCGTTTTTCCACGCAGCCTCCTGTTCCTTGCGACCGAAGCGTGTGCTTTTGTTCATCGCGCGCGCCTGGCGGCTGCCGCGCGTTTTGCGTCCTTCCTGGTATCGTGCGCGCTTCTGAAAGCTTCGCTGAGCCATGTCGCGATAGACCTTGGCGCAGCGAAGCTGCGTGCCGGTGCGCACCACGTAGACGGTGGCTTCCTTACCGCTTTTGAGAGAACGGATCACTTCGTCGATGACCCCGTCCTCGATGAGGGGTTGCAGACCTGCGGGTGTCTTCATGAATCCTTTGGTGGATACTGGGAAGGGTATCATCTCAAATCCTCCCATCAACCACCACCACCGCCACCCACCATGCAGCGCCTCGTCTATGCTCTCGACCTCCACGACGATCCGGTACTCATTGCCGAATATGAGGCCTGGCATCGCCGCGACCGAGTCTGGCCGTCCGTTATCGAATCATTGCGGCGCGCCGGCCTCTCCAACCTGGAGCTCTTTCGTACCGGCAACCGGCTCGTCCTGATCATCGATGCACCGGATGATTTCTCTCCCGCCGCCCACGCCGCCGCCGATGCGAGCAACCCCGACGTCCAAGCCTGGGAGCAGCTCATGTGGAAGTTCCAGAAGGCATTGCCCTGGGCGGCTCCGGGGACGAAATGGGTGCTGATGGATCGGATTTTCAGTCTCGCGCGGGATCATGAGCCCGCGAGCGACAGCGGCGGCACTTAGCTCGATGCTCTTGCCGTTATCACGGCGGATGACCCAACATTGGCCTGCTGTGTCAGGTGTTCGTATCCGGCGGAATCAAGCGCTGCGAGCGCGCCGATAATCTCGTCTTCGGAGCGGCTGATCGCGTTCGGTAGCCATTCGGGCCCGCCTCGGGAGTGCGAACGCAGGATCAGCGTAAGTTGGCCATCCGGGCGCAAGACGTACCTTGACGAAGATCGAGGCGAACAGGCGGACTGTGGCGCCTCAGCCGGGGCCGAGCGGCAGTTGAGGGCCCCCTTGGTCCCGCGAAAGACAGCCACGGCTTGACATAAGCACTGTGCTCGGATTTCGCCGAACCCGAGATCCACACCAAAAGTTGGCACGGTGGATGTCAGTCTCCCCGCAACAGTGCAACGCTGTTGGCGATCGACTTCCAACTTGGTGTCGGGCTGCACACGAGAAATGAGCCCAATAGCCTTTTTTAGCGGCGCGGCAGCTTGCAGGAGCTGCATGGCCCATCCGTGGGGGACCGCTGGAACGGTCTTTGCATCGTTAGTTCGAAAATACCCAAGAGCCGGGTATGCCTTATGGAATCGGGCAAGGGCATCCCGAAGAGATGGGGAATGAAAAGATCCTCGGCAACGTGTGCGCTGTTGATACTCTCGTCGTTGTTGGCGGGATCGTCCTGGTCCGGCCCGATCGTGCGGCAATCGAGAATTGTCAACTCGGTTAGTGGACCTTTACGACCCGAGAGCGCGGTTGCGCCCCTCTTTCCGATCGTAAGCGCTGTGCAAGGGCGTGATACGCACGCATGTGACACGTGGCTCATGCTCGCGCTCGCCGGTGGGCTGGTAGCCCTGCAGTTGCGACGCACGCACCGCGGTGTGCAGCTCGGGTCGCGTGCGGACTGGTCTAGCTCATCGCCCGAGCGGGATAAACGTTGAACAGTATGGACGGTCTGCGACCTCGATGGTCGACGGCATTGAGCATCGCCGATTCCCCGCTGGTGTTTGCCGTCAAGTGCCTATTGTTTCCTCTGATTGCGGTACTCACGCTGCTAGCGTGCCTGCGTCTGCTCGACCAGCCCGTGCGTAATGGCTACCTGATGATTGCCGTGCTCACTTTCTTCGGGGTGCCTGAATTCCTCGGCATCGCCCGGATCGGGTCGAGCGACAGTCAGCGCCCCCGGCGGGAGGTGCTGCTCGATATCGCGGCACGCTGGCTCGTGTTGATCGCGTTCATAGGAGTGCTGACGTACCTATCGGGCCTGGCGTCCACCGTCAATATACGGGTACTGGCACTCTGGGTCATCGTGACACCGCTCGCGCTGCATTCGAGCCAGACTGCCGCGCGGTACCTGCTGACCCAGGCGCGTTTGGCCGGCGGTGTCCGGCATGCCGTGATCGTCGGCATGACCGAGCTCGGAGCGGAGGTGGAGCGGGCCTTGCGTTCGGACGAGCTGCTGCGAACACGCGTGATCGGCTATTTCGAGGATCGCCAGCCCGATCGTCTCAAGGCCAGCGGCGCGACTCCCATACTCGGCGGCACGCAGGAGCTTGCGGCCTACGTCGGCCGCAACAACATCGAGCAGGTCTACATCACGCTGCCCATGGGGCGCGGGCCGCGCATCGTCTCGATGCTCGACGCTCTGCACGACTCGACGGCGTCGATCTATTTCGTACCGGATATGTTTGCTTTCAATTTGATACAGCCCCGTTTCGACAACTTGCATGGCATTCCGGTCGTCGCTGTGCGCGATACCCCGTTCTACGGGGCGTCCTGGCTGGTGAAAGGGCTCAGCGACATCCTCATCGCCAGTTGTCTCGTGGTTCTGACGCTGCCGATCCTGTTGCTGGTGGCGCTTGCGATCCGCCTGGATTCCCCCGGGCCGGTCCTTTTCAAGCAGAAGCGCTATGGCCTCGATGGCCGTGAGATCCTGGTTTACAAATTCCGCTCGATGCGTGTCACCGAGGACGGGAAGGACAAATACGCGGCAGCGACCCGGAGCGATGCGCGAATCACCCGGGTCGGAGCTTTTATCCGCAAGACATCCCTCGACGAGCTGCCCCAGCTCTTCAACGTGCTCGAAGGCACGATGAGCATCGTGGGGCCGCGACCGCATCCCGTGGCCATGAACGAGCAGTATCGTCAGGCCATCCCGAGCTACATGGTGCGTCACAAGGTCAAGCCCGGTATCACCGGCTGGGCGCAAGTGAACGGCTATCGCGGCGGCAACGATCTCGAGTCGATGCGCAAGCGAGTCGAATTCGACCTCGCCTACCTCAGGCATTGGTCGCTGTGGCTCGACCTGCGCATCCTGTTGAAGACGATCCTGGTGGTCTGGACCGACGGTAGTGCGTACTGAGGCGCTCGGCAGTCCACATGGCCTGAAGGTGGTCCATGTGGCCGAGTTCATCAAGGGAGGCATCGCCACCTATCTCGAGGCGCTGCTGCCACTGCAGGCCGGCGCCTTCGGGGCTGCCAACCTGTTCGCAGTCTTGCCGGCAAGCCATTGCGCCGGGTTGCAGTTGGGGATCGACGCGAATCTGATCCGCTTCGACAACTCCGGCAGTCGGCTGGCCAATACGTTCCGGCTCGCCATCGCAACCTGTAAGCTCGTCATCCGCATCAAGCCTGATGTCATCCACATCCATTCGACCTTCGCTGGCGCCGTGCTGCGCCCCTTGCTCGCGCTACTGCGTTGCCGGGCGAAAATCATCTATTGCCCGCACGGTTGGGCTTTCGATCGCGAGTCCCCGGGGCTCATCAAGGGCTTGACGCGGACCATCGAGCGAATCCTGGCGAGGTTTTGCCACGCGATCGTCTGCATCTCCCAACACGAAGTCGCTGCCGCTCGGGCGAGTCGCATCGAGGAACAGAAGCTCGTGTTGGTTCGCAACGGCATCAGCCGGGCCGCGCCGCGAACGACGGCGATCGCGGCGCCGCCGCAATGGCGGGCAGGCAAGCTGCGGCTTCTATTCGTGGGTCGGTTGGATCGGCAGAAGGGCATCGACGTGCTGTTCCGGGCGCTGCAAGAGCTTCGGGAAGACGCCTTTGCGCTCATCATCGGTGCGCCGACGCTGCGCGACTTTGCGACTCCCGCGGCTGTGGACAACAGCACATCGCTCGGCTGGATGTCGGGCCCGCAGATCGAGACCTATTACCGGAGCGCGGATGTTCTGTTAGTCCCTTCGCGCTGGGAGGGCTTCGGTCTCGTAGCGGTGGAGGCAATGCGGGCGGGGCTACCGGTGGTCGCGAGTAACGTCGGCGGACTCGCGGAGATCGTTGCGGACGGCCTCACTGGAGTGCTGGTCGCGCCGGGAGATCATGGAGCGTTGGCGGGCGCCATCCGTGCCCTATCGGCGCAACAGCGGCAGCGCATGGGAGTGGCGGGGCGGCAGCGCTTCCTCGAGCTCTTCACGATCGAACGCGCCCATGAGGAGTTGTGCGCGCTCTATCGGAAGCTCGCGGCACAAGGCGCTCCGCAGCTCTCGCACGCGCGGGTGAGCCGCGTCGAGAGCGTCAATTGACAAGGGTAGGATCGATGAAAGAAATAGCGCATGATCGTGTGTTGGTGACCGGCGGTGCCGGGTTCCTGGGCTCGCATCTGTGTGACCGGTTGATCGCCGAAGGTTGCGACGTCGTGTGTGTCGACAACTACTTCACGGGCACCAAGCGTAATATCGAGCATCTGTTCGGGCATCCCCGATTCGAGCTGTTGCGCCACGACGTGACTTTCCCTTTGTACGTGGAGGTCGACCAGATCTACAACCTCGCATGCCCTGCCTCGCCCGTCCACTATCAGCACGATCCCGTGCAGACGACGAAGACCAGCGTGCACGGTGCAATCAACATGCTCGGCCTCGCCAAGCGGGTCAAGGCGCGGATATTCCAGGCCTCGACGAGCGAGGTCTACGGGGACCCGGAGGTGCACCCGCAACCGGAGTCCTACTGGGGACGGGTGAATCCGATCGGCGTGCGCTCGTGCTACGATGAAGGCAAGCGTTGCGCGGAAACGCTGTTCTTCGATTACCACCGCCAGCACAAGCTGCGGATCAAGGTCGCGCGCATATTCAACACCTACGGCCCCCGCATGCACCCGCGGGACGGGCGGGTCGTGTCGAACTTCATCGTGCAGGCGTTGCAGAATCAGCCCATTACCCTGTATGGCGACGGCCTGCAGACGCGCTCGTTCTGTTATGTCGATGATCTCATCGAAGGCATCGTCCGCCTCATGAAGACCGGCGACGCCTTCACCGGCCCGGTGAACCTCGGCAATGCCACCGAATTCACCGTGGCGGAGCTGGCCCGCCTGGTGCTCGAGCTGACCAACTCGCGCTCGAAGATCATTCACGAGCGGCTGCCCGCGGACGATCCGCGCCAGCGCAAGCCCGATCTGACATTAGCGCAGTCCGCGCTCGACTGGAGCCCGAAGACGCCGCTCGTGGAAGGGCTCACGCGCACGATCGCCTATTTCGAGTCGCAGTTGAGCAAGGCGGTCGAGTATCGGGAAACGCTCCTGGCTGCGGCTCTCTAACGACGAGACTCATGAGCATGATGAATGAATTGATGCGCAATGGCCTGAAGAGCTGCCGGGCGCTCCTGTTGGCCCTGGCGCTCCTGTTGGCCCTGGCGCTCCTGTCCCCGGCATTCGCTCAAGTGGCAAGCCCCGCGGACTATCGGATTGGGGCGGGCGATCTGCTGCGCGTGGCGGTGTTCGATCACCCGGAGCTCAGCTCCGATGTGCGCGTGAGTCAGACAGGCACTCTGACTTATCCCCTGATCGGTGAGCTGGCCGCCGGTGGAATGTCGCCGCATGAGCTGGAAAAAGCGCTCGCGCGCGCCCTGGCGGACGGCGGCTTCGTGCGTCAGCCGCAGGTTTCGATCCTCGTCATCGATTATCAGAGCGGCGCGTTTGCCGTGCTCGGGCAGGTAACCAAGCCGGGCCGATATCCGCTCACCACCTCGAAGAAGGTGATCGACGCCCTCGCCGACGCCGGGGGCGTGGTCAATCTGGTCGGGGCGGACGAGGCGACCCTGCTGAAGCACAACGGAACGCGCGTCTCCATCGATTTGATTGCGCTCTTTCAAGGCGAACCACGTCAGAACCTGGAGGTTGCGGCGGGCGACACTTTGTACGTGCCCCGCGCGCCCCTGTTCTACGTCTACGGCGCGGTTCAGCGGCCCGGTGCCTATCGTCTCGAGCGCGGCATGACTGTGTTTCAGGCGATTTCGGCGGGCGGGGGCCTCACGCCCAAGGGATCCGACCGCCGGGTCGTCGCCAAGCGCGTCGATTATCCGGGCGGCAAGCAGCATGACGTCACTCTGCAGGGGCCGGATCTCGTCCAGGCAGACGATGTCTTGAAGGTCAAGGAAAGTCTGTTCTAACGGGAGCGCTCGCGATGACTCTTTCTCAATTACTCCACATCCTGAAAGCGCGCCAGCGGCTGATGGGACTCGTACTCGCCGCGGTGGTGCTGCTCGTGGTGATCATTACTCTGATCATGCCGGAGAAGTACGTTGGCGCCGCCTCGGTCGTGGTCGATGCCAAGGGCGTCGATCCCGTCACAGGCGCCGCGGTGCCTCAGCAGCCTGCGCCGAGCAATATCGCCACCCAGATCGATATCATCACCAGTCATGCCGTCGCGGCCAGAGTGGTCGATCGCCTGAAGCTCACGCAGAACCGCCGGTACATCGACAAGTACCAGCATGCGACCCATGGATTGTTCTTCACCGGGGACTGGGTTTCGCTGCGGGATTGGATCGCGGACAAGCTGCTGGAGAAAGTGGACATCGATCCGGCCAAGGATAGCAACGTCATCACCATCACCTTCGGGGATCCCGACCCGGTGTTTGCGGCCGCGGTGGCCAACGCGTTCGCCGAAGCCTACATCCAGACGAATCTGGAGCTCACGGCCGATCCGGCAAGCCGCCAGGCCGTGTGGTTCAAGGATCAACTGCAGCAACTGCGCCGCGCGCTCGAAGTCGCGCAGCAGACTTTGGCCGAGCATCAGCGCAAGGTGGGAGTGATCGCCAGCGACGGGCAGCTCGACGTCGAGAATGCCAAGCTGCAGGACATCGCCTCGCAGCTGGTCACGGCCCAGACCTCCATGTATGACGCCGATACCCGGCTGGCGCAGATGAACCGCGCGCTGGAGAAGCATGAGCTCAGCGAGCTACCGGACGTGATCGGCGATACCGTCCTCCAGGGACTGAAGAGCGACTTGTCGCGCGCCGAGAGCAACCTGGCGGAGACCGCTGCCCGTTACGACCACAATCATCCTCAATATCAGAGCGCGAAGGCGCAGGTCGGATCGATACAGGCGAAAATCGCGGCGGAAATCAACACAGCCAAGGGCGCCATCTCGCAGACAGCCCAGATCGCGCGCAAGCGCGCCCAGGAGTTGCAAGTTGCGCTCGAGCAGCAGAAGAGCCGGATCCTGGAGTTGAAACGCGAGCACAACGACCTCGACGTGTTGCAGAAGGACGTGGATAGCGCCCAAAAGGCCTACGACACCACTTCGCAGCGCGCGACCGAAGTCCGCATGCAAGGCCAGTTGCAGCAAACGGATGTGGCATTCCTGAGCGCTGCGGTGCCACCGCTGCATCCGTCCCGGCCCAAGCCGCTGTTGTATATCGCGATCGGCGCGGTGTTGGGGCTGCTGCTGGGAGCCGCGGCCGCGCTGCGCGCGGAAGTGTTGGATCGACGGATACGGTCCGGATCGGATCTCGTGCTGGTGTGCGGAATCAGGCTCCTGGGCGAGCTTCCTGGGCCCGCCGCAACCCCATTCCAAAAGCGGTGGCTGCGTAGCAGCCGGCGCAGTACGGACGCTGCGGCTCAGGCCGCCTGAACAGAGCGAGACTCTCCCATGCAGACAAGAGCTATGAGCAAGTCCGCCCCGGAGCCCCAATCGACCGGGTGGCCTCTGGGTGCGCTGTTGGTGAGCGCCGGCAAGCTGACGGAGGTGGACCTCGCCCGGATCCTCGCCTCGCAGCGTGAGGAGAACCTGCGTTTTGGGGAAGCGGCCCAGCGGCTCGGACTGGTAACCGACGAAGACATTCGGCGCGCGCTGTCGATTCAGTTCGGATATCCCTATCCGCCGCTCGAGCCATCCGATCTCGACTCCTCTTTGAGCGTTTTCCACCGTCCGGCGAGCGCCGAGGCGGAGGCTCTGCGCGCGCTGCGCGCGCAATTGGCGTTCAGATGGCCGAAGGAGCGGCCGAAGACCCTGGCCGTGACGGCGCCGCGTCTGGCGGTCGACTCGGCGCGCATCGCAGCCAACCTGGCCGTTGCATTTGCTCAGTTGGGTTCACGCGTGCTGTTGATTGACGCAAACCTACGTACCCCAACCCAACACCAACGGTTCGGAATCCGTGCGAAGGAGGGCCTGTCGACCGTGGTGGCGCGCGGTACTTCGTTCATGGACGCCTTGGTACGGCTCGCCCCGTTGTCCGGCCTTGCCATTCTGCCGGCCGGACCGGTGCCGCCGAATCCGAATGAGCTGCTGAGCTCGGAATCGTTCTCCTATCTGGTCGAGACCGCGCCCGCCCGCTTCGATTTCGTGATCATCGACACGCCGTGCGCACTCGAGTCAACCGACGCGCAGATCGCCGCGGCACGCGCCGGCACCTGTCTTCTCGTGGTGCGGCGCGACGTGGAAACCGTGACGGACGTGGTCAACACAAAGGAGTTGATCGAGGCGTCCGGAGCGACCCTGTTGGGCGGAGCAGTGGTCCCGAGCCGCGAGTGACGGTCGTGACCTGCCAACGCAACGGTGAGGGAGCAACCTGAGATGAACATCGTGTTTCTCGGGCACACCGCCATGGGTGGCAACTTTGTCGTTGGGTCGCATCATCTGGCCCGAGCACTGGCCCACCGGGGGCACCGAGTCACACATATCAGTCCGCCCGTCTCGCCCGCACACCTCGTGGCGGCGCTGAGAGATCGTTTTGCGCGAGAGCGGTTTCGTCGTTGGCTGGCGGGTGGGCGGCGCCTCGGCGAGGTCACTGATGTCGTGCCGTTCTCGTTCACGCCGTGGCATGTGGCCCGCAACTCTCGATGGCTGATGCGGGCCTTCTCCCGGTGGATGTGGGCACGACCTCTGGGCGGGATGGGGTCGCTCGAACTGGATAGTGCGGATTGTCTCGTCGTGGACGAGCCGCGTTTCGTGGGGATCGTCGAGCAACACTCGAGCCCCGTCCTGATCTATCGCGCCACCGATCTGTATGCCGCGATGCGCGGTGATGCCACGATCGAAGCGGCCGAGCGCGCGGTGTGCGCCAAGGCGGACGTCCTCGTCGCAACTTCCGAGCCGGTGGCTGCGCATCTGCGCGAGATTTCGGGCCGCGCAGTCACTGTGTTGACCAATGGCGTTGAATTCGAGCATTTCGCGATCGCGGCGGACGCTTCAGCATCGTTGCCGCCACTGCCGGGCACGCGGGAGGCGAGGGCGATTTATGTGGGCTCGTTCGATCGGCGGTTCGGGATCGAGTCGGTAGTCGCCGCATCCGCCGCACTACCCGAGAGGCACTTCATCCTTGCGGGGCCCGGCTCTGAAGCCGCTGCCACGGCCATTTCACGCGCTAACGTCGCCGCCCTCGGACCGATCAACTACCGGTATTTGCCTGCCTTGCTCCAGCAGTGTTCGGTAGGGCTGCTGCCGCTCGGGCCTCATGCGGCGAATGCTGGCCGCAGTCCGATGAAGTTGTATGAATACGCTGCTGCCGGCCTCGCCGTTGCAGCAAACGCAACGGATGAGCTCGAACGGCGTGCCCTCGCGACGCTCTGCCTGGCTCCTACCGAGCGCGACTTTCCAAAAGCCGTTCAGGCGGCTTTCGCGCGAGCGACCGACGCGGCCGCTGTGCACACTGCACGAGAGCAGGCCCGCGCGGAGAGCTGGTCCGGAAAGGCAGCTGCGCTGCTACATCTGATCGGTGAAGCGGGGCGCAGCCGGTCCGCAGTGGGATCGGCGGCCTCACCACGACGGACACCCGCAGCTGAGCGTGGACTCGACGCCCTGGTCGGGGAGCGGACGCCGTGGAACTGACCGCCTTCGCGCCCTTTTTTGCCATCCTGCTGGTCTACGCCTGCCGTGGCGAGCGGCAGTGGGTGACAGCGACCCTCCTCGGGAGTTTTTTCCAGGGTGCCAGTCCCTTGCTGGTCACGGCGGGGGGGCGCGTCAGCGGAATCCAGACCGCATACGGCCTGCTGCCGCTCGGCCTCATTTACCTCGTCATGAGTCTGGCGCGGCCGCCGAGAAAGACCGATCCGGCGCCCTATCGAATCGGTTTGCCCGACCTATTCCTGTTTGCCTTGACCGCCATCGGGGTGAGTGGGGCGGTCCTCCTCCCCAGACTCTTCCAGGGGGCCGTCCACGTCATGCCGCCGAACGTCGGCTTCGTCGTGAAGCTCCTGCACCCGTCCGGTCGCAACGTGATCCAGGCCGGTTACATGGTCTGCAACTTCCTGCTGTTCGTGTTGGTTGCGCGCAGCGTGCGCCGAGGGACCGTCTCCGCGGCATATTGCATACGAGTTCTCGCCGTCGGCACGAGCATCACGATTGCTCTGGGCGCCTACCAGGTCGCTGGTTCCTTTCTGCCCCTGCCGTGGCCGAGTGCGGTCTTGAACTCGAATCTCGGCGTCGAGCAGCTCTACGATCAGGGCGTCCATGGGCTGATCAGAATGTCAGCGACTTACCTCGAGCCGAGCATTCTGGCGATGCATCTTCTCGGGCTCTTCGCCTTGTTCGCGCTCGGACTGCGGCGTTGGATTCTCGGAGGAGCGATCCTGCTGTGCCTGCTGGTGTCCACGTCTGCGACGGCGTACGTAGGCCTCGTAACTCTCGGCGCGTTGTGGGTCGTGCTGCAGATTTCTGACCTGGACTTGAAAAGACTGAGCACATGGAGCATGACGGTGGCGATCCTCGCCGTAATCCTACTCTCTTGTGCGGCGCTGTTTGACGAGTTGCCTGGCTATCACCTCATCACGCAGAAGCTCTCGTCACATTCGGGCTCCGTGCGCTCGGCCGCGGACCTCCAGGGCATCCGCACTTTCTTCGAATCCTGGGGCCTCGGTGTTGGGATCGGTAGCACCCGGTCCTCGAGTTTCCTGCCCACTTTCGCCGCTTGTCTGGGCGTGCCCGGACTGATCTGCCTGTTTGGATTCTTCACGGCTCTCGTGCATGCATGCGTCCGCTCGGGCTCGCCTGAGACACGTGCTTTGGCTCTGGGATTGGCGGCACTCGGTATCGGTTGGAGCATTGCCGTGCCCGATCTCACCGTCGCGCTCGTTTGGTTGCTTGCCGGAGTTGCCTACGGGAGCGTCGAGTATCCCTTGATGGTGCAGGGGGCAACCGAGCGCGCAACGAGGCACCCGAGGCAGCCTGCCGTGCCGCTCCAACAGGCTCTCTCGACCTCGGCAGGAGGAAGAGGATGAAACGCATCGCCAGCCGCTGGTCGTTGTTGCTGTCGAGCGTCTGCGCGCTTGGCGCCGCTTGGGCGGATAACAGCTTCCAGCTGGGTGCCGCGGAGCACGTGGGCCTGAATCGGACCTCCTTCGCCAATACGCATGCGGCACTTACGAGAGGCGACCTCACTTTTCGCGACGAGGTTCTGTGGAGCCGGGTGGAGACCGAGCCGGGGAAGCTCGCCTTCCCCGCGAGCTTGCGGGATCTGGACGCGCTGGTCACCGCCTCGCGCCAACAAGGTCATCGTCCACTGATCGTATTGGACTATGGCAATCGCTTCTACGACGGCGGCGGCATGATTACCTCGCCGGACGGTATCGCTGCGTTCTGCCGTTATGCGCGCTTTGTCGTCCAACACTTCATCGGCCGCGTCGATCAGTTCGAGATCTGGAACGAATGGAACATCGGCAGCGGCTCGCCGATCAGGCCCCGGCCCAAGGGTCCGGCCGAGGCCTATGTCAGGCTGCTGCGAGCCGCCTATGCGGCGGTGAAAGCTGAAAATCCAGCCGCCACCGTCATAGGTGGCGTAACCGAGGGAGTGGATCTCCCTTGGGTGGAGGCGTTCGGAAGTGCGGGTGGGTTTGCATACCTGGATGCGTTCTCGGTTCACCCGTACGTGTTCTGGACCGTCAAACCCATGCCGAACGCGCCGGTAGACTTTCGTGCATCACAAACCCTGCGGCGGCTCTACCAGCAGATATCGCAGCTGCTAACGAGCCCGGCCTACGCGGGCGACTCGTTCAGGCCTGTGCCCAGCACTCCTGAGGAT
>Ga0070741_10016007_pt1 | contig 12596 bp, 13 predicted proteins | sample Coa_R1_4_FD_66440 | JGI IMG/M metagenome (GOLD analysis project Ga0070741, IMG submission 66440) | Surface soil microbial communities from Centralia Pennsylvania, which are recovering from an underground coalmine fire - Coalmine... | ecosystem: Environmental > Terrestrial > Soil > Unclassified ...
GGTGCGGCGCCTTGCCTTGCCATATTGGAATTTGAGTATGCCCCGGAGAGGGCTGCCAGCCTGTCTGCTGCGCGCTAAGAGCGCATAACGCAAACGTGGCATAGCGGGCGAGAAGTAGAGGCTTCATGGCATTCATGAAGGCGTGCTGGTGATTGCGCATAGCCGGCGGGGATAGCCTCCCCCATCCTCGCCGCCGGCATATCCACCCAAGCGCCGCCTTCGGAATGCGCCGTTTTCAAGCCTGGTGATGTTTATGAGACTGGTGCTAGAGCTGAGGGGCGGTCTTGTCCTCAACTTTCCGCGAACCTTCCTCCGTCTTCGTGGCGCTCTTATGGACGACCTTCTTGGTTGTCTTCTTGGTGGCATGACCTACATCTTTGGCGGCGTTGGAGGTCGAATGCCCGGCATCTTTCATGTCTTGCTTCGCGGTGGTGTGGGAAGTAGTGGTGCTGGTCGTTGTGGTGTCCTGAGCTACGGCAATGCCGAGCGTGGAAGCGCAGGCGAGCAGCAGAATTGCAGCAAATTTCATGGTTCCTCCGGAAAACGGTTGTGCCGGTTCGATGCGAGTTTTTCCTGCCATGCCGTACCGGCAGCCGCTGCTTTCCGCCACATGGGAGTTTTGTCAGCGCTGCTCACGAAGCCGCGTAGTTGCATCCAACGCCTGTGTTGTGAGTTTCCTCGCAGATGGGAGACCGCTATGCGATTTGTGGGCTTGAATGCCAGCGTCGATTTTCAATCGGCAATTAACGTTCGCCTCAAACTTTGGGCCGCCCTGACTGCGATGTTCTTGCTGCTGGCCCCGGCGGCTGTGGCCCAAATCCAGCCTGGGGACAACGCGGTCGCCCTTAACGCTGCGGCAGAAAGCTCCAGCCGAACTACGGTCGACGGTGGCTCGCAGCCGGCGAATACCGAATCCTTCGACAATCCGGCAGTCAGCATTGGGCGCACCATCGGCCAGGACGAGCTCCATTTCCTCAAAGCGCCGTTTACCAAGAAGGCGATCCCGTGGGACATTGTCGTGCTGGGAGGGACGGCTGCGTTGGCTGCCAGCGATGCCGATGAGAATATCCTGCACGACATTCCGACGAGCTGGCATCCTACCAGCCTCAACATCTCCGACGGCGCCCTTTATGGGAGTGTGGCGACGGTCGGCGGAATTTACCTCACTGGACTGTTAACCAAGAACGAGCATGAGCAGGAGGTCGGCATGCGCACCGCAGAGGCGGTGGCCGACAGCGTTATCCTTTACGGCGCGATGAAAGTCATCGTGCAGCGGCAGAGACCTTACAGCGGCGTCGGTGAAGGCAAGTTTTTCGCCGGCAACTGGTTGCACGGATCCTTCCCTTCCGGCCACTCCATGTTCACCTGGACCATTGCCTCCGCGGTGGCCCACCAATATCACTCGATACCGCTTGACTTGCTGGTCTATGGCCTGGCGAGCACGGTCAGCGTTACGCGCGTCACCGCTGGCCAGCACTTCCCTTCCGACGTTCTCGTCGGCACGGTCCTGGGCTATTTTGTCGGAGACTATGTGGCGCATAAAGAAGCGAGCGGATTTCCTACTCGCGCCGGCAAACTGCAGCGGGTGCGCGATGCCTTGCTCGAGCATGTGACGATCGGCGTGGAGTAAACCACGGCCGGCTGTTGGCTGTTGGTTCTTGGCTTTCGGGTCTTGACGCGTGCGACTCGTGGCTCCGCCTCGACCTTTAACGATTGGCAGTAATTCCCCATTGGATTTCTTAGCTAAGACTAAGAGCCCAACGCCTCATTTATACTGCCCTCTTCATGTTGAAACAGGTGCTTGAGGAAGGCCAGGTCCTCACCAATCGGACGCTGGAGCGGCTGCTGCCCGCCGCCGATCAATATCCCACTTCCATCCACAAGGCAATGCGGCACAGTGTGTTTGCCGGCGGCAAGCGCTTGCGCCCCATTCTGTGTATAGAGGCGGCCCAGATGGCGCAGGGCTGCGTTCCGCCGGGCGTGGAAGAACTGGGCGCCGCGCTGGAGATGCTGCACACCTACTCGCTAATCCACGACGATCTGCCGGCGCTGGACAATGACGACCTGCGCCGCGGCCGTCCCACATGCCACAAAGCTTTCGGCGAAGCGACCGCCATCCTGGCCGGCGATGCCCTGCAGACCCTCGCCTACGAGGTAATGGCCCGGCTGCAATGCCCCGCCGAGGCGCGCGTCGCGATCGTCGCCGAGGTCGCACACGCCACCGGCACCATCGATGGGATGATTGGCGGGCAGGTCATTGACCTGGAGGCCGAGCACACGCGCCCCGATGCGGCGACCGTGGAGTACATCCATCGCTCGAAGACCGGCGCGCTGCTGACGGCAAGTGTGGTGAGCGGCGGCATCTACGCCGGAGCTTCGGAGGCGCAAATCGAGAGCTTGCGCGAATTTGGCCAGAAGATCGGCTTGGCATTTCAGATCGTCGACGATGTACTCGATGTCACACAGACCTCCGAGCAACTGGGTAAGACGGCGGGCAAGGATACAGCGGAAGAGAAGGCGACGTACCCGGCGCTGTTCGGGATCGATGCGTCCCTGAAGAAGGCAGACGAGCTGGTCGCTCGCGCCGATGCCGCGCTGGAGCCGTTCGGCGATGCTGCCGCAACATTGCGCGAGCTGGCGAAGTTTCTCGTCGAACGCAAGAAATGAACGCCGCCCCAAGTCATGTCTTTGAGGCTGTGTCCTGGATTGCGTTGTCGCTGGGCATCGCCTTCGCCATTTTCGTCGCGCTCCATATTCCGCGACGCCGTCCGCAACCGATGTTCGTCATGAGCCTGGCTTGGCCCATCAATGCGCTGTGGGGCGCACCGCCCGGCATCTGAATGCCACGCGCCGTTCTGGTTCATGATGCAGCTGGCTATGGCCTGCGGATTTCTGACGTCGTGTCTCATGAACTGATGGCTGATCAAGCGGGGCGTTAAGACGGAGATGTAGCGCGAACCGCGCCCGATGGCTGTCCGGTACAATCGATTCTTCGAGGGGTCTTCCGATGCAACATGCTCGCGGAACTCTGAAGAAAATCTTTCGCGAAATCGTGCAAAGCGAAGGCACCGAGGCCCCATTGATGGCATGGCCGCTGGCGTGCGGTCCCCGGACCGCAGCGCGCACTAGCGCAATCAGCTGCGACAATGGAGTGCTGACGGTCGCCGTGCCCGACGAGGGCTGGCGGCGGCAGCTGCAGAGCTTCACACCGCAATACCTCGTCAAGCTAAATCAGATCGTTGCGGAGCCGGTCCACGCCATCGAATTCCGCATCGTCGCGCAGCAAGGCTGAGCGGCAAAGGATGTCATGGTCACCGAAAAAGATGTAGCTTACGTTGCCGAGCTGGCGCACCTGGAGCTCACGGCCGAGGAGCGGGCGCGCATGTTAAAGGACCTGAACTCGATTCTCGGGCATATTGATCGGCTGAACCAACTGGACACGAGCAACGTGGAGCCGATGGCGCAAGTAGCGAGCCGGTATAACGAGCGCGGAGTGTCGGATGAGGGTGCCATGCGTCCCGATGAGCCGCGCCCGTGCTTGCCGCGCGAGGAGGCCCTGCGCAATGCCCCTAACTCCGACGGTGTCTTCTTCAAGGTCCCGAAGGTAATTGAACGCTGATCTGCCGTCGGCTGAAGGCGACTCACTCAATAAGGAAACGGCAGTACGCTGGCCTCAAGGCCAGCTCTACCAATGGACATCAGTTATCTCACTGTCGAGTCCACGCGCACGGCTGTGCTGGAGAAGCAGACCACGGCGACCGCGCTGGTGGATGCCTTTTACGCAAAGATTGAAGCCGAAGACGGCGAGATTGGCGCGTACCTGACGCTCTCGAAGGAGCGGGCCTATGCGCAGTCGGCACGCATCGACGCACTCGCCGATAAGGGCGACGAGCTTCCACCGCTTGCCGGTGTGCCCATCGCGGTGAAGGACGTCTTCACCACGCGCGACGGGCGCACCACAGCCGGCTCGAAGATCCTGGAGAACTTCATCGCACCCTACGACGCCACCGTCGTGACACGGCTGGAGAGCGCCGGCGCCGTCATCCTCGGCAAAACCAATTGCGACGAATTTGCCATGGGCTCGTCGAACGAGAACTCCGGCTTCCGGCCGGTCCGCAATCCGCATGATCGTTCGCGGGTGCCGGGAGGCTCGTCGGGCGGCTCGGCAGCGGCAGTGGCGGCGGGGATGGCGGTAGCTTCGCTCGGCTCCGATACGGGCGGGTCGATTCGCCAGCCGGCGGCCTTCTGCGGTGTTGTGGGATTGATGCCCACCTATGGCCGGGTCTCGCGCTACGGGCTGATCGCCTTCGCCTCTTCGCTCGATCATCCCGGGCCCTTCGGCAAGACGGTGAGCGACGTCGCGATCCTGCTGCAGGCGCTGGCGGGTCGCGATCCGCAGGATGCCACCACGGCCGATGCTGCCGTTCCGGAGTATTGCGCTCACGTGGGTGAGCCGATACATGGGCTGAAAATCGGAGTGCCGGACGAATATTTCGGCGAAGGTCTGGACAGCGAAGTTCGTGCGGCTGTTGAGAACGGCATACAGGAGCTGGCCAAGGCGGGCGCGGAGATCGTCCCTATCTCCCTGCCGCACACCTCGTACGCAATCCCCACCTATTACGTTATCGCGACCGCGGAGGCCTCTTCCAACCTGGCGCGTTACGATGGCGTGCGCTACGGGCGGCGCAGCGAGGGAAAGAGTCTGGCGGAGATGTACCGGCGCACGCGCGATGGCGGCTTCGGCGCCGAGGTGAAGCGGCGCATCATGCTGGGAACCTACGTTCTGAGCGCCGGGTATTACGATGCCTATTACCTGAAGGCGCAGCGCGTGCGCGGGTTGCTGGCGCGCGACTTCGACGGGGCGTTCGCGAAGGTCGATGCCATCGTGACGCCCACGACGCCCACGCCGGCGTTCAAGCTGGGCGAGAAGACCGATGACCCGGTGTCCATGTACCTGGCCGATATCTTCACCGTGACCGCGGACCTGGTGGGAGTGCCTGGAATCTCGATTCCGTGCGGCAAGAGCAAAGAGGGGTTGCCGATCGGCATGCAGGTTTTAGGCAAACATTTCGATGAGGCGACCGTGCTGCGCGTGGCGCATGTGGCGGAACACGCACTGGCCGGCAAATGATAGCGACCTTACGACCACAATAGGGTCCTTCGACTCCGCGCTCAGGATGACAACCTTCGGTTTAGTGTCGGCACTTCTCTTGGAACGGCAGAACCCAACGCTTGGAACGGCAAAGACTATCGGATCTCTTCGTAGTACGCCTCGCCGGCGCAGGCGTGGCATAGCAGCTTGCCGTCGTGGCGTACCTCGCGCTGGAAGTTGATGCCCTCGCCGCATTGCTGGCAGATGACGCGCTCGCCTTTGTAGCCGGGCAGCTCTTCCGGCGGAAGCGTCACCCTGACCCACTGCTCGGTAAACAAGTCGCTGTTGGACAGCTCGCGGTAGGCCAGCATCTGCTGCTGGTTCTTGTTCTCGATCTCAGGATGCATCTGCTTCGCGAGGGCCTTGGAGCTCTCCTTGGCGGACACGCGCACCGCGCGCCCCGACTGAAGGTCGACGAAGGTCGCCGCCACTTTACCCCAGTCGCGAAATTTCAGCGCGCGTTTGCCCAGGCGACATCCGGTAACCACCGCAACCGCGTCGGTGGCGCAGCGATCGATCTCGACAAAGGTGATCAGCCGCTTGCGGTCTGCGCCGTGCGGATCGTCGATGCCCAGCAGTTCCAGGCCGCGCATGGCCAGCCGCACTCCCAACACCTGCCCGGCACACAGATGGCCGTGAGCGATCTCGGCGTCGCGCAGATTTTCGTCAAGACTCTTCAAGTATGGTCGCTCTCTCTCTGGTACAGGTTCTGGATTCACCACGGAAGCACGAAATCCACGGAATCATGGAATCACGGAATATCTAGTTCTTTTGTACTTTCCCTTGGACCGCAGGATTTGACAGTAACTCCAGAACTCCAGAAATTCCGTGCATTCCGTGCTTGCGTGGTGAAAACTACTGCTCGTCGGAGTCGCGCTCGGTCGCCGCCTGGTCGGCAAAGCGGCCACTGATGTTGACCGTGAACTTCTCGCCGGCCTTCGGCAGAAAGGTGACGCGAGCCGGCTGGCGATCCCAATGCGGCGCCGAGCAGTTGCTGTCGCTCGCATCTCCCTCGTTGTTCTTGGCCACATCCTTGCGAAGCAGCGGCTTGCTGCTTCCAATCTCCGCCACTACGGCCATCACGCGCTCGCCCGAGCCGGAGATGCCGCAATATGCCGCGTAGTCGCGGTACCAGCTCACGTCGGAATAAAACGCGTCGAAGTCGGGCAGCTTGACCGGAGTGATCTTGCCCGAAACCCGGTTGACCAGCAGCCAGCCGCCGCGCTGCCAAAGCCACGTCGGGTTCTTGCGGGCATCGTCCGGCAAAGTGTCATTGATGCGGTAAGCGCGCCGCACGACAAACTCGCGATCGGTGACATCGTGCGTACTGCCGGTGGTGAACTCCTTGACTTTGCCGTCGACGTAAAGCGAGCGGATGGAAATATCCATCGTCTTGTCTCCGGCGGGCCCGATCAAGAGCTTGACCGGAATAGGCTTGCCCATGGCGACGACGTGCGGCTTGGATGCGGCGCCGGCGAAGGGCGAGATGGACAGCAGCAATATCAGGGCTCCCGCAAGACGCAGGGGGATTCGGTATGGAACCTGCTTTGGCTGAGCACCTTCGCTACCCTCGGCCGCTCTAAGCAAAAGTTTCACCTCGCCGATATTAACCAGCTGACAACTGACTTACAATGAGAAGCGTCTAAGTTGCTGATGAACGACTTGAATTACAGCATCATCATTCCGGCGTACAACGAGAGCGAACGGCTCGCGAATTCCCTTCCTAAGGTCCTCGATTACGTCGATCGTCAAGGCCTGCAAGCCGAAATCATCGTGGTGAACGACGGTTCTACGGATGGGACGGCAGACATCGTGCGGCAATTCGCGCGTTTGCATCCTGAGGTGCGCCTGCTGGAGAACCCGGGAAATCGCGGCAAAGGCTACAGCGTGCGCCATGGCATGCTGCAGGCCCGGGGCGATGTGGTGCTGTTCACCGACGCCGATCTCTCCTCGCCGATTTATGAAGCGGGCAAGCTGTTTGCGGCAATCGAGCAGGGGGCGGATGTGGCCATCGGCTCGCGCTGGCTGTGTGCCGAGCTGCAGACGGAACGCCAGCCATGGCATCGCCAGCTCTATGGCCGGCTCTTCAACCTGGCACTCCGCCTCACGCTTGGCTTGAAATATCGCGACACGCAATGCGGATTCAAGGCGTTCACCCGCGCCGCGGCGCACACCGTCTTTTCCCGCCAGCGGGTCGAGCGCTGGGGCTTCGATCCGGAGTTGCTGTTCCTGGCTAACAAGTTCAAACTGCGCACGACGGAGGTGGCCGTCGAGTGGGCGCACGACCATCGCTCCAAGATCAGCCCGGTGCGGGACGGCATCAAGATGGGGATTGAGATGATCAGCGTGCGCTGGAACGATCTCAGCGGGTTTTACAAAGAACCTTCGGTGGCGCCCGCCGAGGCGCCGGTTCCGTCGCCGGCCCCCGTTCGCGCGGTCAAGTAACCTCGACGGAGCCGTTACCCTGCCGAGTTCCCGCCGCACGAGCTCGGGTTTCTGGCAGGTTAACTGCCCCAGCCACTGGCGGCAATCTCCGAAAATTTGTAGCTTTCTTCCCGGCAGCGCATCTTTGTGTGGGTCGGATTGGCGGCACTGGAGTAGCGGCTGCATTGCAATCCGCATCTAATGGGCTTCATGTCGCGTGCCGCCATTCAACCGACCGGTCTCCCGCCTGACAGCGCCCCAGGTGCAGTGCGGCCGAATTCGGCTGTGCTGCTGCAGGATTTCCTGGGTGTCCGGCAGAGCTCGATGCGCATCTGCGCGCCGCTCGGAATCGAAGACCACAGCCTGCAGTCAATGCCGGACGCGAGTCCGGCCAAGTGGCACCTGGCACACACGACCTGGTTCTTCGAGACTTTCGTTCTCTCGCAGTATGCGGAGCGGTTCCGCTCTTACCATCCCGCGTTCCGCAATCTCTTCAACTCGTATTACAACGCGGTGGGCGACCGTCCGCTGCGGTCGCTGCGGCATATTTTGTCCCGACCCAGCCTGGAGGAGGTTTACGCCTACCGGAGTTTTGTCGATGAGGCGATGGCGCGCCTGCTGGAAACCGATTTGCCTCCGGCCGCCCTGGAGTTGATCGCGCTCGGCCTCAACCATGAGCAGCAGCATCAGGAGCTGATCGTCACGGACGTGAAGCATGGGCTCTGGTCCAATCCTCTGCGCCCGGCCTATCAGACGCAGATCGAAGGCGATACGGCTGATCCGATCGGCCAGGCACTGCGGTGGCAGAGCTTCCCCGAGGGGCTATATTCGGTTGGCTTCGCAGGCGAGGGCTTCGCGTTCGACAACGAAAAGCCGCGCCACAGCGTTTACTTGCAGGCATTTCGCCTGGCATCACGCTTGATTACCAACGCCGAGTACCTGGAGTTCCTAGGCGCCGGCGGCTACAGCACCGCCAACCTTTGGCTCTCCGACGGCTGGGACGCAGTGCGCAACAATCAGTGGGCAGCGCCGCTTTATTGGGAGCAGCGCGATGGCGATTGGTGGATGTACACTCTCGCCGGCATGCAGCCCCTCCGGCTGAACGAGCCGGTGTGCCATCTCAGTTTCTACGAGGCCGACGCCTACGCGCGCTGGGCGGGCGCGCGGCTGGCCACGGAATTCGAGTGGGAGATAGCCGCTACGACGCGGCCGATCAAGGGCAATTTTCTCGACTCGGGAGCGCTGCATCCGCAGCCGGCGTCGGCAGACCCCTTCAGCACGCGGGATGGGATGAATGGGGAACCCGGGGTCGCGCCGCTATCGCAGATGTTCGGTGATGTCTGGGAGTGGACGGCCAGTGCCTACACGCCCTATCCGGGGTTCCGGACGGCGCCCGGCGCCGTCGGCGAATACAACGGAAAGTTCATGTGCAACCAGATGGTTTTGCGCGGGGGCTCCTGCGCCACACCGCTGTCGCACATTCGGGCTACCTATCGCAATTTCTTCCCGCCCCATGTGCGCTGGCAGTTCATGGGCGTCCGGTTGGCCAATGGCGACTAGCAAGCTGCAGCTCCTCACGCAAGACGCAATCGCCCTCGAAGTCTACGAAGGGCTCACCGCGACGCCCAAACACCTTCCCGCGAAATTGTTTTACGACGAAGCCGGCTCGCAGCTGTTTGAGCAGATCACCGAACTGCCGGAGTACTACCTGACCCGCACCGAGCGCAGCATCTTCGAGCGCTATGCCGCTGAGATCCTGCAACAGGCCGGCCCCGCGCTGACGCTGGTTGAGTTAGGCGCGGGCACAGCCACCAAGACCAGCATCCTGATCGAGGAGCTGCTGCGGCGCCAGAGCCGCTCGCTGTTTTATCCCATCGACGTTTCGCCCTCGGCGCTGGAGCAAGCGGTGCGACAGCTGGGGAGCGAATTTCCGTCGCTGCGGGTGAACCCCATCGTCGCCGATTACACCGGAGGCGTGCCTGCCCTAAGCCGCATCATGGGCCGCAAGCTGGTGCTCTACATCGGCTCCAGCATCGGAAACTTCGAGCCGCCGCACGCCGTGCGTATCCTGCGGCGCATCCGGCAGACGCTGCGCTCCGGCGATGCGCTGCTGGTGGGCGCCGACTACGCCAAAAGCCCGAAGATCCTGCTGCCCGCCTATGACGACGCGCAGCGAGTGACCGCCAGCTTCAATAAGAACATCCTGGCGCGGCTGAACCGCGAGCTCGACGCCGATTTCAACCTCGACCTGTGGCGTCACGTCGCGTTGTGGAACCGCCGCTGCTCGCGCATGGAGATCTATCTGGAGAGCTTGGCCGAGCAATCCAATTTCCTCCCCGCGCTTGACCTCGATGTGAAGTTTGCAGCCGGCGAGCGCATTCATACCGAAAACAGCTACAAGTACACCGACGCTATGGTCGAATCCATCCTGCGCGACAGCGGCTTCGCGCTGGAGCGGACCTGGTGCGACCGCAAGAAGTGGTTCGGGGTCCACCTGGCGCGCGTGTGAGTCGCGCCCCACGCTACTTCGTGGGTCTTTAACAGCAATCCTGCCAAGATGTTGCCGAGTGTGCAGCCCCTTGCACTTCCCTTCGCAAGTCCTCCCCTCTTCGCTCAAAAAAATCAGCTGCGCCGAAAGCGAATCAGTGTATAGTTCCAAGAACTCTGAATACCCACGCGGCTTCAATTCCAAGGGGAGGAAGTTTTATGGTGAACCGAAGCAAGTGTCCGCGCTTGTCTGTGGCAAGCATGGTTGCAGTAACTCTGTTGCTGGCGCTCGTTTCAGCCAACGCGGCGCACGCACAAACGTTCAGTGTGATTCACTCCTTCAGCGGTCCGGACGGGGACCTGCCTAAGGGCGGACTGACCATCGACCGCGCCGGCAATCTCTATGGCACAACCTTCGCAGGATTCCTGGGCTTCGGCTGGGGCAGCGTGTATCAATTACGGCCGCACCAGCTGGGTTGGCTTTTCAGCGTCATCCAGGTCTATGACGGCCAGCCTTTGGATCGTCCGGCAATCGGCCCCAACGGTACTCTGTACGGAACTAATTCCAACATGATCACCATCTACCGGGTCGGCTATCTTTGGAACCTGAGCCCTCCTGTTAACCCTTGTAAGAGCGCGTTCTGCTTCTGGCTGTCGAACACGCTGTATGGTTTTGGCGGCGGCGCGAGCGGTGCTACCCCCCTCGGGGCTCACTTGGTGTTCGACCAGGCAGGTAATATTTACGGCACGACATCGGCCGGCGGCACAGGCAATGGCGTGGTATACCAGTTGAGCCGCTCGGGAGTGGAGACGCCGATCTACGCCTTCGCCGGCAGTCCTGACGGAGCGACCCCTTACAGCGGCGTTATCTTCGACGCAGCCGGCAACCTCTATGGCGTTACCGAGGCCGGCGGCGCGTCGGGCAACGGTGCCGTCTACAAGCTGACGCCGAATGGCAATGGCTGGTCGGAGCAGGTCATCTACAGCTTTACCGGCGGCAATGACGGCAAGACACCGGTCGGCGGCCTGGTAATCGATCAGGCCGGCAATCTGTATGGGACGACCATCACCGGCGGCGCCAATGGCGGCGGCACGGTATTTGAGCTTTCGCCGAATGGCGGCGGCTGGACCTATAACCTGCTCAACAGCTTTGCCGGCGGCTCCAGTTGCGGGCCTAGCGCCGAGCTCACCTTTGACTCGGCCGGCAATCTGTACGGAACCACGTACTGCGATGGCGCCTTTAACCTGGGCAACGTGTTCAAGTTGACCAATTCAGGCGGCACCTGGACCTACAGCTCGATCCACGACTTCGCCAACGGCACCGATGGCAAGAACCCGATCAGCAACGTGATCTTCGACGCTTCCGGAAAGATGTACGGGACCACGTCAATCGGCGGCATGTTCGCCGGCGGCAACGTCTGGCAGATCACGCAACAGTAACGGGTCGCAAACCACAAAAGCGCGCTGGCGGTTCATCCGTTAGCGCGCTATCTTATTGGTCCACTGAACTTTTTCTTCGAAGCCACCCACTGCGTTACGCATGGCGTATATGGCACGCAAGTGCCATTGACTTCTGCAGCTTCTACTCTCACTATGTCGGACATAAAAGCGGCGCAAATTTTAACAATCGGCAACTGGTTGAATCGCTCTCAGTTTCCGCCAACTTGCTTTCCGAGTTTTTAGCCGCTCGAGCCGTCAGCTGTTCAGAACACATCGCAGGTTTTCGGGCTCCATCTCAAAGCGGGTGTGCTTAGGCACTATTCTGCTTTGCCCCCTTACGTAGCCTTGGCAGCCTGCTCTAAGCAGATCACAAATTCGAGAGGAGAGCTGCATGAAGGACCCGCAAGATCGTTGCGAAGCGGCCGAGCCTGTCCAAGGTGAGGCAAAGCATCAGCAGGAAACGCATGGCAAAGGCATTAGTGCGAACGGCCCCGCCGACAGCAGCCGCCGCTCGTTCATGGGGAAAGTCGGCATCGGCAGCGCGGCCGCGGTGGCCTTGGCTGCTGTACCGCTGGAGCCGCTGATCGGGGGCAAACAGAGCGAAGCCCAGGCCTCAATCATTGCTTATCGCTCCAATAATCGCGCTAATGACAGCTTCAATTACCGCAAAGCCACGGCGCAGAACGAAAAGATCGACGTCGGCACACTGCCCGACAACGGGGATACCCGCCGGTTCTTTGACTTTAGCGCACAGAATAGCAAGGGACTACAGCACGACGCCCTCGGCATCCCCAACAAAACGTCGTACCAAAGCCTGTTGTTTGCCTTAAGCACGGGACGCTTCTCGGACTTCCAGAATATCCTGGTCGGCAACCCCGGCGGCTCGGGTCCCAACTTTCAGTTGAATGGCCCAGAAGGACAGCTGGCCTTCGATCTGGAAGGTCGCGACTCCGCTGCCACCAACTTTATTCCACCGTCGCCCAGCGTCAGCAGCGCCCAGACGGCTGCCGAAGAGGTCGAGCATTACTGGGCAGGCTTGATGCGCGACGTGCAGTTCAGCGATTACGCCTCTAGTTCTCTGGCAGTGCAAGCC
>Ga0070741_10016008_pt1 | contig 12596 bp, 12 predicted proteins | sample Coa_R1_4_FD_66440 | JGI IMG/M metagenome (GOLD analysis project Ga0070741, IMG submission 66440) | Surface soil microbial communities from Centralia Pennsylvania, which are recovering from an underground coalmine fire - Coalmine... | ecosystem: Environmental > Terrestrial > Soil > Unclassified ...
CCGGAGCCGGACATGAATCCCATCCTGCTGAAGCCGAACTCGGATATGGGCAGCCAGGTAGTGCTCGACGGCAAGGTGTGGCGGACGCTGCGCGCGCGCCAGTACTACGAGCAGTTCGACTTTCTGCTACAGCACGTAATGGACGCGTACGGAAGGCTGGCGGAGCGATTCGAGTATGTGGTGATCGAGGGCGCCGGCAGCGTCGCCGAGTTGAATCTGAAGTGCACGGATCTGTGCAATCTCGGACTGGCGCGACGGCTGGGTGCGCCGGGCCTGCTGGTGGCCGATATCGATCGCGGCGGCGTGTTTGCGTCGATCATCGGAACATTCTGTTTGCTGGAGGAAGAGGAGGGGAGGCTGCTGCGGTCATTCGCGGTAAACCGGTTTCGCGGCGACGCGTCGCTGTTTACCGGTGGCGTCTCGACGATAGAGGCGCGCACCGGCCGGCCTTGCCTGGGCGTCTTCCCGATGGCGCACGAGATCGACCTGGATGCCGAAGACGCGGTCTGCCTCGAAGATGATGTGACGGGCCAGGCTCTCAGGCCGTCCGTCGCAATCGTGCGACTGCCGCACATCTCCAACTTCACCGACTTTCGATTACTGCAACGCTATGCCCGATGGGTGACGCGTCCCGTGGATGCGCGGTTCGATGCGGTGATCCTGCCTGGAACGAAGAATACGATCGGCGACCTGGAGTGGCTGCGACGCCACGGACTGGACGAGTGGATTCTCTCGCAGAGCCGGAACGGCGCGCGGGTGATCGGCGTGTGCGGCGGCTATCAGATGATGGGCGAGAGCATCGCGGATCCGCAGCAAGTGGAGTCGAGCGCGGGCGAGGCGCGCGGACTAGGCCTGCTGCCCGTCACGACTCTATTGCTCGGTGAGAAGACGGTACGTCCGGTCGAGGCAGCTACGCCGTCGGGGATCCGATTCGCCGGGTACGAGATCCACATGGGCGAGACGCCGCGTCCCGCCGAGGTCGAGCCGTTCGCTATCCTGAGCGACGGCACACGCGAGGGCGTCCGCATTGGACGGAATGCCGGGACCTACCTTCACGGCGCGTTGGAATGCGCGGAGGTTGTCTCCGAGTTGCTGGGGTGGACCGTGCCTCCAGCCGCGCCTCGGCAGCACACCTACGAGCAACTGGCCGCGTGGTTCGACCGGAATCAGCGCGGGTTCGAGGAGTTGTACCTGTGAGGGCCACGGTGCCGGAACTGCTTTGGGGCGTCGCGCTGGATCTCGCGGTTGGGGATCCGCGCTGGCTGCCGCACCCGGTGCGCGCCTTCGGATGGCTCGTTGCGAAGATAGAGCCGGTCTGGCGCGCGTCGCGCCTGCCGCTGCGGGTCGCCGGCGTGTGCTTTTGGGTGACGGCCGTCGGCACTGCGGTGCTCGTGGTCGGCCTGACCATGCGATACATACCGCGCCCGTGGATCGCGATCTACTGGATCTTCGCGCTGCTGGCCATTCGCGATCTGGATGTGGAGGCCGCGCGCGTGATTGCCGCGCTGCGACGTGGCGATCTGGCCGACGCGCGCCGGCTGCTCGGCTTCATCGTCGGCCGCGACACCGCCGCGCTGGACGAGCCCGAGATCCTGCGCGCCACCATCGAAACGGTCGCCGAGAACCTGTGCGATGGGGTCATCGCGCCGCTGTTCTACCTGGCGCTGGGCGGACCCGTGGCAATGGCCGCTTACAAGGCGATGAACACGCTCGACAGCATGGTCGGCTATCGCAACGAGCGCTATCGCGAGTTCGGGTGGGCGTCGGCGCGCCTGGACGACGTCGCCAACTGGATTCCTGCGCGGCTGTCTGCGCTGCTGATCTGGATCTGCGCGATGGTTGCGGGATGTGATCCGCGGCGGTCGGTCGCGATCACGATGCGCGACGCGCACACGCAGCCGAGTCCGAACGCAGGGTATCCGGAAGCGGCCGTAGCCGGTGCGCTGGGTGTGCGGCTGGGCGGGCTGAATTACTACCAAGGCGTCGCGAGCCGCAAGCCGTACTTAGGCGACGCGCGCCGGGCGCTTGATCTGGCGGCTTACCGGAAGGCACGCGTGCTGCTGTACGGGTCGTCGCTGTTGATGGTCGCGCTGGATGCCGGGGTGATGCGATGACCCCGGCGCACGGCGGCAACATTTTCGAGATCAGCCGTGAGCGCGGATGGGACTGGCGCGACGTAGCCGATTTCTCCGCGAGCATTAATCCGCTGGGACCGGCGCCCGGCGTCGAGCCCGCAATCCGCGCTGCGGTGGAGCGAATCCGCCATTATCCCGAGCGCGAGCCGCTGCGTCTGGCACGCGCGCTGGCCCGGCTGTGGCACGTCGAGGAGTCGCAAATCCTGCTCGGAAACGGCGCCACCGAATTGCTCCATTTCCACGCGCGAACGGATGCGCACGAGAGAGTCACGCTGGCCCTGCCGGTGTTCTCCGAGTTCTTCCGCGCCTATCCTCGGGCGCGATGCACGCCTGCCGCGAAATCGGATGCGTGGCCGCGCGAAGGGCTGCTGGTGTTGACGCAGCCCGATAATCCGACCGGTGACATCCTGAATCCGGAAATGCTGGAGCGATGGCTGCTGGGCACAACGAATCCGGTGATGATCGACGAGTCGTTTCTCGATTTCACCGGGCTGCCGTCGATGGCGCGCATGCTCGCGCGTCGTCCGGCGTTATACATTTTGCGATCATTGACCAAGTTCTACGCGCTGCCGGGATTGCGGGTCGGTGCGCTGCTCGCGGCAGAGGAAACCGTCGCGCGCTGGCGTCCGCGGCGCGAGCCGTGGCAAGTGAACGTGCTGGCGGAAGAAGCCGCGCTGGCCGCCATTGCCGACGAGGAGCACGCCCGCCGGTCACTCGAATACGTCGTCCGCGAGCGCGAGTGGCTGCTTGGGCAGCTGGGTGAGCTTCCGGGCGTGCACACGTCGCCGTCGCATGCCAACTACCTGCTCGCCCGGCTGGATTATCCGCCGCACGAGTTGTACGAGCACATGCTCGAACGCAAGATTCTGATTCGCGAGTGCGAGGGCGCGGTGCGGGTGGCGGTCCGCACCCGGGCGGAAAATGAGCGGCTGGTCGCATCCTGGAGGGAGTTCCGATGCGCCTGCTGATCGCGTGTTTCGCGCTGACGGCGGCGCTCAGCGCGGACCCGCGGCGAATTGTCTCCACTGCACCCAGCATTACGGAGACGCTGTTCGCGCTCGGACTCGGCGACTCCGTGGTCGGCGTCACACAGCATTGCCACTATCCGCCGGAAGCGGCCCGGCGGCCGAAGATCGGGACGTATGTGAATCCGAACGTGGAGGCGATCGTCGCACTGCGGCCCGACCTGGTGGTCCTCCAGGATACGGCGGACCGGTCGGCCGCACAGTTGCAACGCGTCGGGGTCGCGATCCTCGTAGTCCGGCACGGGAATCTGGATGCGCTGTTCAACTCGGTGACGGCGATCGGCGCCCGCTGCGGCGTTCCGGATCGGGCCGCCCGGCTGAATGGCGAGATTCGTGCACGGCTTGACGGGATCCGCCGCCGCACGGCAGGCAAGCCGCGCCGGTCGCTGGTCTTCATCGTCGGCCGCTCGCCTGGGACTCTGGACAACCTGATCGCCGTCGGCAAGGGGTCGTACCTGAACGAACTGATCGAGATCGCAGGCGGCGTTAATGCCCTGGCACAGACCCCAATGCCTTATCCCAAGGTGTCGGTGGAGTCTATCATCGGACTGAATCCCGACGTGCTGGTGGACATGGGCGACATGGCCGAGACGCTTGGCGTCAGCGAAGAACACAAGCGCAGCGTGGTCGCGCTGTGGTCGCGCAATCCGGCATTGAAAGCTGTGCAGCACGGGCGCGTGTTTGCCGTGGCGTCCGACATTTTCGTCGTGCCGGGACCGCGGGTAGCCGAGGCCGCCGAGGCCTTCGAGAAGATGCTGCACGCGGGGACGCCATGAGCGCGCGCTTCGAACTGCGCGGCGTCGGAATGCATTACGGCCCGGCCGAGGTGCTGCGCGGAGTCGATCTGGTCGTCGAGCCTCCGCGATTGACCGCCATCGTCGGACCGAACGGCGCGGGCAAATCGACGCTGCTCGGCATCATGGCGGGACTGCGTCACGGCTTCAATGGCGACTGCCTTTTCGACGGCCGGGACATCCGCGCATGGAAGCGCCCCGATCTGGCCCGGCGCGTGTCGTTCGTGCCGCAGGCGGCGCGCATCGAATTTCCGTTCACCGCGGAGGAGGTCGTGCTGATGGGACGGGCTCCGCACGCGGCCGGGCTGTTCGAAAGCGCGCGCGATCGTGAGGCCGCGTACGACGCCATGGACCTGACCGGCACGCTGGAGTTGCGGTGCCGTGATTTCCGCTCGTTGAGCGGCGGCGAGCAGCAGCGGATTATCCTGGCTGCCGCGCTGGCGCAGGATCCGCGGGCGCTGTTGCTGGACGAGCCGATGACGTTCCTGGATATCCACTACCAGGTGACGCTCTACCGCACCCTGCGCACGCTTTGCGATCGCGGCGTGCTGGTGATCGCGGTCACGCACGACCTGAACCTGGCCGCCGCTTATGCGCAGCGCGTGATCATGCTGAACCGCGGGGACGTGGTCGCCGACGGTCCACCCGCGGAGGCGTTTGCGCCAGAGCGCCTGCGCGCCGTATTCGATGTGCCGGCCGAACTGCTCACCGCACCCGACGGACGGCACTGGATTCGTTATGCGGATTGAGGGCCTCGGTAAGCGTCGCTATTGGACCGCCATCATGCTCAGCGCGGCGGTCGCTGTGGTGGTGTTGCTCCTCTCTCCCCTGGTCGGCCCTACGAAGATCGATCTCGGGCGCGTGCTTGCAAATCAGGCGCCGGACTATCAGGTGTTCGTGATGCTGCGTGTCCCGCGCGTGCTGCTGGCGATGCTGGCGGGAGGATCGCTGGCATTGGCGGGCGCGGTCTTCCAATCGCTCCTGCGCGATGCTCTCGCCACTCCTTACACTCTCGGGGTCTCCAGCGGCGCTTCGCTCGGCGCGGTGACGGCGATCTGCCTTGGCTGGCAGCGCGTCGGCAATCTGCCGGCCGTGTGGGCAAGCGCACTCTGCGGCGCAGGGCTGGTGATGGTGCTCGTGCTCGGAATCGCCGGAATCGGACAGCGTACGTCGTCGTTCATGCTGTTGCTGGCCGGCATCGCGATCAACAGCATGTGCTCGGCGATGATTCTTTTCGTCAACAGCATGGCCGGATTCTCCCAGTCGTTCTCGATCCTGCGCTGGATGATGGGTGGAATCGACGCGGTCGACTACTCCACACTCGGCTGGCTGCTGCTCCTGATCGCGCCGGCCGCGGGGATCGTGATCTGGCGCGGGCTGGCGTGGAACCTGATGGCCGTGGGCGAGGAGTGGGCGGCCGCGCGCGGCGTCTCGGTCAAGCCGCTGCTGCTGACCGGATATATCGCGGCCTCGGTACTGACGGCGCCGGTCACGGCTGTCACGGGACCAATCGGGTTCGTTGGCTTGATTGTGCCGCACGCGTTGCGCATGCGCATCGGCGCCGACCATCGCGTGCTGCTGCCGTGCTCGTTTCTGCTGGGCGCGGCGTTTCTGGCCGTGTGCGATGCCGTGGGACGTGTGGTGCTGGCCCCGGCGGATCTGCCTGTGGGGATCATCACGGCGCTGCTCGGCGGTCCTTTCTTCATCTGGCTGCTGCGGACGCGATGGAAAGGAGCCTGGTTGTGAGCCTGACGCTGATCGGCGGCGGCGCGCGCAGCGGCAAGAGCCGCCACGCCGTAAAGCTGGCGCGGCAGTGCGGCAGCCGTCTGGCGTTCGTGGCCACGGCGCAGGCGCACGATGACGAGATGCGGGAACGGATCGCGCGGCATCGCGCAGAACGCGGATCCGAGTTCACGACATTCGAGGAGCCGATTGCAATCGCGCGACTGATCGCGGCGGAGGCCGGACGATTCGATGCCATGCTGGTGGACTGCCTCACGCTCTGGCTGAGCAATATGCTCTGCGCCGGGATGTCGGACATAGAGGATGAGTGCCGGCGCCTGGTGGATGCCTCCGCCGCGTCGCCGGCGCGCGTGTTGCTGGTGACCAACGAAGTGGGCTGCGGGATCGTGCCGGAAAACGCGCTCGCGCGACAGTTTCGCGACTTGGCGGGCTCGCTCAACCAGATGGCGGCGGAGGCGGCGGACGAGGTCTACTGGCTGGCATTCGGCATTCCGCTGAAGGTGAAATGATGGGGCGACTCGTCGGAGCGGTTCAATTCCTGACGATTCTTCCGATCCCCGGCGGAATCGAGCCGCACCGCGCCGCGTTCTTCTTTCCCCTCGTGGGCGCGGCTCTCGGTGCGGCTGCCGGTTGCGTCCTATGGGGAGCGTTATACGTGGTTCCAGCGCCGGTCGCGGCGCTGCTCGCCCTGCTATTCCTCATGGTGGCGACCGGCGGGTTGCATGAGGACGGGCTGGCCGACGTGTTCGATGCCTTTCGCGCCGGACGCCCACCCGAACGCATTCTGGCCATCCTGAAAGACAGCCGGATCGGATCGTATGGGGCGTTGGCCATCGTGATCGCGTCGTTGCTGCGCTGGCAGGCCATCGTGGCGTTAGGCGATCGCGCCTTTCCGGCGCTGGCAGCCGCCGTCGGGGCATCGCGCGGCGGGATGGTGCTGCTGGCGTACCTGTCCAAACCTGCCGGCGAGGGATTGGGCAAGGCGTTCGTCGCCGGACTCAGCGGCGCGTCGGCCATCGGCGCGGTGGTGCAGGCGGCCGCGCTCGTCTTTCTTTGCGGCCCGATCAACGGCGCGGTCGCGCTGGCAGCCAGCGCCCTGACCCTCCTGCTGGCGCGCGCTTACTTTCAGCGGCGGATCGGCGGCGTGAATGGCGATTGCCTCGGCGCCACCTGTCAGATTCTGGAAGTGCTGCTGTTGCTCATTTATTTATGGCGTCCATCCTTCTAATTCGTCACGAAGAGCCGGAGATGCGCGGGTGTTTTATCGGCCGCACGGATCCGCCCCTGACTCCCGCGGGACGGGAAGCGGCTGTCCTCAAACTCGCGCAGATCCAGGTGAAGGCCATCTATTCGAGCCCGCTGCGCCGGGCGGTCGAGACCGCCGCCGCGATTCGTTGCGGTGTTGAGCCGGTGGTGATCGACGAACTCGCCGAGATCGATTTCGGCGAATGGGAGGGGCTCACCTGGCAGGAGATCGAGGCGCGCTGGCCGGACGCCGCCTGTCGCAAAGTCGAGGACTGGCTCGGCGAGACGACGCCCGGCGGCGAATGCTGGAACGATTTCGATGCTCGCATCGGCCGTGCGCTGGAACGAATCCTGGCCGGGCCCCGGCCCGCGGCGATCGTCGCCCACATGGTCGTGAACGCCGCCCTGGCGGCCCGGCTCGCCGGCGCCGATCCCAAACGCTTCCACCAACGATATGGAGAAATCTATCCCGTCCTTTGAAAACTCCGCGCTGCTCGATCGCGTTCAGGCGCGTTGGAACAACCTCACCAAGCCCCCCGGCAGCCTGGGCCAACTCGAGCTTCTGGGCGCGCGCTATGCGCTGATCCGCGGCGAGGAGATGCCGCGCCTGGCGTCCAAGGCGATGTACATCTTCTGCGGCGATCACGGCATCACTGCCGAGGGCATCAGCGCGTTTCCATCCGAGATCACGCGCCACATGGTAAGCAATTTTCTCCGCGGAGGCGCTGCGATCAACGTACTTTGCCGGCATTACGGAATCGATACCACGATTATCGATTGCGGCGTGAACGGGGATTGCGCACCGGGCGTGGTCGATTGCCGGATCGGGCGCGGGACCGCCAATTTCGCTCGTGGTCCGGCGATGACGCGCGCGCAGGCCGAGCGCGCCATCGAAAACGGCGTTAGGATGGGGCGCGAGTGCGCGGGCCGGTACGACATCGCCGGAGTCGGCGAGATGGGGATCGGCAACACAACCGCGGCCAGTGCGTTGATGTGCGCGTTCTGCGGCGTGAAGCCCGCGGAGGCGGTCGGACGCGGCACCGGGCTCGACGACGAGGGTGTGGCGCGAAAGGCGCGGGTGATCGAAGCGGCGCTGGCGCTGCATGCGCCCAAGCCGGATGATCCGCTGGGCGTGCTGGCTGCGCTCGGCGGGTTCGAGATCGCCACCATGGCCGGATTTCTGCTGGGCGCGGCGGCGTCACGCCTGCCGGTGGTGGTCGACGGGTTCATCGCCTGTTCGGCGGCCCTCGCCGCGGCAGCCATCGATCCGGCAGTCAAAGGCGCGCTTTTCTTCGCCCATTGTTCGGCGGAAGCTGCGCACCGCGCGCTGCTAGATTATCTGAGCGTGCGTCCGATGCTCGATCTCGAAATGCGCCTGGGCGAGGGCTCAGCCGCGGCGATCGGGATTAACCTGCTGGAGTGCGCGATCAAGCTCTATCGCGAGATGGCGACTTTCCAGGATTTGGGCTGAATGGATACGAGCGACTCGCGGTAGTTCACGGTCACGACGGAATCGGCCAACGCGGGGTAGCCGATCACGCCGGAAACCTCGATTCCGTTGCGTCGGCTGATCTCGCCCAGATCCATGGCCAGGGCTCCGTCGAACATCAACTCCCGGCCGGCAGACTGGATGGCTAAGCGTCCGGGTAGTATGCGGGCGCCGGCCCTGCCGCCCGCGGCCGTTATGGGGACCGATCTTCCGCGCTCGAGCGCACCCGCAGCGCCGCTGTCGATCATGTTGTACGCGGAACCGGTGTCGAGCAGCATGTAGCCGTCATGCGCGTTACGGACGCGGCTTTGCAGAAAGAGCAGATCGCTCTGCTTCGTGGCCCGCACGAAGGCGGGGCCGGCGTCCTGCCGCTCGGCCGGATACGGTATGAGTTCCAGCACTTTGTGCGGAATATCCAGCCGCACGATGAAGTCGGCGAAGATTGAGAGAGGGATGACGCCGTCGATCCCGTCGGCGAGGCTGCCATCTGCGATAACCACTGCGCGGTCCCGCAGGACGAGCGGCCCGATCTCGACTGAGTTCGCCGTCGTCAGGCGGGCCACCCTGGTCACGGAACTTGCGCCTGCCAGATCGAGTGGTTCGCCGTATTTGAGTTGTGACTTGCGGGCAGCGTCCCGGGATAGGACCAGCCGGTCGGCACCGCTATCCAGGAGCAGCCGCAAGGCCGGGCCACCGTCCACGCGTGTTTTCACAATCAGACCGGTCGCGCCCGCCGGGGGAGTCACAAGCGAGCTGAGTTGGAATCGATAGGGTTGGTCCGCGGCAATACAGCTTGCAACGAAGCTCGCGGCGATCCAAAGCCAACCGAGGTGCATTGTGGCATCCAAGCGCGCCAGCCGACGCACTGCCATTTGTTACAACAGTATTACGAATCTGTTGCGGAAGCAATAAATTGTTGCAAGCGCTTTGTAACAATTTGCAACAATCCGGCTTCGTGAACCCTGCAAAACGCAGCGTCGAAAATCTCAACGGTCTTTGGTACATTCAGACCCCGATATCTGCTATAATCCGAATTTTTAGGGAGGGCATTGCCGCTTTGTACCAAATCCTCCGCCGACAGCAGTTTGGCCCAAGTACCTTTTTGTGGGAAGTGAAAGCGCCCGACGTGGCGCGCGCCGCCCGTGCCGGGCACTTCGTCATGGCCCGTATCGACGTGCATGGCGAACGTATCCCCCTTACCGTTGCAGATTTCAACACTGACCGGGGAACCGTCACCGTGGTCATCCAGGCGGTCGGGAAGACTACCTGGGAGATGTTCGGGCTGCGCGAAGGCGAGCCGATCCTCGACTTCATCGGGCCGCTCGGCCTGCCTTCGACGATCAAGACGCTGGACGGCGCCGTAGTGCTGGTCGGGGGTGGGCTCGGCGTCGCGCCGGTCTATCCGCAGCTTCGCGATTACAAGAAGATGGGCAATCGCACCATCTCGATCCTCGGTTTTCGCACGCGCGACCTGATCTTCTGGGAGGACGAGTTCCGCCGGCACAGCGACGAACTCGTCGTGACCACCGACGACGGCAGCTATGGCCGCAAGGGTTTGGTCACTGTCGCGTTGGCGGACGTGTTGGCTGCGAATCCGGGCGTGAAGGAGGTCGTTGCCATCGGGCCGATCCCGATGATGAAAGCGTGCAGCGAAGTAACGCGCGGGTTCGGCATCCCCACCGTCGTTAGCCTGAATTCCATCATGGTGGACGGCACCGGCATGTGCGGATCCTGCCGGGTGACGGTCGGCGGCGCGATGAAGTTCGCCTGCGTCGAGGGTGCCGATTTCGACGGCCACCTGGTGAATTTCGACGAACTGGCGCTCCGGCAGAAACGCTTCCAGCGCGAGGAGAAGGAATCGCTCGAGCGGTTCCGGAATGAGGCAAACAAGCTGGCGAACCTCAACGGCGCGCCGTGCGTGCCGAAATCGCTGGTCGAGCTGCCCGAGGCGCAACCCGCGCCTCCTGGTCCCCTGGTGCCCAAGAATCTCAAGACGATCCGGCCCGAGCGGGTACACATGCCGCATCAGGCGCCGGAGGAGCGGCGGCAGAATTTCAAGGAAGTGGCGCTGGGGCTACAGATCGACGACGCTCTCATCGAGGCCGATCGCTGCCTGCGTTGCAAGAAGCCGCGTTGCGTGCCCGGCTGCCCGGTGGAGATCGATATTCCCGGGTTCATCGCGGCGCTGGCGCGCAAGGACGTGCGGGCGGCTTACGGAATCCTGAAGCAGTCGAATGCGCTGCCGGCCGTTTGCGGCCGCGTCTGTCCGCAGGAGTCGCAATGCGAGGCGGCGTGCGTGGTGGGCAACAAGTATCAGCCGGTGTCGATCGGGCGGCTGGAGCGATTCGTCGCCGACACCGCGATGGGACGCGGCTGGGACACGGTTCCGGTTGCGAGCAACGGCAGCGTGACGAAGCGCGCCGCGATTATCGGGTCCGGTCCCGCGGGTCTGGCCTGCGCGGGCGATCTGGCGCGACACGGCGTGAAGGTCACGGTTTTCGAAGCATTGCACGTGGCCGGCGGCGTCCTGAAGTACGGCATCCCCGAGTTCCGCCTGCCCGACATGATCATCGACGTCGAGATCGAAAACCTGAAGAAGCAGGGCGTCGAGATCCGGCTCGATACGGTGATCGGCAAGCTTTTCACTATCCCGCAACTCATCGGCGAGATGGGCTACGACACGGTGTTTGTGGCGACAGGCGCGGGATCGCCGAAGTTCATGGGAATCCCCGGCGAGGCGTTCAACGGCGTGTTCTCGGCAAACGAATTTCTCACGCGCGTGAACCTGATGCGCGGCTATAGGCGTCCGATTTACGACACGCCGGTCGGGATGGGCAGGCGCGTGGCGGTGGTAGGCGCGGGCAATACCGCGATGGACGCGGCGCGCGTTTCGCTGCGTATGGGCGCCGAGCAGGTATCGGTGGTCTACCGCCGGTCGCGCAAGGAATCGCCGGCGCGGCACGAGGAACTGGAGCACGCGATCGAAGAGGGCATCGACTTCCGCTGGCTGACGAACCCGGTCGAGATCCTCGGCAACGAGACAGGTTGGGTGACAGGCCTGCGTTGCCAACAGATGGAACTGGGCGAGCCGGATGCGTCGGGCCGCCGCCGCCCGGTGCCGAGACCCGGTTCGGAGTTCGAACTTGACGTCGATACTGTGATCTACGCGCTCGGCACGACGGCGAACCCGATTATCGCGCAGACAACGCCGGGGCTGACGACGAACAAGTGGGGCTACCTGCAGACGGACGAGCGCACGGGCATGACGTCGCTCCCCGGAGTCTTTGCAGGAGGAGACATCGTGACCGGCGCGGCGACGGTGATCCTGGCAATGGGCGCCGGCCGCCGCGCCGCCCGCGGCATGCTCGAATATATGGGAATCAAGGAGCAATAAGATGCCGTCAACCTGTCCGAAATGCCGCCAGGTCCTGGAAGAGGACGAGGTCTGCTGCGCGCAGGTGCGTTACACCTGGCGCTGCAAGAGCTGCCATAAGCTGACGACAGGCTTCGTCCTGCCATACGGCAAGTGCTTCCTGTGCGGCGGCGAACTGGAGATCCTGAATGACCGCGACCTGGGCGATCCGATGCGCCTTAAGGCCGTGCGGGAGGCGATTCAGCTGGAGCTGAATTCGTTCCACTTTTACAAGCTGGCGCGCGAGCACGCCACGAATTCGCAGGTGCGGCAGGTGCTCGAACAGTTGTACGAGAGCGAGTTGGACCATCTGCACGAGCTGGAGGCCAAGTATCACGCGCACCTGGACCCGGCTGTGATTGATCTCTCGGCGGACGAGAAGAGGCTGTTGTCGGAGTGGCTGTTCCGCGATATCCGGTTGGGCGACGATACGAGCATCGCGGGCCTGTATCAGGCGGCTATCGCGATGGAGAAGCGCACCCGCGACCACTTCCAGAAGCTGGCGGCCGAAGCGTCGGGCGTGGAAAAGGAGCTGTATCTCGAATTCGCGGCCGAGGAAGAGGAACACATCGCAATGCTGGAGTCGGCGATCGAGTAGGCTGGACTCAGCTCGGGACAACAAAAAAGCCTCCAGGGAACACCTGAAGGCTCATGGAATTTAACCGGGCGACGTCCTACTCTCCCACACACTCGCGCATGCAGTACCATCGGGGCTGAGAGGCTTAACTTCCGTGTTCGGGATGGGAACGGGTG
>Ga0070741_10016009_pt1 | contig 12596 bp, 8 predicted proteins | sample Coa_R1_4_FD_66440 | JGI IMG/M metagenome (GOLD analysis project Ga0070741, IMG submission 66440) | Surface soil microbial communities from Centralia Pennsylvania, which are recovering from an underground coalmine fire - Coalmine... | ecosystem: Environmental > Terrestrial > Soil > Unclassified ...
CGCATAACGCCAGAACGCTTTCGGTTGGAAGTGCGTGTCCGTATCGGGGATCTCGGTGTTTCGCGAGTCAATGGGAGGCGGTGTCTGGGCCGCAGCCACAAGGGCATAAATGACTATAAAAATGCGACGCATGGAGCTATGTCTTGATCTGGAGCAGGAATGTCTGCCGGGTTCGGTCGCGGTCGTCGGCAATCGCCGGCACCGCAATGCGGTCACTGGCGCGGTTCCAACAGGGGGCCGGGTCGCAGCGCAGTTCCCCGCTTGTCCATTGGTCGACGGGCAGTCCCGAGGTGCGGACGTAAGAAGTATCGCCGAGCCGGACGATCACGTAGATATCTTCGCGCCCCTGGCGATAGCCATTGACGAACCATTTGCCGTCCGGCGAAAGAGCACAGTCGCCGCCGGGTTTTGGAAGAATTTCGGGGTTTCCGATCTGGCCGGCAATCTGCTGTGTGTCGACGTCATAGATTACCTGTTTGCCCCGAACCTCTCCGATGATCCGCGAGCCGAACTGCCACTCCGGGTGGCCTCCGATGAACTGATCGTGCATGGTCAGATTCGAACCGTCCGGATGGATCGTACAAGGAATATCGATGCTTCCCGGCCGCTCAAAATCTGCCCGCACGTAAAAATAGATGCGGTTGTCATCGCGGTTCCACAGAGTGTGATTAATGAAAAGCTCCTTGCTTTTTACATCGGGGCGGCGGCCGGCGATCAGTTCGGCTAACTGCTGGAATGAGACCAGAAGCCGCTTCTTGCCGGATTCGATCTCGGCGAGGAAAATGCCGTCATTCTCCGGAGCCGGGGCGTTGCCGGTCCAGTCGTAGGCGCCGGGATAACCAGTAACCGGCCGAAGCCGCGCCAGGCGGCCGTAGTTGATCCCCAGAAAAAAACCGCCGTTCTGCGCAACTCCGCTATTTGCGAACGGCGTATCGTCGTAACGGTACTCATGGATTCGTTTCCGGTTCGCAATATCGTAAAGCACCGTGAAAACGCGGTTCGTCTTCAGATCGCGGTCGTTGAAGATGAGCTGCGTGTCGGGGGCCTTGGGGTTCCAGTAGAACATGGTGCCCTGCTGCGGATTCCACGCGCGGCACCGGTCAACAACGCTCCCTTGGTTGTCGTTCTCGGTGTCCAGGAGCAACACGTCCGCCGCTTCGTCCGGAGCCGGCATGTGGTCCTGAAATCCCACACGCAAAAGCACCATGTACCGACCGTTGCCGCTCCAGGGAGTATTTTTCACGTGGCCGATGTAGCCGAAGAAATGATGCTTGGGACCGTGGGTCAACTGCGTAATCTGGACATCCCAGTCTCGCGCCGCCTTCGCAACTCTGGCGTCGAAAGGAACTGCCAGGCCGAGCGGAGCTCCAAGTAAGATACGCCGCGTCAGGAGGCGGTCCATATAGTCTGCGTTTGTATCATTGTTGGCGCCATTGAGTCAATTCAAAAAAACGTTTCACTAGGTCATCAGGAGCAAGGGCATACTTGCAAATATTCCCGCTCAAAAAATGCTTGACAAGCTTTTAGTGAAACGTTACGATTTCTGGAATTCATAACACCGGAGGGCAGCATATGACGCGCGTCTCCTTCTCGCTAGCGGTTGCGCTGTTGTCGGCGGCGGTTCCTTTGCCGCTCAAAGCCCAACGAGAAGCCGGCTCGATAGCTGGAGCAGTGGTGGACTCGTCGCAGGCGGCGGTTGCGGGCGCGCAAATTACCGCGCGCGATCTTGCCACGGGCGTGGAACGAAGTGCGTTGTCTAACGAGGTGGGCCTGTACGTGATCACCGGTCTTCCAGCCAGCCGCTATTCGATCTCGGTCACGCGCGAAGGTTTTGCCGCCCAGAGGATTCCCGAATTTGCCCTGCAAGTCGGCCAGCAGGCCACCGTGAACGTAACCCTTACCGTCGGCGCAGTCGCCGAAGCTGTGACGGTAACGGGCACGTTGGCCGCAGTCGATACACGTGCCGGAACGCTCAGCACAGAGATTCATCAGAAGATGATTACGGACCTGCCGCTGAACGGCCGGAATGTTTTGCAGCTCCTGGCTGTAACTCCGGGAACATTGAACGCGGCATCTTCGGCGTTCAACCAGGCGGCCACCAGGCCGGAATCCGCCACCCAGTTGGTTTCGGTCAGCGGAGGCCGGGGTAACTCGACCACGTTCGCGCTCGATGGCGGCATTCACGAGGATCCCTACACCGAAGTAGCGAATGTAGTGCCGAATCCCGATGCAATCCAGGAGTTCAGCTATGAGACCAACAGCTACAGCGCTAAATTCGGCGGGCGCGGCGGAGGGGTGGTCAATATCATTACCCGCTCCGGAACGAACCAGTTTCATGGCGCGCTGTTTGAATATCTGCGGAACGGCGAACTGAACGCCAGGAACTTCTTCGCTACGGCGAACGATGGGTTAAAGCGCAACCAATACGGATTCGCTGTCGGAGGCCCGGTGCTCCGGAACCGGCTGTTTTTCTTTGGCTCATGGCAGGGAACCAAATCGCGGTCGCGGCCAACCACGGCAAGCGCCATCGTGCCCACCGCAGCGCAGCGGCGCGGAGATTACTCGGCGTTCCGCACGCAACTCATGGACCCCCGAACCGGACAGCCCATTCCCGGCAATGTGATTCCGCCATCGCAATTGAATCCGGCGGCGCAGAAGTTTCTCCAGCTCATACCCGTAGCCACTTCACCCGACGGCTTTTACCAGTACGCCCTGCGGTCGCAGATGGACAATAACCAATACTTGGGCCGCGTGGATTATTACCGCAGCGACCGCCACCGTATCTCGAGCCGATACTTTTTCGACTCGCTGCTGATTCCCGATCTCGCAGATCCCACGAATGCGTTGACTGCTTATAACCAGCAAACCGGATTGTCGATTACCGACAGGCGCTGGCGCAGCCAGAGTGTGCACTTGAGCAACACGTACACGGTGAGCCCGGCGCTTCTCACTAATACTACTCTGACTTACAACCGCGATTTCCACATCGCGTTCGGACCAAAGTTTCCAAGCCAGCAATCTTTCGGAATCAATGCGCCGAACCTGGCTCATGGACCGGAGATTCGAACTCTGATCGCCAACTACTTCAACGTCCGCTACAACAACCAATATCGGCTTCCAAGGAATCAGTACAATATCCAGCACTCCTGGAGCTGGTTTCGAGGACGGCATGAACTAAGCTGGGGCATCGACCTGCTGCGTGAGCAGAGCATGCTGGACAACGATTTCGAATCCGTGGGCAGATTTGATTTCGGCGGACGGTACTCGGGCGATAACATGGTCGACTTCCTGTATGGAAAGCCATCCGCATTTACTCAGGTGGTACCTAACTACGGTAACTTTCGCCGGGATATTTATGGCGGGTACATTCAGGATAATTACAAGATCAGCCGCCGGCTTACGCTAAACTTAGGTCTGCGCTGGAATCCCTTCGTGCCGTTTACCGACGTCCCGAACGCCTTGGCGACAAGATTCGATCAGAGCGCCTATCAACGCGGTACTCGCTCCACGCGCTATCCGAACTTACCGCCGGGGATGCTCGTGGGAGGCGACCCAGGCATCCCCCGCTCTGTTGTAAACTCCGATTTCTCAATTTTTGATCCGCGGCTGGGCTTTGCGCTGGATGTTTTTGGCGATGGTAAAACGAGCATCCGCGGCGGGTACGGCCGTTTCCACGACCAGACCAGCGCACTCACCTACAACAGGCCGGCCTCCTCGCCCCCAGCGGCCGTCCGGGTTGATATCGTCGCTCCTTTCAGTTACGACGATCCTTATCGCGGGTATGTGAACCCGTACCCCGTGCCGCGGCCTACACCGTCGTCACAGACATTTCCAACCCCGTTTCTGCTCGTCGCAATGGATCCGGCATTTTCTCATCCCAACATTCACCAATGGAACTTCACGGTGGAGCGAAGCCTGCCCGGTTCAACGGTTCTGCGGGTGGCTTACCAGGGTGCTGCGGGCCGGGATCTGTTCCAGACGTCGGACTTGAACGCAGCGGTCTACGGTCCTGGAGCGAACCGGACTAATACGAACCAACGGCGGCCGCGCCCCGAATTTACGCAGCTTACACTGAGCGGAACATACGGCTGGTCCGATTACCACGGGCTGGTGTTGAGCCTGGAACGCCGGCTGGCTTCCGGATTCACATTTTTGCTGGGCTATAGCTGGCAAAAAAGTACAGATATCATTTCCAGCACGGCGTTCGAAGGCAACGGTGTAACTCATCCTTATGGACAGGTCGCTCTCGATCATGGCCTCTCGGACTTCAGCTATGCAGGGCGCTTTATCGGGTCCTTCAACTATGCGCTGCCGTACACGGGGCGAAGGGGTCCTCTGCGATACTTACTCGGCGGCTGGCAGACTAACGGCATCGTAAGCCTCCAGACCGGCGGTCCATTTACTATCAGTTCGGGACTTGACAATTCGTTCAGCGGCATCGGGCTGGACCGAGCCGATATCGTCGGCAATCCGGCCCTTCCCGGGGGCCGCTCGCGCGGCGAGCAGATCGCAAGCTGGTTCAACACTGCGGCGTTCGCGATCAACGCGCCCGGCACCTTCGGCTCGGTGGGAAGAAATACGCTGTATGGACCGGGCATTGCCAACGTGGACTTTTCGGCGTTCAAGAAATTCGTGATGCCATACAGTGAGAGTCACAATCTGGAGTTTCGCGCCGAGTTTTTCAATCTCTTCAATCGCGTGAATCTGAACAATCCTAACTCGAATCGTTCCTCTTCCCTGTTCGGCCGGATCATCACGGCAGGCGATCCGCGGATCCTCCAGTTCGGATTGCGGTACTCATTTTGAGAAGCGGCGCGCGGTAGCCGCCGTGGCTGTTAGACTTTGAGACAGGGCCGCCGGCGCGGGCCCGCGCTACACCGCTACGTTGAAGGAACGCTGCGAGTGCCAAGAGAAACTTTCGGTTTCGCGACAATCAGGGACGTCGCCCGGCTGGCCGGCGTCTCCAATGCCACGGTTTCCGCCGTAATCAACGGCAAGGACCGTGTTAGTCCCCGCATGCAGAGGCGTGTCGAGGAGGCCATGAAGGCGCTCGACTATCATCCCGATCACATGGCGCGCAGTCTCAAAACGGGCCGCAGTAAGGTGGTCGGGATGATCATACCGGATTTGACGAATCCGTTCTTCGTCGAGCTGATGTGTGGAGTGGAAGAGACCGCCCGAAATGCCGGTTATTCGGTGATCTTCAGCAACTCGAACGAAAATCCAGCGCAGGAGCGCGAGAACCTGGCCATGCTGTATTCGCAGCGCGTGGGCGGCGTCGTTCTGGCTTGCTCGGACGGCCACGCCGCCTACGACCGGCTGACGAGACGACGGTTCCCGATTGTCTTTATCGACAGACTTCCCGTCATCGGGTTCAGCGGCAGAGCGGTGGTTATCGATAATGCGGGCGCCGCGTACGAAGCTACGAAGTACCTGATCGAACTGGGGCACACCGAGATCGCCATCATTGCGCCGCGAACCGATTTGTCCAACGGCATCGAACGAATTGAAGGCTTTCGCAGAGCAATGCAGCAGGCTCATTTGCCGATTCGCGAAGCGTATTTCCAACGCGGCGACTACAGCCTGGAGAGCGGCTACCGATGCGGGCTGGAACTTCTGCGCATGGCCGAACCGCCTACCGCAATTTTTTCGTGCAACAACAAGATGACGCTCGGGCTGGTGCAATCCATATCCGAGCTCGGCGTGCGCGTGCCGGAGCAGGTGAGCGTACTTTCATTTGACGATTTTCCATGGACCTCGCACTTTCAGCCTCGGCTCACGGCGATTTCACAGCCATCCCATGAAATGGGCCGCCGCGCAACGCAAATGCTTCTCGCCGCGATTGATCCGCAGATGGCCGAGGATCTGAAGGAGTCCGTCGTCACTTTGAAGGCCGAGCTGCACATCCGCGAATCCACGGCAGCGCCGCGCGGCACTGCCCCCGCAAAGCATTCGCGGATGCACGGCTGACCATCGGGCCGCCAAGGCTCACTAGTTTCAGACCCATTACGTGCCGGGCCTGCAATTTGCCCCCTGTACGTTTCTGTGCGGCGCGGCACACACGGCGCTTCTTCGGGCCTGCGGAATCTGCTATAAATAGAACCATTTTGGTGCGGGAGAAGCGCGGGAGATCACAGTTGGACATCGGAGGAACCCTTGTGCACAAGTTAATCACTGTTTTCTTAGGAACGATTGCCGCGGCAGCGTTACCGATTGCCGAAGCCGCTAATCTGCCGGACGGGATAGCGCAATCCGTATACACAACCGGATTGACCCGGCCTACCCAGATCACCTTTGCGCCAGACGGCAGGCTGTTCGTCTGCGAAAAAAGTGGTACGCTGCGCATCATCAAGAACGGGATTCTTCAGCCCACTCCATTCCTCACAGTACCCGTTAATGATTTGAACGAGCGCGGCCTGATGTCGATCGCGTTCGATCCGAATTTCGCCAGCAACAACTACGTCTATGTGTTCTATACCGCGAATGTGACACCTGTGCACAATCGCGTAAGCCGGTTCACGGCCAATGGCGACTTCGTTCTTCCGGGCACTGAAAGAATTCTCCTCGAATGGGATGCCAGCAGAGCCGGATACCACCAGGGCGGCGGACTGCATTTCGGGACTGATGGAAAGCTCTACATCTCAGTCGGCGAAAACACCAACTCGCTAGCGTCACAGTCGTTGAACTCGCTGCTCGGGAAGATTCTCCGCATCAACACGGATGGTACGATCCCGACGGACAATCCGTTCTACAACACGACTTCGGGAGATAATCGCGCGATCGTGGCATACGGACTCCGCAATCCGTACACTTTCGCAATTCAGCCTGGGACCGGCTTCATGCTCATCGCTGATGTAGGTCAGGATGCCTGGGAGGAGATTAACTGGGGCATCTTCGGCGCCAACTATGGCTGGCCGACGACAGAAGGTCCGACCAGCGATCCCAGATTTATCGGCCCGCTCTTCGCTTATCAGCACCACACAGGGGCCGTGCAAGGATGCGCAGTCATCGGAGCTGCTTATTACAACACTCCGAACCGCAACTTACCGGATCAGTATTATGGGAAGTTCTTTTTTGGAGATAATTGCAACGGCTGGATCCGGACGCTGGATCCGGTCACGCATGTTGTCGGGGATTTCGCAACAGGCGGCGTGCTGTCCCCGTCGTCCTTTGCTTTCGGCCCTGATGGCGCGTTGTATTACTCCTCGTACCACACCGACACCCCGGGAGATAGCGCAATCTACCGCATTGCCAGCGCCGGTGATCGTCCAGCCATTACAGAGCAGCCGCAGAACAAGACCGTGACGGTAGGCCAAACAGCCACTTTCTTCGCAGGAGCCTCCGGCGCAGCTCCGTTGGGATATCAATGGCAGAAAAACCGAGTGAATATCCCGGGTGCGACGTTTTCAAGCTATACCACCCCGGCAACAACTCTGGCCGATAATGGCTCAACCTACCGCGTAGTGGTGTCTAACTCTTTCGGATCGGTAACTTCAAATGAAGCAGTATTGACCGTTACTTCCAACAGGGCGCCGACGGCGAGGATACTTACTCCGGCAGCCGGAACGCTGTATACGGCTGGAACGAACATGGCCTTCTCGGGTGATGGTACAGACCCGGAAGACGGCGCGCTGCCCGCCAGCGCGTTTACCTGGGAAGTCGTATTTCATCATGCCACCCACACGCATCCTTTCCTGCCGCCGAGAAGCGGATTCAAGTCGGGCACGTTTTATATTCCGAACAACGATCATACCGAGTCGGATGTCTGGTACCGTATCCACCTCACCGTAACCGATTCCGGCGGCCTGACCAGCACTGTGATTCGGGACGTTTTCCCCCGGAAGTCGAATATCACGCTCAATACCGTTCCGACCGGCCTGCAAGTCACAACCGAGGGACAACCCAAAACAGCTCCGTATACCGTGACAAGCGTGGTCGGAGTCATTCGCTTGCTCGGCGTCGTTACGCCTCAAACCAAGAACGGCATTCAATACAGATTTAAAAACTGGTCAGACGGCGGTACGGAATCTCACAACATTGTCACCCAGCCAACTAACGCAACGTATACTGCGACATTTGAGCCGGTTTGTGCTGTGGACGTGACGAATCGCCTCAGTATCATCCGAAGCGGCTATCGGCGTAATGCAACAACCGGGCGGTACGTACAAACAGTGACTCTGCGAAACATAACCGGAACGAACGTGAGCGGGCCGGTTTCGCTGGTGCTAGATGGGCTAAGTCTGAACGCCAGCCTCTTTGCGCCGGTCGGAAGGACCGTGTGCGCGCCGCCTCTGGGAAGCGTATATACTAATGTCAATATCGGAGTGGACAACATCCTGAGCCCGAACGAGAGTACGGCTGTGATTCTCGAGTTCACAAATCCGAGCAACCAAGGCATTCTATACACGCCTCGAATCCTGAGCGGCACCGGGACCAGGTAGATTGCTGTGCTGATTAGAAAGCGGAGGAAAAAATCGTGAGAATCGGTCGACACTACTTGATAAATAAAATCGTTCTGCTGCTGGTCTTCGTACTGGCATGCACAGCCGGATACGCGAGCACGGTTTACACCGTAACCCTGGACACATCGGGCTTCGTTGGTCACCCGGCTGCGCCCTTCTGGTTAAGCGCACAGTTGACCGACGGCAGCGGCACCGGAAATGGGAACAATTCCGCGACCTTGAGTGACTTCAGCATAAGCCCGGTCGGATCCGCGTCCCTCGTTGGCGGAGCGTCCGGCGATCTGTCGAGCGGTGTCGAATTGAACGACTCCGGATTCTTTAATCAGTTCTCGCAGCAGTTCGTCACGGGCGCTTTGTTATCGTTCAATCTCGTGTTGACCTGGAATCCCGAGGCCACTCTGCCGGACCAGTTTTCGCTTGCGATTTTAGATTCGGCGGGTCATGAAGTGCCAACTCTGGGGATGGGTGTTTCCGGCGCCGATGCGCTCCTGAGCGTCGATTTGGGTGTCGGCAGTACGCCGACATTCCATACCTACGCCTCGGATCCCAGCCGTTCTCCGTCCGCGGGCGGAAGTCCAATCAGCTTCGCCGCCGTCACGGTTACGCCGCAAGCCGCCGTGCCGGAACCATCGACGTGGCTGCAGTTGTCGTCCGCGTTTTTACTCGTGGGTGGGTATGCGTTGCTTCGCAGAAAGCAACGGTGAGGTCTGAAGCAAGCTTTCAACTTCGGCTCGCGCAGGGGCCGATGTCTGCGCGCCGAAGCGCGTGACGGAAATTGCCGCCGCGGCTGAGGCAAACAGGAGAGCGCCCTCCATCCCTTGTCCTTCGGCCAATGCCACAGCCAACGCCGCGTTAAATGTGTCGCCGGCCGCAGTGGAATCGACGGCGTTGACCGGAAATGCCGGCACGTACCGGCTTCGGGAGTCGGCGTAATAAAAGCACCCCTGATCGCCAAGCTTCAGGATCACCGTACGCGGTCCCAACTCCGCGAGTGCCTCGGCGATGGGGAGCGCTTCACTCGCGGAGATGCGCGAGACGGGGCGGTCGAGCAGCATCAGCGCCTCAGCCTCATTTGGCGTCAGGATGTCCACGCCCGCCAGCAGCTCTCGCGGAAGCGCCTGGGCCGGCGCCGGATCCAGCACCGTCTCCACGCCTTCCTCGCGCGCAAGGGCCAGCGCCGCAGCCACGGTTTCAAGCGGCGATTCCAGTTGAAACAGCGCGACAGAAGCGCGGCGGAAAACCGGCCGCATGGCCTCTACATCTGCAGCAGCAAGCTCATAGTTCGCGCCCGATGCCACAACGATGGCGTTTTCGCCGCCACGGTCGACGGAAATCAGCGCTACTCCCGTCGCCGCTGCGCGCGTGCCATGCACCATCGATACATCCACACCCGCTGCCGATAAGCTGGCCTTCAAATGATCGGCAAAGAGATCGTAACCGACGCGGCCGATCATATGGACGGCGACGCCCGGCACGCCCAGCCGCGCCGCCGCACATGCCTGGTTGGCTCCTTTGCCTCCCGGGATCATGCGGAAATTCCGTCCCAACACAGTCTCACCCGGAGCAGGCAGATGCTCTACGGAGACCACGAAGTCCATGTTCAGGCTGCCGACCACGACCACCGCGGGGGTCATTTGCCCAGATCGATTCCCAGTTTCTTCAGCTCTTCGGCGTAGTAGCGCTTGTGCAGCAGGTCCCATTCCTCGCTGCCTTCCGGAATTTCCCGCTTCTGCGAACGAATCTTCTGGCGCGAGGCGCGGTCCACGCGCTCCTCCACGGTGAGAATCTCGGTGATGTCGCGGACAATCTCGAGCCGCACGTCGTTGCGGTCCCTTTTGATGCGCAGGTCTCGCGATTTGCGCATCGCATCCACAATCTTGTGGGACATATCCGTGATCTTGTCGCGCGAAAGCTTCATATTATCTCCGGCGTCGCGACCGGAAGCCCGAATGACCTTCCGCTGTGTAATTAAGGTGTTCTTGATCCGGCGAAACATTTCCTGATAGCTGACGCCTTCGCGGCGCATGTAGTCGCTGTATTGACCCAAAATTTCGCGCACTTCATCGTTGAGCCGATCCTCAACCATCAGCTCGTCGAGGATCACGTTTTGGATCAGATCGGAAACCGCCTGGGGATTTGAGGTTTCAACAATGACCGGCGTCAGTTTTTTTACTAACTCCCGGGAAATATAGGCTACGAATTCCCTCGCAAGCAACATTATTTCGGTTTCGAACTCAGTAGTGTAACACGCGAGGTGCCCGGCTCTCCTGCGACAATGAAACCGCAATGTCTGTTTTGCTGGACGGCAGCAGCTTGACGATTGAGCAGGTGCGCACCGTGGCCGATGGCGGCGAGCAAGTGGGGATCGCACCGGAAGCAGTGCGGGCGATGGAGGCATCGCGAGCAGTGGTGGAACGCCTGGCCGCCGGCGATTCGCCGGTTTATGGGGTGAACACGGGGGTCGGTCTGCTGGCCGATATCCGCATTGAGCCTTCGGAACTGGCGGCGTTGCAGCGTAATGTGGTCCGGTCGCACGCGGCCGGCATAGGCAAGCCGCTCGAGCGCGGGGAAGCGCGGGCTATGATGCTGATCCGCGCCAATGTCCTCGCTAAGGGGTTCTCGGGAATCCGGCCGCTGGTAGCCGAGCGCTTGTGCGATCTGCTGAATCGCGGTGTCACGCCAATGATTCCGTCGCAGGGTAGCGTGGGGGCAAGCGGCGATCTGGCTCCCTTGGCGCACATGGCCCTCGTGCTGATCGGCGAAGGCCGCGCGGAATTCGGCGGCGCCGTATTGGACGGCGGCGAAGCCTTGCGCCGCGCCGGAATTCAGGCTCTCTCACTCGAAGCCAAGGAAGGCATTTCCCTCATCAATGGCACGCAAGCCATGCTGGCGATTGCGTGCCGCGAATTGGAAGCCGCCGAGATACTGGCCGACACGGCCGACGTGATATGCGCGCTGACGCTGGACGGCCTGAGAGGCACCCCGCGTGCGTTCGATCCGCGCCTGCACGCTTCGCGTCCCCATCGCGGCCAGGGTGAAAGCGCCGCGCGGCTCTCCAGGCTTCTGGAAGGCAGTGCAATTCGGGAGTCTCATCTTTCCTGCCGGCGCGTTCAGGATGCCTATTCCCTGCGATGCGCGCCACAGGTGCACGGCGCCGTGCGCGACGCTCTGGCCGAAGCGCGCCGCGTGTGCGAAATTGAGCTTAACTCCGCCACTGATAATCCGCTGATTTTCGGCGACGAGGTTGTCTCAGGCGGCAATTTCCACGGCCAGCCGATAGCGTTACAACTGGATTTCCTTGCTGTAGCCTTAACGGCGCTCGCAGGCATTTCCGAACGACGTCTGGACCGGCTCGTAAATCCCTCTCTGAACGAAGACTTACCTCCATTTCTGGCGGGGCACGCAGGCTTGGAGTCGGGACTAATGATGGTGCAGGTAACGGCGGCGGCGCTGCTCGGAGAGAACCGCGTGCTGGCCCACCCCGCATCTCCGGGCTCGATCACGACCAGCGGCAACAAGGAAGACTTCGTCAGCATGGGAATGGCGGCAGCGCTCAAATATCAACGCATTGTCCGGAATACGCGGGCCGTGCTTGCCTGCGAGGCTCTGGCAGCAGTAAGAGCCATCGACCTGCTGCGGCCGTTGCGCACTAGCGCAGTGCTCGAGAAAGCCCACGAACTGATTCGCGCGGTCTCTCCCGAGATATCAGCCGACCGGCCGTGGCATGAAGATATCGAAAGAATCGCGGAGCTTATCGCCCAAGGCGGCCTGCGCCTGTAAGCAGCCCCCTAGCAATAGACTGTTACTGTAGTGACGGAGCGGAATCCCATCCGCTCGTAAAGTCGTAGACCCTGCGGCGTAGCTTGCAGAACGCTTCGCCAGATTCCATGCTCTTCACCGGCTCGGGCAAGCGCGTGGCGCGTTACGGCTTCGCCATAACCCCGGCGCTGATGCGGTGGCAGCGTAGCCACGTTGTATAAGCCGATCACGCCGGCCCCGGCCACGGTAGCCGCTGTCGTAACCGGCTCTCCATCGGCATAACCCACGTAACCGGCGAAATCCCGCCACACGGCGCGATTCTCAAACACTTCCCGAAACCATGGCGGCGGCACGTTAAAGCATGTGGAACCCACG
>Ga0070741_10016010_pt1 | contig 12596 bp, 9 predicted proteins | sample Coa_R1_4_FD_66440 | JGI IMG/M metagenome (GOLD analysis project Ga0070741, IMG submission 66440) | Surface soil microbial communities from Centralia Pennsylvania, which are recovering from an underground coalmine fire - Coalmine... | ecosystem: Environmental > Terrestrial > Soil > Unclassified ...
GTACTGCATGACCGAGGTGCGCGAAATCACCCGCAACCCGACATTCTTCGCCATCATTGTGATCAGTTCGTCAGTCATCCCATCAGCGTAGTAGTCCTGGGATGGATCGCCGGAAAGGTTTGCGAGCGGAAGCACCGCGATCGAATGAATCGGGGGAACCTGGCTACCGGCAAAGACGCGGTCGCGAAGACCTCCTATATTCAGTCCCAGGACCGCTCCGATCGCCGCCAGCAAGAGCACTGCGGCGCCAATCACCACGAGCCGGCGACGCCGGGGAGCAGGCGCCACGGTCGGCTCCTTGATCGGTCCGGAACTCCTCGTCTCAGCAACGGCCGTCGCGACCTCGTGATTACCGTTGACCGTTTGGGCGAGAAAACGATAGCCCTTGCCGGTGACCGTCTGCACGAAGCGCGGACACTCGGGATCGTCCCTGAGCGCCAGCCGGATCTTGCGCACCGCGGTGTTGATGCCGTGCTCGGTATCAACGAAGACGTCTTTTCCCCACAAATGCCGGACGATTTCCTCACGGGTGACCAGGCGGCCGTTTCTGGTCGCCAGCAGGATCAGGAGCTCCAGCGGGATCTTTTCCAGTTTGACGGCGCGACCCGCGCGGAGAAGTTCGAAGCGGTCGCAATCCAGCGCGAATTCGTCGAAGCGGATCAGCCCGGCTGGCATGACGTGCACGTTCTGGGGATGGAAGTATATCACCGGGAGCCCCTGTCTTACAGCTAACTTACATGTTTGCAAATATTTGCAGCTTCACCAACTCTTCACCATCAATTCACCGCGGCTGCATGGCTGCGGTTGCGGCTTCTGGGCTAAACCATTGCGCCATTGGCCAAATCTGGCCGAGGAGATCCTCACATGAACCGGAAAATCAAGTCAGGACTTGTGGTTGTTGGCGCATTTTGCCTGGTAAGCCTTTTCATCCCCGCGGCCAGCGCCGAGTGCGGCGATCTTTCGAAATTCAAGTTTGGTCCGTCTCTGCGCCCAGAAGCATGGGATGGCGGTCTTCCCAACGAAGCGTCACTGCTCCGGGTCGCCGTCTCCGGCGAACCCATTGTCGGCTTCTGGCACTTCAGCATGGTTTCCGAAGGCACTACGGGAATCCCCGATGGCGTGGTGGTTGATTCGGGATTCGCGCAGTGGCACAGCGACGGAACGGAGATCACGAACTCCGGCGGCCGCGCGCCCAATACCGGGAATTTCTGTATGGGCACCTGGAAGAAGGTCGGCCAGCACTACCGGCTGAACCATTTCGGATTGAGCTGGGACCAGAACAGCAACTACATCGGCCCAGCGCAGATTCACGAGGATGTTGTGCTAGGCGCCGATCGGCAAAGCTTCAGCGGAAGTTTCAGCATTGATCAATACGATCAGGCCGGCAACCTCCTGGTTCACATCCAGGGGACCATCAGCGGGACACGGGTCACCGTGGATTCCCCGGCCAGTGTCGCTTTCTGAGCCATCGTTCGACCATTCCTGGGTCACGCCAGCCCTGGCCAACATGCGCCAGGGCTGGTCGCCTGTGCTAAGAACCTTGGCAGCTTCTCCCTTCAAACAGGCAATTGGCCGCCAACTGCCGGAAATTTCGGCCATTATCCAGTTGAGGTAACCAATAAACCTGGTTACCGGATGTTATTCTCGTGCTGTTCCCAAAACGGGAGCTGTGTCCCTTCGCCGTAACATATAGATATCGTGTCCGCTAAGAGCCAACGCGCGGAGCTGCAGGCGATCCGGAAGCTGGAGGAGAACCTGCTCCGGACCTTCCTGGAGCACATCCCCGACGGGGTTTATTTCAAGGACCGTCAAAGCCGATTTGTGCGCATCAGCCGCTCTCTGGCGCTGCGCTTCGGACTGCCGGACCCCGCCGAGGCGGTCAACAAAACCGATTTCGACATGTTCAGCGAGGAGCACGCCAGACAAGCCTTCGCCGATGAACAGGAAATCATCCGCACCGGCCAGCCGATCCTGGAGAAAGAGGAGAAGGAAACCTGGCCCGACGGGCGCGAGACTTGGGTGCTCACCACCAAGCTGCCGCTGTTCGATCAACAGGGCAACATCATCGGGACCATGGGAATCTCGCGCGACATTACTGAGCGCAAGCGCGTAGAGCAGGAACTTCAGGAATACCGGTTGGGGCTGGAACAACTGGTGGCGAAGCGCACCGCTGAACTGCGCCGCGCCAATGAACTGCTGGAACAGGACGTCGCCGCCCGCAAACTGGCTGAGCAGGAACTTGCGTTGAAGGCGCAGGAGCTGGCCAAATCCAATGCCATTTTGGAAAATCTGTCCCTGCTCGACGATCTCACCGGGCTCTACAACCGCAAAGGCTTTCTGGCCCTCGCCGAACACCGGGTGAAACTGGCTTACCGCACCGGCGAGCCGTTTGCGGTGGCCTTTGTGGACCTGGACGAACTGAAGCAGATCAACGATACCTTCGGCCACCAGGAAGGCGATCGCGCGCTGGTGGAAGCGGGCAACGTGCTGCGCGAGTGCTTTCGCCAGTCGGACATTTTGGCGCGCCTCGGCGGCGACGAGTTTGCGGTTTTCATCTCGGAGGCCGATCAGGACAAAATCGCCGGCAGGATCTTGCAGAAACTCGCGGACTTCAACCGTTCAACAACCCTTCCGTATAAGCTTTCGTTCAGCGTAGGAATCGTGCCCGGAAATTCAACCGAGGGCCGGAATATTGAGAGTCTGTTGCAGCGCGCCGACCGATTGATGTATGAGCAGAAACGCGGCAAACGCCTCCTCCGCCAGTTCCCCGGCGCGAAGGCCGCCCGGCCGCCCCAGACTGCAAAACGCAGAAGTTCGCTTTAAGAATCCGATTCCCCGCACGCACGCAGTCACTGGCCGGCAAACGGGCTTCTCTTTGCGCCGCGCTCGGAGCGATGCTGCTCGACCAATTGCATTTCCTTCTGCAGCGATGAAAATCGCGTAAGGATTTCATTCATCCGCAGGCTCATGTTGCGGATGGTCTCGACTTGCGTCAGCAGCTTCGGAGAAGCGGCAGGTTGCTCCAGCAGGATCAGGTCGGAGTTTCCCAGGATGGAAGTGAGAGCGTTGTTCAGATTATGGCGCACGTCGAGCATGTACCGCCCCAACGCGGCCTGGCGTTCCAGCTCCGCGTTGGCCTCGGCGAGCTTCATCAGCTCAGCCGTGGAACGGACACGCTTGAAGACTTCCTTCGCCACCGCGACTGCCAGCTCCGCCCAGCCCTCGGTCTCCGGCAGGCAGATCAGGTTCTGGCCTTTGGGCGAGTGGCCATTCAGATTGGAGATGTAGACCACTGGCTTGGCGCTCTGCTGCAACGCCTGCAGCACCGGCCCCCGCAGTTCCGGATCCAGTCCTCCGGCAATGGCCAGATCAAACTCCTGTTCCGGCGGGCGATTGCAGCAGTGGGCGCTTCCCATCAGCGCGAACGCGGGCGCGTTCTGCCCTGCCATCCAGCAGCTGGTGATGGCGCCGGCGAACCCCGGCTGGTCCGAGATAATGAGAATTGTCTGACGTTCCACAGCATTTGCTCCGATTCTGATCGTCCTTACTTGTGGTTCTCCGCGTCCGGGTCCCACGGGCTGGGCCCTGACACTTCGAACTCTTGTGGGTTCCGGGAAGAAGCGCCGGCGGCCGCGCTTGCGGCGGTGGTTCGTGGCCTAGCCGGTGTCGCGCCTGGTTTTGCGCTGCCGGCCAGGGCCGCCTCGACCGCGGTCCTCAAGTCCACCAGAATGCACAACGGTTGTCCCGAGGAGTATTCCGCATGAAACATCACCTTCCAGGACTGGCAAATCATGCGCAGGCGGCTGATCGGTTCCTCGGCCCCAAACTGCGCCTTGCGGCAATCCAGGGTGGTCACGCCTCGCGCTTCCAGGCGGCGCAGGCCGTCGAGGATGATGTTCAGGTCGTGTTGCATGAGGCGAAAGAATGTCCGCCGCACCAGAAAGCCGAAACGTGTCAGTGCCGCCATAGACAGCGGCTCGAAAAATCTTTCTCCGCAGGCGGTCTTGAGCTCGCGTCCGCGCTCGATGATACGGCTGGTGAAAAATGCCTTCAGGCTGGCAGTGCGGTCGGCCTCCTGCAGCAAGTCATTGAGCGGCTTCAGAAACTGAGGGGCGGCGATGTCGCACTTTCCGATCACCGGCTCCAGCTGTTTGGCCACAGCCTTCAGGCTGAGGTCCGCGTTGCTGAGCTCCGGGGGAACCCGCAGCGAAAAATACTGCACCAGCAGGAAATCCGCCTTGTCACGGTCCTGAGGGTTGCGCGAGCGCTTTGAAAGTTGGCGTACCAGCAACTCGCGCAGGACGTCTTCATTCATCTGGGCCGAGGTTTGCGAAAACTGGCGGAGATGGTACGCCTGGATCTTTTCCTCCAACTCCCGAAACCACTTCTCCGCCGCCGCCAGCGCCTCGGCGGGAGGCACGTCCAGCGCTTCGACCAGTTCCGCGCACGGCCGCACTTCGATGGCTAACTCGCTCGCCATGGCGCAGTAAATCGGGTAGAGTTTGCGCAGATTCGCCCAGATGGAGTTGGGATCGGTTGGTATCGCCGGGGTCATACTGGATTCATCGGCCTTCAGGGCGCACGAATAGGTCACGCGCCCGCTTCCTGAGGTGCACGGGAGAGGCCAAAGCGGTGTTGGCTAAGTATTTGAAAATACTAAATCAACCCTTCTCAAGGGGAGAAGCAGAGAGGGCTTCCGTCTCATAATGATATAGCTACTGGAGATTGATACAGCTATTGGAGACGCTGCCCCGTCTCCGCCTCCAGTTCCGTCCGCACCCCGATGTTGTAGCGCTTGAGTTTGCGGTAAAGAGTGGCGCGGCTGATGCCCAGCATCTTGCCCGCCATGACCTTATCGCCGTTCACCTGCTCGAACACCCTTTGAATGGTGATCCGCTCGATGTCTTCCAGATCGGTAGAAGAATAGCGGCCGCTGGGCACCGCAGCGTGAATATCCAGCGCTGATGTGTTGGACAGGATGCTGGGGGAGAGATCGTCCACATCGATGACCTTCCCATCTCCCAGGGCGGTCGCGCGTTCGATGCAGTTCTCCAGTTCGCGCACATTGCCGGGCCAGTCGTACTGCAGCAGGCACTTCATGGCGGCGCTGGTGATCTGTGTTCCTGCGCCTTTCGCGTGCCGATCAAGGAACCAATGCACCAGCATGGGAATGTCGGAACGGCGCTCGCGCAGCGCAGGCAGGCGGATGGTGACCACGTCGAGGCGGAAATACAGATCTTTGCGGAAGCGGCCGGCACGATACTCGGCTTCGAGGTCGCGGTTGGTGGCGGCGATGACGCGCACGTCCACCTTGACTTTCTGATTGCTGCCTACCGGCCGGACTTCCTTCTCCTGCAGGACGCGCAGGAGCTTGGCCTGCATCTCAAGCGGCAATTCCCCGATCTCATCCAGGAAAATGGTCCCGCCGCTGGCTGCCTGAAACAATCCGGGCTTGGAGCGAACCGCGCCGGTGAAGGCGCCTTTCTCGTAGCCGAAGAGTTCGCTTTCGATCAGGGTGGGGACCAGTGCGCCGCAATCTACCGCCACGAATGGCCGCGAAGCAAAGCTGCCGCGAAAGTGGATGGCCCGCGCCACCAGCTCCTTGCCGGTGCCGCTTTCGCCCACGATCAGCACCGGCGTGCGCGTGTCCTTGAGGCGCGCGATCATGCGCAGCACGTCCTGGATCTTCGGGGTTGATCCTACGATCCCGTGCAGTCCGGTTTCGGTGTCCATGCGCTCGCGCAGGAACTGGTTTTCCTCGACCAGTTCCACCTTGTCCGCCATGCGGCGCAGAAACAGGCGCAGCTCCTCAAGCGGCGAAAAGGGTTTGGAAATGTAGTCATAGGCGCCGAGCTTCATCGCCTGCACGGCGGTCTCCACCGAGCCATGGCCGGTCATGACCGCGACCTCGGTGCGTGGGTGCATCTTCTTTACTCTCTCGAGAAACTCAATCCCCGACATGCGAGGCATGACCATATCGGTGAGAATGATGTGCGCCGGCTGCTCCTCCAGCATCGCGAGCGCCTCTTCTCCCGTACTGGCCTCGGCGCTGGCTAAACCCATGCCGTCGGCGACGGCCATGCACAGGCTGCGGATGCTCTCCTCGTCATCCACAACCAGAAAACGAATTCCCAAACGTCCGCTCACAGTGGTTTCCCCATCGTCTGTTCAATGACAGAAATGAATTGTTGTACCCGGAAAGGCTTCTCCACGCAGGGCACGCCGGTACGCCGAAGAGTGGCCGCAGTGTCTTCGTTGGCGATATCTCCGGTGATAAACACCAGCCGGGAAGCCAGCTCCGGGCAGTGCCGGGTGATCCACTCATGCACATCCGCGCCGTTGACTCCGCCCGGCGTGCGCATGTCCGACACCACGCCCAGAAACTTGCCCGTCTGCAGCTGGGCCAGGCCGTCGGCGCCCGAGTCGCTGCACACCACTGCATAGCCACTGCGTTCGAGCACCGCCTTGACATAGCTCATGACCGCAGGCTCGTCTTCAATCAACAGCACCGGCAAACGCTCCGGCTTGATGGCAGGTGTACTCACGGTTTTATTCCTCCAGCGGCGGCGGACAGAGATGCCAGCTCATTCACTCCGGGAAAACGCACGGTAAATGTCGCGCCTTCCTGGCCGGGATTGTTGGCGCACAGAATCTCCCCGCCGTGCTCCTTGACGATTCCATAGCAGATGCTGAGGCCCAGTCCGGTGCCTTCGCCCACCTGCTTTGTGGTAAAGAACGGATCGAAGATGCGGTCCGGATGGCTGATGCCCGGTCCATTGTCACGGAAAGAAACCTCTACGAAGTCCTGGTTGCGGCAGGTCGAGATCACGATGCGCGGCGACGAAGCCGCCTCCCGTACTGCGTCGTAAGCGTTGTTCAGGATGTTCAGAAACACCTGCTGGAGCTGCTGCGAGTCCCCGATCACAAAGGGCAGGTCTTCGTCGTACTGCTCCACCACCGAGACACCACGGCTGTGGAAGTCATATGCGCGCAGCTGGATGGTGCGCTTCAGAATGGCGTTCAGCTGCACCGGCTTCCGCTGCGGCGGCATCTGGCGCGCGAAGCTCAGCAGGTTCTGGACGATCTGTTTGGTGCGCTGCGCCTCCTGCAGAATGACGCGCAGGTCCTTGCGCGCGCTTTCCGGCAGTTCGGGGTTCTCCATCAGCAGATCGGCAAAGCCCAGGATCGCCGTAAGCGGGTTGTTCACTTCATGCGCGACGCCCGAGACCAGCTGTCCGACTGCGGCCATCTTTTCTGCGTGCATGAGTTTGGCCTGCAGCGAGGCGGCATCGGTCACGTCGCTCATGACCACCACGATGCTGGCGACCTGGCCCTGGTCATCGCGCATGGGGCTGAAATTGACCGAGAACTGGCCCACTCGGCCGTCGGCGCGCAGGACGTGGAGCTCGAGATTGTCTACGTTATTTCCCGCCAGCACCGCGGAGTAGGCCTGCTGCAGCGCTTCGTGCTTCTGCGGCGCCACCAGTGCCTCCAGGGGTTTGCCCAGGATGGCCTGCTGCTCGTATCCCATCACTTGCCAGCGGCGGTTGGCATAGCTGACCAGCCCGGCGGTGTCCGACACCAGAATCAGGCTCTGCGTGTTGTTGAGGATTTTCCCCGAGAAATCGCGCTCGCGCTGCAGCTCGGATTGATAAGCCTTGAGGCCGCTGATGTCGAGCATCAGGCCACGGAACTGGACCACCCGGCCATGCCCGTCCCGCACCGCGAATGCGTTGATCAGCACATGGACCGGGGTGCCGTTCTTCCGGCGCAGCACTTCCTCATGATTGCGCAGCGCTCCCTGGCGCTCCATGAGGGCGAACAATTTCTGGTGCCTGTCCGGGATGGGGAAGACTTCCTGGCGCGGATCGCAGTAGAGCAGGTCTTCGCGGCTGTCGTGTCCCAGCATGCGGACCAATGCATCATTCACTTCGACGAAGCGTCCGTCGGGGCTGCAGAAGAACAAGCCTTCCTGGATGTTGTCGAACAGCTCACGATAGCGCCGCTCCGCCTCGCGCCGGTCGGTGATGTCTTTCAGCACATGGATGGTCTGCAGGCCCTCACTGCTGGCGGCGTGTACTTCCGAAGTGGAGACCAGATAGTTCCGCTCCAGCACGGGATGCATGTACTCATCGGTGCCCACGCTGCGGCAGAACGGGCAGGAGCGGGTGACCGGAGATCCTCCCGTGGCCAGGAGCGCGCCCATGTTGAGGCCGATGAGCTGCTGCGGCTGGACGCCGATGAAGTCTGCCAGCGCCCGGTTCACCCGAAGCACATTTCCCGACTGATCGTGCGCGACGATGAAATCCGGGATGGCGTCAAAGATTTCGATCCAGTGCCGGTTCGCCTGCTCCATGCGGGTGAAGAAGCGGCCATTTTCCAGAGAGACCGAGGCCTGCCCTACGATGGCCCGCAGAAGCTGGCCGTCTTCGTCGCCTAGAGGTTGACTGCGGTCTGCAAAGCACAGCGCCCCGAGCAGTTCGCCGCCGCTTCCCTGCAGTCGCGCCAGGACGAGGTCCTTCCAGCCAAGCTCCCCTGCCAGCTCGCTGCCCAGGGCGTCTTCCGCTTTGGCCGGCACAATGGCATCCGGGTGGGCGGACAAAAAGGCGATGACGGCACGCGCCAATTTTTCCTGCTGCGACTTGCGGTTGCCGGGATCATCGGCCGGCAACAGTACGGCAGTGGTGCTGGCGCCGTCTTCGATCACCAGGGCTGCTGAGCGCGCCTCCATCATCTCCGCCGCCCGGGCCAGAAAACCGTGCCCGGCCCCCCCGCCGCGCAGCAGCAATCGCATCTCGAGAGCGAGGCCGGTGAGAGCGGTGGCCTTCCGGCGGTGCTGCTCCGAAAGCAGCAAGTTGCGGCTCACCTCGAGCGCGACCGCGACTTGCGCCGCCAGGGCTTTGGCGCGCCGTATGTCTTCCTGGGAAATCGGCGCCCCGTCCACCCGGTCCAGCACGCCCAGCAAACCCAGGGGCTGCCCGCTGGGTCCGAGCAGCGGGACTGCGAGGAGCTGGCGAACGTTGAATGCGGCCAGGATTTTCTGATTGGCCCCCGCCAGCTGCGTGGCGTCTTCCGTGCAAAGCACTTCCTTGTTGCGGACGGCGCGCGTCAGGATGCCTTCAGGAACCAAGTATCCGTTGGGCCCATGCTGGTTCCCGCTGCTGGTCCAACGGATCCGGAGTTCGTCCTCCAGCAGGGCCACAATGGCACGCTGAAAGCCCAGAAACGCGCAGGCGCGAAACACAAACTTGCGCATGAACTGATCGAGATCGGCGACGAACCCGAGCTCCGAGGCGATGTTGACGATCTCATGAAGTTCCTGCGCCTGGGCGCGCGCCCGGGAGTAGAGCTCGGCGTTCGAAATCGCTACCGCGGCAAAGCTGGTCACCACCGGCAACAGCGCTTTCTCTTCTGCGCTGAATGGGCCTTCGCGCCGCGGATAGACCAGCACCGCGCCTTCTTTGCTGGACGTCCGAAATGGCGAAGCCAGAAGCATGCCCGGCGGGACCATATCGCCGAGCGAACGCGGATCAATGGCTGCGCTGATGGTTTCACCCGCCATCACCGCGCGATGCGCCAGGTCGGACGCGATGTGCAGATCTTTCCGCTCATAACGCGCGCGAACGGAAACGGCCATCGCCGGATGCTCGGTGGCCACCGCCCACAAATCGTAGCCGGTGGATTCGCGTACCAGGATGCAAACCAGGGGCGTGCGCAGCAGCGCCCGCACCCGGTCCGCCACCGCTTCGACCAGGACTCCCAGGTCAGGTTCGGAGTGCAGGCTGTGCGCAACTTCCGCCAGAATGCCGGCACGTCTCTGCCCTTCCCGCGCCAGTTCCGACAGGCGCAGGACTTCCAGGAACCCGCCAAGCTGGGCGGCAACAATGCTCGCCTTGGCCGCATGGTCTGCGGTAAAGAAGTCAGGCTCCGAGCGGTGCAGCAGCACCGCAGCCCCGACCACTTCATTTGAGACCACCAGCGGGACTGCCAACATGGCGCGCGCCTGAAACTGGGCGGCCATGAAATAGCGCGAGGTGTCCAGCCGGTTGACGTAGACCGGCCGCTTCTGACGAATCGCCTCGGTGGCGACCGCACTCTCGCTCAGGTGCAAGCGGCTGTGCCGAAAGCGCTCGGCCATCCATCCATCCGCTTCCGCGCCTGTGAGCTGGTCGGGTGGCGAGAAATGCCACACGTAGGCGCCGCTTACCTGAAAGTAAGCCCGCGTACACGAGCAAAAAATCTTAAGGACTTCCGCTGATGAAACCGCGTTGGCGGCAGCGGTGGAGAACTCCAGCAGGAACGCCTGAAATGGATCGTCCTCGTCTCCAGTTGTGTGCGACGTCAACGGTTCTTCGGATCCTATGGTCAGGCTCCCCCCTTGGCAGCACTACGGATCCCGCTCGGTTCCAAGTTATTGAATTAATTGGACTCTAACGCGCAATCTCAATTTGAGTCAAGGGAAAATCCAGTTACGTAAGTAACTTACGAACCCCCTCCGGTATGTGGGATCGCGTCTCTCATTGAGACAGCATAGGCGGAGATGAGACAGCGAAGCATGGTTTCTGCCCCCTTGGTTGCGCGGCAAAGGTCATGAAAACAAAACTGCTTGCGTCTATGCGCGGGCCGGCGGGGCTGTGGTATCGGCATTGCTCTACCAAACGGGATTCCACATCCGAGGGGGGCTTGTGTCTCTTCAGACAATCAATCCAAGTGTGCAGAAGGCGCTGCGATTCGTGCTGCTGGCTGCAACTCTGTTGCTGGCGTTTTACTCCACGCGCGTCGGTGCCGAGGACGGCATGGAGCGCAAGGTCAAAACCAAAGTGGCCGCGGTGTATCCCGAAATCGCACGCAAGATGGGCCTCAGCGGGAGCGTGAAGCTGGAGCTGGTGATCGCGCCGAACGGCACGGTGAAGGAAACGAAAGTAATCGGTGGTCACCCGATTCTTGTCAACGCCGCAGTCGATGCGGTGAAAAAATGGAAGTTCGAGACGGGCGCCGCCGACAGCACCGGGACCGTGGAGTTCAGGTTCGAGCCCGGCAGCTAGGGTCCGCGCGCCTCGCGTCTTCGACCGAAATGGAGAAGCAGCTATGTCCATGAGCAAGAAGCTCTACATCAACTTCGGGATCATTCTGGCCATGGTCGTGGTCCTGTTTCTGGTGACCTGGTTCGCAGTAGCGCGTGAACAGAGCGCGAAAACAGCGGCGGCCCAGGCGCTGGAAATGGCGGACAACACCGACCACATCCGGTTCCAGATCATGCAGAACCGGCTTTATCTCGGCAACTACCTGCTGAGCGGAGACAGCCGCGAAGCCGAGCGACTGAACGAAGGCATTCGGCAGCTGAACGACTATCTGCAGAGCAGCCTGAAGCTGGCCAACTCTGACCAGCAGCGTTCCGCCCTGGAAGCGGTGCAGAAGAACGAAAATGCCTGGGTGACTGAGTTCGCCCAGCCCATGCTGGAAAAACGCAAACAAGTGGATTCGGGCAATGCCACCGTTGCCGACCTGCAGATCTTCTACCTGCAGAAGGACGCTGCTTCGTGGGTGAAGAACTCAACGGAATCGCTGAACGTCGCTGATCATGACGCGCGGCGCACGCTCGAGGAGCGCCGCAAGGCGGACGAAAGCGCCGGCACATGGACGATCCTGGTTGCGCTGCTGAGCACGCTCATCGCCGTGGCCCTGGGAACCGCGATTGCTTTCCGCACCGCGCGCTCCATTACCAAGCCGCTGAGCGAGATCATCCGTGTAGCGCAGCAGATCGGGGAAACCGGCGACCTCGATCATGAAATTGACATCCGCAGCGACGACGAGATCGGGCAACTCGGCCGTACCTTCGACGCCATGGTGAAGTACCTCAAGGAAATGGCGACCGTTTCCGAAGCCATCGCGGGCGGCAATTTGACGGTGAATGTCAAGCCGCGCTCGAAGAATGACACCCTGGGCAATGCTTTCGCAAAAATGACCGAGGGCCTGCGCGGCCTGGTGCGCAACGTTCGCGATGCCGCTTCGCAGGTGGCCAGCGCCTCTTCCCAGGTGGCGGGCGCTTCCGATGAGTCCGCCAAAATCAGCCTGCAGACTTCCTCGGCCATTGATGAAGTTACCAGCACCATGCACGAGATGAGCGTCAACGTCCAGAACATGGTGAAGAGCACGCAGGTGCAGGCCTCCAGCGTCAGCGAAACGTCGGCTTCCATTGACCAGATGGTGGCCTCCATCCAGCGCGTGGCCGATACCGCCAAGGTGCTGCTCGACATTTCCAACCGTTCGCGCGAGGAAGTGCACAGCGGCATCTCCACTATGGAGAAAGCCACCGAGGGTCTGAACAAGATCAACAGCACGATCGGCGCCTCTGGAAAAATCATCGGCGCACTCGGGCAACGCGCGGATGACATCGGCAAGATCATTGAAGTGATTGACGATCTGGCTGAACAGACCAACCTGCTGGCTCTGAATGCCGCCATCGAGGCGGCCCGCGCCGGCGAGCATGGCCTCGGCTTCGCGGTGGTTGCCGATGAAGTCCGCAAGCTGGCGGAAAAATCGGCGCAGTCTACCAAGGAAATTTCCGAGCTGATCCAGAGCATCCAGAAGGAAGC
>Ga0070741_10016011_pt1 | contig 12596 bp, 8 predicted proteins | sample Coa_R1_4_FD_66440 | JGI IMG/M metagenome (GOLD analysis project Ga0070741, IMG submission 66440) | Surface soil microbial communities from Centralia Pennsylvania, which are recovering from an underground coalmine fire - Coalmine... | ecosystem: Environmental > Terrestrial > Soil > Unclassified ...
CGTTTTGGGGTCGATCCCGTAGCGCTCGGCAACGAGCAACGCTTCCGCCACGACGGCGTAGTTGGTTGCCGCCACCACGTTGTTCAGCGCCTTGGCCGCATGGCCGGAGCCGAGCCCGCCGACCTCGACGAGGGTGTTGCCGAGGCAGGTCAGTAATGCCTTTACCCTCTGGATGGCGACGACATCGTCGCCACCGATCATGATGGTCAAGGTACCCTGGGCGGCCCTTTCCACACCACCGGACACCGGCGCGTCGATCAGGATGATCCGCCGGGCGGCCAGCGCCGCCCCGGTCTCCCGAGTCAACAACGGCTGGCTCGAGCTCATATCGATCACAATTGTGCCGGCCTTGGCGAAGGCGGTGAGTCCACCTTCACCCAGGGCCACACTGCGGACAGCTTTTCCGTCGGGAAGCATCGTAATCACGACTTCGACGGCGGCGACCTCATCCAGGCTGCGCAAGGGCCGCGCGGCGATCTGCACGGCAACCCGCGCCGCTTTGTCGGTGTCGATATCGTAAACGCGCACGTCATGCCCGCCGCGGACCAGGTTCGCGGCCATGGGCAAACCCATGTTACCGACGCCGATAAATGCAACTTGCATGGTTCGATACTCCCTTTGCTGCCGCGGGCTGACGGTGAGCAGTCTTACACCGGCCGCCTCGGAATGGAACTGGCGCGGGCTCGAGCGACACGGATGGAGCTGTGGCGTAGTTTCAACATGCCCCGCGTAACTTTTGCCATGCAGTAGTGTGGTAGCCCGTGTGGACACCCATGCAGCGGACCACGGTGGTCCGTGGCCGCTGGCACGAACTCTGCACCGCACACAGAGTCAGCTCATGTCAACGAAAGCGCGGGGCAGGGCGAGCTCAGGAGCGGGACCAGCTCCATGCCGTGCTGAACGAACCAGGCCAACAGGCCAGGCGGGGGTGCTAAATGGATGAGCGCGACCGGCTGCTTCCCATCGATGCCGTCCGGGGCATCGCGATGTTGTTTATTGGCATCAGCCACATCAGCTTCTACCTGATCGACGACTCGGCGACGCTGGCTTCGGACCTGCGGGCGATCGGTTTCGCCGCCACCCCGAGCTTCCTGTTGATGAGCGGGCTCGCATGCGGTTACCAGTTGGCCGCTTCCCCGACCACTGCCACGGCGCTGCGCATTCTGGACCGCGGACTGTTCGTTTTTCTGGTGGGGCACCTGCTGGTCTGCGGCTCGCTGGTCTACATGGTCCCAGTGGGAACAGCCTTCGAGCACATCGTCATCACGGATTCGATCGGTGTTCTGCTGTGCCTGGCGCCCTTGTTGAAGCACGCTCCCCCGCGGCGACTGTTGTGGACAGGGGCGGTGGTGTACCTGCTCTCGTCCGTGTTGGCGCTGTCCTGGCATCCGATCACGAGACCGCAGGTGTTGGTCGGAGCACTGCTGTTTGCCATCAATGATGGCGGCATGCCCGATATCGGCTGGGTGACGCCCACGATTCCTTACTGCGGTATCTTCTTGCTGGGTGTTGGGGTGGGTAAGCTCGTCAGCCAGTCGCGCCAGGGCGGGAGCTCGAGGCGGCTCAGCAGCCGGCTTGCCGCGGCGGGATCGGCTGCAGTCCTGCTCGCGCTCGCGGCGAATGTCGTCCGGCATTTTCTCAAGCCGGGTTTGTTGGTGTATTGGGCCCCCAAGAACTGGGCGGATGTCATCCTGACCACCCTCAACATCCGCCATGACGCGCCGCCGACGTTGAGTTACGCCCTCTTCTACGGGGGGATTGGGGTTGCCCTGGTCGGATACCTCGGCCTGTTGCGCCGAGAAGAGGAGGGTAGCCTTACACTGCGCCTGGTGCGGCCGGCCGCCGTCATCGGCCGCGCCTCCCTGGTGTCGTATGTCCTGCAGCAGTGGACCATCGACTTCATCCCCCTCTGGGTAGGATTCGAGTCTTGGCTGACGCCCGTGACCGCGCCTGTTTACCTGGCCTTGAATACGGTCTTGATGTACTGGGTGGCGCTCCTCTGGGTGCGGCACCAGGGCAACCGGCTCATGACGCTCGGCCTGCGACCGCCCCATCACCCAACCCAGGAGCGCTCGGGGACGGCGCACGCTTGGCCCCATGACCGGCTCCCGGTTTTCGTGAGCGTCGTGGCGATCGTCATCCTGACCAACCTGCTGGCGCTGGAGAATGCCGCCATGCTGACACCCGGGAAACTTGCGCTCGTCCCGACTAATCCCTACCCGTGGGGGCCGGCCAGGATCACCGGCAGGCATTCGGGCTGAATCACATCTCCACGACTCGCACCAGCAGTCCGGCGATCGCGGCGCCGAGCACCGGGCCAACCACCGGAACCATGGCGTAGTCCCATTCCGAGTTGCCTTTGCCTCCCAGGGGCAGAATCGCATGCATCACGCGTGGGCCCAGGTCGCGCGCGGGGTTGATGGCATACCCGGTCGGTCCTCCGAGCGAGAGTCCGATCCCCCAAACCAGAAAGCCCACGATCACCGGTCCTACCCCGGGTGAGAGCCCCGTTGGCGCGAGGCGGGTCGAGGAAATCGCCGCCGCGACCAGGACGAGCACGAACGTGCCAATGATCTCGCTCAGCACGTTTGCCGGTAGATGGCGGATCGCGGGGGCCGTGCAGAAGCAGGCGCGCTTACTGGACGCATCCTCGGTGAGGTTCCAATGCGGCAGATAATGCAACCAGACGAGCGTGGCACCCAACATGGCTCCCAGGAATTGGCCACTGATGTAAGCGGGCACGTCTCTCCACACGCCGCTCGCCAGCGCGACTCCGATGGTTACCGCTGGATTCAGATGGGCATGGCTACCCAGTGCAAGTGCCGTGATGACACCGGCGAGCACGGCAAAACACCAGCCCGCCGTGATGACCATCCAGCCGGAGCCGTGTCCGTAGGATTTCTTCAACACCACGCAGGCGACGACGCCGTTACCCAGCAGGATGAGAATGGCGGTGCCCGCCAGCTCGCCGTAGAAGCCAGAATGCATCAGGACCCCCTCTTTGCCGATTGACGAGCGCGGTGGCTACGCGCGATTCGCGTGGGGAGCGAGTGTAGACCAGCAGTGCTCGAGCCGTCAGTCGCGATGCGCCTCGAGCCATTCTCCAATCCGTTGCGTGATTCGTTGATCGAACGGTAGCGGTTTTCCGCCGAAGGCCTCTTGTTGTGAGTCATAGTGCTCAAAGGTGTGCCCTGTGGCGGCGAGCTCCTCGAATCGAGCACCGCCAGGCAGATTCCGGTTGACGAGCGCAACCTGCGTCTCGATATCACCACGGCTCATGATCCAGTCGTATTGCCCGTGCAGCGCCAGGAGCGGCGCTTTGACTTTGGACCACGCGGCCATGAGATCGAGATCCTGTAGCTGTTGGTAGTAGACGATGGGTCGCCCGTACTGATGCTCGGGATCTCCTTGCCAAAGCGGTCGCAGCTGCGGATGGGCGGCCAGGATACTAGCCGGCGGCTGCCGGTCGAGCAGGAACTCGCAATACAGCCGTTCAACGGCCTTCATGGAGGTGTTGAGCTGCTCCGGCGGCTCCTCACTCAGCAGCAGGCGGCGGCGCTCGATTTCGAGCATGTGCTCGAGCCATGTCTTCAGCCAGCCGCCGTCGGTCACATAACCTTTCACGGGGGCGCCCTCCGCAACCAATGGAGCAAATCCTCCACCATTGCTGATCCCGAACACGAAAATGCGCCGTGGATCGACAAAGGGGAGCTCCAGGAGCTTGCGGAACGCCTGCCGATAGGCGGCGAGCTCGGTCAAGAAGTCCGTTTCCGCACAGTTGCCCTCGGAGTCGCCGACTCCAGGCTTGTCCAGCTGCAGGGTCACGAAACCGGGCAACTGAGCCAAGGCCTGGAACACGCGCTGTGTCGAGTCCATTGTGCCGGGCGGAGCCTCGACGGAGTCGCAGCTGAGCCAACCCGCGACAAAGATCGCGGCCGAGCGCTCCGTGGTGCCGTCCGGCCGGGTGATGATGAGCCGCAAGCGATGACCGGCCGGATCGCGGATGGAGTCATAGGACACCACGACTCCGGGGTAATGCTCCTGCGCGGCTCCCGGGCGGCGTGGCAATGCGTCGGCCCGCGCCGCCTGCAGGGGCGGCGCGCACAGTGGGCTTAGCCAGAACACGATCAACATGACGCGAGCCGGCGAACGCCGGAAGATTGTTCGCATAACCTCTCCCTCTGATGGGGGCCGTTGTTCTCGGCAGCGGCTGCCCCCGACCGTCTGTCGAGCGCGGGCGAGCTTGCACCCTCCCGTAGGGGTAGACTCAATTGAGGGATAGCGGAGCGATCCTGTGCTGAAGATTGGGAGTTTCGCGCGCCTGGCGCGCGTATCGGTCAAGACGCTGCGTTTTTACGACGAGGCGGGCTTACTGCGCCCTGCGTTGGTCGATGATCGATCGGGCTATCGCTATTATCGAGCCGATCAGGTCGCGCAGCTCGAGCGCATCCGTCTGCTCAAACATCTCGGCTGTACGCTGGCGGAGGTCCGCGAGCTTCTCGCAATGCCGGCTCTGTCGGCGGAAGCGCGGTGCAGGTTGGAGCTCGTGCGCGCGCGGCTATCACTTGGCTTGGCGCGCGACGCGCAACGCTTGAGGCAACTGAATTCACTCCTGCGTCCGTTGATGCGAGAGCGCTCGGACATGACTCGAGTCACCGAGCGCAGACTGCCCCCTGTTACCGTTCTGTCCATTCGCGATAGGGTCAGAGTGCTCGAATCCGCGGCCGAATCGATGTTCGAATCGATCGAGCGGCAAGCGGCACGCTTTGAATGTCGCGCTCGCGTCAGCCCCTTCCTGCTGTTTCACGATCTCGACTATCGGCAAAGGCGGCTCGACATCGAGGCGTGTGTGCCGATCATGCCCGAGGCGGCCTCGGCGTGCGGTGGCTACGCCCTCGCACCGGTGAACAGGGCAGCGGTGGCGGACTTCTCCGGCACGTATCGCCGCGCGCCGATGGTCTTCGAGACCCTGCTCGAATGGATGGATGAGGCCGGTGCGCAAGTCACCGGTCCCTTGCGCGAATGCTATCTGCGCTTCGGCGCCGACCAATGCGGTTATGAGTTGCCGCCCGAAGTGCTTGCCGAGGGGGTGGAGGAGTATCGAACGGAGTTGCAAGTGCCCTTCACCACCGCCGCGTTGGCCGCTTCGGTCCCGGCGGCGATGTGACATAAGCAAAGGTCACGCTAGGCCCGGAGTGGAGACCGTCCTGCTGAGCGCCCCGCGAGGAGAGTATCCTCCGTTCCCCTGATACGAGTACGAGAGGGCGGCAATCACCGATGAGCGAGGTATGGACGAACTGGGAGGGACAAGTCGTCGATGGATTCCCGCTGCGCCGCTGCCTGGGCGTGTCGGACCACAGCGGCGTTTTCCTCACCGAGGATCCGGCTCACCCTCTCGTTACCGCCGCGGTCAAGCTGGTGCCCCTGATTCCGACCTTGGCGGAGTCGCAGCTCGCCCACTGGAAGGCCGCCGCGAGCCTGAACCACCCACGGCTCATCCGCCTTTCCGCGATGGGACACTGTCAGCTCGGCAGTCTGCATTGTCTGTACGTGGTCATGGAGTACGCGGAGCAAAACCTGGCGCACTTTCTGGCGCAACGTGCCCTGACGGACCTGGAAGTGCGGGAAATGCTGCCCGCGCTCTTCGATACCCTCGGGTTCCTGCATTCCCGGAACCTGGTGCACGGACAGCTCAAGCCCTCGAACATCCTGGTGGTGGGTGATCAGCTCAAGCTCGCCAGCGACACCATCCGGCCCGCCGGTGAGGCGGCCACCAGTATCAGCATGCTTTCCGTCTACGATCCGCCGGAAGCGCGGGATGGCAGCTTTTCCACCGCCGGCGATATCTGGGCGCTCGGGGTCACCCTGTTCGAGGCACTCACTCGCACCACTCCCGAGAAGCCGGATGACCGCAGCCACGGGGTAGTGCTGCCGCCGGACTTTCCACCGGGATGCGCCGATATGATCCGCGAGTGTCTCAGCCGCCGACCGGTCGATCGGCCGACGATTGCGAGTCTGCAGGCGTGGGTCAGCGGGGCGTTTCAGAGGCCTTTCGCGTCAGCTGCGGTTTCGGCGCCAACCCCGACGACTGCTCGCTCGCCAGAAGAGGCCAGTGCCGGGAGGACGGTTGGTGCGGGCGTTGCGAGTCCGGCACGGTCCGGCACTCGACTGGGCGCTGCGGAACCAGGCGCTAGTGGGACTGTCGCAGGCGCCGCATCCGGCGGCATCAGCGAAGCCGGAGCTGCGAGGGCTGCTCGTACTGGATCTGCGGGACTCGCCGGTACTTCCTCATCCGGCGAGGGTGCGAACGCGACCGCCGGCGTCGCGCTCCAACAATCGGCTACTGCGGGCCCCGGCCTCGCTGCGGCGGGAGCAACGCCGGACGCAGGCGGGCGTCTCACCATACGTGCTGTCGTGGAGCGCGAGCCCACGCCGCAGGAAGAGCCGCGAAAATCCTTGCTTCCGTTCGCGCTCGCCGCGATCGCGGTGCTCGTCGTCGGCTGGCTGGGTCTGCGCCTGTTTGGCAGCCATTCGAATGCTACGGCGCCGACGGCTGGAACGCCCCCGAGTGATATTCAACAGCCGGGCACCGCACCGGTCCCCAACACAGACACACCGACTCCCAACCCAAACACCGCGGGCTCGTCGCGTGCTGCCTCCGCTCCGAGGGCGGTCGAGGCCCAACCGTCCGCGCCAAACACGGCCGCCGCCCTAGTGGTGCACCAGGAAATACCCAAGGTTCCGCACAGCGCTCTCGCGACAATCCATGGACATATCAAGGTGGCGGTGCGTGTTACCGTGGATGCATCCGGGACAGTGGTCAATGACGCACTGGCGGATCCGGGCCCGAGCCGCTATTTCGCGCGCGTTGCCGCCCAAGCCGCGCGCAAGTGGAAATTCAGCCCGGCCGCCGGCAGCGCCCCACGGCAATGGTTGGTTCGGTTCGAATTCTCCCGCGGCGGCACGACCGCCCACGCGACGCAAAGATCCTAGCGCTTCACCAGGGCGCGGGCTTGTAGTCCTTCAGAAACTGCCCCCACAGATGGTTTCCCGTTAGCCGCCCGACGAAGATCGGGTCCACGATGCGGGCCGCGCCATCGATGATGTCGAGGGGTGGCGCAAACCCTTCTTCAGCCTTGCGCGCCGCGTGGCTGGCGGGATCCTCGTCCGTCACCCATCCCGTGTCCACCGCGTTCATGTGAATCCCGTCTCGCACGTAGTCCGGCGCGCTCGTGCGCGTCATCATGTTGAGAGCCGCTTTCGCCATGTTGGTGTGTGGGTGTTTGTCCGTCTTGGTCGCCCGATAGAACTGGCCTTCCATGGCGCTCACATTGACGATATGTTTGTGCCGGCCCGGGGTCCGTACCATCAAGGGCTTCAGGCGCGCGTTGAGAATGAATGGGGCGACCGCGTTGACTAGCTGCACCTCGAGGAGCTCGGGAGTCTCTACCTCGTGCAGGCGCAGTCTCCAGCTATTGATCTCGCGCAGATCGACCTGCTGACGATCCTCATCATAACGGCCCGAGGGGAACAGGGCTTCCCCGCCCCGGAAGTCCTCGTCGAGATAACGCCGCTGCGAGAGTGCCGCGCTGTGCACGAGTCCCTCGGCGGGAATCTGCACTACCGCCGTAGGGGCGAGCGCGCCGGCGTCGACACTCAGACCTCCTGGCCGAGGCGCTCCCTGCGATGCCCGCTGCAATAGCTCGTCATGATTGGCGAGCACTCCACGCACAGCGTCGGGAAGTGCGCTCAGCGGTTGCGCTTCCCTGGCAAGAAGATGTTGGAAAAAGCCCGCCGGGCGACGTACCGTCTGGCAGGCGTTGTTGAGTATGTAGTCTAGTCGGGGTAGCCGCTCCAGGAGGAATTTCGTGAAGATCTCGACACTCGGAGTGTGTCGCAAGTCCAATCCGTGTATCTGTAGTCGCTCGCGGAGCTCGCCAAAGTCCGGCTCACGCGAGTAGCGATCAGCGGCATCCACTGGAAAGCGCGTGGTGACCACGACATGAGCTCCCGCACGGAGCAGCTTGAGCGACGCCTGGAAGCCGATTTTGACGCGCGCGCCGGTGATGAGGGCGTAATGGCCGGTGAGGTCGGCGGTCTGCTGGCGCTTGGCATAGTTGAAATCGCCGCAGGCATCGCACATCGAATCGTAGTAGCGATGCAATCTGATGAACGGCTTCTTGCAGACATAACAGGCCCGCTCCTGGTTGAGCTCAGGTCGCCCGTCGAGGTCCTCGGGTCGGGGTGGCTCGAGCCAGAGCGGGGTGTACACCGGTGATTGGCGTTGAATGCGCAGCGCGGAGCGCTCGACGATTTCCCGGTCCCGGTCTCTCGCCGCCTGGCGCTCCGCACGCCTGAAGGCTTTTGCCATCCGAACCAGGTCGTGCCGTTCAGGCTTTGCGACCAGGCCGGCCAGCGTGAGGAGCTCCCGGCGCTGCTCCTGAGTCAGCCGCGTCAGGTGTGATCGATCCGCTTCGATCGCGCGCAGTACACGCACACACACACGAACGTCGTCATCGGACAGCGCTGCGGTGGAAGAGGGGTGAGGGTCGTTCATCTGTACCCCGGATTCGGGCGCCAAAACCGCATTATGGCACCAAGGCAGTGGCCCCACCCTGGGGCATTTTATGCCGATAAACGCACCGATCCGCACTGCGATGGGCGCCAGATGAGGGTGGGAGCGGATTCCAACTTGATACGGTACGTGTTTCACGGAAATCGCGCGCCGGTTGTTTCATTGTGACGCCAGGCCTTTGGTCCGTGGCGCGGGATAGCTGCCTACGCAGCCCGCCAGAAGGGGGTGCGCCGCATGCGGCGCATCGGTGGGAGGCGCGGGAAGCACTCCGGATTGTGAGCGAGCACGGCTCGCGCAATCGCCGCCGGCGGACCGGTCGATTAAGTCAAAGCAACGCGAAAACGCGAAAACCAAAGGGGAATTACGGTGAACAACCCCGGCTTACGAGCACGTCTACTATTTGCACTGGCGGGTTTGCTGGCGGCCCTGCTCATGACGGAAGTGGCCAGCGCCGACGAGGCTGATGAGGCGAGTGGCGCCATCATGGCGCATATCACTCAGCGCTGGCCCAGCCCGGTCCCGCAGCAGGACCAAGGCCGTATCGCAGCGTTCGTGCGGTACATCATGAAAACCGTCTACTATCCAACGAGCTCGCGCGAGTTGCAGGCAGCGGCGATCACTGCGGTGGATGCAGTTGACTCGCCTCGCGATTCGTCGTCCCTGGTGGAAGCTGCGATCAGCGGGATAGTGGATTCGATCGGTCATGGCGCGCATTTGCTGACGACACTGGGCGGAAGCGATGGACCGGCGGAGGGCGCACCCGCGAGCCGGCAGCTCGGCTCGCTCTGGGTGGTGCCGCTGCCCAGCATGAGCGTGACCAACTCAAACTCCAGCGCCGTGCACACGTGCGCTGACCTCACTCAGTATGTTGGGCAGCCACCCGAGAGTGTGACCGGGTTGGTGCTGGACCTGCGAGGCAACGAAGGTGGACCGTTGACCGACTCCTCCTGCCTGGCGAGCTTGTTCCTGAAGAAGGGTCAGGCGCTGTTCGAGGTGATGGGCAAGCAAGGCAAGCTCGTCAAGTACGAATCCGAGCCCACGGGGCGCAATCTACCGGATGTGCCTGTCGCGGTCCTGATCGACAGCCATACGGACAACGGTGGGTTGCTGGTTGCCGCGATCTTGCAGGATCACCACCGCGCGACGGTGATCGGCGAAGAGAAGCCTGTCATCAACGGAGCAGTGTCCGCGCTCGTGTTTCCGCCCGGAGCCAATCGCGCCGTCATCCTGCCGACTGGCGAGATCCTGCTCCCTGGCAAACGACCGCTCGCCGCCGGTGTACGCGTCGATGTCGCGATGGCGGCTCACGACGATAATGCTCTGATGAATGTCGCACGGACGTACGTCGCCAGGCGCTAGGTCGACGACCGCTCGAGGAGGACCTCAGGGCGACTCTTTCCTTGGTCGACGCGCGGTGCGCTGCTATAAGATGGAGCCAACAAAAATAGCAGCCCATCGAGCGTTACCCATCATGAAGTGCCACGGATCTGCCGCGCTCGCCGCGCTGGCGCTGGTTTCTCTGCCCGTCCTGGGAGCCGATCTGACAGTGCGGATCGATGCGCGCGACATCGCCCGCCGGCACCTGCGGACCCATGAATCACTCGCGGTGAAGCCGGGTCCGCTGGTGTTGGTCTACCCGAAGTGGATTCCCTCCGAGCACGCGCCCGCGGGTCCCCTGGACTCCATCATTGGGCTCGAGATCACGGCCAACGGGCAACGGCTGGACTGGAAGCGCGATCCCTACGAGATGTACGCCATCTCGATCACCGTGCCGCCGGGAATCAAGCAGCTCGACATCACTCTGGATTCCGGCTTGCCGCCCGATGGGGATGGTTTCTCCGGCTCCCCTGATTCGACCGCGCGTCTGGGGATCATCCGCTGGAACCAATATGTTCTGCTTCCCAAGGGTCGCGACGCGGCGAGCATCGGCACGGAAGGCTCTGTGCAGATCCCGACCGGCTGGCAGGCGGCTTGCGCGCTCGACTCCCAGGCGCAGGAGGGCGGTACGCTGCAATTCGAGCCCGTCTCACTGGCGCAGCTCATCGATTCACCCGTGCAAATGGGGCAGTTCACGCGCCGCGTGGATCTGCCGGGCTCGGCCCCCCATGCGCAGATCCATCACGCGATCTCCATCGCGGCCGATTCCGAAGTGGCTACCGAAGTCCCGGCCGACTTCGCGCAGAGCTATGGCAGACTGGCGGCGGAGGCGGGCGCCCTGTTCGCCTCGCGTCACTATCGACACTACACCTGGCTGTTGACGCTGTCGGATCACATCGCGCATTTCGGCGAGGAGCATCACGAGTCCAGCGATGATCGCCTTCCCGAGACCATTCTGAAGGACCCCGAGGGACGCAAGCTGACCGCGGGTTTGCTCGGCCACGAGTATGTTCACAGTTGGAACGGCAAGTTCCGCCGCCCTCAGGGCCTGTTGAGTCCCGACTACCTGAAGCCGATGGATGGCTCACTGCTTTGGGTGTACGAAGGCTTGACCGAGTTCTGGGGAGACGTGCTCCCCGCGCGCGCTGGTTTGGTCAGCCCGGAGGACTATCGCGAGATCATCGCGGTCAGTGCCGGGTACTTCGAGGTTTCCACCGGGCCACGCTGGCGGCCTCTCGCCGACACCGCCGTGGAGGCGCAGGTGTTGTATGACTCGCCGCGCGCGTGGTCCTCCGCGCGCCGGGGCGTGGATTTCTACGAGGCCTCCGTGTTTCTCTGGCTGGACGTGGACTCGCAACTGCGTACGCGCAGCGGCGGCAAAGCCACACTGGATGACTTCATGGGCCGCTTCTATTCGGGCGAGGACGGCAAGCCTGCGGTCAAGCCCTATGGCGAGAGCGATCTCTACTCCGCGCTCTCGGCGATCGCGCCGGCTGACTGGCGCGCCATCATTCACGCCCACCTGGATGTACCCAACACCGCGGCAATGTTTGAAGCGCTGAAACACAGCGGCTGGCGGTTGACCTACTCAGGCGAGAAGAACTGGTACGTGGAGCTTTCACAGAAGATCAAAAAGAACGTCATCCGCGAGTGGTCCATCGGGCTGCGGCTGAATGAGAAAGGCTCCATCACCGATGTCATCGAAGGACACGCCGCGGCCCTCGCCGGCGCGGCTCCGGGAATGACTCTGGTGGCGGTGAATGGCAAGAAGTACACCCCCGACGTGCTGGACGATGCCATCGCCGCCGCTCAGTCCTCACACACGCCCATCGAGCTCCTGGTCGAAAACGACGACTACTACCGCACCCTGTCGGTCGCGTATTTCGACGGCCCTCGCTACCCGCACCTGAGACGGATCGAAGGCACGCCCGACTACTTGACAGAGGTGCTCAAGGCTCGCACACACTAGTTTCAGCCTCCCGTACACGAGCCAGCGCCGCCCTACGGCCGCTAGCTCGTGTTGCGCTCCTCGGGAGCTTGTATCGGGTTTAGCATGCCGGTCGGCGCGCCGGAATATGCCCTGACGGAGGGTTCTATGAAGTGCTTCGCTGCGATTGGCTCGACTCTGGTTGTTTCAATGCTCGCGCTCGCCGGCTCCGCGCACGCCGCCCCAGCGAGCGCGGGCGTACCCTCCTGTGCTGCGGCGGGTGATCTGAATTTCGTGTGCGGGCTGGTCAATGTGGAGGACTTTCTCCCGCTCGAAGGCGGCCGTTGGCTGGTCGGCAGCTCCTTCGGGCCTGGGTCGATGGGCCTGTACCTGATCGACACCGCCGCGAAGACTTTCAGAACGGTCGCGTTGTCGATCGCCGCGAAACCCGATCCGCGCTATCCCTGTCCGGCTCCGGACTTGAAAGGCCTCCAGACACACGGGCTGGATGTGATACCGGGACCTGGCGGCATCGACACCGTCTACGCCGTCAATCACGGCGGGCGCGAGTCTGTCGAGGTCTTCCGGTTGAATGTCGCCAACGTCGCCGCCGAATGGGTGGGCTGTGTCGTATTGCCTGCCGGAGCCACTCCCAACTCCGTTGCGGCCCTGGCCAACGGCGGCCTGGCCATCACGAAGTTCCTGGACAACGGGGAC
>Ga0070741_10016012_pt1 | contig 12595 bp, 8 predicted proteins | sample Coa_R1_4_FD_66440 | JGI IMG/M metagenome (GOLD analysis project Ga0070741, IMG submission 66440) | Surface soil microbial communities from Centralia Pennsylvania, which are recovering from an underground coalmine fire - Coalmine... | ecosystem: Environmental > Terrestrial > Soil > Unclassified ...
GATTTAAGTTTTGAGTTTGTCTCTGCGACCAAACGACCAGATGCGTCGACGTGCACACTGCGCAATTGTTCGATTATCTCGATGGGTCTCTGAAACACACGAATTCCGTCTCGTGTGCGCGAGAGCCATAGCCGCCGGGGAAACGTCATCTGTCCTCTCCATGGCGATGTGGGCAGTGACGTAGCGTATTGCCAGTTGCTCATCCACCCGATCATTACTGGCGGCCGATTAGCAGGCATTCCATTAAATGTGAGTGCACAATAGCAGTCCTTTCCGTAATCCGTCCACAACGTCGTGGAAGCGGGATTGTCGTTCTTGAACTGTTTGCCATCGAATTGGCCGATGAAGTACTGCTCACCGGAGCCGCCTTGACGCGCACCTGGATTTAATCCAATCTTCAAGACCCAACGACTTCCGCCCTCTTCCACCGGAAGCTCAAATAATTCGGGGCATTCCCATTGACCCGTGGCAGCGCCGGCAAGGCCGTAGTCGCTCAAAAATGACCAATTCTTGAGGTTGGTCGAAGAGTAGAAGCGAACCTTGTGATCGTTAGGCAACGAAACCGCCATGATCCAGCGGCGGGTAGGCTCAAACCAAAACACTTTGGGATCGCGAAAATCGGTCATATGCAGATCGAGGACGGGATTGCGGGAGTATTTTGTCCACGTGCGGCCGCGGTCGTTGCTGTAAGCGACGTTCTGAGTTTGCACTGACGGCAGCGAACCTCTTTGTGGCGTGTAGCCGGTGTAGACCGCCACCAGACAAGGCTTATTTCCGATACAGAACCTGCTGGTATTTTGGGAGTCGACTACGGCACTTCCGGTGAAGATCATGATTCCGTTTTCTTCTTTGAGGGCTGCCGGCAGTTCAGTCCAATGCAGCAGATCAGTGCTAACGGCATGTCCCCAACTCATGTGGCCCCATTTATCGCCAAACGGGTTGTATTGAAAGAACAGGTGATATTCGCCATCGAAGTAAACCAAGCCGTTGGGATCGTTGGTCCAATGCTCGCGTGGCGAGAAGTGAAATTGCGGGCGAAAGGGCTGATCGTAAGCCGCTGGAATATCAGCGCTGAAACTACTCGCGATCGCCATGGCGGCTAACAAGAGAAGAAAGCGCATGTTCAGTCCTAAATAGTATCGAGTTCCGCCACACGAAAACTGCATTGTGCTTGCATCCTATTTGCCGGTTATCGCATCGGAGGAGAATGGCGATCTCGGCGAATGCGTTAAGTACTTTTAGGGAAGATCGCGCGGAAGAGCTAGTTGGTATTCGCTATGAGTCGCTAATACGGCTTGCGGATTCGATTCGTGCGCAGCGTGACTCGAAGGAACTTTTCTGTATCCTTGCTCATGAATTGAGTACTGTGGTGCCCTTCGATGCCATTGCCCAGTTTGACGATGCAGCCAACAAGCTTAATTGGCATCTTTGCGAAGACTGCAAGCAACCGACCGTTTCTCCTTCGGATATCCCAAAGGAGGAAAGCATCGCCTGGTGGGTGTTCGAGCGGCAGAATCCACTGATGATTTCGAATGTACAGCAGGAACGACGTTTTAATCTCACGATTCGGTGTTTGTTGGAATCCGGACTCAACTCTGTGTGTGCGGTGCCGCTCAGTACCGCCCATCGGAGACTTGGGAGTCTGGCAATCGCCAGCCGACGGCGCAATGCCTATTCCGACGAAGACGTTCGATTTTTGTCGCTTGTGGCAGGCCAAATCGCGCTGGCGATGGACGATACGTTTAACTTCAGACTTTCGCAGCGCGCCCAGGAAAGACTTCAGCTTTTGCTGGAGCTGACGAATCGAGTTGTTCCGAATCTGGATCTTCGTGAACTTCTTCGGGAAATATCGGCAAGTATCCGGCGCGTAATGCAGTGCGACGGTGTTGGTGTAGCTTTGCCCCAGCGTGAGGACGGGCGACTACGTATTTATGCACTCGATTTTCCACGAAACGAGGAACCGTTTCACGAAGAATTTGACCCGTCTTCACCAATTGGGTGTAGCGCGTCAAAAGTTTTTCAGTCCGGCGAGCCAATAATTCTTTCGGCCCTGGAGCTGGCCGCGGATTCGGGCGCCACTGCTAAAGACATTCGTTCCCTTTGCCATCTACCTCTAGTTAGCCGAGGCCGCGTACTTGGCCTCTTGAGCATGGCGAGCGCTGGCAACGATGCATTTTCTTCCGAAGACCTGCCGTTTTTGACTCAGGTTGCGTGTCAGGTAGCAATTGCCGTGGATAATGCTCTTGCCTACACTGAAATCTCAGAACTCAAAGACAAGCTGGCTCAAGAAAAATTGTACTTAGAGGATGAAATTCGGAGCGAACTGAATTTCGAAGAGATCGTCGGCAAAAGTGAGGCTCTGCGGCGTGTACTGAGAGATGTGGAGACTGTCGCGCCGACTGATTCAACCGTGCTGATTTATGGCGAGACTGGAACTGGCAAGGAGTTAATCGCCCGCGCACTACACAATCTGAGCGCCCGTAAATCGAATGCGTTCGTCAAACTGAATTGTGCCGCTATACCGACTGGATTGCTCGAAAGCGAACTATTCGGACATGAGAAAGGGGCGTTCACCGGCGCTATTGCCCAGCGCATCGGGCGCTTTGAACTAGCCAACCGAGGCACCATTTTCTTGGATGAGATCGGCGAAGTTCCACTGGAATTGCAGCCAAAGCTTCTGCGGGTTTTGCAGGAGCGCGAATTTGAGCGTCTGGGAAGTCCACGGACGCTCCATGCGGATGCTCGGCTGATTGCAGCAACGAATCGCGATTTGGCCGGTATGATGACCGAGCAGAAGTTTCGCTCCGATCTGTACTATCGCTTGAACGTGTTCCCAATTCGACTTCCGGCATTGCGGGAACGTCCCGAGGATATTCCATTGCTGGTCCGGCACTTCGTGCAGCAATTTAGCCGGCGTAGCGGTAAACACATCGATACTATTCCGTCAGATGTGATGAGCACCCTCGTGAAGTATCCGTGGCCCGGAAATATTCGCGAATTGCAAAACATTATTGAAAGGGCGGTCATTCTGACTACCGGCCCCAAATTACAGGTGCCAATGGAGGATCTCGACCACCGCACTGCTGTTCCACAAACCTTACCTGACGGCGGTCAAAGTATGCGCGCCGTGCTTCATCAAGCGGAACGGCGGCAGATTCTGGACGCACTTGAGGCAACGAAGTGGGTGGTTGCCGGGCCGAACGGTGCAGCGGCACGTCTCGGGATGAAGCGCTCCACCTTGCAATCACGCATGCAAAAACTCGGTATCCAGGTTTCGCGTAATAGTCATTAAACTCTAGCGGCTCACGTTCGATTTACACGTTTATCTTCTTCTCCGCAAACTGTCGATTTGCGATTAGCTCGCTCGTCTAGCCAATGGAGAGAACGGATGCAACCTACGCAGAGCACGTATTCGGCAGCGCGTGCCGAAAGATCGGCAAACACCGAATACTCGGCATGCACGATCTCGGCCCTACTGCGGCGGTGGCGCCGCTTGTAACTCTCTTAGCTATAGCCGGACAACGAGTTAGCCAGCAACGCGTGATTTCTACAACATGGTTCCCAACATGCACTTTTGTTTCACAAGAAGCGCAAATGCTCAAGATTGTGCAGTCCGCCACAACTATCGAACAACGTTGGATTCTTTATGGACACCTGACCGGACCGTGGGTAGATGAACTGCGCTTGAGCTGGGAACGAAGATGCCTGGAGGCAGAGGGTCGAAGGCGTGTCGTGGATTTGCGCGACGTCACCTTTATTGATGAGAGCGGAGAAGGGCTGTTGCAGCAGATGTGCCGCGAAGGGGCCGAGTTTATTGCAGGCGGAGTGGAGACACAGGACATGCTGGCAAATCTCACGACCAGCGAAGAACGGCCGTTGCGCAAGTTTCTTGCGCATTTGGTGAATGAGTGCTGCGCGCAGCAAGGGAGAACGGATTTAAAAGAGGGAAGCAAATGAGAGTTGGGTTGAAAAAAAAGATGCAGTTAGTGGTTGCCGCGATGTCGATTTGGACGGCAGTGTTTGTAGGCGGTTGCACGAGAACCACATCGGCTGCCGGTACACCGCCACCACCGCCGGAAGTTGAAGTGGCAACGGTTGAGCAGCGGGATGTCCCCATCTATAGAGAATGGATCGGAACGCTTGACGGGATGGTGAACGCCGCGATTCGAGCGCAAGTAACCGGCTATTTGCTTACGCAAAATTACACAGAAGGCTCCTTTGTTAAAAAAGGGCAGTTACTGTTTCAAATCGATCCACGGCCTTTTCAGGCGGCAGTGGATCAGGCGCAGGGTCAAGTAGCACAAGCCAATGCGCAATTGGCCCAAGCAAACGCTCAACTTCTGCAAGCGCAAGCGCAGCTCACCAGCGCTGAAGCTAACCAACATAAAGCACAACTTGACGAAGACAGGTACATTCCTCTTGCGAAACAATCGGCCATTACGCAGCAGGACATGGATAATGCGATTCAAACTAATTTGTCCGCGAAGGCTCAAGTAAAGGCTGCTGCTGCGCAGGTGGAGACAGCGAAAGCGCAGATTCAGGCGTCAGGCGCAGCCGTAGTGGCGGCGAAGGCCGCTCTGGAAACCGCACAAGTGAATTTGAGTTTTACGCGACTTACTGCACCGATTGATGGAATTGCTGGTGTGGCGCAGATGCAAGTCGGCAACCTTGTGAATCCAGCGAGTAACCCGGTAACAACAGTTTCGACTCTGGATCCGATTAAGGTGAACTTCACGGCGAGCGAACAGGAGTATCTAAGCTTTCGGCGGCAGGACACATCAATTAAACGATTACAGCTCGAATTGATTCTGAGCGATGGAACGATCTATCCGCACAAAGGTCAGTTTGCATTTGCTGATCGTCAAGTGACTGAGAGTACGGGGGCGATCCAATTGACTGGTGTGTTCCCAAACCCCGGCAATGTTCTGAGACCCGGACAGTACGGACGAGTGCGCGCGGTGATTGGAGCAACGCCTGGAGCGCTACTCGTTCCGCAGAGGGCCGTTTCCGAAATGCAAGGTACGTATCAAGTGGAAGTGGTAGACAGCGGCAACAAGGTAAGTGTGCGACCGGTGAAGGCCGGCGAGCGTGTCGGTTCCGACTGGATCATAAGCGACGGGTTGAAGCCAAGTGAACGTGTGATCGTCGAAGGCGTGCTCAAGGTTGCGCCTGGCATGCAAGTCAATCCTAAGCCATTTAAGGCACAGACGGAAACAACGGGAGGTAAGTAAGTTGTCCAGATTTTTCATTAACCGGCCTATTGTGGCAATGGTCATCTCGATCCTGATGGTGATCGTTGGAGCCGTGACAATCGCAGCGCTTCCGGTGTCTCAATTTCCGAGCATCGCGCCACCAGAAGTCATGCTGCAGGCGAACTATGTCGGAGCAGATGCACAAACCGTGGAGCAGTCCGTGGCGACGCCAATTGAGCAGCAGATGAGCGGTGTCGACAATTTGAACTACATGTACTCACTTAATGCCGCAAACGGGCAGATGACGTCCATTGTGGATTTCGATGTCAAGACAGACCCGAATACAGATCTTATCCTGGCACAAATGCGCGAGACACAGGCGGCATCGCAATTGCCGGTTGATGTTACTAACTATGGTGTAACCGTTCAGAAATCCGTGACCGCGCCGCTCATGGTCATCGGCCTCTATTCGCCTCATGGCACTTATGACGCGAAGTTCTTAGCGAATTACGCCTACATTAACTTAAACGACCAACTCACCCGTGTACGTGGCATCGGGAATGTACAGGTGTTTGGAGCGGGCCAATATGCGATGCGGATCTGGGTGAAGCCCGATCAACTGTCGAAGCTTGGGATCACGGTTCCGGAAATCATCTCTGCGATTCAAACCCAAAACGCAGTGAATCCCGCTGGACAGATCGGCGCAGCGCCGGGGCCCAGAGGCCAGGAGTATACGTACTCCGTGCGTGCGCAGGGCCGTTTAACTTCGCCGGATGAGTTTGGACAAATTATCTTGCGCGAATTGCCGGATGGCGGAACGGTGCGCGTCAAGGACGTCGCACGTGTGGAGTTAGGCGCGCAGGACTACACGATTGTCGGCCGGCTGAACGGAAAGCCAAGCGCCATTCTGGCGGTATATCAATTGCCAGGCACTAATGCTGTCGATGCCGCGGAAGGCGTTAAGAAGCTTCTGGCAGAGGCCAAGAAGCGTTTTCCACAGGATGTGGATTATGTCGTCTCGCTGGACACGACGCGCTCGGTGACAGAAGGCATCAGGGATATTGTCCTGACGCTTTTTATCGCGGTTGTGCTCGTGACGATCGTGGTTTACATCTTCCTACAGGGCTGGCGCGCCACCTTGATCCCATTGCTTGCCGTGCCCGTTTCGCTGGTGGGAACGTTTGTCTTTTTCCCGCTATTCGGTTTCTCAATCAACACACTTTCCATGTTTGGACTAGTGTTGGCCATTGGTCTGGTGGTTGATGACGCGATCGTAGTCGTGGAAGCTGTCGAACGTCACATTGAGGAGGGTCTCACCCCCAAGGAAGCGGCTCTTCAAGCTATGCGGGAAATATCGGGGCCGGTAATTGGCATTGCATTGGTGCTTTCGGCCGTATTTGTGCCGACAGCGTTCATACCGGGCATTACGGGACGTCTGTACCAACAATTTGCAGTAACAATTGCAATCTCAGTTGTGCTTTCAGCATTCAATGCGCTCACGCTAAGTCCGGCGTTAGCGGCCTTGCTACTCAGGCCAAAGAAGGCAGGACATGGGCCGCTGCAACTATTTTTCAACTGGTTTAACCGTATTTTTGGACGCGCAACGAATGGATATGTGCGTTGGTCTGGCTCACTGATGCGAAAGAGTGGCGTTGCATTGGTGATGCTAGTCCTGTTCGGGCTGGCAGCGGCAGTGATCGGAGGACGAATTCCATCGAGCTTTTTGCCGGATGAAGATCAAGGCTACATCTTCCTGCACCTCCAACTCCCCAACGCGGCGTCGCTCGAACGAACCGAGGCGGTCAGCCGCAAAGTCGAAAAGATTTTGGCGCAGACTCCAGGGGTAAAGTACACCACAACCGTTGCAGGCTTCAGCTTACTCAGCTTTGTTCGGACAACTTACAACGCATTCTTCTTTGTCACGTTGAAGGACTGGGATGAACGAAAGAGTCGCGCAGAGCAATACCAACAGATCCTGCAGCACGTGAATCAGCAGTTAGCGGGACTTCCTGAGGGATTCGCCTTGAGCTTTCCTCCACCCGCAATTCCGGGCGTCGGAACGTCTGGAGGATTCACGTTCGTGTTGGAAGACCGTGCCGGCAAAGACGTCCAGTTCCTGGCAGACAACTTAAGCAAGTTTATGGCTGCGGCCCATAAACGGCCGGAGATTGCAGGCTTGGTAAGCACGTTCCTGCCGAATGTACCGCAACAGTTCGCCACTGTCGATCGTGACAAAGTCCTCAAGCAGGGTGTGCCGCTGAATGATGTGTACCGAACGATTCAAGCGTACATGGGTGGAGTGTTCGTGAACTATTTCAATCGCTTCGGGCGACAGTGGCAGGTTTATGTGGAGGCCGACGGGAACTATAGGAACAATCTTGATGATGTCGGGCAGTTCTACGTCCGCAACAACCATGGCGAGATGGTGCCTCTCTCCGCTTTGGTTAAGTTCGAACCCAGTGGCGGACCGGAGTTCACGATGCGCTACAACCTATATCGGTCTGCTCAGATCGTAGGTAGTGCCGCGCCGGGATATAGTTCCGCTCAGGCGATGAAAGCGCTGGAGGAGACATTTGCGCAGACAATGCCGCGCGAAATGGGCTACGACTACATGGGCATGTCCTTTCAAGAGAAGAAAGCGCAAGAAGGACTACCATCCTGGGCAATTTTTGCGTTTTCGCTAGTGTTTGTGTTTTTGATTCTGGCGGCGCTGTACGAAAGCTGGTCATTACCATTCAGCGTGTTGTTGAGCACGCCGGTTGCTGTATTCGGAGCATTTGGCATTCTCTGGCTGCGGCGCACGCTGCTGAGTTATTTTGTGCCTGCCTATATGGTGCAGATTGAGGACGATGTTTACTCGCAGATCGGGCTCGTGATGCTGATTGGCCTTGCCGCAAAGAACGCAATTCTGATTGTCGAGTTTGCCAAGGACAAATATGAGGAGGGAATGGGTCTGGTGGATGCCGCGCTTGAAGGAGCGAGGCTGCGCTTACGACCCATTTTGATGACGTCGTTTGCATTTATTCTCGGCTGCGTACCTCTTTGGACTGCGTCTGGAGCGGGCGCAGTCGGCCGGCAAATCATGGGCACGACCGTCATCGGAGGAATGGCCGCGGCTAGTGCGATTGGCATCTTCTTCATACCCGCCATCTTCTATCTCGTTGAAAAGATCTCTGGAGCGACGCGACGGAAGGCTACGTCCGAATTGCTTCCCGAGCCGGTACACGGAGACTGAAATGAACTATCGAATTATTGCTGTATTAACGGCGATAGGTGGGATAACGGGCTGTGCGGTTGGACCGAATTACCATCGACCTGCTGTGCAGACGCCGCAAGCCTTTCGCGCACCGGAGCCGCTCGCCGCGACGGAAGCAGCTTCTTTCGCGGATCTCAAATGGTGGCAGGTCTTTCACGACGAGAATTTGCAGCGTTTGGTAAAGACTGCGCTGGTCCAGAACTATGACCTGCGAGATGCAGTTGCGAGAGTTGAGGCCGCGCAAGCAAATCTGGGCATTACGCGATCCGATCAGTTCCCGCAGTTAAATGCGAGCGGAAACATACAATTTACGCGGCTTTCTAGAGATGGCCAGCTACCGTTGCCTGCGTCTTTTGTGCCATCTCAGAATCGCACTTGGGGCGAGGCATCGCTCAATTTGCTGTCGTTCGAAATCGATCTGTGGGGACGCTTGCGCCGGGCGACCGAAGCGGCACGCGCCAATCTGCTGAGCACGGAAGAAAATCGCAAAGCTGTTGTGACGAAGCTTGTCAGCGACGTTGCCACAGAATACTTCACTCTGTGCGAACTGGATTCCGAACTGGAGATTTCTAACGACACGCTCGGAACTCGTAAGGAGTCGCTGCAACTCACTCAAGCACGTCAGGGCGGCGGGGTCGCCACACTCCTCGATTTGAGGCAGGCAGAGCAACTGGTAGATACGGCCGCGGAAACGATCCCAAATCTTCAACAGCAGATTGAGCAGACGGAAAATCAGATCAGCTTGTTGCTGGGAGAAAACCCCGGCAAGATAACACGAAGTGGAAACTTTGGGGAGGAGGTTGTTCCGCCTGAGGTCCCCGCCGGACTGCCGTCGGAGTTGCTGGAAAGGCGACCGGATATACGCGCCGCGGAGCAGGATCTAATTGCCGCTAACGCCGAAATTGGAGTTGCAAAGGCCGCCTACTTCCCTCAACTGAGTTTGAGCGCGGCTTTAGGTGGACAGAGCCCTCAGCTTTCGAGATTGTTCGCCGGGCCGAATTCCGTATGGAGCTTTGTGCCGCAAGTGACTCAGCCGATATTCACGGCGGGGAAGCTACGATCGAACGTGCGATTGGCTCAAGCGCAACGTGACAGCGCACTGGCTCAGTATCAGAGATCAATACAAACTGCATTTACGGAGGTGTCGAACGCGTTGATAGCTCATCAACGGGTGCGAGAGAGCCGTGTACAACAGCAGGCACTGGTGCGGGCATTAGAAGATCGGAAACGGCTGGCTTACGTTCGGTATCGCGGCGGCGTGGACACGCAACTAAACGCCCTCGACGCGGACAGAGATCTGTTTAATGCAGACCTTACGTTAAGGCAGATCAAGCTGAACGAGGTACTAAGCGTGGTGCAGCTTTATAAGGCGCTGGGAGGGGGCTGGCAATAACCTTACAATTGCTCAGGCGCTACTGAGGACGTTCGAACGACGAAATCTCATTATCGATTTGGTCCGAGATGCTGTGGGCCAATGGCGGTCGCATCGTTAACGCGATCAGTGCACAAGAACGCGATCAGTGCACAAGCAACCGTTGACAATGCCAGATAGGCATACGTGAGTTTCGCCATTTCCGTCAGATTACCCATCCCGTTGTGGGAAACAAATCCCGCGACAACGGTCAGAATGAAAAGCAAAACAGTAAAGACTCGCACAAAAACGCTCCTTTACGTCTAGTGCAGTTCAGGCGGCAAATGCTGCAGGATTTCCGCCAAAATTCATTGCGTCCATCATGCGGCTCAACCGATCTGTGCTGGTCTGCAGTTGCCATACTTCAGCGGCGATATTCGTCGATTCGAGTGAACCACTCGCCTGCAGACGAGTGTGTAACTCGGCTTCGCGTTTCCTGAGCGCAGCCAGCTGCGCGATGACCAGTGTTTCAAGAGCGGCTTGATTCCTATTTGATGTCATGTTCCTACTCAACTCAGGCTCCGACAGAGCACGCAGCATGCCAACCGTACTTCTGCTTGAAACCGGCCTATTTTGCGAATTTTTGACGGTTTCGAAATGGTTAACATGTACCATTTCGAAACGAAAAGATTCAATGTGGCCGGTAAGAAGGTTAGGTTAGCGACACGTTGTACCGCTTTGGGTCTTCCAACTCGAAGATAGTCCCCTGCCCTAAAAGCCATTTGGGATCGAGGTGGTCCTTGACAGCTTTCATTGCGTCGATCTCGTCGGGCGAAAACATAAGTTTTAGCAGGTTGGTTTTCTGCTTGCCGATGCCGTGCTCAGCCGCAACGGTGCCACCGAGCGATAGGACCTTGCGGGCAAAATCTTCCATTAGGGGATCAGCGCGTTTGGCTTCTTCCGCATCGCGTGGCAGCAGATTGACATGGACGTTTGCATCTCCAACGTGGCCAAAGATGGTGTAACGGCCCGGAAAGGTTTCTTCGCAGCGCAAGCGATAGTAGTTGTACATTTCACGGTTCTTCGCGAGCGGCACTGCGAAATCAGTACTGAACTTACCGCCGCTGCGGCGGCCCTGATCGACAGTCATGGCCGGAAGTGCGTGCCGGAACTCACGAAAACGCTCGCGGTCAGCGGCTGTCAATCCGAACCAAGATTGCTCTTCCAAGGCCGATTGAGCAGCAAGTCGCCCAAACCAGAGATCGATTTCAGGATCTTCCTCGGAATCTAAATCCTGTTCGATCATGAGAGCGGCTTTGGCTTGAGGCGACGTATCCGGGTATTTAGGACGGAGAAAATCGAGTGCCCGGGCGTCCATGGACTCGAGAAGTCGCAAACGCGGAATCCGCCGCCATACGTCGACAGCGTCAAGAGCCAGGTCCTCGCTCGGAAAAAAGACGACACCGCTAAGCATTGCCGGCGGCTCGGGAAGGAGCTGAAGTTCAGCTTCCGTGATGATCCCGAGAGTGCCTTCACTGCCTGAGAGGAGATCCACCCAATCGAGATTGGGACGGAGGGGATATCCGGCAGCAGTTTTGGTTGTGGAAGGGGTGCGAACAGTGCGATAGGGGAAATCAACTTTTTCGCCTCGCTTAAAGCGGACGGTGCGACCGTCCATAAACGTGACTTCAAGCGCGAGGACCTGACGGCCGACCGGTCCGAAACGAAAACTGCGGGCACCGCCTGCGTTGGTGCTGATAATGCCACCAACACAGGCCAACGACTCTGTTGGATTGGGACCGAAGAACTGGCGAGTTTTGGCAGCGGCGGATTGCAGGTCGGCAAGAATGACCCCGCAGCCGCAGCGAACGCGGCCACGCTGAATTTCAATATCGCGAAAGCGATCAAGGGAAATGACCCAGCCTCCCTGAGGGACGCGAGCGCCCGTAAGGCCGGTGCCAGCGCCGGCAACGGTTATAGGAATGTCGTGAGTAGATGCTTGTTTTACAATCTCTCGAACTTCATCGACGGTGGCGGGTAGAAGAACCTGATCGGCAGAACCGCGGTAACCGGAAGAATCTTCGAGAAATGGAGCGATGTCGGTTGTAGAGACTTGCATGACTGCTAATTAGATTGTGACTGTTGACGACCGAGTTCGACACCGCGTGTCGTGACGTAGTACTTGGCGAGCATATTAGGCGTTTCCGAACGTGGCATCAACGAAGGATCACGCAGGTATTCAAAGAAGCGACCCGTGACCTGAGCGAAATGAGCTTCGTGTCCTTCGCGGAAATGGTCGGGAATTACGATGCGCATTTCATGTGGACTTTGGAAAACACTTAAGCCGGGCCAGCGCGATTGCAGGTTTTGGACTGTGTCGCGAAGCGCCGCAAATACGGAATTGCTAATGGTTGTGCTGTTTGGAACAATGTATAGCTCGGGACGATAATTTTCGGCTTTGCCCTGACGCACTTCGATGCGAGCCTTGGTTCCTCGAAAAGTGGCTTCGTAGACATCGCCAGTGCCATCGGGTGCCTGCCAATCCCAAACGATCTCCATTTTTATGTGAACGTTGCGAAGAGTGTAGTGGAAGGAATTATTACAGAAGTAGTTGAGGTTCCCACTTGAAATATATGAATTCAGGCTATTTGGGAAAGAGGCCTGACCGGTTACCATCTGGAATTGGCTAGGCGTGATGCTTAGAGGCCAACGACGGCCCTCCATCATCTCAATGTCGGTGCGATAGTCAATTAATTGGTCCGGGAAAGCAGTCCATTGGACTAGATCGACGACATG
>Ga0070741_10016013_pt1 | contig 12594 bp, 9 predicted proteins | sample Coa_R1_4_FD_66440 | JGI IMG/M metagenome (GOLD analysis project Ga0070741, IMG submission 66440) | Surface soil microbial communities from Centralia Pennsylvania, which are recovering from an underground coalmine fire - Coalmine... | ecosystem: Environmental > Terrestrial > Soil > Unclassified ...
GCTATGGCTGATTGGCTCGAGTTCCGACTGGAGGTCGCGGCCCGCGACGCGGAGCTGGTCGCCGATATCCTGCAGCAGCAGTGCCCCGGCGGCACCGCCATCGACGAGCGCCATGCCCCCAGGCCGAGCGACGAGTGGTACGATCCCGCGCTACGAAGAGGGGTCGATGGCGATCGCGTTATCGTGCGGGCCTTCTTGCCGGCGGACCATGACGCCGGTGGCCTGCGTCGCTCACTTCACCTGGCCCTCAGCTTCGCGCCGCTGAGCCGACGGCCGCGCTGGCTGCGCTCCCGCCGCCTGCGAGAGCAGGACTGGCAGGAGGGCTGGAAGCGCTACTTCCGTCCGCTGCACATCGGCCAGCACCTGGTGGTCAAGCCGTCGTGGCGGCGCTACACGGCCCGCCGAGGCGACGTGGTTATCGAACTCGATCCGGGCATGGCATTCGGCACCGGCCAGCACCCGACGACCGCGATGTGCCTGCAGGCCATCGAGCGCCACCTGCATCCCGGCGAGCGCGTGCTGGACATTGGCACCGGCTCAGGTATCCTGGCGATCGCAGCGGTGCTGCTCGGCGCAGCCGGCGTGCTCGCCATCGATAACGACCCGCAGGCCGTCAAGGCCGCGAAGGCCAACGCTGCCGCTAACAGCGTCTCCCCGCTGATCCAGGCACGAGAGACAACGCTGGAGAAGCTGTCACCTATCGGCGAGTACGCCATTGTCCTCGCCAACGTCAGCGGCCTCTTCGTCGAACGGCTGCATTCGCAGCTGGCATGTGCACTGGCGCCCGGCGGGCGACTCATCGTCGGCGGGTTCCTGGCAGAGACGTCGGAGTCGCTGGCCAGCATGCTGGAGGGCGACGGCCTGCGCATCGCCGGGCGACTGGAGGACGGCGAATGGCGAGTCCTGGTCGCTGAAAAGCCGGATGCGTAGGTTCTACCTCGACCATCCGCTGGCGATTGGAGATGACGCGGAGTTGGACGCTGACCTGGCGCAGCGGCTGCACAAGGTGCTGCGGTTGCGCCCTGGCGAGCGAATCATCCTGATCAACGGCTCGCAGCACGAGTTCGAAGCGGAAATCCTGGCGCTGAGCGCTCGCGCCGGCACCGCTCGTGTGCTCTCGCGACAGGCCGCCCTCGCGGAGCCAGGGGTCCGTGTCACCCTCTACCAGTCGCTGATCCGCGAGAACCGCTTCGAGCTAGTGCTGGAGAAAGCGACCGAACTGGGAGTTGCGGCCATCGTGCCGCTGGCGTCGCGGCGTAGCGTCGTGCGCGCCGACGAGCGGTCGGCGCGCCGCCAGCGCTGGCAGCGCATCCTGGTGGAGGCGGCGGAGCAGTGCGGCCGCGCTGGCCCGCCCACTCTCGGCGAACCCGTCGACCTGGAGACCGCCTTCGCCAAGGCGGAGGGCGCGCTCATCCTGCCCTGGGAGGAAGAGCGGGCGTGCTCGCTCAGTGAGGCTCTGCAGGATTTGCCGGCCGAGACTGCGGCGGTCAGCCTCTTCATCGGCCCGGAGGGCGGCTTTGAGGCGGCGGAGGTCGAGACTGCGCGCGCGTCTGGCGCCCAAATTGTCTCGCTGGGGCGGCGCATCCTGCGCTCCGAGACAGCGGCGATCGCTGCCGTCTCGCTGGTCATGCAGTCGCTAGGAGAGCTGGGTTAGCGGAGCTTCGTAAAGAGCATCGCATCGACGCGCACGCCCTGGACGATAGCCTCCCAATGCAGATGGGGCCCGTCCGCCAGGCCAGTCGCGCCCACATAACCAATGAGGTCTCCCGCCCTGACCAACTGCCCTTCCTCGACCGCGAAACCTGAGAGGTGGTGGTAGCCGCTAAAGACGCCCCCACCGTGGTCAATGACGATCGAGCCGCCGCGCAGGTAGAGCAGTCCAGCATAAGCGACCTTTCCGGAGGCAGCAGCCATCACCGGCGTGGCCTCATCGGCGGCGATGTCCGTGCCGGTGTGCGGGCTAAGCGGTCCGCCATTGATGGAGCGGCTGGTGCCGAAAATATTCGTTATCGGGCCGGCCACCGGCTTGATCCACGCGCCGCTCCAGCGCACGGGTGTCGTGAAGGCGGAGTAGATGCGCGCCAGCAACGCGTTCTCTTGCAGGATAGCGACGGAATCGACCAACAGCCCGGAGGAGTCCGGCGGCAGCGTCAGGTAATCCACCGGGAAATCATAGGGGTCCACAAGCACCCTGCCGGTCAGCGTCTCCAGACCTTCACCCTTGACCTCTACGCTGTAGTAACCCGTCTCGATGTCCATCGCCAGGCCGACGGCGCCAACCCAATCGCTACCTCTGGGCAGCAGGCGATAGCTAGAACCGTTGAAGTAGGCCCGCACATCGCCGACCGCAGAGGGCGCTCCTGACAACGCGACGGTGAAGAAGCCGCCCTGGCGAGCCAGCGTATCGTCCAGGGTCAGCTCCGGCGGTGAGGGCGTTGGCGTGGGGCTGGGAGGCTGCGTGGGCGTCGGGATCGGGGTCGGCGTATCGAGGCGTAGCTGGACGAACGCCTGGTTCGCGGCGGGCGCCGAACTGCCACAAGCCACAACCAGCCCCAGCAGGACGACGACTGTGGAAAGAAAGAGCGAGCGGGCGGGAAGATTTCGACCAGACATTACCCTATAGTTAACGTCATGAGTAGCTTGAAGTTCCACATTGCGCAGACCGATCTCGGAATTATCGCGATGGTATTCTCGCGCTACGGGCTCTGGGCCGTCTCACCGCCGCTGGCCAGTGAGGAGGCCGCCCGTGAGCGTCTCCCCGAGTGGAACGCGAGCGAGCCGATTTCAGCTGACGAAGCCGCCCCGGTCGCGGAGCGCCTGCGACGGCACCTACGCGGCGAGCCCGTCTGCTACGACGGAGTCGCGGTCGATTGGAGTGGCGTGGCGGACTTCAGCCGGCGGGCCATGGAGGCCGCGTTGAGCATCCCCTGGGGGCAGACGCGGACCTACAGTTGGCTGGCGACCGAGGCCGGCAACCCGCGGGCGTCGCGGGCGGCGGGACAGGCGATGGCTCGCAACCGGCTGGCGATCGTTGTCCCCTGCCACCGGGTGCTGGCGTCCGATGGCTCGCTTTGCGGCTACGCCGGCGGCCTGGACGTCAAGCGGCGCCTCCTGGACCTGGAACGCGGCAGCGAGCGCCCCTCTAGGCGCTGACCTGGCCCCATGCGCCCAGGGTCTGCGCCAGGCGCTCCCGCAGCTCTGCGCAGAAGCGGGAGCGCGGTAGCTCCAGCGCCACCTCGCTGCCGTCGCGCTCCCGGATCGAGAGACGCACGGGGTCCTGGCCCTCGTACTCGCGCAGCAGGTTGACGACGGAGCGCAGCCGCTCGCGGTCGGCATTTTCGTCGTCGGACTCCTCCACGATCACGCGTATTAGCCGCGGCGCCTCCACTACGGCCGTCGCCAAAGCGACGCCTTCGGGAGCATCAGCCTTAGGCGCATGGCCATTCCCGTTGCCACTATGTGCCTCTCGCTTGCGCGCCACCGGGGCGGCCGCGGGCGCCGATGGCTCGTCGCCTGCGGTAGACTCGGCCATCTCGAAGACGGATGCCTTCTGCACGCTGACCTGCAGGCGGCCATCGCCACGGGCGCGGATTCGCACCGCCGCCAGGATGATGTTGCCGTGCTGCCAGATATCGCGGGTCTGCTCGTAGGTGTCCGGCCAGACCGTGACCTCCAGGGTTGCCGAGAGGTCCTCCAGCTCGACCGCCAGGAACGACCGGCCGTCCTTGGTGCTGATCAGGCGGGTATGCGCTACGTAACCTGCGATGACGATATCACGCCCGACAAGCTCCTCGTCCACCTCGGCCAACTGCGCCGTCACCTGCGAGGCCAGGGGCACGGCGGCCCGGGAGAACGGGTGTTCCGAGATGTAGACGCCCAGCAACTCCTTCTCCCAGCTCAGGCGCCGGCTGAGGGGCGTCTTGCTGTCGGCGATAGGGACTGCCGCCATGTTGACGGAGTCTTCCTGTCCCATCAGGTCGAACAGCGTGCTCTGGCCGCTCTCCTTGACCTTCTGGGCCCGCTGCGCTAGCGCGATCAGGCGGTCCAGGGCGTCCAGCAGGCCGCCGCGCTCCGCGAAGGCGTCGAAGGCGCCGGCCCGGATCATGCTCTCCAGGCCACGCTTGTTGAGGGCGCCCGCTGGCACTCGCTCGAAGAAGTCCTCGATGCCTGCGAACGGCCCGCCGGCATCGCGAGCAGCGACTATGGCCTCGCCCACGGCCTCGCCGGCGTTCTTGACGTTGCCCAGGCCGAAGCGAATCGCCCGAGCGCCGCTCTCCTGCGGCTCCAGCGAGAAGTTGAGCCGGCTGCGGTTGACGTCCGGCGGCAGCACCGCGATGCCGAGGCGGATGCACTCCGTATACGCCTCCGCAACCCGCTTGGCCGGCCCGGCGGGATGGTTATCGGCCATCATGAGGACGGCCGTCATGTACTCCTCCGGGTAGTTAGCCTTGAGGTAGGCCGTCTGATAGGCGATTGTGCCGTAGGAGACGGCGTGCGCCTTGTTGAACGCGTAACCGGCAAACGGCTCGATCAGCTGGAAGATCGTTAGCGCCAGTTTGCGGTCGTAGCCCAGTTCCACAGCGCCCCTGGTGAAACGCTCCTCCTCCGCCGCCATCACCGAGCGGATCTTCTTGCCCATCGCTTTGCGCATGACATCCGCCTGGCCCAGGGAGTAGCCGGCGAACTTCTGCGCGATGAGCAGCACCTGGTCCTGGTAGACGATCACTCCGTAGGTCTCGTCGAGGATCTCCGCCAGGTCCGTATGTGGGTAGCGGGCGGACTCCAGGCCGTGCTTGGCGCGGATGTAGGTGGGGATGTGCTGCATGGGGCCGGGGCGGTAGAGCGCGACCATCGCGGCCAGGTCCCGGATAGAGTTCGGCTTCAGCTCCTGAACATAGCGCCGCATGCCGGCCGACTCCAGCTGGAAGACGCCAAACGTCTCCCCCTGTGCGAGCATCTCGTAGGTCCTGGCGTCGCCCTCCGGCAGGCGATTGATATCGATCTCCTCACCGCGAGTTTGCTTGATGACCTCGATCGCCGTGCCGAGGATCGTCAGGTTGGTCAGGCCCAGGAAGTCCATTTTCAGCAGGCCCAGTGCCGCCACGTCGTTCATGGCGTACTGGGTCGTAGGCAGGGCATCCGGATCGTTGTTGGCGGGGCGCTGCAACGGCAGGTAGTTAACCAGTGGTTCCGGCGCAATGACGACACCTGCCGCGTGCGTGCTGGAATGACGTGCGACGCCCTCGAGTTGCTTGGCGCTATCAACCAAACGCCTGACCTGCTCGTCTTGCTGGTAGACCTGTCGCATCTCGGAGCTCTCAGCCAACGCGCGGTCGATGCTGACGATGCCGAACGATGGCGGTAGGTTCGGCACCAGACGGACAACGCGGTCGACATCTGCGTAGGTCATGCCGAGCGCGCGACCAACGTCTCGTAGCGAGGCCTTGGCGCCCAGTGTCCCGAAGGTGATGATCTGCGCCACTCTGTCCGAGCCGTACTTCTGGGCGGCATAACGGATCATCTCATCCCGACGGTTCTCGGCGAAGTCCATGTCCACGTCCGGCATCTCTTTGCGCTCCTCGTGGATGAAGCGCTCGAAGACCAGCCGGTGCTCGATCGGGTCGATGTCCGTGACACCGAGAGTGTAGAGGATAACTGAGGCCGCGGCCGAGCCGCGGATTGCGAAGAGGATGCCCCGCTCGCGGGCGTAGCGTGCCAGGTCGTAGACAATCAGGATATAGTCCGTGAACCCAGTCGTCCTCACGACGGCCAGCTCGTAGTCGAGCCTCTGCCGCACATCCTGCAAGCCGTCCTTGTAGCGGCGTTCCATCCCCTCGTAACAGAGGTTGCGCAGGTGGTCCTCAGAGGTCAGGCCGGCCGGGACTTCGGCAGCCGGCAGCCGGATGCGCCCGAAGTCCAGGGTGAGGTCGCATTTCTCAGCAACCTGCCAGGTGTTGGTTACCGCTTCCGGCAGTTCCGGAAACGCCGCCAGCATCTCCTCTTCCGACTTCAGGTAATACGAGTCCGAGTTGCCGGCCATGCGCATGCGCTTCTCGTCCGGCAGCGTGCTGTTAGTGCCGATGCAGAGCAGCAGGTCCTGGGTGCTCCAGTCGTCGTGGTGGACGTAATGGACGTCGTTGGTGGCGACCAGCGGGATAGCGAGCTCGCGGGCGAGGCGCACCAGCTTCTGGTTGAGCGCGACCATGTCCTCGATCCCGTGCTCCTGCAGCTCGATGTAGAAGTCGCCGTCGAAGATATCACGATAGTCGCGCGCCGCCGCAACCGCCTCGTCGTAGCGATCGTCGGTCAGCAGGCGGCAGATGTGGCTGGAGTTGCAGCCGGAGAGGGCAATCAGGCCCTTCGAGTGCTGCTCCAGCACCTCGCGGTCCATGCGCGGCTTGTAAAAGAAGCCCTCCAGGTGCGCCTTTGTCGAGGCCGCCATCAGGTTGCGATAGCCTGCCTCGTTCTTGGCGAGGATCGTCATGTGGTAGGGCTGCTTCTCGGAGGGATCGCGCAGCAGCCGCGATTCCCGCGCCACGTAGGCCTCGATGCCGATGATCGGCTTCAACCCGCGCGACTTCGCCTCGCGATAGAACTGGATGGCGCCGTAAAGCACGCCGTGGTCAGTGAGACCTATCGCTTCCTGGCCCAGCTCCTGCGCGCGGTCCATGAGCAGCGGAATCCGCGAGAGGCCGTCCAACAGCGAATATTCGGTGTGAAGGTGCAGGTGCGTAAACATCTTGCTAATTAACCACCGAGAGCAGGCTCATTATACGGCGCGCGGACAGTGGGCCCGCAAGTTATTTTATGTCAAAAACGGCGCCAACCGTGCGAGTGGGGAAAAGTCGCTACGCCTGCTCCAGCTCGAACGCTGTGTGCAGCGCGCGGACGGCGTCGGCCGCCTGCTTCTCCGAGATGATGCAGGTGATGCGGATCTCGCTGGTGGTGATCATCTCGATGTTAATGCCGGCTTCGTAGAGGCAGCGGAACATGCGCGCGGCGTAGCCGGCGGCGCTCTGCATGCCGGCGCCGACGATGCTCACCTTCGCCAGCCCGGTCTCGCCCAACACCTCCGGCGCATCGATGCCCTGGGCGACAGGCTTGATGATCGCAATCGCGCGCGGCAGGTCGCCCTTGCTCACCGTGAATGTGAGGTCGGTCAGGCGCTCGCTGCTGGCGTTCTGGACTATCGTGTCGATGCTGATGCCGGCATCGGCCAGCGGCTCGAAGAGCGTCGCCGCGATGCCGGGCCGGTCAGGGACGCCGCGCACGGTGATGCGGCCGACGTCGGCGTCCTGGGCGATCGCCATAACCCGATTGCGCTGCTCCATATCAATGCCTCCGTGAATCAGGGTGCCGGTCGCCTCCACAAAGCTGGAGGCGACCAACAAGGGCAGTTCGTAGACCGCGGCCAGCTCGATGGCGCGCGAGTGCATGACGCGGGCGCCATAGCTGGCCAGCTCCAGCATCTCCTCATAGCTAATTTCGTCGAGCTTGCGGGCCCCCGGCACGACGCGGGGATCAGCAGTGTAGATGCCCTCTACATCGGTATAGATCTCGCAGGCCGAGGCTCCCAAACCGACGGCCAGGGCGACAGCGGTCGTATCGGAGCCGCCGCGGCCGAGCGTGGTCACATCAAGCTCGTCCGTGATCCCCTGGAACCCCGCGACGATGACGATGCGGCCTTCGTCGAGTTCCCGCTGAATGCGCTGCGGGTCGACCTTGAGGATGCGGGCGCGGCCGTAGCGCTTGTCCGTGCCGATGCCAGCCTGGGCGCCGCTGAGCGCCACGGCCGGATGGCCCAGGTGCTTCAACGCCATCGCCAGAAGCGTGCAGGAGACGATTTCGCCTGTCGAAAGCAGGAGGTCCATCTCCCGCGCCTCTGGCTCGTCGGTCATCTCGCCGGCCAATGCGATCAGCTCGTCGGTGGTGTCGCCCATCGCCGAGACGGTGACGACCAGCTGGTCGCCGGCCTCGTGCCGGGCCACGACGCGCCGCGCGACGTGCTTGATGCGCTCGGCATCGCCGACTGAGGTGCCGCCGTATTTCTGTACGACCAAGGCCATCAGCGTGCCTCGACCACTTCGGCGCCGCGCTCCGAAGGGCGCGTAACGACGACGCGGCCATCGACCTCGCGGGCCGCGGCGGCGTCGCTCATCGCCCGGCCGATGCGCTCCTCATCGCCGGCGGCAAGGGCGCAGATAGTCGAACCGCCGCCGGAGAGGTAGGCGCAGAGGGCGCCGGCGGCCTTTGCAGCCTCAAAGATGGGGAACATGGCGGGGAAGATGCTGCTGCGCGCCGGTTGATGCAGACGGTCCTGCGTCGCCTCGTCCAGCAGCTCCAGGCGCCTGCCCGCCAGCGCTGCTACGAGCAGCGCGGCCCGGCCGACGTTGTAGACGGCGTCAGAGCGGCTGAGCTGCGCCGGCAGCACGCGGCGGCTCTTCTGCGTGGCCATCTGGAAGTCGGGCACGTACAGTACGGCGCTCAGGCCGTCCGGGAGCGAGACGCCGGCGTGAGCGACTCGCCCGTCCTCCATTGTCACGGCTACCTGCATGCCACCGAAGATGGCCGGAGCGGCGTTATCGGCGTGGTGCTCCAACGCGCTGGCATGCTGGAGCAGCTCTTCGGTGGTGAGCGGGTCGCTCAACATCGCGTTGGCCGCCATGAGGCCGCCAACGCGCAAGATGGCGCTGGCGCCCAGCCCGCGGGCCAGTGGCACGGCGTCATCGTAGTCGGCGGCAAGGAGCGGCGCTTCCTCGCCCTGGGCCTGGAAGAGCCGCCGCGCCGCCTCAATCACCAGGCGGCCGGCGCCGCCCTCGGGGATCGAGGTGTCGCGCTGCAGTGTGACTGTGCCGCTTAGCTCTAGCGCCAGGCCCAGGCAGTCGAAGCCCGGGCCAAGGTTAGCGCTGGTCGCGGGGACTCGGACGGTTACTTGATCGGGCGGCATTCGAGAAGAAACCTTCGCAATTCTACGCTCGTCATCGTAGCATCGAGCGAAAGGCCGGACAAGAAGGCGCTCAGTCGAGCGAGTCCAGCACGTGGCTCACAACGGCCCAGCAGAGGCCGGTGACGCGGGATTCCGCCTGCCCGGCATCGATGACGACGAAGCGCCTGGGCTCCCGTTTCGCCAGCTCCAGGAAACCCTGCCGCACCCGCTCGTGGAAATCGCGCTCCTCGCGGCCAATCCGGTCAGAGACGGCCTCGCCGCGCTTGCGCGCCAGCCCGACTTCGACCGGTACGTCGAGGAGCAAGGTCAGATCAGGCAGCAGTCCGCCTGTCGCGACGTGGTTGACAGCGCGCAGCTGGTCGTGATTGAGGCCGCGGCCGTACCCCTGGTAGGCCAGCGTAGAATCGACGAAGCGAGAGCAGATTACGTTAATGCCATCTTCCAGCGCCGGTTGGAGGACCTCCGCCACGTGTTGTGCACGGTCTGCCTCGAAGAGGAACAGCTCCGCCACAGCCGAGAGCTCCGTGCCCGACGAGACCTCGCCCGTGAAGAAGCCCCAGATCTCCCGCCCGAATTCGGTGCCGCCCGGCTCCGCCGTCAGGAGCACCGGATAGTCGTGCTCCAGCATGAGATCGCGCAGAGCCACAGCCTGGCTGGATTTGCCGGAGCCATCCCCACCCTCCAGCGTGATGAAGCGACCGTTGCGGCTCAAGCTGCGCTCTAGTCCGGCCGGCTGGGCATGATGCGCACGTAGCGCTGCGGCTCCCGCCCCAGGCTGCGCGACGCCAGGTTGTAGCGTTGGGCCAGCGTGTGCTGCAGGCGACGGATGTAGGCGTTCTGCGGCGAGAGGTCCGCCGGGGCCTCTTCGTTCAGCACCTGGCCGATGGCATCCTCCGCTTCACGCAGGGCGCCTAGCACGGGATCGCCTCCCCGTTCTGACCGCATTGAGAGGAGTGCCTGCTCCAGCTGGACCACGGTGTTGCTCTTGATGACGTACACCGGCACACCGTGCTCCTCGGCATCCCGCAGCGTCTGCGGCTTGCGGCGATAGTAGCTGCGCAGCGTCACGATGGCGTCGGCATCCCGCAGGTTATCGACGATGCTGCCGGGGAAGCGCGTCTCCCGCAGTGCTTGCTCCAACCGGCTGCGCGAGATGCCAAAGGGGTAGATTCGCCGCTCCCGGGACGAGGGCTCAACAGGGTAAAAAGGCGCATAGGCTGGGGCCTGCTCATCCGCGAAGGGCAGCGTGGGCGGTGTCCGATCACGCCCGCCGCCGCGACGCTCGCTGGGTTGCTGTTCGCGCGCCACAACGCGGGCCTCTCCCTCCACCGTTAGCTCGCGTATCTCCGGCGATACAGGCCGACCCCGCAGGATGGCATCGACTGTATCGGCGACGTTATGATGCACCGCCACGGACGTGAAGCTAAGGATCTCAACCAGGATGTCGAAAGTCGGCGGCGCGCGGCGTTCCAGGATCGCCTTTTGCGTTCCGCGCCGGCGCGCCTCTTCGTCGCTCAGGGTGACCGACTGGATGCCGCCGACAAGATCAGAGAGCGTCGGGTTCATGATAAGGTTATCGAGCGTCTTGCCGTGAGCTGTCGCGATCAGTTGTACGCCGCGCTCGGCGATAGTGCGGGCGGCGGCGGCCTCCAGCTCGGTTCCGATCTCATCGATGATGATGACTTCCGGCATGTGGTTCTCCACCGCCTCGATCATCACCTGGTGCTGCATCGAGGGCGTCGGCACCTGCATGCGGCGCGCCGTGCCGATACCGGGATGGGGGATATCGCCGTCACCGGCCACTTCGTTCGAGGTGTCGACGACCATCACACGCTTGTTCATATCGTCCGCCAGGTAGCGGGCGGCCTCGCGCAGGAGGGTGGTCTTGCCGACACCCGGGCGGCCCAGCAGCAAGATGCTCTTGCCCTCCCGCATCAACTCCTCGATGATCTTGACCGTGCCGAAGACGGCGCGGCCGACGCGACAGGTCAAGCCGACGATGCGACCCGAGCGGTTGCGTACGGCTGAGATGCGGTGCAGTGTGCGCTCGATGCCGGCGCGATTATCGGTGGTGAACTCGCCGATGCGCCCGACCACATAATCGATGTCTTCCTGCAATATCTCCTCATCGCTGAGGATGACCTCACGCTCCGGGTAACGGGCCTCAGGCAGGCGGCCCAGGTCCATGACGATCTCCAGCAGCTCGTAGTTATCGGTGCGCTCACGCAGACCGGCCGCCAATTGCGGCGGCACCACGTCCAAGAGGGCGTCCAGGTCGTCGGTTATCCTCAGCATTGCTTGCGTCCTTAACCCACCACGATCCGCGAACTTGCCTGTTCCGGCACCGCCTCCTCAACCAGGCGTTCAGTGCGCCGGGCCAGCGTTACGTACTCGCTGGCAGGAGCGAAGCCGTTGGCCTGCAATGCGGAGATGAGATGGCCCGCGAAGGCCGGCACCAGGCAATAGACAGGCCCGCTAACCGGGAGGCTGCGCACTGCGTAGGCGACCAGGTCCGGGGCACGATTCGCATGCGCCGGGTCCAGCGCCAGTACGATACGGGAGCGATCGTCATTTCCCAGCCAGCGTGCCTCGCCGATGATTGTGCCGTCGTGCTCCAGGACGGCCTCGCTGGGGCGGCCGCCCCAAGGCTCCTGCGCCGCCTGCCAGTCTCGCAGCGTCATTCCCTCGATAAAACGAACGTTGGCCGGAGTCGTGCGGTTGTAGAGCTGGTAGCGGCCGAAGAGGTCTTGCGGCGCGCTCGGCCGCAGCTCCAGGTTGGGCTCGGCCAATTGTGGCACTCTCTCGAGTCGCAGCAGGAGGTTCTTGCCGTAGGCGAAGAAGCCGGTCTCGCAGGCCTGGCTGATGATCGGGCTTTCCGCCGGCAGCCGCAGAAAGATGCGGCCGGCGCCAGCCTTCGTGACGCCCTCGCTCATGCGGGCGAGCAGGTCCAGGCAAACGCGCTCATCCTCGTCCGCGACGATCAGGCAATCGACCTCCCAAACGCTGCGCTTGGCACGGCGGCGAGCGGAGATCATGCCGCGAATTGTCGCTCCGCGGACGCTGATCCAGGCGTGCTTGCCGGTTGCGAAGCTGAACCACTGCTCCAGCGCCGTCTCCAGCGGGTGCGGCGCTGTCTGGGGCGAGCCCAGCCGCTCCCAGGGCCGCGCCTCGTTCGGGTACACGCGTCCGCCGGACGCCACCAACGCGACGATATCGATCGGCAGGACGGTGCGTGCTTCAGACATTGGCCGTCCTCCGGGCACTGGCCACGATATCCAGGAAGTACTCGTGGAAGCGCGGGTCGTCGGTCAGCTCGGGGTGAAACGCGGTCCCCAGGAAGTTGCCCTGCCGCACCGCGACCGGCGAGTCGCCATCCGCGGCTGGCAGGCGGGCCAGCACATCGACCTCGCCGCCGACGTCCGAGATGACAGGCGCGCGGATGAAGACGGCGTGGAAGTCTTCCGGACCCAGGGCCGGCACATCGATGTCCGATTCGAAGCTATCGGCCTGGCGGCCGTAGCCGTTGCGCTGCACGCCGACATCCAGCACACCGAACGTTGGGAATCCGAGATTATCGACTCGCCTGGCCAGCAGAATGAGGCCGGCGCAGGTGCCCCAGGCCGGCACGCCGTCCTGCAGCAAACGGT
>Ga0070741_10016014_pt1 | contig 12594 bp, 9 predicted proteins | sample Coa_R1_4_FD_66440 | JGI IMG/M metagenome (GOLD analysis project Ga0070741, IMG submission 66440) | Surface soil microbial communities from Centralia Pennsylvania, which are recovering from an underground coalmine fire - Coalmine... | ecosystem: Environmental > Terrestrial > Soil > Unclassified ...
CTGCACGGCGCCGCCGAGGTCGCCGGCCGCGGGATCGTAGGCAAGGATGGAGAACGTGCCGGTGGGCCAGCGCAGGGTGTCGGATGGGACGCGCGGTTGCGCGAACCCCGTACCCGCCAAGCAAGCCACCGCCAACGCGGCGCGTGTGAACGTGTGCATGTGGAGCCTCCGATGTTCGCCGGAACCTGCGCGAGGCAGGCTGCCCGCCGCCGGACGCGTCGCGGGGCGAGGAACGGCGGGCGGGCAGCGACGTGCGGACGACCGAAACATTGCGCCCGGTCCGCGCCGCCGCCACGGACGGCAAGTGACGGCCACCGGGCGGAGCGCCGATGCGACTCCGGGCGCGCCTGCGCAGATTACACGACGACCCGAACACCGGCAGACTCCGCCATGCTCACTCGCTCGTTCCTGGTGCGCCGCGTTGCGCACCGTTCGCTCCCCGTGGCCGCCGTGGCCGCAGGTCTCCTGGCCAGCGGACGCGTCCTGCCGGCTCAGACCCGCCCGGCCCAGCACCTGCCGAGCTTCGAGCAGATGTATGGATTCAAACCCGGGACGGACCGCAAGCTGCCGAGCTGGAAGCAGGTGACGGACTATTTCACGGCACTCGCCAAGGCGAGTCCGCGCGTGCAGCTCCGCACGCTGGGCAAGACCGTGCTCGGCCGGCCGTTCCTGGTGGCTTTTATCTCGGATTCGGCGAACCTCGCCCACTTGGAGCGCTACCGGACGATTCAGCGCAAGCTGATGGATCCACGCCTGCGGACGCCGCGCGATTCGCGCGAGCAACTGATCGAACAGGGGAAGAACGTCATCCTCGTCACATGTTCCATCCACTCGACGGAGGTTGGCGGGTGGAGCACCGGGCTGGTGCTGGCGGACCGGCTGGCGCGCGGGAATGACGCCGAAACGAGGATGATCCTGCAGAACACCATCATCCTGCTGGTGCCAAGTCAGAATCCGGACGGCGTGGATATCGTTGGCGACTGGTATCGCTCCACGCTCGACACGCCGGCCGAAGGCACCAGCCCGCCGGAGCTGTACCACCATTACACGGGACACGACAACAATCGCGACTGGTACGCGTTCACGCAGCCGGAAACGCGGTATGTGGTGGACTCGCTCTATACGCCCTGGGACCCGCAGATCGTGAACGACATCCACCAGCAGGGCGGCAACGCGGGCCGGATCTTCATTCCGCCGTACATGGATCCGGTGGAGCCGAACATTGACCCCATCCTCACGTCCAGCACCAACGCGCTCGGCATGCAGATGTCGTGGTCCATGATTCAGCAGGGGTTCACGGGCGTCGCGAACAACGCGAGCTACGACATGTGGAGCCCGGCGCGCCAGTATTCGCTCGTCCATCGGGGGGCCCGACTGCTCACCGAGACGGCGAGCGCGCGCCTGGCGACGCCGGTGAACGTCGAATTCGACCGGCTTGGCACCGGGCGGGGCTACGATGCTCGCGAGGCGACGTGGAACCATCCCGCGGTGTGGGCCGGCGGCAAATGGGGCTACGAGGAGATCGTGAAGTACCAGACCGCGGCGTCGTGGGCGCTGTTCGTGCACGCCGCGCGGGATCGCCGGGCATGGCTCGAGTCGTACGCCGCCCTGGGTGACCGGGCGCTGGGCGACATGCCCCCATGGGGGAGGGATCCGTGGCCGTCGGCGTTCCTCATCCCGAAAACTCAGGCCAACCCCGCATCGCTCCAGCGGCTGATCTGGACGCTGCAACACGGGCAGGTGGAGGTGCGCGAAAGCACGGCGCCGGCGACCGTGGGTGGAAGGACATTCGCCGCGGGCAGTTACGTGGTGCTCGTCAAACAGCCATTCGGGGGATACGCCAAGTCGCTGCTCGAACGCCAGAAGTACCCGAACCTCTTCGAGTACCCCGGCGGCCCGCCCAAGCGGCCATACGACGTGACGGCGCACACGCTTCCGCTTCTCTTTGGCGTGGACGTTGCCACCGTGATGGGCGCGCCGCCGCCGACGGGCGCCGTGCTTCCCGAGGTGTCATGGCCCGCGTTCACCGTCGCCGGGCTGTCCGGTACGGGCGTGAAACGCATCGGGATCTACCAGAGCTACAACGCGCCGATGGACGAAGGCTGGACTCGCTACGTGTTCGATACGTACCGGATCCCGTTTACCACGCTCCACGACAAGGACGTGCGCGCCGGCAACCTGATCGCGAAGTACGACGCGATCATCCTGCCGGACCAGAATGCCAATCAGATTGCCCGCGGGCTCGGCGGTCCGTATCCCGATTCGCTTAAGGGCGGCTTGGGTGCGCCCGGCGCGGCGGCGCTCGCCGCGTTCGTCGAGGCTGGCGGCACGCTGCTCGCCTTCAATGACGCGAGCGAGTATGCCATCGAGAACCTGGAGCTCCCGGTGCGGAACGTCCTGCAGGGCGTGCGGAACACCGACTTCTATGCCCCGGGGTCGCTCGTCGGTGTGCAGGTGGACCGGGCACACCCCGTCGCGTCGCTGTTCAACGCGCCGGTGCCGGCCGTGTGGTTCGAGGACAGCCCGGCGTTCGACGTCGTTGATCCCAACAAAGTCACCGTCGTGGCCCGGTACGCCGAGGGCAGCGCACAGCTGCTGTCCGGGTGGTTGCTTGGCGCGCAGCGGTTGAGTGGCAAGGCGGCGCTGGTGGACGTGACCAAGGGGAAGGGACACGTCGTCCTGTTCGGGTTCCGCCCCCAATACCGCGGGCAGTCCGAGGCAACATACCCGCTGATCTGGGGCGCCATTCTTCGCGGCGCTGGCGCCGTGCGTCCCTAGAGGCGCGCGGCGCGTGACCACGCCGGCATTGCGCCGCCGTGCCGTCCGGTACCTGAAGCGCGTTGACCCCGCCTTGGGCGCGGTCATCGCACGCGTGGGGCCGTGCCGGTGGGAAGGAACGACGACATACACGCACTTCGGCTTCGTCCTGCGCTGCATCGTCTACCAGCAACTGTCCGGCAAGGCGGCGGCGACGATCTTCCGCCGCGTGACCGACCTGTACGGCGGACAGGCGCCGACCCCCGAGGAACTGCTGCGGACCCAACCGCGGAAACTGCGCGCCGCGGGCCTCAGCGAACGGAAGGTCGAGTATGCACGGGAGCTCGCCACGCGCGTGCGAACCGGCGACGTCCCGCTCGACGCGCTCGACGCGATGAACGATGCGGCGGTGATGGATACGCTCGTGCGCGTGCGCGGCATCGGCCGCTGGACGGCACAGATGGTGATGATGTTCCACCTGGGTCGTCCGGACGTATTGCCGGAACTGGACCTCGGCGTGCAAAAAGCCGTGCAACGTCTGCACGGCCTGCGGCGGCTGCCGACGCCGGATCGAATGCAGGAAATCGGCGCGCGATGGGCGCCGTATCGCACGGTGGCGTCGTGGTACCTCTGGCGCAGCCTCGAGGTCGAGCCGTGATTGTGGTGGCGGGGGCCAGCGGCTTCATTGGTCGTGCGCTCTGCACGGAGCTTGAGCGCCGTGGCCATCGCATCACGCGCGTGGGCCGCGGCGTCACGGCCGATGTCCGCTGGCCGCCTCCGGGCGAGGAGTTCAGCGAAGCCGCCGTGCGTGTTTTTGCCGGCGCGCGTGCGGTAGTGAGCCTCGTCGGCGAGCCGATTTCGGCGCGATGGAGCGCGGCCCGCAAACGCGCGATTCGCGACAGCCGCGTGGGACGCACCGGCGCGCTCGCGCGCGCACTGGCCCGTGCCGACGAGCGCCCGCCCGTGTTCGTCTCGGGGTCCGCGGTCGGCATCTACGGCGACCGGGGCGACGAGTGGCTGGACGAATCGAGCCCCTTCGGTACCGGTTTCCTGGCCGACGTGGCGCGCGACTGGGAGGCTGCGACGACGCCGGCCCGCGATGCCGGTGTGCGCGTGGTCCTGCTGCGAAGCGGCGTGGTGCTGGGGCGCGGTGGCGGAATGCTGAGCCGCCTCGCGCTTCCGTTCCGGCTGGGCGGCGGTGCAACGCTGGGGTCGGGGCGGCAATGGCTGAGCTGGGTTTCTCTGGACGACGCGATCCGCGTGATCATTCGTGCAATGGACGACGCTGCCATCCGCGGTCCGGTGAACGTCGTCAGTCCCATGCCGGTGCGCAACGCGGAGTTCACCGCGGCGCTCGCCCGCGCGTTGCGTCGGCCGGCGTGGTTCGCGATTCCGGCGTCTGTGCTGCGGTTGGTCTTCGGCGAGATGGCCGACGGCGTGCTGCTTGCGAGCCAGCGAGCGCGGCCAGCGGTGCTCGAGCGGCACGGTTTCGTGTTCGACCATCCGTCCATAGACGCGGCCCTGCGCGCGGTGTTTCCGCCATGACGGTTTCCGGTTACACGGATTTTCACAGTCATCTGATTCCCGGCGTGGACGACGGGGCACGCGACGCCGCGTTCAGCGCCGGCGCGCTCGAGGCGTTCCGGCGCGCCGGCGTGCGCCAGTTGATCGTCACGCCGCACTTCGATGGTTCGCTCACGCGTCAGGCAGACCGGCTGGCCGCGCGGCTCGCCGAACTGGACGCGGGATGGGAGACGCTGCGGCGCGTGGTGGACGAGGACGCCGGACGCCACGGATCGCCGATGCGGGTGGAGCGCGGCGCCGAGGTGATGCTGGACGTGCCCGACCCGGACCTGAGCGACGCGCGCATCCGACTGGCAGGCACCGCGTACGTGCTGGTGGAGTTTCCGGGGCTTCGGTTGCCGCCGGTCAACGCCGCCACGGCCATTGATGCGCTGCGGCGGAGCGGCTGGCGACCGGTCGTCGCGCACCCCGAGCGGTATCGCAACCTCGAGTCGGTCGCGGACCTGGCGCCGCTGCAGGCTGCAGGCGCCACGTTTCAGCTGAATGCCGGCTCCCTCCTGGGGGAGTACGGCGCGACGGCACAGCGGCGCGCGGTGGAGATCCTGGCTGCCGGGCTTGCGTCGTACGCGGGCAGCGACTACCACGCGCGTGGCGAGCCGGCCACGGATCGCGCGGCACGGCTGCTGGCCGCATCAGGGTTTGGCGAACAAGCTGACCTGCTCTTTGCCGGCAATCCGGAACGACTGCTGCACGGCGAGCCGCCGTATCCCGTGCCGCCGGTGCGGGCGCGAGCGGTGTTGACGCCATGGTGGAAGCGGCTGCTCGGCGGCTAGCGCCTGAGTCCGCGGAGTTGCAGCTCGAAATCGAGCGAGTTTGTCGCGAGTGACAGGGCGACCTCGAACGACACCTGGCCGCTGATGACAAGGTCGGCCAGGTGCTGGTCGAGGGTCTGAGTGCCGTATTCCGCCCGCCCTTCGGCGAGGGCCGCCCGCATTTCGCCGATCCGCGCGGGGTCGGCAAGGATCTCGCGGATCGCTGGCGTCATGACGAGGATTTCCGCGCCGAGGACGCGGCCCATGCCATCGGCGCGTGGCAGCAGCCGCTGGGCCACGAGAGCGCGGAGCATTTCCGCCAGCTGGAGGCGGGCGGATTCCTGCTGGTCGGACGGGAGCGCCGAGATGAACGTGCGGATCGCCGTGACGACGTCGGGCGCCGTCATCTTCGCGACGATGAGGCGGCCCTGCTCGGCGCCACGCTTGGCCAATCCAATGAGCTCGGGGTCGTCCAGATCGCCGACCACGATCACATCGGCATCCTGATCGAGCGCCGCGCGCATGCCGTCGGCGAAGCTGTCCGTGTCAACGCCGACCTCGCGCTGCGTGATGGAGCAGCGGATGTTCTTGTGGAGGAACTCGATCGAGGGCTCGATCGTGACGATATGCCGCCGGCGCGGGGCGTGCATGTTGAGGTGATGTACGATGGCGGCCACAGTGGACGCGCGTCCCGACCCCGGCCCGCCGGTGACGATCACGAGGCCCGAGCCCTGAAGAATGGCGTCGTTGACCGTCCGTGGCAGGCCCAGCGACTCGAGGCTGGGGAGCTCGTCGGGGATGACGCGCATGACGATGGCGAAGCTCGACCGCTGGCGGAGCACACTGACGCGGAAGCGCGCGATGCCCGGTGCGCTCCACGGGCCGGTGAAGTCGCGGACGTCGTCAATGGCCGGGGCGTTGTGCGACGTGGCGAGAATGTGCTGCACCATTTCGAAGGTGCTGACGGACGAGAGCTGCGGCGTCTCCAGGGGCACGAGCTGTCCGTCTATGCGGGCATACACGACGTCGCCTGCGCGCAGGTGGATGTCGGTGGCGCCACGCTCGATCGCCGTCGCAAGGTAGCGGCGGAGATTTTCGACCTCCTCCTGAGCGGCGGCCGGCCGGAACCGGTGTTCGTCGCCAGAGGCCGGGCTGCGGGGTTCAGGTCGAGGCGGAAATGCCTGCACGGGTACCGACACGGGGTTTCGCGTGGTTCGGTAAAATACGTGAACGAGAACCCAGGACTTCCTGTTGTTGGCGAAGGCCTGGACGAAACGATAAAGTATAATACACTGGCGCGTTTTTGTCCAGCACGCTACGTTTTACGCGCCTCTGGTACTCGTCTGCGGGCCGTCCCGTCTACAGCTATATGAATTGTCACGTGCCCCAGAGCAGCCCGTGTTCCTGCATTGGAAGCGTCAACCGTACCCCAAGATGACGACCTCGGGCGGAAATGGTGACTGACGCCGGGCTGACGGCCGTGCCCGCGAGTCGGTATCCGCATCTCGAGCTGCGGCATCGCGCGCTCGAAGCGCAGCGCCGTCGTTTCTGGCGGGAGCTGTTGTTCGGTGCGCTCACGCTGTTCGCCGATGTGGTGACGCTGGCGGTGGTATTCGCCGTATTTGGTGCGTTGCCGATCTCCGAGACGCTGGGCGGACTCGGCGAGGACGGCCGCTCGTTTGTGTCAGGCCTGATTCCAACGACGCCGGTCGCGCTGGCGCGCCGCGTCACGCTGCTCGTGTTCAGCCTGTTCGTGACGCGAAGCTATGCGATGGTGGAGCGGCGCCACCATCCGGCGCGCATCTTTGCAGCGCTGCTGCTCGGGCTGGTGTTGCCGCGCTGGGTCGAAGTGTGGTCGTCCAACCTGCCGGCGCGCTGGCTGTTGGTGGGCGCGGTGCTTGTCACGAGCTGGGCTGCGCTGGTGGTCCAGCGCCGGTTGTTCCTCCGGGCGCTGCGCTCCCTCGACCCGCGGCGCCACGAAGTGTCGCGCACGCTGGTCGTCGGCACGGGGCCGGAAGTGGAGCGCATCGTGGCCGAACGCGCCGAAAGTGGGGCGACGCTGCCGGTGCGGTATGTGATTGATGAATCCTGGCCGGCGTCGGTCACCGAAGGCATCCGGCAGTTGGCGACAGCGGCGGCGGACGCGAATGCCGACGCGGTGGTGCTCGTGGGGCCGGTGTCGGATGCGGCCTTGCAGGCGGTGATCATCGGCGGCGCGAGCGCGGGCGCGACGGTCTACGCGTCACGGCGCGCGGCGTTCCGGCAGCTGGACGAGACGAGTTTCGTGCTCCGGCGGTCCGAGCCATTGTCGCTGTTGTCGCGTCCGGCCCTGGTCGGGTCGCAGCTCGTGTTGAAGCGCGTGCTGGACGTTCTTGGCGCCGTGCTCGGCCTTGTGCTGCTGTCGCCGGTGTTTCTGCTCGTGGCGCTTGCCGTCCGCCTCACGTCGCGCGGTCCCGTCTTCTTCCGCCAGCGGCGGGTCGGGTTGGGCGGCGAGGTATTCGAAATGCTCAAGTTCCGGACGATGGTGGCCGACGCCGAACAGCGGCAAGCGGATCTGGCCGCGGCGAACGTGTACGCATCGGATCCGCTGTTCAAGCTGGCGGAGGATCCGCGCATGACGCCGATCGGCCCCTGGCTGCGGCGCTCGTCGCTCGACGAGCTGCCGCAGCTCATCAATGTGCTGCGCGGCGAGATGTCGCTCGTCGGTCCGCGGCCGGCACTGCCGTCGGAAGTGGCGCGGTATGCGCCGCATCACCTCGTACGCTTCGAGGTGCTGCCAGGCATGACGGGTCCATGGCAGGTGAGCGGGCGGAATGCCATTCGCGACTTCGAGCAAGTGGTCCGGCTCGAGGCTGCGTACATGCGCGGGTGGACGGTATGGCGTGATCTGCAGATTCTGCTGAGGACGGTACCCGCGGTGCTGAGCATGCGAGGCGCCTTTTGATCGGCGCCGGAGCGTTCCGTCCGTGGCAGGCGATGACGTTGCTTCCTCCACCGTCAATCGTTTTGTCACAGGGGCGTCCCGTCCGGGGGCGCGTGTCCACCAACAGTCAGCCATGACACCACACGGAAGCATTGGCCGGCGACGACTGACTCTGCCATTCCTCGTCGTGGCCGTCGCGGCCGCCGGATCCACGGGGTGCGCGACGCGCCGGCCCGAGTCCATGACGCCGGTGGCCCCCGTGGCGGCATCCATCGTCTGGCGGATCGAGGACGGCGACCAGATCCGGACGCGCGTCTTCCGGAGTCCGGATCTGAATGTCGAGGCGACGGTGAGCGACAACGGCACCGCGTACTTTCCCGGCGTGGGGCGGATCGTGGTCCGGGGGATGACGGTGGACTCTCTCGAGCAGCTGCTCAACCAGCGGTATGCAACAGGGGTGCTGCGGGACCCGGCGGTGCAGGTGACGATGCAGCGGAATATCACACTGTATGGCCAGGTCAAGATTCCCGGCGTGTATGCCGTTGATCCGGCCACGACGCTCCTTGGGCTCGTGGCGCGCGCGGGCGGGCCGTCGAGCGCCGGCGGGACACCGGAAATTTCGCTTGAGAAATCCGACGGCCGGCGCTTCCTGCTGCCGGGCGAGGCACGGCTGGGTTCGATTGACCTGCATTACGACGACGCCGTGTACATGGCAGAAAACAGCTTCTTTGTGCGCAACGCGACGACACTGCAGGCGACGTCGCTCGTGGTGACGATGCTCTCCACCCTGATGAGCGTGGTGCTCATCGTGTCGCGGTGACCGTGGAACAGCTTCCCGTCCTGCCGGTTCCGCTCGTTGATCCGAATCCGGAGGTTGACCTCCGGCGGTACTGGCAGACGCTGTCGCGCAGCGCGTGGATCATTGTGGTGTGCGTCGGGATGGCCGTCGCGGCTGCCGTCGCGGCCGTGCGCAAGATCCAGCCGATGTATCAGGCCACGGCCACGGTGCGGATTGACGACACGAAGAAGAACACCTCGCCGGCGATGTATTACTTCGGCGGCTCGGACTACCAGGCGCTGCTTGCCCAGGCGTCGGAGGTCATCACCAGTCGCAGTCTTGCCGCGCGGGTGGTGGACCAGCTCGGTTTGCGGATCGGGGTCGAACAGCCGCTTCGCAACGCGCTGACGCGCAGCCTGTACATCGCGGAGGCGCGTACGCAACCGGACGCGCCGTCGGAGCGATACCGCCTCGTGAAAGTTCCGGCCGGACACGAGGTGCGGCTGGTCGACAACGACTCCCTGCTCGGCACGTACCCGGACACCGGCGCGTTCCCGATCATCGGGGGGTACGTGCGGTTGACCGGCGGGGCCCTCGCGCTGGACCGAATCACGATCGGCCTGGTGCGCCGGGTGGACGCCGCGGAGGGTCTCCGCGCGGCGATCGAGGTCAATCAGCAGAACAAGGACGCCAACGTTCTGGCGATCACGTTCCGCGGTCCGGATTCGATTCTCGCCCGGGACATCCCCAACGCGATCGCGCGGACCTTTGTGCAGCGGAAGATGGAGCTCGACCGCAGCGGGGCGACGGCGCGCGTGGAGTACCTGCAGCGGCAGCGCGCCGCCCTTGGCGCCGACATCGCCGAAGCCGAGGATTCGATTCGCCTCTACCTGCAGAAGCAGGGCATTGCGAGCGTCGGGCAGCTGGAGACGATGCTGGCGAATCAGCTCAATCAGCTCAACGCGTCCAAGCGCGACCTCGACGAGCAACGCACCAATCTCCGGCGGGCGCTCGAGCCGCCCGTGGGCGTGCAGGACTCGATTGAACTGGCGGAGGCCTGGCTCAAGCAGCTCCAGGCCACGCGGGACTTCGTGCGTTCGGGTATCGCGACGGGGGAAGTGGGCCGGCTGGAGGGCCTCATATCGTCGCGGCGGGAGCTGCTGGCCACGCTGTTGCCCGGGTCCGACCGCGTCCGGGCACTGGACGCGCAGATCGTGGCGACGATGAACGCCATCCGCGATCGCACGGCTCAGTACGTCATGAACGTGGACAGCGAGTACGTCAATACCGAGCAGCAGATTGCGGCCGTCACTGCGAGGCTCCAGAAGATTCCCGAGCAGACGCTGGAGCTTGGCAAGCTGGAGCGGAACCGTCGGATCATCGAGGAGATGATGACGATCGTCCAGTCGCAGATGAAAGAAGCGGAAATCGCAGCGGCGGTCAGCGATTCGACTGCTTCGGTGCTCGATGACGCGGTGACGCCGTCGCAGCAGACGGGCTCGTCGGAGACCCTCATCTACGCCGTCGCAATTCTGTCGGGACTCATCGTGGGCGTATTCGTCGCCTTCCTCCGTGACTGGCTCGATACGACGATCCGCAATGAACGCGATCTGGCAAATGTGGTGGGCGCCGCGGTGGTGGGCATCATTCCCAACCTGCAGCAGCAGTCGCGGTCGCTGGGATACCGGCTCCCGGCCGCCTCGCAGGGCGAGCAGGCGTCGGCCTCGGGTCGCGAGGTCCAGACTCCCGCGGCGGAGGCGTATCGCACGCTTCGCACGAACCTGAATTACCTCACGCCGCCGCGTGCGCCGCACGTGATCGTGATCACGAGCGCGTTGCCGGGGGACGGCAAGACGACCACCGCCGTCAACCTGGCGGTCACGCTGGCGCACCAGGGGCAGCGCGTAATCCTGATTGACGCCGAGACGCGCCGCGGCACGGTCCACGAAGTGTTTGGCATTCCGCCGGCGCCGGGCTTCTTCGACCTCATGTATGGCCAGGCGTCCCCGGGCGAGTGCATCCGGCGCGTGCAGATGGAGGGCGGCGGCACGATTGACGTCCTGCCGCTGGGCAGCGCGCCAAGCGTGAACCCGGCGGACCTGCTCGTCGCCGCGCGGCTCGAGCCGCTGTTCGAGCGCCTCCGGGCGCAGTACGATTACGTGCTGCTCGACACGCCGCCGCTGAACCTCTTCACGGATGCCGCGCTGATCGGCGCCCACGCGGACGCGTTGCTGCTGGTGGCCCGTGCCGACAAGACCGACCGCGATGAGCTGCGGTACGCCGTGCAGCAACTGCGGAACGTCCAGGTTACGCTGGCGGGCGCGATCCTGAACGATGTCGAACTCCGCCGCGGGTCCCGATACCGCGTCGGCTACGGTTACTATTACGACTATGCCCGGTGATCGCTTTTCGGCCAGTATCGGGCCGCAGGGCCGTGCGGTCAGCGGTGGCGCGCGTGCGCTCGCGCCGGATCTGTTCGACACGGGTGCGGAACGGCCGCCGAACAGCGGGCAGCTGAGTGCCGCGACGATCGCCGGGTTGGTACTGTTCGCGATCGAGCTGCTTGTGGCGCCGCTGGTGTTCGTGATTTCGCTGGGAGGCTCACTGCTGACGTGGTGGCTGCTGGACCAGCCGTGGTCGGGGCGGCGCCGCAGCTCGCGCCGGCGCGGCATCAACTCGCGGCTGCTGTACCTGAGTACGCTGATGCTGGTGGGCATGTGGCTCACGGTGATGTTCATCTTCCGGGCCAGCGATCCCACTCTTTCCACGGGGTTCACCACCACGCTGCCGATGCAGATGTTCGGCGTGGACATATCGGTGCTGCAGTCGCTCAACGGGATGCGGACGTACCGCGTGAGCAACGCCCCGGTGGTCGCCACCGACTCGTCGGTGGCGCCGTTCGGTTTGTTCGTGCACGGCGTGGGCTCCACGGTCAGCATCAGCCTGCTCGCGTACGCGATCACGACCGGGCGGCGCCGGCTGCGGCGCCGCCTCCGGGCCGAGCAGATGGCGCGCGAACAGGCCGTGCGATCGGCGGCTGACCGCGCCTAGCGGACCCCGGGTGCCGGCCGTGTCGGCGCCGCCGATGCCTCGTTCCGCGCCCGCGGCGGCGCCGCCGGTCACCGGCGACGCGTCGCCGGGCAAGGTTGGCTTGGTGACGATCGTCCTGGCGTTGTACGCGGTCGTCGCGGTCGCCCTGCTGGCGGGAGTGGGCGGACGGCTCGCGAACGTCGCGTTCGTCGCCCTTTCGGTGGGCACGGGTCTGGCGCTGTACGCGCACCGTCCGGCGGCGTACGTCAGTTTCACGCTCTGGCTGTGGTTCCTCACGCCGTTCGTCCGGCGCGTGCTGGACATGCACCACGGCTGGGCGCCGGCAAGCCCGGTCCTGCTGGCGCCGCTCGCGGTCTCCCTCATCGCGACGTTCACGGTTGCTTCGCGGCTGAACGAGTTACGCGGGATCCTGTACGCGCCGTTCCTGCTCGTATTTCTGGCGTTTGCGTACGGGTTCTCCATCGGCGTGATCAACGCGGGGGTGCTGCCCGCCACCTACGCCCTGCTGACCTGGTTGTCGCCAGCGCTGTTTGGGCTTTACGTCGCGATCCACTGGCGGCGGTATCCCGAGTTCGCCGCGGCCGTGCGCACGACCTTCCTGTGGGCACTGCCGATTCTGGCGGCGTACGGCGTCTATCAGTTCGTTCGCATGCCGCGATGGGACGCGCAGTGGATGATCAACGCGGACCTCAAGAGCATCGGCGAACCGCGTCCGTTCCTCGCGCGGGTGTTTGGTACGCTCAACACTC
>Ga0070741_10016015_pt1 | contig 12594 bp, 9 predicted proteins | sample Coa_R1_4_FD_66440 | JGI IMG/M metagenome (GOLD analysis project Ga0070741, IMG submission 66440) | Surface soil microbial communities from Centralia Pennsylvania, which are recovering from an underground coalmine fire - Coalmine... | ecosystem: Environmental > Terrestrial > Soil > Unclassified ...
AGTGTTCGGGAGTGGCGACGATGTGGAAGGCGGAGATGCTGGAGTTGCCGAGCAGGGAATTGCGGCAAACGTCGGCCATGAGGGTCAGGCGGACGGTGTGCTCGAGATTCACATTGGTGATCGTCCAGGCTTTGGGGGGCGGAGCGATTTCGGTGGTACAGGTTTCGAAGAGACTGGAGTGCCGCAGTACCTTGCCCGAGGGTGGCCCGCTATGGACGGTGCCGATGATCACCAGCAGCGTGACCGAGAGCACCACAATGACGAGTAGTTTGAGGTAGCGCATCGGGCAGAGCTCCGCAGCGAAGCGATGGTAGCACCGGGGCTGGAGCGGCCAGGAGTTACTTTGGTGCCGATAACACGCGGCGATCGGCCTACTGACTGGGCGGGGCCGCGGCTTGATTGGGCGGCGGCGGAATGGCGATATCGATGGTGGACACCGGGCCGAGGGAGCTTAGAGGCTTTTCGAAGTCTTTGGAGTTGCCGACGACCAGCACGGCGAATTGATCCGGGTGGATGTACTTGGGGATGATGCTATCCACGTCTTGCGTAGAGGATTTTTCGATGCCGGTGCGATAGCGCTCCAGAAAGTCGAGAGGGTAGCCGTAGAACTCATAGGCCATGCGCTCGCGGAGAACTTTGTCGGGCGTATCGAAATTAAAAATAAAAGAATTCAAGATGGAATCTTTGGCGCGCTTGACTTCGACGGCGTCAATGGGACGCGTCTTCAAATCAACTAATTCCTGCCGCAAAGCCTGAATGGATTCGATGGTGGTCTGACTCTTGGTGCCGATCACCAGGCGAAAAACTCCGGGATGATCGAAGGACGTGCCAATCCCTCCGCCCACGGAATACGCGAGACCCATCTTAGAGCGAAGGTCATTGAAGAGGCGGGAAGAGAAGCCTCCGCCGAAAGCCTCGTTGAACACCTCGATCGAATAATAGTCAGGATTGCGGCGGGTAGTGCCGAGGGCGACCATGCGTACCGCGCTCTGATTCACATCTTCTTTGGGAACGAAGTAGATGCCGGGCTTGGCGGGATGGAGCTCGATTTCTGTTTTGGGGATTGCAGGACCCTTGGGCAGAGGCTCGAAGACCTGGCGGAGCCTGGCTTCCATGGCGGCGGAGTCGAAATCGCCGACGATGCCAAGAATCATGTTGTTGGGGTAAACATAGGTGTTGTGCCAGTTGACCAGATCTTCGCGAGTGATGGCGGCAACGGTAGCGTACTCGGGAACGCGCGTGTAGGGATTGTCCGCGCCGTAGGCGAGCTTGAGCGACTCGCGACTGGCGATCTCGTCAATGTCGTCGTTGCGGCGTGAGATTCCTGTGTTGATCTGGTACTTAGCGAGGGCAAGCTTGTCATCACGGAAGGCGGGCTGGGAGAGAACTTCCACGAAGATGTTGAAGACGTCGTCGAAGTCACCCTTAAGGCAGGAGAAGGCGATGAGGGTGGAATCGAGTGCGCCGTTGGTCTCGACCTTGGCGGCACGGGCTTCGAGGAAATCGTCGAGCTGGTCACCGGTGCGTTTCGCGGTACCGCCGGTGCGCCAGACCTCGCCGTAGATGTCTACCAAGCCGGTCTTGGGGGCGGGTTCGTCACGCGAGCCACCGCGGATGCGCATGATGCCGTCAATGAGGGGGAGCTCATGATCTTCCTGAAGGAAGATGACCATGCCGTTGGGAAGCTGGATGCGGCGCGGCTCGACAGGATTGAAGGAGGGAAGAGGCGGAATCTTAATCTGCTTCCAGTCGGTGACGGTCTGGGCTGCGAGAGTTGTGAAGGCAAGCAGAGCGAATAAGAACGTGGCGAGAAGAGAGTGGCGGCGCATCAGTGGGTCTCCCCTTGCTGCTGCGGTGCAGCCGCGGGCGGCGGAGCGGTTTCGATGATGGCGATAGTACGGTTCTCCTGGTCAAAGGTCTTGTTGGCGACGCGGCGGATGTCGGTCTTGGTCACGCGATCAATGCGCTCAACCTCGCGGAAGAGCTCGCGCCAATCACCGTAGCGGGCCTGGGCGGTAGCGAGCTGGGACGCGAGACCGGCGTTATCGTCGAGGCCGCGGAGGAGAGCGGCCTTATAGCGGGTCTTGACCATTTTCAATTCATCGTCAGTGACGTCCTGCGTCTTCAGACGTTCGATCTCGGCGTGAATGCCCTCACGCATCTCCTGAGGCGTGTGGCCGGGCAGGGGTACGGCGTAAAAAGCAAACAGGTGCGGGTACTTCGTGCCCGGGAGACCGCTGAAACCGGCAGCGAAGGCGGCGATTTTTTTGTCGCGGACGAGGGAACGATAGAGGCGCGAAGTACGACCGTCGGACATGAGATCGGTGATGGCGTCGTACACGGGATCGTCAGGATCCTGGTAATTGGGACGGTGGTAGCCCTCGAGATAAAAGGGCTGGGCCCGGTCCTGCAACGCGACATGGCGTTCGGAGTTTTGCGTCGGCTCGACAGTGTCGAGTTCCTCGGGCTTGGGCCTACCCGGGATGCGCCCGAAGTATTTTTCCATGATGGGCAGGGCGACGCTGGCTTTCACATCGCCGACGACGGCGATGGTCATGTCTGCGGGAATGTAATAAGTATTGAAAAAGCGCGAGGCGTCGGTCGCGGAAAAGGAATTCAGGTCGGACATCCAGCCCACCGTTGGGTTGTGGTAGGGATGCGCCTGGAATGCGGCGGACTGGAACTGCTCGACGAGGCGACCGGTGGGCTGACTGTCCACGCGCATGCGGCGCTCTTCGATGACCACATCGCGCTCCTTGTAGAACTCGCGCATCACCGGGTGGAGGAAGCGTTCGGACTCAAGGTAAGCCCAGAGCTCGATACGATTGGCGGGCATGGAGTAGTGGTAGGCAGTTTCGTCTTCCGCAGTGAAGGCGTTGAGACCCTCGCCGCCTTCGCGCTCGATGATCTCGCCGAATTGATTATGGATGACGTATTGATTCGCCTCCGCCACCGCGGCCTTGAATTCTTTTTCCAGAGCGAGGACTTTGTTCATGTCGCGGCCCACGAGCTTGTGACGCTCGTAGTCGTATTGGGCGTAGATCATTTCGACTTTTTCGAGGGCAAGCTTCTCGGCGGCGTAATTGGTGGTGCCGATTTTGTCGGTGCCTTTGAAGGCCATGTGCTCGAACATATGAGCGAGACCGGTCTTGCCTTTTGGGTCTTGAGCTGAGCCGGCGTCCACCAGGGTAAAGAAAGAGAAGACGGGGGCTTCGGGACGCTCACAGACGAGCAGGGTGAGACCGTTGGGAAGATGCTTCACGGTGATTCGTTTTTCGAAGGAGGCGATGTCCTGGGCGGCGCAAAATGTGGAGAGGAAAAGGAGCAGGACGAGAAAGCGGTGTTTCATCGAACCTCCACAGCGTGGCAGCCAAGTTACGTAATGGAAAGGGAAGTTGTCAAACGCCGGGTGATGAGGTTAGTAGTTAGTGGGCGTGTTGCCGGTCTTGGAATGCGAGGGCAAGATGCCCTCGCGACAGCCGGCGAGACGCCAGCGCTACGAGTCGGCGGGCGCTACGGTCGGCGGTCGCTACGGGTCGGCGGAGGCGCGAACGACTTCTCACACGTCGAAGACGCGGTAGACCGAGGAGGGCTGTTGGGACTGGAGGAGGCCGAGGGCGACGTTATGGACGGGGATGCCGGCGGTAGTGACTCCGTCGGGATTGCCGTGGTGAGCGTGGCCGTGAACGACGAGGTCGGCGCCATGGCGATCGACGACCTCGGCAAGACGCGAGGTGCCGAGATAGGGATAAATTTCCGGGGCTTCGCCTTTGACCGTACTGGCGATGGGCGAGTAATGCAGCACGACAACGCGTTTTTCGACGCGCAACTGTGAAAGTGCGCGTTCCAGCTTCAGAGCTTCATCAATAGCGGCCTGCACGAAGGTCTTGATCTCCCGCTCACCAAAAGCGGTGAGAACCCCACGACCGAATCCGCCGATGAATCCCTTGGTCCCGGCAAAGCCGACGCCGTCGCGTTCGTAGCCGGTGCCATCCAGGACCTTGATGCCTTCTGCGGTCATCATGCGCATGAGTTCTTCCTGCTGATCACTCTCGTAATCGTGATTGCCGAGCACAGCCACGATGGGAACACGGATGCGTACCAGCGCATTGAGCAACGATTCCATTTCCTGAGGGCGGCCGTAATTGGTGAGGTCGCCGGCGAGGATCAGCAGGTCGGCCTCGTCGCGAACGCGGCTCATCTGATCGCGGATGCGGTCGTAGCTCTGGGGCGAGAAGTGCAGGTCTGCGGTGGCAGCGATCCTCATAAGTGGTGGGATGGATCCGGACGGGAGCAGGTTTCCGCACGGCACGGCGCCAGCCGGTTGCGGAGAATGCGCGCGCGGGCCTGGCTCAGCTTGTCCTCGAGACCCCACTCCTGGACGTCGATGGCGAACATATTCTCGTCGATGAGGCTGCCGCGAAAGAGCGCACCGGGATTGGGATTGGTGACGGCGCTGCAGAAGCGGGATAACAGATTGCTCCAGACTTCGCGCGGAACATAGTCGCTGTGCGCGGGATAAACGTAATGGAAGAGGATCAGGGCCCAGAGCAGGACTTCCCAGTGTTCGCCGACAAGAGCGAGGAGACGGGGCCAATCCATCTGGCCCTGGGTGCCGTAAATGATGTGAACGATGTCGGCGCCATCGAAACGCTCGCGGCGGGTGACGAAGACTTTGGAAGCGATGAGTTCTTCGGCGGCCAGCACGCGAGTCTCAGTGCCGACGACCACAGCGGGGCGGCCGCGTTCAATCCAGGAGCGATCGACGCGAATGACGGCGTTGCTCATGCCGGTGATGAGATCGACGAAAAAGCCGTCGCGATGAGCCTTGGCCAGCCACACCGGATCGCAGATTTCACATTCGAAGCCGCCCTGGGAAAGACAATCGAGGGCGCGCGGGACATCGTCGGCGGTGAGAAAGACGTCGAGATCTTTGGTGTCCCGCCAGATGCCAGTGTGTTGCTGAAGCGCGAAGGCGCCGGAGACGACGTAGGGGATAGCGCAGCCGTTGAGCATGGTCAGGACTTCGCGGAAAAGTGCTTCCTGCTCCGGGGGAAAAACCGGGGGGCGCGAAGAACTGATGGGCAGCGGTTTGTCGTGCTCGGACACAGCTTGCTTGGATGTGGGGCAGGATGCATGGAGTTGTGGGGGTAGGGGATGAAAACCGCAGAGGACGCGGAGGACGCAGAGGAAATAGGGGTCAAAGCAGCCGCCCCAAAAGCACCCGCCGAATGGCTGGAGTTGACACTGACGGGAAGGCGGGGACGTATACTTTACTGCCGATGCGCCAAGAGGCTGCATCTCAGCGGGTACGGCAATCAAACATCGACCGGGCGGACAGGGCGGGATTCGAAGCATCGTTAAAGCGAAGTTGAGGCACGATTGAGGAAGCATGGCGCGAACGACCACACAAATAGAAGTCCAGGGCCGGCGGTTGGAATTGTCCAACCTGGACAAGGTGCTGTACCCGGAAGCCGGATTTACCAAGGGGCAGGTAATTGACTACTACGTGCGGATTGCTCCGGTGCTGCTGCCTCATCTGAAAGACCGGCCGCTCACCATGAAGCGGTATCCCAACGGAGTGTCGGGACAATTTTTTTACGAGAAGAATTGTCCCAAGCACCGGCCGGAATGGGTGCAGACGGCGCAGGTGTGGAGCGAGGGGAACAACCGGTGGATGTATTACTGCATGGCGCAGGACCTACCGACGTTGGTGTGGGCGGCGAACCTGGCGGACATCGAACTGCACACGTCGCTGTCAAAGGCTGAGGACATTCTGCGGCCGACAATGATTGTGTTCGATCTGGATCCCGGGCCGCCCGCCGACATCGTGCTGTGCTGCCAGGTGGGGCTGTGGGTGCGGGAAATATTCGAGCATTTCGGGCTGAAATGCTTTGCCAAGACGTCGGGGTCAAAGGGGCTGCAGGTGTATGCGCCGTTGAATACGCCCGTCACGTATGAGGATACCAAGCCGTTTGCGCAAGCGATCGCGCGGCTGCTGGAGCGGCGGCATCGCGACCTGGTGGTATCCGATATGAAGAAGTCGCTGCGGACGGGCAAGGTGTTTGTGGACTGGAGCCAGAACGACGATCACAAGACCACGATCTGCGTGTACTCGTTGCGGGCCAAGGTCCGGCCGACAGTATCGACGCCGGTGAGTTGGGAGGAAGTGGAAAAAGCGGCGAAGAAGAAAGATGCCAAGCTGCTGGTGTTTGAGGCGTCGCAGGTGGTGGAGCGGTCGCAGAAGCTGGGGGATTTGTACGAGCCGGTGCTGAAGCTGAAACAGAAGCTGCCGAAGCTGGCGGAACTGGAGGGGTATGGAGCGGGCGCCAGTTCGGCCGGGAAGGTCGTGGATATTTCGGCAGGGAAGGCAGGCGCACCCGGGAAAACAAGAGCCAGCTCACGAGCAAAAGCCGGCACCAAGCGGCGGAAGAAAGGATAATCGCGGAACGTGCGGCGGCAAGTACCTCAGGGGCTAAAGCCCTAGTCATATCGAGGGAGTAACGCAGCGCTGAAGCGCTGCTCCACCCTCGAACGTATGAACGTGCCTCAAAAAGTCTATGGCGAATATATATGCTGGAACTTCGGGATGGGCTTACCCGAGCTGGAAGCCCGCGTTTTATCCTGAAAAGCTAGCCCAGAAAAAATTCCTTGAGTACTACGCGTCGCGGCTGAACGCGGTCGAGGTGAACTACACCTTCCGACACATGGTCAGCGAGAAGACGCTGCAGAACTGGATTGCGACCACGCCGGCGGAGTTTCGATTCTGCGTCAAGGCGCACCAGGTGATCACGCACATCAAACGGCTGCGTGACACAGGCGAGTTCATGCAGCGATTCCTGGGGACGCTGGAACCCCTGGTCCATGCCGGGAAGCAGGGGCCGGTGCTGTTTCAGTTGCCGCCCAACATGAAGGCAGATCGTGGGCTGCTGGATGAATTTTTGGGCGGGCTGCCGCGGGGATTGCGGTCGGCGTTTGAGTTCAGACACGAGTCGTGGTTTGCCGACGAGATTTTTGCGACGCTGAGTAAACATGACGCTGTGCTGTGCGTGGCAGAAAGCGAGAAGCTGGAAAGTCCGGACGTGTGGAGCGCGAATTTCAGCTACTACCGGTATCGGCAGCCGGAGTACACGGCGGAGGAGCGGGCGACGATCGCGGGCAAGATGCATGATCATGTCGCGGCCCAGCGAGACGCGTACGTATTCTTCAAACACGAAGACACGCCGGAGGGAGCGCTGTACGCGGAGGGGTTGTTGAGAGGGCGGGCAGAGGAAAAAACCGCATAATTCACCACAGAGGACACAGAGGGCACGGAGGACAACCAAGTTAGTCTGAGCTGGTTCAATCTCTAGAGGATGGGTTTAATCTCGATAGGGATCGGTGAAGTAACCTTCGACTGCAAAATCGTCGGCGAAGCGATGGAGGTTGACACCACGGATGTGCAGGAGATCAGTGAGGTGTGAGCCGGGGGGGGGGCCGTCGACGAAAGGAACGGCATCGGGGCCAAGGAGTTTCGGAGCGTAGTAGAGGTAGAGTTTGTCGACAATGCCCGCCGCGAGTGCTGCCCCATTCACAGCCGAGCCGCCCTCAATGAGGACGCTGATCATCTCCAGTTCGCCCAGCCGTCGCATAGCAGCGCTCAAGTCGGGGCGACCATCAGAAGTTGTCTGCGACAAAGTCTCAACACGTATGCCCAGAGCTTCCAGTGGTTGACGTTTTTTCTCTTCTGACGACGCGGTCAGCACGAGAACATCCTCTTTGGCGGTTTTCACGATCTGTGAGTTCAACGGGAGGCGCAAGTGTGAGTCGAGGATGACGCGGAGGAGGGGGCGGCGGCGCGGAAGGCCGGTGCGGTCGGTAAGAGCGGGGTCGTCGGCGAGGATAGTGCCGATGCCGGTGATGATGGCGTCGCTGGCGTGGCGCAGTTGCTGCACGTGCCGGCGGGCGGGCTCGCTGGTGATCCAGTCGGAAGGGGTGCGATCTGAAACAGATTTCTGTTGCGGGGGGGCGATTTTGGCGTCGAGGCTCATGGCGGATTTCAGCGTCACGAAGGGGGTGCGGTGACGAATGTATTTGGCGAAAGCTTCGTTGAGCTTGCGGGCTTCTGTTTCCATCAGGCCGATTTCGACTGTGATGCCGGCGGCGCGCAGTTTTTCGAAACCCTTGCTGGCGACCAGGGGATTGGGGTCGGGGATTGAGGCAACCACGCGCGCGATCCCGGCTTTTATGACGGCATCGGCGCAAGGTGGCGTGCGGCCGTGATGGGAACAGGGTTCGAGGTTGATATAGAGGGTCGCCCCTCGGGCACGCTCGCCGGCTTCTCGGATGGCGAGGACTTCGGCGTGGGTCATGGCGTCGTAGCGATAGGAGCCGCGGCCGACGATGTCGCCGACGGAATCGACGAGGAGCGCGCCGACACGGGGACTCGGGGAGCACAGGGCAATGCCGGTGCTGGCGAGGTCGAGGGCCTGCGACATGAATTGGGCGTCGGTGAGCAAGGAAACATTGTAGTGGGTAGGAGCCCGGAGTTAGGAGTAACCGGAAGCAAAGGCCGCGGGCGGAGGCGCCCGCGCTACAAACTAACTCCTGGCTACTCGAATAAAGAGTCGACGAATTCTTTGGGGTTGAAGGGGAGGAGGTCGCCGGCTTTTTCGCCGACACCGACGAAGCGCACGGGGAGGCCGAGTTCGCGGGCAATGGCGACGACCACGCCACCCTTAGCGGTGCCGTCGAGCTTGGTGAGCACGATGCCCGTCACACCCGCGGACTGCGTGAACAGGCGGGCTTGTTGCAATCCGTTCTGGCCGGTGGTGGCGTCCATCACCAGCAAGGTTTCGTGAGGCGCGCCGGGAACAATGCGGGAGGCGGTGCGGTGCATTTTTTCGAGCTCGGCCATGAGGCTTGATTTCGTATGCAGGCGGCCGGCGGTATCCACGACAACGTAATCGGTGTGGCGGGACTGCGCGGCTTGAAGAGCGTCGAACAACACGGCGGAGGGATCGCCGCCGGGCTTGGTCTTGATGACTTCGGTGCCGGTACGGTCACCCCAGACTTCGAGTTGCTCGATGGCGGCAGCGCGGAAAGTGTCTGCGGCGCAGAGCAGAACGTTCTTCCCCTGGGAACGAAACAGCTGAGCCAGCTTGCCGATGGTGGTGGTCTTGCCGGTGCCGTTCACGCCGACCACGAGAATTACTTCCGGGCCGTCGACTTTTTTGGGAGGCGTGCCGTTGCTGTGGTCGAGGATGGCGAGCAGCTCTTCGCGCAGGAGGCGCTTCAATTCCTGCACATCCTTGATTTGCTTGCGGTCAGCCTTGTCGCGGAGCTTGTCGAGCACCTCGGCAGTGGTGGTGACACCCAGGTCGGCACCAATGAGAGTAGCTTCCAGATCGTCGAGAGTGTTGCGATCAATTTCCTTGTTGAAGGAGACCACTTCCTCGATGCGCTCGCTGAGGTTCTCGCGAGTGCGGGTGACCGCCTGCTTCATGCGGTCGAGAAAGCTGGGCTTCTGTTGCTCGTCGAGGCTGCCGAAAAGAGTCTGAATCATGGAGTAACCTGTTACCGCACACGGCGTCTAACGAGACAGGAAGCACGCGTGAGGGGGCGATAGATGATTATAACGAAGCGGCGCTCGGGCTGAGACTACTGGCAACGATGCTGGAGTTAACATGACAAGAAACGTTGGAACCCACATGAGGCGTGAACGATGAAACGAACCGCGGTGGTACTTTTCAGCCTGATTCTGATTGCAACGCCGGCATTGGCTAAAAAGAGTGGAGGTGCCGAGGACCGGGTGCAGATCGGAAAATCGATCAATGTCGGTCCGGACGAGACCGTGGGGGACGCGGTGTGCGTCGGATGCTCGATCCATATTGAGGGTCAGACGCAGGGCGACGTAGTGGCGGTGGGCGGGTCCGTCGATGTGGAGGGGAAGGTCGCGGGCGATACGGTGGCAGTAGCGGGCGGCATACGGCTGGGACCAGATGCGAGCGTCGGGGGAGATGCGACGGCGGTTGGTGGAGCTGTGCAGCGCGATCCGAATGCGACCGTGGGCGGCGAGATCACCAGCAATCGGCATTTTCCGATGATGGGCGGGCTTGCGGGAATGGGAATGTTCTTTCTCGCCGGGCTGATTGCCTGCATTCCGTTAGCGATCCTATTGTCGATCCTGTGCTATCTGATCCTGGGACAACAACGAGTGGAAGTCATGGTGGGAGCTTTGCGCGGGCGGACCGGACCAGCGATGCTGGCAGGACTGGGAGTGCTGGTGGGAGCAGTCATCATCATGTTCCTGTTTCCGCACACGGGGACGTTACGGCCAATCGTGCTGGTGGTGATTGCCATCGCGGTGTGTATCACGATGATCGTGGGCTACACGGCGGTGAGCATGTGGGCGGGAAGAGCGGTGGCGCGAGGCGCGGGGCCCATGGGCGCAGTGATCATTGGGGCCATCATTGTGGCGGTAGCGCAGGCGATTCCGTTTATCGGCGCATTCCTGTTCTGCGTGTTTGCCTTGGCAGCGGTGGGAGCGGCCACAGTCACGGGATTTGGGACACACAGCGAGTGGGGACAAGCAAGTACTCAGTAACCAGTACTCAGTATTCAGTGAGATCAAGACCTGAGTCTCTCCAAAAAACAAGATTGATCGCAAACGAGGGCTTCCACTGATTCTGAGTACTGGGTACTGAGTACTAGAATCTTCTGGCTTCCATGGATTCGAGTTCGGCGCGGGGCGGGGCCAGAGCTTCGGGGGGCGGGGGCGTAGTGACGGGGCGCTGGACGGGAACTTCCTGGCGGTAATAAAGGGCGGTGAGTGCGGCGACAGCTTGCGGGTCGAGGCGCTTGCCGGCGAGGTTATTGATGATGCGCACGGCATACTCGGCATCGTGCGCGGTCTGGTAAGGACGGTTGGTGGTGATGGCGTCGAAAGTGTCCGCCACGGCAATGATGCGCGCCATCAGCGGAATCTGATCGCCCGCCAAACCGTACGGATAGCCCTTTCCATCGAGTGACTCGTGGTGCAACTCTATTCCCGGAATCATTTCCTTTAACTGCTCGACGCCGCGCAGGATATTCGCACCTTTCACGGTGTGCGTCTTCATTACGTCGTATTCCTCCGGAGTGAGAGCGCCCGGCTTCTTCAGGATGCGATCCTCGATGCCGATCTTGCCCACGTCGTGCAATTGCGCTGAAATGCGAAGTTGTTCGATGAATTCGGTGGGCAGGCCCATCTCCGTGGCAACGAGGACGGAGTAGCGCGTGACGCGATCGGAATGGCCGCGCGTGTAAGGATCCTTTTCGTCGACCGCGCCAGCCAGCATCTGGATCGATCCCATAAACAGAGCGCGGTTTTCCTCGGCGGCGCGCTTGAGGTCAGCGACGAACTGCTGCAATTCCTCGGACATGACGTTGAAGGTTTGCGCCAGTTCGCCGATTTCGGTGCGGCTGGCGAGTTCAACGCGACGGGAGAAATCACCGCGCGCAATAGCACGGCTGGTTTCGGTAAGGATCTCGAGAGGATTGGTGATGCGCTTGGCGGCGAAAATACTGATTCCGATGCTGAGGAGCACAACCAGAAGGGCCAGCAGGCGCGCGGTGTGCTGCATTTCATAAACGCCGCGGTAGGCTTCGTATTGAGGCTTCTGGGTGACGACCGCCCACTCCAGCGAAGTGACCGGACTATAGGTGCCGAGCATCTGGATGGGGTGCTTGCCACTTCCGATGGAAAATTCCTTGGTCTCGACGAAGCGAGCAGAAGGGCCCTGGTCGACGAAGTTTTTCACAATGTCGAGGTTAGTCATGTCCTGACCGGTGGCGTAATCGGACGTGGCCCCGGCGACGAGACGGCCCTGACGGTCGACGACGTAGGTAGTTAATCCACCGGTGCTGACCTGTTGCAAGCGTCCGATGAGAAATTTCAAGTCAACCACAGCGGCGATCATTCCGATAAAGCGGTCGCCACCGTGTACAGGAGTGCTGAGCACCATGATGGTGCGGGTATTTTTACCGGAACCGACGGAGATTGCCTGACCGTTGTAGGGGCGGTTGTCGCGGGCTGCGGCGTAGGCGCTTTCCAATTCACGTTGCAGAAAAGCGTCGGGGGTCATGCGGCCGGCGGAAATGCCCTTGGCTTCCTGATTGAGGAGCGTGGCATAGATCAAATCGTTGGAAGAGGAAACGAATTTTTCCAGAAGGGCGCGCAGCTCGGGAGCGGCAACGTGCTCGCCAGCGAGGTCGCCGCCGCTGGAAACCTGAATTGCCGAGGACAAATTGGAGAGCATCATGCGCAGCGCGGTCTGGCGCTGCTCGATGTCCTCGCCCAGTGATCGCGTGACGGTGTTCTGCAACAGCATCTCGTTGGTTTTCAGGCGGTCGCGGTTAATGGCTTCGACCTGGGCGGAATAGAAATAGAGCGGTACCACGCTGACGAGCAGCAGGACGCCCACCATCACGTACAGAATGGGAATGCGGGCCGGGATGGGTAGTCGGTCGAGCACAGTTCGTTCCTGCACAGTCCTGACCACTCGCTGACCTGGGACGGGTCCAGCCCGACGTAGGGGGATGAATCGGGGAATGAGAAATTTTACTGTGTAAGGC
>Ga0070741_10016017_pt1 | contig 12594 bp, 13 predicted proteins | sample Coa_R1_4_FD_66440 | JGI IMG/M metagenome (GOLD analysis project Ga0070741, IMG submission 66440) | Surface soil microbial communities from Centralia Pennsylvania, which are recovering from an underground coalmine fire - Coalmine... | ecosystem: Environmental > Terrestrial > Soil > Unclassified ...
TGCCGCTGAAGCAGGACATGTCGTTCGAGTAGGCGAGCTTCCAGGCCGCCTTGTGCGACTGCGCCAGCGCGTCGAGGCGGCGCGCGTAGCCCGAGCGGAAGTAGTCGATCCCGATCCACATCAGGATCATCACCGGCGCGAGCAGGCACAGCTCGGCCATCGCCGCGCCTCGCTGCCGATTTTTTCTTCGCTCCGCCACGTCCGCCTCCACTAGTGCAACAAGAACTGATCGCCGAGCGCCGCGCCGCCGCTCGACGACAAGAAGCTCGTCACCTTGTTCGCGATGGTGCTCGAATCCGCCGCCGACGGCCCGCCCGACGCCGCGCTGGTGTCGCCGCCCGAAAGGCTCGTCGGGAACGTGAAGCGCACCAGCCGCGCGCGCCAGTTCATATGCCACAGATCTTCGTGCCCGTTGAACGCGAAGAACTCCGACTGCGCGGTGCCGAGCAGCTCGTTGAACATCGGCGCGGCCGACGCCTGGCCCGGCTTGACCGCCACGTTCACCGACTGGCGCCGATCGGCCATCGCGGTATCGGTGAGCATGGTGAACGCGCGGACCTGGTTGTGCTGCTGCCAGTCGTCGGAGAGATCGAGCGGCAGCGGCTTGTCGCCGCTGATGGCGTTGCCGAGATCGACGTTGGTCTTCTCCTTGACGATGCACGAGTCGAACGTCGACCACTGGAACTGATCGCTGCCGCCGTTGCAGTCGGAGAGCCACTGCACCTTGCCGCCGCACCACGACGAGTCGAAGTAGTCCTCTTTGCACTTCTGGCCCGGCTGCCAGTTGAAGTGGCTCGGCACGCCGTCGGTGGACGGGATGCGCTTCTGCCCGATCAAGATCGTCGACGTGGCGCCGCTGCATTTACTGCAGTCGGTCTCGTTGGTCGGTTGCTCGATCTGCGCCGGTCCGCCGCCCGAGCCGCACAAGATCCCTTCGAGCGGCGACAGCAGCGTCATCACGAAGCCGGAGAACGCGCCGGCGGCGAAGCCGAGCCCCATCTTGGTCATCGCCGCGTCGAGCACGCGCCCGAAGACCTTCACCGCTTGATCGCAGAGCTCCTTCCACGTGCCATCTTTCGTCGGCAGCGAGAAGTCGGCGCCGACGGGCAGCGGCCACGTGACCGTGACCAGCGAGCCCTTGCCCATGTTCTTCTTGTACGCGTCGTTGGTGCCGACGCGATACGCCTCGACCAGCGACAGCGCCGGGAAGGTCTTGTTGACGACGCGCTCGAGCTTGGCCAGCCCCTTCATCGCGTCCATGATGCGCGGCTCGAGCTGCGCCTCGAGATCGGAGTAGCGCTGCTCGAGCTGGATCGCGGTGCCCTCGAACGGGCAGAGCACGCCGCCGACGCCGGTCCACGCCAGCGCGCACGACACGGTGCACGCGACGACCAGCGCGATCAGCGCGCCCTTGATCAGGCGCAAGAGCATGATGATCGCCAGCAGCACCGCCATCACCAGGTTGCAGAAGGCGATGATGTTCATCCCCTTCGCCTTGATCACCGCCGCCGAGAACGCGGCCGCGTCGGCGCTCGACTGGATGGTCTCCTTCTGCACCATGCGCGCGCCGGTGCCGATGATCGCCCACAGCATGCCGACCAAGAGCAGCGCCGCCGCGATGTAGAGGACGATGATGTTGCCGCCCTCGTCGCGGTGCAGCCGCTTCCAAAGTTTTTTCAAGCGGCGGTCCACTACTTCTTCCCCTGGTTGACCATGGTGTGCTCGGCCGTGAGCGTCATGAAGTAGCCGGGGATGCCGACGATGGTGAGCCCTTTGGCCGGGCCGGTGGCCACGTCCATCACCGTCGTGTCCGGCAGATCGTAGAACGCTTTTCCGGCGAAGCGGTTGGCGAGCGGGATCTGGCAATAGAAGAGGTGCGTGACGCGCGCGCGGATCGGCTCGTTCCAATCGAACGTCGTCTTGAAGTTGCCCGCCTCGTCGTGCAGCGTCACCACCGTCGCCATCTTCGCGTACAAGAGCTTTCGCAGGCTGCGCAGGATCGCGCCGGCCGCGCCGTCGGTGCCGGAGCCGAAGCCGACGTCGAGCGCGCGATCGACCGCGTAGCCTTTGAAGTTGCCGCCGAAGTTTCCGCCCACGTCGCTGATCGCGCCGTTGACGATGTTGTTGACTTGATCTTTGTACTGCGCGAGCGGGCCCGACAGCAGGCTGTTGATCTGATCGGTCACCGCGCCGCCGACGGCGCCCGCGCCCGAGTCGATGCCGCCGTCGATGTAGTCGTTGGCGGCGCTCTTGAGCGAATCTTTTTGCTGCTGCGAGAGGCCCGCCTGCGAGTCGACCCACGCGTCGATCTGATTCTTCGCCGCCGCCTTGCCCGCGTTCGACAAGCCGCCCTGCACCAGGTTGCCGAGCTGGCTCGAGAGATTGTCGAGCACCGTCTGCGAGATCGCCGGCGTGTCGCCGAGGATGCCCTTCAAATAGTTGAGCGCGCTCAAGCCGTGCGTCATGCGCGCGGTGAGATACGCCGGCCAGTTGTTCATCGTGTCGGCGACCACCACGTCGATCGACGGCGAGGCGGGGATCATCACGTACGAAGCCGCGTTGCGGATCATCGCCGTCTTCTGCGAGATGGCGAAGTCGGTGCGCACGTTCGAGCCGGTGCCGACGGAGCCCGTGCCGTCGGTCATCTGGCCCGAGCTCGACGAGGAGCTGCCGCCCGGCAGCGACGACGGCTCGGCCGGCACGATCACGATCGCCGCGCGCGCGGCGGCGAACGCGGCGTAGCTGACGAGCACGCGCGCCAGCGACGCGAGCGCGAGCTGCATCAGCGCGGTGAGCATCAGCATGAACGGGATCACCACGATCACGAACTCGGCGGCGGCGGCGCCCGACTGGCCGAGCTTCTGCGGCTTGCGGATCGCCAGCATCGCGCCGCGCACCACGCCGGCGAGCGTCCACAGCGCGACGGTGAGCAGCGAGGCCACGCACAGCGCCGCGACGACCAGCGGGCGCAGATGCTGGCTCACGAACTCGCGCCCGCCGATGGCGTAGCCCGCGCCGACCGCGACGGCGAAGATCGCCGCGCCGGCGAGCGCCATGTGCAGCGCGCGCCGCTTCACAAAAGCCCCGTCAGCGCGCCCGAGCGCAAATCCCAGAGCGTCGCCAGCGTCGCGACACAGATGGCCACGCCGAACCGCACCTCGAGGCGCGTCTCGCCTTCACGCTCCATCGTCGCGCGGCCCAGGCCCGGCACGATGAATCCCGCCAATACGCGAAGCGTGCGCCCGAGGGTGCGGAACAGCCGGCCGTGCCACGCCAGTTTTCCCAGCGCGAAGATCCCACCGAACAGAAACGCGAGAATCAGCGTTTCGGTGGCGGCGATCGATCCGGCGATCGCGCCCACCGCGCCCAAGAGCTTCACGTCGCCGCCGCCCATCCCGCCGAGCGCGAACAGCACGAACGCCGGAAAAAACCCGACCGCAAAACCGCCGAGCGCGCTCCACAGGCCCGGCAGCCCGTGGAGCGCGATCTGCAAAATCAACCCGACGGCCATCGCCGGGTATGTGATCGCGTTGTAGATACGCCCCTTCCACAGGTCGGTGACCGCGCAGGTCACCGCCAGCGCAAGCAGCGTCGCGGCGGGCACCGGGCCCACCGCGGCCGAGAAGAACGCGCCCACCTGCGTCGTCCCCTACTGCGGGTTGACGTCGTTCTGCATCGTGTTGTTGGCGGTGTTCATCTTGGTCTTGATCTGACCGCCGAAGATCTTGAACACCGCGATGCCGGTGAGCGCCACCAGGACCAGGATGATGATGTACTCGACGGAGCTCACACCCTTGTCCTTGCGAGCGCGACGAAGCAGCGAACGAGCCATTGGACCCTCCTCCTCGGTTGAACCTTACGGAAACGGTAATCCGCTCAAAAACTCGACGTTGTCGTAGTACCGCATGAGGTGCCCGCCGAGCGGCGCCATCGCCACCGCCGCGCCGAGCACGCACAAAATCAAGATCTCCAAGTACTCCACCATCGCCACGCCGCGCTCGTCGCGGTCGAGGCGGCGGAAGATCTCCACGAGCGATCTCACGCGCGCACCTCGGGACATTTCAGCCCGCACTCATCGTACTCCCGCGTGCGAAAGATCTCAACCATCAGCGTCGGGGGGCTGTACTACAAGGTCGGTGCCAGCGACGGGGAATGAAAAGCTCAACCATTATCGTGGAGCGGCGAGGACTGTCGTCCCCCTTTGCGCGATGCGCTATGGACTGTTGTCCTCACTACCGTCGAAACGTCTGCCGCGTCTCGTCGAGGATCGGCGCGCGCTAGAGGCGGCGCGGCCCGATGTGCACGGGCTTGTGCTTCTTCACGGTCGCCTTCTGCACGCCGAAGTGGACCTTGAAGACGTACGCCTCGGAGCGGCTGGCGAGCAGGAAGCTGGTCGGCGGATTTTGCGGCCGCAGCTCGGGGTGCCCGTCGGTGTTGATCTTGACCTGCAGCTCGTCGCCGGGCGCGCCGCGGTACGTGAACATCGCCACGCCCTTCGAGTTGGTCACCGCCTGGCGCGTGCCGAAGGTCTCGATCGGCAGGCCGGCCACGCCGGCGCGCACCAGCACGGCATATTGCCGCTCGAGCGGCGCGAGCTTCACCGTGTGCTCGACGGGGAGCAGCTTCTCGGAGCCGCCCTCGATGTCGGTCAGGCGGCGCAGCACCAGCGAGTCCGAGAGCGAGACCACCTTGAAGCCTTTCGGCGCGGCGACCGAGACGGCGACCTTCATGCCCTCGCTGCCGGTGACGTGCACGCGCAGGTGGCCGTCGGCGTCGGTCGAGCCGGCCGCCGCCCTGCCGAGCGTCACCGGCAGATTGGGAAACGGCTTGCCGTCGTCGGTCATGGCGGTGATGACGACGGGAAATTTCGCCGGGCCGGTATCGCAGCCGGCGAGCGCGAAGGCGAGCGCGAAGGCGGTGAGCGGCGCGCGCGTCACGGCGTCGTCCCCGGGCTCGCGCCCTGCCCGCGCGACTCGATCAAGTCGAACATGAACTTCGCGCCGCTGTCGGTGGGATCCGCCGCCAGCTTCTTGAACATCAGGAGCGCGTCGTTCATGCGCCCCTGATCGTACGCGGCCACCGCGTCCGAGAGCAGCTGGTCGCGATCGGCGTCGTCGAGCGGCAGCGGCGGATTGGCCGCGTTCGCGTTCTCGTTCACGCCGGCGTTTTCGTTCGCGCCCGGTTTCCCGTTCGTGCCCGTGGTCGCGCCGCTATTTTTTCCGGCGGTGTCGGTGCGCCGCGGCGGCACGCCGGCGAACGAGTCGTCCTCGGGCGGCGGCCGCGTCGCGACCTGCCACACGGCGAGCAGGATCAAGATCCACACCGCCGCGCCCGCCATCACGAACGGCCGCCGGTTGGTCTTCCACGCCGCCTTGAGCCGCTCCATCAGCTCGCTCGCGTCGATGGCTTTTTCCGGCGGGTGCACCAGCGCGGCGTTGGGATCCCACGGCCGCGTCGGCTCGTCGGGCCGCGCGGCGTCGCGCTCGGGGCGGAACACCGCCGCGTTCGGCTTGGGCGTCACCGACGGCTCGGGCGGATGCACGCGCACCACCGTCGGCGCGGCGGTGAGCGGCGGCAGCGACGAGCTGCCGGTCGAGCCGATCTGCGCCATGTCGCTCGCCGGCGCGCTCACCAGCCGCGTCGAGTCGGGATCGCCGGCCTCGCCTCCGAGCGGCGCGTGCTTCATCTCGAACGTCACCGCGACGGTGCCGAGCTGAATCGTGTCGCCCGGCTTGACCGGCACCGGCGTCCGCGCCGCGCGCGCGCCCACCCGCGTGCCGTTGGCCGATCCCAGATCCTCGACGGTGAGCTCGTGCCCGTTCCACTTCAGCTGCGCGTGCTTTCGCGACAGGCTGTCGTCCTCGAGCTGCCAGTCGGCCGCCGTGCCGCGCCCGACGACGATCTGATCGGGCAGGCCGTAGAGCGGCAGCACCTTGCGCTCGCCCGACTGAAACAGCGCCTTCAGCTCGGCGACGATGCCGACCGAATCCACCGCGCGCGTCGCCTGCTCGTCGCCGCCCGGCGCGGGCGTCGGCAGCGACGTCTGGCGCGTCGAATCGTCGCCGTCGGGATTGCCCCGCCCGCGCGTCATCTCGCGCGCATCTCCGCCGGCAGCTCGAGCCCCTTGCCCGCGATCTCCTCGACGAAGCTCGGCAGCTCGCCCGTCGGCGTCAGCTTGCCCAGCACCCGCCCCGTCTGCGGATCGACGCCGGTCTGCTTGAACTCGTACAGCATGCGCAGGTCATACCCCCCCGACGCGCTCATGCCCAGGCACTCGGCCACGTGAGTGATCTTGCGCGATCCGTCGTTCATGCGCGAGGTCTGAACGATCACGTTCACCGCCGACGCGATCTGCGCGCGCAGCGCCGACAGCGGCAATTCCACGTCGCTCATCAAGCACAGCGTCTCGAGCCGGTGCAACGTGTCGTGCGGATAGGTGGCGTGCACCGTCGAGAGCGAGCCGCCGTGTCCCGAGGTCATCGCCTGGATCAGGTCGAGCGCCTCGCCGCCGCGGCACTCGCCGACGACGATCCGATCGGGCCGCATGCGAAGGGTCGCGCGCAACAGCTCGCGGATCGACACCGCGCCGCGCCCCTTCGCGTCGGGCGGCCGCGCCTCGAGGTACACCGCGTGCGGCTGCTGCAACCGCACCTCCGACGAGTCCTCGATCACCACGATGCGCTCCGCCTCGGGCACGAAGCTGCTCAAAGCGTTCAATAGCGACGTTTTACCCGAGCCGGTGCCGCCGGCCACCATGACGTTGCGCTTGACCAGCACGCACACTTCCAGGAACTGCTTGCACGTCTCGGTGATGGCGCCGAACTTCACCAACTGCGCGACGGTGAGCCGCTCCTTCGGGAAGCGGCGGATGGAGACGCAGATGCCGCGCCGCGCGGCCGGCGGCAGGATCGCGCACACGCGGCTGCCGTCGGGCAGGCGCGCGTCGAGCACCGGCCGCTCGGGATCGACCGTCTTGCCGACGTACTGCGCGATGTTGCGCACCGCCGACTGGAGCGCGTGATCCGACGGAAAGCGCGCGTCGGTCAGCTCCAGCTTTCCCGAGCGCTCGATGTAGATCTCCTCGAACCCGTTGATCATCACCTCGGAGACGCCGTCGTCGGCGAGGAAGCGCGCCACCGGCTCGAGGAACCCCATCAGGGTCTGCTGAAATACCGCGTCGGGGATCACGGCCGCTCCTCTTTGTCGGGAGTCGCCGGCGGCGCCGCGGGCGGCTCGTCGGCCAGCTCGAAGCGCACCGCCGGCGCCGCCTCGCCGCTCGGCGCCAGCTCGAGATATTTTTCGAACATGGCGCGCGCGCGCGGGCGATCGTTGTAGCCGTCGCGGTAGAGCTTGCCGAGCGCGAGGTACGCCTGCGGGTCGTCGGGCTTGGTGCGCACCAGCGCCGCCAATTCGCGCTCCGCCTCCTTCGGCCGCTCCAGCGCCACCAGCAGCGCCGCCTCGACGAAGCGCGTGGCGCGATCCTCCGGCCGCGTGGTCAGGCGGCGGCGGCAGCGATCGAGCGCCTCGTCGTAGCGGTGCGCCGCGACCAGCACGCGCACCAGGCGCGGCACGATCCGATCCTGCGGCACGCCGAGCGCCTCGGCGCGCAGGTAGTACTGCTCGGCGCGCAGCAGATCGCCCGCGCCCTCCGACGCCTCGCCGAGCGCGATGTTCACCTGCGGGTCGTCGGGGTTCTGCGCCAGCTTCTGCTCGAGCGGCGTGCCCGCGGCCGCCGGCGAGCTGCGCCGCGCGCCCACGCAGCCGATCGCAGCGACGGCAAACAGCGCCGCGACGAATTGGTTAAACCATTGGCGCATTGGTTTGACCATTACTGCACCGTCACGTCCGGGCCGGTCTTCGGCTTGGGCAGCGTGCGCCGGTAGGCGTCGAGCTTGACGCGATACGGGTGGTGCTCGTCGGGGAGGATGCGCGCCAGGTCGGCCGCCTCCGCCGCCTGCTTGCGCAAGTCTCCCTGCGCGATCGCGCGCGACAGCCGAAAGCGCGCGTCCTGGAACTCGGCCTCGGCGCGCGCGTGCGCCTGCTCCGCCTGCGCGTTCACGTCGGCGATGTCGGCCAGCGGCCGCCCCGACTGATCGCGAAAGTGCACCGCGCGATCGAACTCGAGCGCCGCGCGATACAGGTTCCCCGGATCCGCGCCCGCGGTCGCCAGATATTTTTTCGCGCGCGCATACGAGTCGTGCGCGCGCGTGTCGCACTCGACCGGGTTCGAGCAGCGCACCGGCGCCGCGTCGTCGAGGAACATCTTGGTCTGCGACGTCGCCAGATCGCCCGCGCCCGAATCTTCGCCGCCGGCGAGCAGCATCCAGCCGACCCACACCGCCATCAGCATCACCGCCGCCAGCAGCGCGGCGCGCAGCGGCGGGATCTGCTCCTTCTTCCCGGGCAGCCCCTGCGGGTTCATCTTGCCGAGCTTGGGAACCTTTCGCTCGAGGATCACGCGAATGTCGCCGATCGCCACCACGTCGCCGGGCGTGAGCGTCCCCTCGACGGCGGGCCGATCGTTCACGAACGTCGCGTTGGTCGCCTCGTAGGGCGTGATGCGGTAGCGCGGCTCGCCCGCCGAGCCGACGCCGCGCTCGATCAAGAACTGCGCGCGCGCCACCGCCGCGTGCTCGATGCGCAGGTCGGCGTCGAGACCGCGCCCGACCATCACCGAGTCCTGATCGAACGCGTAGCGCGCCGGCTTGCCGCCGACGAGCGACACCAGGACGGTGAACGGCTTGCCGCCCTCGGTCTCCGCCATCAGAACAGCTGCCCCCGGAAGCCCTTCACGATCAAGCTCCCGAACATCACGAGCACCGTCGCCGCGAAGATGAACATGAGCGGCATCAGGATCACCACGCCCGCGCGGCCGGCGATCTTCTCCGCCGTCTGGAAGCGCTTGGTGCGCGCGACCTCGGCTTGGATCTTCAAGACCTCGACGAGCGGCGTGCCGCGCTTCTCCGCCTGAATCGCATTCGTCACGAACGCCTTCACCAGCTCGGTCGGCGCGCGATAGGCGAGATCCTCGAGCGCCTCCTTGCGCGTCTTGCCGAGCGACAGCTCGTGCAGAAAGCGGCTCAGCTCCTCGCACAGCGGATCGCGCTTATCGGACCATTTCTCGACGACGTGGCGGACCGCGCCGATGAAGTCGAGGCCGGCGCCCATCGACAGCACGATCAGATCGAGCGCCTGCGGCAGCCCGCGGTTGATCGACTGCAGCCGTCCCGCCGCCTTGTCGTTGAGCCACATGCTCGGCAGGAGCAGCCCCAAGAAGCCGCCGACGATCACGATGCCGAAGCCCATGCCCGTGCCCTGCGCGAACAGGAACGCCGCCAGCGTCGAGAACGCCGTCGACGCGATGATCAGCCCGAGGAACTCGTCGACCGACAGGCCCCACGGCTCGCCGGCGTTGCGCAGCGCCAGCGACTTCTTCTCCTTCCAATCCTTCGCCGGGATCAGCTGCGCGTAGTAGGTGCACAGCCGGATGAGCGGCCACATCATGCGCAGGAGCGTGCTGTCCGAGAGCGCGTCGCGGCGGCGCGTGGCGCGATAGCCGCGCAGCATCGGATCGCGCAGCTCCGACGGGATGAACAGGATCACCGCCGACGCCGCCGCCAGCGCCGCGGCGCCGATCGCCACCCAGAGCCACACCTGTGAAAGTTGCGCGCCCATCTTCTACACGTCGATCGTCGACAGCTTGCGCACCATCATCACGCCGAAAAATTCGAGCATGCAGGCGAGGAACAGGAGGCCCCAGCCGATCGGATCCTTGAACAGCGGGCGCATCCACTCGGGATCGATCACCTGCAGCGCGCCGCCGAACAGGAACGGCAGCATGCCCATCACCACCACCTGCGCTTTGCCCTCGGACGTCTTGGCCTCCATCACGCCTTCGACGCGCATGGTCTCGCGCAGCACCGCCGCGGTGGTCTCCAAAACTTTCGGCAGCTCGCCGCCGGTCTGCCGCCCGACGGTGAGCGCGGTGACGATGGCGTCGACGTTGCGGCTCTGGCAGCGCAGCGCGAGATCGCGCAGCGCCTCGTCCATCGGCGTGCCGAGGCGAACCTGCTTCACCAGGATGTCCGCCTCCTGCGACATCGGCGGATCGAAGTGCTGCGCGATGGTGGCGAACGCGTCCTCGAGGTTTTGCGTCACCAGGATCGTATTCGCCATCGACTGCAGCGTGGCGTCGAGCTGCGCCTCGAGCGCGCGTTTGCGCGCGGTGCGCTGCCGCGCCATCCACATCACCGGCAGGTACGCGCAGAACAGCGCCAGCATCCCGCCGTACATCCACGATCCCATCAGCCCGCCGGCGACGAACCCGCCGGCGATCACCAGCGCGTGGCGCGCCGCGAAGTCTTTGGCGCGCATCGGCGAGTAGAGCGCGCGCAGATGCGTGTTGGCCCACGTCTCGTACTCGCGCCACTTGTCGCGGCAGAGCTGCACCAGCGGGCCCCAGCCGTAGATGACGATCATGAACGCGGCCAGCGCGCCCGCGGCCAGCCCGCCGAACAACATCACCGTCGACATCTTGAGCGTCACAAATACTCCCCGTCGCCGCACAGCCCCATGGTGATGAACTCATTAATGAACGACGGCATGTACCCGGTGGCGCGGAATTCGCCGGTCACGCGGCCGCGCTCACCGGGCGTGCGGTGGAACTCGAAGACGTCCTCGAGGTGCACCTGTCCGTCCTCCTCGATGCCGACCACTTCGGAGATGTGCGTGATCTTGCGCGAGCCGTCGACGAAGCGCGCCTGCTGCACGACCACGTGGATCGAGTTCGCGATCTGCTCGCGGATGGCGCGCGCCGGCAGCTCGAGCCCGCCCATCAGCACCAGCGTCTCGAGCCGGCCGATCGCCTCCTCGGGCGAGTTGGCGTGCGTGGTCGTCAGCGAGCCGTCGTGGCCGGTGTTCATCGCCTGCAGCATGTCGAGCGCCTCGCCGCCGCGGCACTCGCCGACGACGATGCGATCGGGCCGCATGCGCAGCGCGTTCTTCACCAGGTCGCGGATCGAGTACTCGCCCTTGCCCTCCATGTTGGGCGGGCGCGTCTCGAGCGACACCACGTGCGGCTGCGCCAGGCGCAGCTCGGCGGCGTCCTCGATGGTCACGATGCGCTCGTCGTCGGGGATCGCCGACGACAGCACGTTGAGCAGCGTGGTCTTGCCCGAGCCCGTGCCGCCCGAGACCAGGATGTTGCGCCGCGCGATCACCGAGCGCGTGAGGAAGCGCGCCATCCGCTCGTCGAGCGAGCCGAAGCCGATCAGATCGGGCAGCCCCAACTTCTTCGACGAAAATTTGCGGATCGTCAGGCAGGGCCCGCGCAGCGCCAGCGGCGGGATGATCGCGTTCACGCGCGAGCCGTCCTTCAGGCGCGCGTCGACCATCGGCGTCGACTCGTCGATGCGGCGGCCGAGCGGCGTGACGATGCGCTCGATCGCCGAGCGCAGCGCGTCCTCCGACGAGAAGCGCGCGCCGGTCATCTCCAGCCGCCCGCGCCGCTCGATGTAGATGGTCGCGCGATCCACCACCATCACTTCGCTCACCGTCGAGTCCGAGAGCAGATCCTCGAGCGGGCCGAGGCCGAGCACCTCGTCGGCAAGCTCCTTGCGCAGCCGCCCGCGATCGAGCCCCTTCGGCAATTCGCGCGCGTGCTCGTCGAGCAGCTCGTCCATGAGCTGCAAGACGCGCGGCGACAGCGCCTTGTCCTGCAGCTCCTCCGGGCGCAGCGACGGCAGATCGAGCGCCTCGAGCAGGAGCCCGCGCAGCCAGCGCTTCAAGCGATCGCGCTCGGCGTCGGAGAGATCGGGCGTCGGCACCGGCAGGTCGCGATAGGGATCGGTGATCGGCGCGCGCGGCGTCGCGGAGGGCGCGATTGGTTTAACCACTGGAGACATTGGTTTGACCATTCCCGGTTTTGCCGTCGCTGCCGCTGCCGCCGGCGCGGGCACCACCGGCGCCTTCTTGCCCTGCACCGTCAGCGGCGGGCGCTTGGGCGCGTGTCGATCGAAGTCGGGCGTCGGCTTCGCCTTCGGCTCCTCCTCGAGCACCACCGCGTCCTCGGCGAGCACGCTCGGCTCCGGCTCCTGCTTCACCGCCGCGTCCGGCTTCGCCTTGGCCTCGATGCCACCCGCCACCGCGCGCGCCGACGCCGCCGCTCCCGGCGGCTTGAAGCGCAGCGTGAACGGCCCCACCTGGATCGGCTTCCCAAACGGAAGCTTGAGCGCGCCCATCACGCGCTTCCCGTCGACGAACGTGCCGTTGGTCGACAGATCGCGCACGACGATCCCGCCATCGGACAATTCCACCGACGCGTGCCGCCGCGAGACGTCGTCGTGCTTGAGCAGCACCGACGATCCGTCCGCGCGCCCGATCACGATGAGCCCGGTGAGCCCGCTCATCGTCCGCGTCCCTTGCGCCGACGCGATCTCGACGTCGATCGCCCCGTTCATTTAGTACACCAGGTGGCCACCAAAATCCTCGTACCGGCGGAGCGCGTCGTTGATCCGCTCGACGTTCTCCGGCGACGTATGCTCGATCACCGTCGGGGTGATGAACAGGACGTTCTCTTCGCTGTTGTACGTCCCC
>Ga0070741_10016018_pt1 | contig 12593 bp, 10 predicted proteins | sample Coa_R1_4_FD_66440 | JGI IMG/M metagenome (GOLD analysis project Ga0070741, IMG submission 66440) | Surface soil microbial communities from Centralia Pennsylvania, which are recovering from an underground coalmine fire - Coalmine... | ecosystem: Environmental > Terrestrial > Soil > Unclassified ...
CGTGCCGAAGCCGCTGCAACAGCGCACGCAGAACTGCATCCTTTCTAAATTTTCAGCAAGACCAAACAACTTCGTGTGAAGTTCGCAAGTTGAGAACGGGTCCGCTCTCTATATGTGACTACGAGCGCCGAAGCCCGGCGCCGGAGATGGTGCATGGGCTTCATCCTGCTCATCGATGTCCATCAAAACCGTCTCGAATCTCGCCACCGGCGAGCATACCCGCCTGCCGGTGAAATCCCGTTTGAACGGAGTGAGGGTGGTGAAAAAAAGCGAATACATCGATGGCCCGGTGAACGACGCCTTGGCGGAGTTGCAGACGCGCCCTACGGGCGCGAGCAGCGGGAGCGAGGAGATCGCCAGGGCGTTGCGTCACAGCACCGCTCCCGCGGGGAAGGCGCCGTCGCTGGCGCCAGTGCCGGAACAGCGCGAAGCCGATGTCGCTTCCGAAGCCACCCGCGGCCGATCCCTGCGTATCGCCCTGATGGCCGCCGGTATTTTTATGGTCGTTCTAGGTTCGCTCGTGTTCTGGCTGCGGGGTGGACGTTATGCCTCGACGGACGATGCCCTTGTCGGGGCTGCCAAGGTCCTGGTGACAACCGACGTGTCAGGCATCGTGTCGAAGGTTGACGTCCACGAGGGCGAAGCCGTCAAGGCAGGACAGGTCCTGTTCGAAATCGACCCCTTCCAGTTCCAGATCGCCCTGGACAACGCCAGAGCCAATCTCAACCAGGTCGCACTCACGATTCAATCGATGAAGGATGACTACCTGGTCATGCTGCAAAACATTGCCGCACAACAGGCTCAGGTTGAACTCGACCGTGTCACAAACGAACGAAATGCGGCGTTGGTCAATGGCGATATTGTCGCCCGAGCGACTTACGACCAGTCCCGCTTCACGCTCCAGCTTGACCAGGCCAAACTTGCCTCGCTGCAACAACAGGCGCAGGTACAGCTCGCCAGGCTGGGTGGCGACGCAGATATTCCTGTCAGCGAACATCCACTTTATCGGCAGGCAAAAGCTCAGGTCGACGAGGCGCAGCGTCAGCTTGACCATTCGCTAGTGCGCGCACCGTTCGCAGGCGTCGTGACCCAGGTCGATGCATTGCAGCCGGGAACCTATCTGGTGGCCCAGACGGCAGCGGTTACACAGACGGGTGCGGTTGCGTTGGTCTCGAGTGACCAGGTTTGGGTCGTTGCGCAGATGAAGGAAACCGACCTCACCTACGTCAAGCCCGGCAATCGCGTCGACATCAGCGTCGATACCTATCCAGGTCGCAAATGGTCGGGGATCGTTCAGAGCGTAAGTCCGGCTAGCGGATCGGAGTTCTCGGTTCTTCCTCCACAGAATTCCAGCGGCAACTGGGTCAAAGTCGTTCAGCGCATTCCTGTACGGATTGACATCGAGCGCAAGCCGGGCGAGCCGAAACTTCGTGCTGGCATGAGCGTAACAGTCAAAATTGACACCGGGCATCGCCGCTCGGTCCGTGATCTGTTTCGGAGCCAAAGCGGTGGCGAGCCATGACAACGACAGCGCAGCGCGACCGCCGATTCATCATTACCGCCTGCGTTATGACGGCAACGTTGATGCAGACGTTGGATACCACGATCGTGAACGTGGCGCTGCCCTACATTCAGGGGTCCCTCGCGGCCTCCCCCGACCAGATCACCTGGATCCTGACGTCCTACATTGTCACTGCCGCCATAATGACGCCGCCGATCGGCTGGTTTGCCGCCCGTTTCGGTCGCAAGGGCCTCTTCCTGGCTTCGCTGGCCGGATTCACGTTGACTTCAATGCTCTGTGGTGCGGCCGAATCGTTGCCCGAAATCGTCTTGTTTCGCACGCTGCAGGGTGTGTTCGGCGCTTCATTGGTGCCGCTGTCGCAGACCACCATGCTCGATATTTTCCTGCCGGAAGAGCGCGGACGCGCAATGGCGGTCTGGGTATTGGGCGTGGTTGTCGGCCCCGTACTTGGACCCACCCTGGGCGGCTACCTGACGGATTTCTATAACTGGCGTTGGGTTTTCTACATTAATCTGCCGCTCGGAATTGCAGCCTTCATAGGACTGTGGCTGACGTTGAACGACACCGAGCGCGATACAACCCTGCATTTCGACTGGACCGGATTTTCCGTACTCAGCGTCGCCCTTGGCTGCCTACAACTCATGCTCGACCGGGGTGAATTCAAGGACTGGTTCGGGTCTACGGAGATCATCATCTATGCCGTCCTCTGTGGCCTCGGTTTTTACCTGTTTTTCGTGCACGTGCTGACCTATCCGGAACCTCTCGTGACCCCGCACATTTTTCGTGACGCAAATTTTTCCGTCAGTCTTGTTATGATCTTCGCCATCGGGATACTGATCCTTGCCACATCGGCCCTGCTCGCGCCCTATCTCCAGACGCTATCTGGTCGCTCGATTGTCGACACCGGCCTTCTTCTCGCGCCACGCGGCGTCGGCACGATGGCCGGCGTCATCCTCGCTGGCCGTCTCGCCGACCGGGCCGACCCGCGGTGGCTTATGCTGGTCGGAATCATCCTCATTGCAGCAACGCTCTGGGAGATGACAGGCTGGACTCCGGACATCGATTCTTACTCTCTCGTGCGCAACGCGCTTGTCCAAGGGTTCGGGTTCGGGTTCGTGTTCACACCGCTCCAGGTAACCGCCTTTGTAACTTTACCGGCCGAGCTTCGCACCGAGGGCACCGCACTTTTCAGCCTGATGCGCAATATCGGACTTGCCATCGGTGTTTCCGTGACGTCGGTCGTGCTCACACGATGGACACAGATCGTTCATGCGCAGGTCGCGGAGACACTCACGCCGTTCAACCACAATCTGCAGGCGGGAGCCGCCCATCTATATTGGGGTCTCTCCCTTCCGAAGGGCATCGCCGCATTCAATGCCGAGGTTACGCGACAGGCCGCGATCATCGCCTATATCGACGATTTCAAATTGCTGTTCATCGTCAGTCTGGCCATGCTGCCACTGCTGCTGCTGATGCGTTTGAAAATCGAAAAGCCAGCGGCACCTGCTCTCGGCGCGGCGCCGGCGCGGCATTGACACGCAATTGCCCGGATCAGCAGCCCCGGCAGATTTGGGGGGAACGTGCGGCGCGTGGCGGCGGCCATTTCTTGGCTCGGTTTGTGTCTTCTGATTTTTCCATATCGCGGAGCCAGTCAGGCAAGTCAATCATGCGCGGTTGCCGATGACCGACAGGAGCGGGAATGACTGCAGCTTTTCTGCCTGGTGGCTTCTCGGCTACCTGCAGGATCTCCGCACGGAGCGATCTCTCAGCGGTTGGTGGTTCCAGCGCGACTGAACTCACCGCGAGCAGCAACACCGGCACGGCCGTCTCCCGGAGAGACACGTAATCGCCACTCCATCTTCACTATCCGTCCGGAAATCCCAGACACAAAATCAGCGCGCGTACATTCTGCTGCGTCGCTTCTGTAAGCTGAAAAATAGGAGCACTGATCAATTGCCGCTTTAATCGACGTGCCCCGATCTTTTTGATCTTGCCCAAAGCCGATACCGGAATCTTCTATATGAAGGCCGTCCCGCATCGGCGGTATGGACTGAGCAGGGCGCGCACCATAAATCAGCTGGCAGATATCGACATCGCAAACGGAGGAACGCTTGACGATATACCAAGATATTCTGGCGACCGTCGGGAACACACCTGTTGTCCGGATCAATCGCCTTGGGCCGCCAGGAGTCCACTTGTTCGTCAAGATCGAGGCGTTCAACCCGTTGGGATCGGTCAAAGATCGTCTTGCGCTTGGCGTGATCGAGGCCGCTGAAAAGTCCGGCGAGCTCAAGCCAGGTCAAACGGTGATCGAGGCGACGAGCGGCAATACCGGTATCGGGCTGGCAATGGTATGCGCCGTTAAAGGCTACCCGCTGGTCGTGACGATGGCCGAACAGTTCAGCATCGAACGGCGCAGGTTGATGCGCTTCCTCGGCGCGAAAGTCATCCTGACACCTCAGGCGGCGCGCGGCTTCGGAATGGTGGTTAAAGCAATAGAGCTCGCCAAGGCGCATGGCTGGTTCCTGACGCGTCAGTTCGAAAACGAGGCCAACGCCGACATGCATTCCAGAACGACGGCGCTTGAGATTGTCAAAGATTTCAAGGGTATAGGGCTCGATTACTGGGTGACTGGCTATGGCACGGGCGGCACATTGAAAGGCGTGGCGCGCGTGCTCGCCAAAGAGATGCAGCAAACGAAGATCGTGCTTTGCGAGCCCGAGGATGCCCCGCTGGTCGGCAGCGGCGTAAAGCAGGAGCGTTATCCCGACGGGTCGCCATCCGCGGCACATCCGGCGTTTAAGTCACATCCAATTCAAGGCTGGACGCCGGACTTCATCCCAAAGCTGACCGCAGATGTTGTGGACATGAACGTGATCAATCAAATTGTGCGCGTTTCCGGTGCTGAAGCGCTCCAATGGAGCCGCGAACTTGCACGGAAGGAGGGAATTTTCGTCGGCCTGAGTGGCGGAGCAACCTTTGCCGGCGCACTAAAAGTCGCGGCTGAAGCGCGCCAAGGTGCAAACATTCTGTGTATGCTGCCCGACACGGGGGAGCGCTATCTGAGTACCCCCCTGTTTGCCGACGTGACGACCGAAATGACCGAGGAAGAGATTGCGATTTCGCTTTCAACTCCGAGCCTGCAAATGCCAAGTCGGGCACCGTAGAGCTCGCGACCGGCGGGCACCGGTAATTCCAGCAAGATCCGGCCAGTCAAGGCAAATACTGTAAATCTAAATTGCGAAGGTCGCCCGATAATCCTGCGCCATCAGGGACGTCAGCAATATGGACTTGCTTACCAGGAGCCTACTTTGGGTTGGATCGACTGGTTACGCCGGCTCCCAACATCAATCCCACGAGTCCTGGTAGCACTGGAAAGACATTTGCGTTGGACGGGAACTATGCTCTCGATTTTTGAGCAAGACTTAAAACTTATTAATTGAAAACCGCCGGCATCGACCTACGTCCCACTGGAAAAAAATGTCGGACTCGATCGACACAGGCGGCACAGTACCCGCGACCGGCGGCGCAGGCGCAGCCTCGCGTGCTTTGGATACCTCAATTGCACGCGGCAATACTGACGACGCCGAGAGAGCGCCTGCGGCACGGGTGCTCCTCATTGAGGATGACGCCGAGATGGCCTCCGAAATAAGCGCCGCTCTCGCCGAGCGAGGTTATTCGGTCGATTGGGCCATGGATGGTATCACCGGTCTCGCCAAGGCTCGCACACGCCAAGCAGATATCGTCATCGTCGACCGGATGTTGCCTGGAATAGACGGTCTTACCGTGATCGACACCCTGCGCAAGGAACAGGTTCGAACACCCGTCCTCATTCTGAGCGCTCTTGGCGCCGTGGATGACCGGGTCCACGGGTTACGGACGGGAAGCGATGACTATCTGACCAAGCCTTTTGCGCTTGTTGAGCTCATCGCCAGAATAGAAGCGTTATTGCGGCGTCCAGCGGAAAACCACCAGACTGTTTTGCGGGTGGGCCCACTTGAGCTTGACCTGCTCGCGCGCACAGCGAGGCGAGGCGAACGCGAAATCGATCTGCTACCGCGTGAGTTTCATTTGCTTGAGTACATGATGCGTCACGCGAATCAAGTGCTGACGCGCACGATGCTGTTTGGGGAGGTCTGGAACTACAAGTTCGTGCCGAATTCCAATCTGGTCGACGTACACATGGGCCGGCTGCGGCGAAAGGTGGATGGGCCAGGCGAAACGCCGATGATTTACAGCGTACGTGGCGAAGGGTTCATTCTCCGTGCACCTGCCTGAATTCGCGCGCACGACTGCATTCCGCTCGGCGCTCATCATTTTCGCAGCCTTCGCACTTTGTACGCTCCTGATCTTCGAGTTCGCACTGTGGCAGACGTCTGCCTACCTGACCTCGAACTTGGACGAGTTGGTCATCAACATGGCCAACACGGTGGCCTCCGGCGAATTTGGCAGGACAACCGAAAGGCTGGAGAGTCAGCTTCGAGCGGATCCACGCAGGGTGAAACTCGGAAGTCTGTTTGACCAGGCCGGCAATCGCCTTTCCGGCAATATCGAGGCCCTGCCGCCTGGACTTCGGACTGACGCGACCGTGCAGAACGCTTCCATCATGAGGATCGACGACATGGGCCGCAGAATGCGGGCCGCGCGCCTGGTCGCCCAACGGCTTCCCGGCGGCGAGACGCTGGTGGTTGGCCGTGAAAGTGATGAAGCTCCCGAGATTTTCGCCATCATCATGCGCGCGGTCGCTTTCGGGCTGCTGATCGTCCTGTGCCTGGGCCTGACTACCGGAGCATGGCGCAGTCTTCGCGCGCAGAAGCGCCTCGAAGAAATGAATGAGAAAATTCAGCGTATCGTTGCCGGCGAACTGCAGGAACGCGTGCCCACGTCGGGCGCTGACGATTCACTCGACAGATTTGCTGTCCTGGTGAACGGGATGCTCGACAACATCGAGATACTGATTCAGAATCTGGCGAATACCGGCGATGACATCGCCCATGATTTGCGCACTCCCCTCACCCGCGTTCGGGTCAGGCTGGAGCGGGCGCGCATCAATGCTTTGTCGCTCCCTGAACTTCAGTTGGCAGTCGATAAGGCCATCACCGGGATCGATCATGCCATTTCAATAATGACGGCTCTCCTGCGAATTCGGGAGATCGAGCACACCCGACGCCTTGCTGGATTTGAAGTTGTCGGAATGGCGGAATTGCTGCGTGAGGTGGCCGACTTGTACGAACCGTTTGCCGAAGAAAAACGTCTGTCTTTGTCGCTGAAGATCGACTCCGAGCTGACAGTGCGCGGGGACCGTGACCTTCTGTTCGAAGCCGTCGCCAATCTCGTTGAGAATGCCGTCAAGTTCACGCCGGAAAACGGTCGGATTGAGCTTGGCCTTATTCGAGATGGCGAGAGAGGAATCGTGCGGGTCAGCGATACCGGACCGGGCATCACCAAAAGCGAACAGGAAATGATCCTGCGGCGATTTTACCGGGCAGATCGAAGCCGGACTACGAGAGGATTTGGGCTTGGCCTATGCCTGGTAGCGGCCATCGTGAAATTGCACGGCTTTCGCCTCAATATTACGCCTGGTCCAGGCTTCATGGCGGAGATCGCCTTTCAGCCGACAAGACCACCAGGAGCAGCTCTTGCGAGTTTGCCTGCCCTGGCAGGCATTGGTTAGTGGGGATATTGCCGAAATCCGGCAGCCGAAGGCGGGCAATGCCCGCCTTCGCGTAGAAAGCGATCCGGCTTAGTAGTCGTGGGTCAACATCCAGTTGTAACCTTCGCTGCCACCGCCGGTTGCGGCAGGGCTGTCGGAGTCGACGCGGACCTTGCGTCCGGCGCGTTTTTCGGGAGCCTGAGCAAACGCGGACATGGCGTCGTTGCGGTTGGCCTGCTCGAGGGCCGGCGTATCTATGACGTTACCCGTGCCGAAGTCGTGGCTGTACGACTGGGCGAATGACGGCGTGCTGATAGCGCTCAGCAAGCCAATAATTGCCAGGTACTTCTTCATTTCACTTCTCCTGTATCTATCCGTCGAGATAAAGAGTTTGTCTCGGCGCCACAGGTGAGATGGGCGTCCGGCCCGCGGACGCCATTAAAATCGGTTTCAGAAATCTAAAATGGTGTTTATGAAACTTCGTTGCGGCGAAATGAGCAAAAGGACGCGGGAGATGCGTTCACCTGGCGGTCACAGGAAACGGCAGACAGGAGCACGGAGCAATATCGAAGCCCAGCTCCGACTCGTCATCGACACAATACCCACTGCAGCCTGGACCGCACGGCCCGACGGATCCAACACTTTCGTGAACCAACGCTGGTCGGAATACACGGGATTGCGCGTTGAGGATACCGCCGGCCGTGGCTGGGAAACTGCTTTTCATCCTGACGATATCGGCAAGCATGTCGAGAGGTGGCGCGCAGCAGTGGCAAGTGGCCAACCGTTCGAGAATGAAGCACGTCTGCGCAGAGCCGCTGACGGTGAATATCGCTGGTTTCTGATTCGCGCCGCGCCGCTCCATGACGAATCGGGAAACGTGGTCCGTTGGTACGGCATTGCGACTGACATCGAGGACCGCAAACGCGCCGAGCAGGCCCTGCAGCGGAGCGAGGCGTATTTGGCGCAAGCGCAGAAAATGAGCCACACCGGCAGCTGGGCAGCGGACATTTTCAATCAACGCGTCATTCACTCGTCTGAAGAACACCACCGCCTGTTTGGTTTCGATCCCGCGGCTGGGATGCCGACCTGGGATGAGTGGGTCTTGCGTCTGCATCCTGACGACCGCCAAAAGACGATGGAGACGATCGCGCGCAATATCCGGGAACGAGCGGATTTCGAGTTCGACTGCCGAATCGTTCATCCTGATGGCACCGTCAAATATCTTCACACGGTGGCCCGCCCTGTTTTGGACCCGTCGGGCGTTCCCGCTGAATGCGTGGGCAGCACCATTGATGTAACCGAACGAAAGCGGGTCGAGGAGGCGTTGCGCGACAGCGAAGAGCGGTGGAAGGCTGCATTTGAGAACAATCCCACCATGTACTTCATAGTTGGTATCGACGGGGTTGCCCTGTCTGTGAATCCCTTCGGAGCTCAGCAACTCGGCTACTCTGTCGACGAACTGGCCGGCGCTCCCATACTGAACGCGGTTCACGAGGCCGATCGGGACGCCGCAAAGCGGGTTACGGCGAGATGTCTTGAGCAAGTCGGGCGAGCGATGAGCCTGGAGCTCCGCATGGTCCGTAAGGACGGCTCCACGCTATGGGTTCGCGAAACTGCGCGCGCCATGTTGATGAAGGATCAACCTGTCGTCTTGATCGCCTGCGAGGACATCACTGACCGCAAGCGGGCCGAGACGCTGACTGCACAGGTTTTCGAAAGGGCGCCGGATGGAATTTGCATTGTCGGAAGAGACTACCGGTACCGGCGTTCCAATCCGGTCTACGCAAGCAGATGGGCAAAGACCGCCGACCAGATCGTCGGAATGCATGTCTCTGATCTTCTTGGAGCGGATGCCTTCAACCGCATTCTCAAGCCGCGTTTGGATCGTTGTTTCGCCGGAGAAGAAGTCATGTTCGAGTGGTCCAGCGAGCTTCGCGGCCACCTGTACCTTTCGGTGAGCTATTCCCCCCTTCGATCCGGTTCGCAGGATGTGGAAGCCGCACTCGTCATCCAGCGCGACCTTACAGCGTACATGCGGGCCTCCGAAGCCCTGCGTGACACCCAGACCGCGCTAGCCCACGTCAATCGCGTGGCAACGATGGGACAACTGACGGCGTCTATCGCCCATGAAGTCAATCAGCCCATAACGGCGACAGTCATCGGCGCGCAGGCGGGCCTGCGGTGGCTCGAACACCAACCGCCCAACCTGAAAGAGTTAAGGCAGACTCTGATACAAATCGTCAACGACGGCATTCGCGCAGGCGATGTCATCAGCCGAATCCGTGATCTCATTCGAAAGGCACCGCCGCGGCAGGATCTGGTGGAAATCAACGAACCGATCCGCGAGGTGATCCAACTCACCGACAGCGAGGCGAAGAAGAACCGCGTCCTCGTCAGGACCGAACTCGCCGAAGGTTTGCCGCTTATTCGCGGCGATCGGGTGCAACTCCAACAAGTGATGCTCAATTTGATCATAAACGGCATCGAGGCCATGAGCGGCGTGGCTGACGGCACGCGAGAATTGCTGATTGACACGGCCAAAGCCGAATCGGGTGACGTGTTGGTCACCATTCGGGATTCGGGTCCCGGCCTCGATCCGGCGGTCCGTGAGCGCCTCTTCGAGGCCTTTTACACCACCAAAGCGACCGGTTTGGGCATGGGCCTGTCGATCTGCCGCTCGATCATTGAGGCGCACGGCGGACAATTGTGGGCGGGTGCCAATTCGCCGCGAGGCGCGACATTTGGGTTCCGCCTGCCTGTACGACAGGAGTCCGCTGATTCCGGCACAACCGCTGATCAAGACGATCATGGGCCAGAGTGAGGGGTCGGTCACTTACGGCCCGATGGCTACGCGGTTCCGGGCATTCATAAGCGTGATGGCGCAGGTGATGTTGGCAACGTTCGTTGGCTGGTCTCATACGACGAGTCAGCTATGCCAAGGGGCGTTGTGAATACGAGTGCAAACGTTGGGCTTTCGGAATGTGGGGTCGCTACACTCGATGTATTCGACGTTCACCGTACCGAACGTGGTTTGCGGCTTCTTCAGGGCCGAGCGGGTTTGCACCTGAATGAACTCATTCTTGAAATTGCCGCGCGGAAGGGCGGCGATGACCTGGCTACGTTGCTCCGGCGTATATTCATCAAACCCGATCCCAAGTACGTCCATAAGGACCCCGGCATTTGTGAGAGCGATTTCAGGCCGCATGTATTGCGGGATTCCAGGCGTGGTATGCAGGGCGATCGCTTCCCACACCAGATCCGCTTTAGGCTCGGGGATCTTGTGGCTTCTCAGAAAATCGCGGGCGGCGTCAGCGCCATCGACCTCAAACCGCCTCGTATCCGTATGGTAAGCGTCGACAAGACCCAGGTCATGAAACAACGCCGCCACATACAGTAACTCAGAATCGAATTTGAGATTTCGTCGAATTCCGTTCATGGCACCGAACACAAAGACGCGAACCGAGTGATTGAACAACATCTCGGTTTCTTGCTGCCGTACCAGGTCTTCAGCTTCGCGCGCAAGTTTGCTGTCGGGTATCCTGACTCCGGAAATCGTGTCCATCTTCACGCCCCTATGCCATCAACCGCATCACAGCGCGGCGACTGCGATGGCAGACGGCGAAGCGCCCGTGAGCCTGCAACTTGGCACCGGCGACGTAACAGTGCGTTATCGCCGCCGGCTATGCTTCATATGACGGCCGGGGCTAACAAGTGCTGCTGCACGGTCATTCGGGAGGACTGACATGGCATATCCAGCGGCACCATCAGTCTTCTCGAGCAGTGGCTGATCAATCACGTTGCCGGTACCCCAGCAGGCACAGTAAGCCTGCGCCAGGCTTGACGTGGCGGTTGCAATCGAGAGGAAAACGCCCACCAGAATTACTTTCATCGGTTTCTCCAGTCTCTGTACGCGGTTCGGTCCGTAGATGAAATGCCTGTGACCGCATCGGGTTCCCTCGCGGCCTGAATGGCGGACACTGCCAACCCGCAACCAGTTGCCGCTGGCTCGTGATCCACTTGCCTTCCTGCACCGCCGCCAGGTTGATGCAGGACAGTACGCGGCCCCCGTCGATGCGAGCGGTGCATGCTCCACATTCGCCGCGGCTGCATGCCTTTTGTTCCGGTCAGCGCGAGTTTTTCGTGCTGGGCATCGAGCAACGTCATTCGCGGTTCGACCAACATTCGGCAAGGCTTGCCGTTGACAGTGATGTTGACCTCGATGAGGTCGGTGCCTTCAGTGAGCTTGCGGGAAGTGAGTGTTGACTTTGCCGTCCCGCCCACGCCGACGACCGGTGCGCTCGCAACCGCGCATCTCTTGGATCCTTTCATTCCTTGTTGTCTCTTGCCCCGGGTCGCCGTCCTTCGAAGAAGGAAAACGGATTTGGGCAATGACAACGCGTATCCGCAATCTTTGCCGAGTTCACGTGGAAAACGCTTTCGCTGTCTTGACCCGGCTTTCACGTCATTGCCGCGATTGACATCGAACCGCTCGGGTGCTGCAGGCCGTCAGAAGCGAATGTTGCAAGGATCGCCAATGGCCCAGGCCGGAGGTTGATGGTCTCAGGCTCAGATAAAAAGGGCAAAGCGCCGGAATCGTCGCAAGCCTAAACCGGCCGGACGGAAATATTGCGGGCACCGCATGGTTCGGTGGTGATCTGGCGGGCTAGTGCCTCGCGTTCTTGCACGGTGTCGTTCCCCGCACTTCGACATCTGGGTTCTTGACTGACCCAAATGATCCAGAGGAATCAACGCGGCGCGCCGGTGCCGACGCCTGCAGGCGCGTCCGCCGCTGAAACTCGTCACATCCACCGCTGATGTTAATGGACATCGGGGATCGGGATTCGAGACGGACTGCGATTTGGTTGGCGCGATTGCCATGACCCTCTCCGCGTCAGCCGCGAGATTGAAACAATTGCGGCAATTACAAAAAAGCACTTCCGCCGATTGCGAACTATCTTTCGGAGGCAGCGCCCCACATCACCGCGTCGCATCGCTGCGCTTACGCGAAGCCCACGCAAATGAACACGTACCTCAATCCACTTGTCGGCCGTCGCGGTGTCCTCCGCAGGTTGCTAGTCGGGACTGTCGCGGCGGCCACAAGCGCCGAATTGCCCGTGCCGGCCAGGGCCAGCACCCACGACGACAGCAGGAGACGCTGGACGTACTACCGGACGAACTCGTCAGACGTGCAGACCTTTTACCGCGTCAATCGCTATCCGGTGATGCGTGGGAGGCGTTCGTGCTGATCAAAAGGATGCAGCGCAAGCCTGTGAACGGCAAATTGGCAGCCGCCCTTGCAGCGACTGCCGGCGATCGTGTCAATCGGCGCGATTTCCTTCGGCGGTCGGGTCTGACTGCCGGCGCACTGGCCTCACTCGGCTCGATTCCGCTGGCCGATCTCCGCAAGACAGAAGCAGG
>Ga0070741_10016019_pt1 | contig 12593 bp, 7 predicted proteins | sample Coa_R1_4_FD_66440 | JGI IMG/M metagenome (GOLD analysis project Ga0070741, IMG submission 66440) | Surface soil microbial communities from Centralia Pennsylvania, which are recovering from an underground coalmine fire - Coalmine... | ecosystem: Environmental > Terrestrial > Soil > Unclassified ...
GAGCGCCGGGGCCTGATCGGCTCCCTCCGCGCTACGCAGGCGCTCCCGATGGCGGCGAGCCTCGCGGCAGCGGTTGTGCTCATGCGGATCCTGCCGAGTGGCGCCGGGGTGTTCGCGGCGCTCGGGCTCGTCCTTGCAGTCGGCGCCTTCTGCTTCTGGCCTGTGAACGGGAGATCTGCGGAGGAGTGGCTTCCGATCGTCGCCGCCTATGGACACAAACGGGCGCTCGGGCGAAACCGGCACCGCTCGAAGGCGCCCGCGGCAGGTGTCCACGTCAGCGAAAGCGGGCGGCCGGAGCCGGCCGTCGACGTTCCAGCGGCGGCCCGAGGCCTCGAGCTGCTCGCCGCCCCGTTCAAGGGCGAAGCCGTCGGCGTCATCAAGGACGCGCGCACGAGAACGTATACGGCCGCACTCGCGGTCCGGGTGACGTCGTTCGGGCTGCTCGACCGGTCGGAACAGGAAGCGAGGCAGGCGAGCTGGGGCGGCGTCCTCGCGGGACTCGCCCGTGAGGGCACACCAGTGAGCCGCATCCAGTGGCTCGAACGGACTGTCCCGGCGGACGGCGACGAGATCGGCCGCTATCTCGCCGAGGCCTGGGATCGCACCGCGGCCACGGTCGACGCGCTGCCGATGCGGTCCTACCTCGACCTCGTCAGCGGCGCCCCTGCGGTGACGCGCGATCACGAGCTCTTCGTCTGCCTTCAGATCGACGCGAAGAAGGGCTGGCGGCAGATCAAGCGCGCTGGCGGCAAGAACGGCGCTGATGCGGGCGCCTGCGAAGTCCTGCTGCGCGAGGTCGAGAGCCTCGCCGACCGTCTCGGCTCGGCGGACGTTCACGTCGCCGGAGCGCTGCGGCCCGGGATGCTCGCCGCCGCAATCCGGGTCGCGTTCGATCCGTGGTCGCGGCCCGGGCTCGCCCGGCTCGCGGCCGCCGACCCCGACCGTGAAGGCCTCGCGGAGGGGGCGGCCTGGCCGGTAGGAAGCGAGACGTCGTGGTCTTCCTACCGCACGAACGGCGCTGTCCACTCGACGTACTGGATCGCCGGCTGGCCGCGTACCGACGTTGGCGCCGCGTTTCTGACACCTCTGCTGCTGCACGCGCAGGTCGTACGGTCGATCGCCGTCACGATCGAGCCGATCTCGCCGCTGCGAGCGATCCGCGAGGTGGAGGCCTCGCGCACGACGGATCTCGCCGACCAGGAGCTCCGCGGCCGGTTCGGGTTCGTCGAGACGGCACGCCGGCGCAGACTGTCGGAGGCGACGCGGCGGCGCGAGGAGGAGCTGGCCGACGGCCACGCCGCGGTGCGCTTCGCCGGCTACGTCACCGTCTCGGCACGCGACCTCGACGAGCTCGAACGGAACTGCGCCGAGATCGAGCACGCCGCCCAGATGGCCCGGCTCGAGCTGCTCCGCTTGTACGGGCAGCAGGAAGAGGCATTTACATACACGCTGCCGCTCTGCCGGGGCCTGCGATGAAGGTCAGGGGGCAGCCGGGCCATCGTACGACCACCGCACACATCCAGGCCGCCTATCCGTTCGTGGCCGAGGGCGGCCTCGGCGGCCGCGGCGTCTACATCGGCCGCGACGTCTACGGCGGCTCGTTCTGCTACGACCCGTGGGAACTCTACGGTCGTGAGCTGACCAGTCCGAATGCAGTCGTCGTCGGGATCGTCGGCCGGGCGAAGTCCAGCCTCGTCAAGACGTACGTCTTCAGGCAGAGCGTCTTCGGCCGCCAGGCGTGGATCGTCGACGTCAAGGGCGAGTACGAACGGCTGGCGGAGGCGCTCGGCGTGCAGCCGATCGCGCTTTCACCAGGAGGCTCGGTTCGCCTCAACCCGCTCACTCCTCGTGCGGGCGCCGAGCGTCAGCTCAACCTCCTCTACTCGGTTGCGGCGGCAGCGCTTGAACGGCCACTGACGCCGGAGGAGAAGCGCGGCGCCCAGGAGGCGCTGCACGTACTGCGGCGGCGGAGCGGCCGCGAGCCGACGCTACCCGACGTCGTCCAGGTGCTGATCCACCCGACGGCGGAGATGGCTGACGTGCTCGCGATGCGCGCCGACGAGCTCGCCGTCTCCGTCCGGCCGATGGCGTTCGCGCTCGACCAGCTCTGCTCCGGGAACCTGCGCGGCATGTTCGACGGGCCCACGACGCCGGGCCTCGACCTCGACGCACAGCTCGTCGTCCTCAACCTGCGCGCAGTCCTCAACACGCACACGACGGCGCTCGGAATCCTGATGACCTGCGCCACCGCGTGGCTCCAGGCGATGATCGAGGCGGAGACAGACGCGCGCAGCGCGAAGCGGATCGTGGTCGTCGACGAGGCCTGGCGGATCCTCTCCAACCTCGGGATCGGTGAATGGCTGCAGCAATCGTTCAAGCTCTCGCGCGGCCTCGGGACGCAGAACGTCGTCGTCATGCACCGCCTCTCCGACCTGCGCGCCACCGGCGCCGAAGGCAGCCGCGAGGTGCGTCTCGCCGAGGGGCTGCTGGCGGATGCCGAAACGAAGATCATCTATGCGCAGCCACCCGACCAGCTCCCGCAGACGCGCGAGCTCCTGGGGCTGACGGACACGGAGGCGGAGCTCCTTCCCCACCTCCGGCGGGGCTGGGCGCTCTGGAAGGTCGGGCAGCGGTCGTTCCTCGTCCAGCACCGGCTCTCGCCCCTGGAGCAGGAGCTCGTCGACACGGACGCACGCATGGCGGTGAGAGCGGCAGCGTGAGCGGAGAGCGCCGGCCGCCCCGCTTCCCGCTCGCCGCGGACGAGCCGAATCCGCTCGAGGCAGTCACGCTCGGAGCGCTCGTCGCGGCCGGAGTGCTGACGGCTCTACTCTGGGCTACGGGAGAGGTCGCCGGCCGCCTCTTCGGAGGCCAGTGGCCGTCGGCCGGCCTCTCCGACATGGGCGCGGTACTCGCGCACCTCCCCGCGCATCTCCGAGATCCTGCCGCGGCGTGGCCGGCGGACCCCCGGTTGCTCCTTCCGGGCCCGGCCGGCTTCTACGGGACGATGGCCGTGCTGCTGCTGCCGGGGCTGACGCTCGCGCTCATTTACGCCCGACGCCGGGGACGGCGACGGCAACCTGCAACCGCTGCGCGCTGGGCGCGCCCGCGCGACCTGAAGCCGCTGCGCATCCGGACGGCGGCGCCGGGACGGCTGACGCTCGGCGTCGTCGACGGCCGGCTCGTCGCCGTCGAACCGCGCCAATCCGTGATCGTCGTCGGCCCCGTTCAGACCGGCAAGACCTCCGGCTTCGCCGTCCCGGCGATCCTCGAATGGAAAGGGCCGGTCGTCGCGACGTCAGTCAAGACCGACCTCATGCGAGACACGCTCGTCGCCCGCGAGCGGCTCGGCCACGTCTGGATCTACGACCCGACGCGAACCACCGGCATGCCCGGCAGCGGCTGGACGCCTCTCTCGTCATGCTCCACGTGGACCGGTGCGCAGCAGGTCGCCGCATGGCTCGTCGCCGCAGCCCACCGCGGAAACGCCGGAGTCGAGAACGCCGAGTTCTGGTACGCCGCGGCGGCGAAGCTGCTCGCCCCGGTGCTGTTCGCCGCGGCCATGTCGGACGCGACGATGGCGGACGTCGTCCGCTGGATCGACACGCAGGAGCAGGAGGAAGTGTTCGCAGCCCTCGACGAGACCGGCGAGGACGCCGCGGTCACCGCCTTCCAAGCGTCGTCGCAGCGAGACGAACGCACGCGCTCGGGCGTCTACACGACCGCCGAGACCGTCCTCGCCGCGTACGCCGACCCGGGCGTCCTCGCATCTGCGCTCACGTCCGAGCTGCGAGCGGAGCGTCTCCTCGACGGCGGAAGCCACACGGCATACCTCTGCGCTCCGGCACACGAGCAGCGCCGGCTCCAGCCGCTGTTCGCGACGCTCGTCCAGGAAATCGTCGCGGGCGCCTACGAGCGATCGGCCGGAACCGGGAAGCCCCTCGACCCTCCGCTGCTGCTCGTACTCGACGAGTGCGCGAACATCGCGCCGCTCCGCGAGCTGGCGACGCTCGCCTCGACCGGCGCCGGCCAAGGCATCCAACTCGTCTCGGTGTTCCAGGACATGGCGCAGATCAACGCGGTCTACGGACGCGACCACGCACCGACGATCGTCTCCAACCATCGCGCGAAGGTCATCCTGTCCGGTATCGCCGACGCGCAGACGCTCGACTACGTCGCCCGCCTGCTCGGCGACGAGGAGATCCGCCAGACGTCGTCGACCACGGGCGCGGAGGGGCGCCGCTCGACGACACAGTCGGTCGCCTACCGCAGCATCGCGCCTGCGAACGTCCTGCGGGAGATGAAGCCCGGCCACGGGCTCCTCGTGTACGGGCACCTTGCCCCGGCCCGGATCAGCCTCCGCCCGTGGTTCGAGGACCGGCGGCTGCGAAAGATCGCCTCAGCAGCGGTAGCGTGACGAGCATCATCGAGGACCTCACGAAGCTCTCACCGAAGCGACTGGCGCGGCGGCTCGAGGAGCTGTCGCGCGAGGCGCTGCCGTGCGTGTCGGCGATGGTCTTCGACGGCAACCCCCGCGACGGGCTGACCGTCGGCCTCTGGGTCGAGTCGAGAGGGCGACGCGACGTCATCGACCTCGCTCGAGTCCTGGAGACCGAACCGCAGGGGCACGTGGCGACGGCATGGTCGCTGCTACGGCCGAGCAAGAACGCGCCTGCCTGGCGACTCCTGCTTCGCGTCGACTTCGAGCGCCCGGTGAGCTGCGCGTTCGTCATCCGCTTCGACGTCCATGAGCACCCTGACGACCAGCTGCGTCAAGCGCTGCCGCTTCTTCTTGCCGCGAGCGGCTTCGCGATCGCTCTCGACAGAGCCCCTTCCGAGGCCGAGTCTCTGGTCTGGATTCCCGCCCCGGGAGCTCGGGAGTGCCTCTTCGAGACGCTGATCGCGAGCCAGCCTTGAGGATGCTCGACTTCTAGGCTTTGGTCAACGCCCTTGCGCCCGCTTCTCGCCAGCCGCCTCTGAGCGTACGATCAGGTGCTATGGAACGAACGGAGCTGTTACGCAACTTGCGAATCGGCAACTCGGTCGCGGAGTTCGACTCGGCTCTCGAGCGCTACTTCGTGAAGACGGCGGCATTTCTCGACTTCGTCAACGATCGCTACGACATCGTGAGCGGTGACAAGGGGACAGGTAAGACGGCGATCTTCCGATTCGTTACCGAGAACCGCAGGCAGTTCGAGGGGTTGCGCGACATCGAACTCCTGCCGGCGTTCAACGTCGCGGGACAGCCCGTGTTCTACGATTTGACGCACTCGGCGGTGCTGACCGAGGGCGAGTACAACTCGCTATGGAAGGCGTACATCCTCTCCGTTGTCGGTAACTACTTGCTCGATGTGCTCGGAAGCGAAGGGTCCCTTGCAGACGTCGAGGAGATTCTTGAGCTCGCGGGCCTAAAGGTGGGCGATTATCGGCCGGAAACAATCTTTCAGCGTCTGAAGACCACGTTCAGAGCCTTCCTGAAACCGAAGGAGGTCGAGGGGCGACTCTCGCTGCTCGAGAACGGCCTGCCGATTGTAAGCGGCAAGATCGTTCCCGACTACGGGGAGGAACACGATGCGGGGGCAGTCATTCCGTACGACTACGCACTCAACCGCCTTGAGCGCGCACTCAAGGAGATCGGCATCACAATCTGGGTCGCGTTTGACCGCCTCGACGAGGCATTCCAGGGCGCTCCCGATCACGAGATTCCCGCGCTACGCGCGCTGCTCCGCGTCCACCTCGACATCAACCACCTGCAGCACGTCAGGCTGAAGCTCTTCATACGCGATGACCTGTTCTCGCGGATCACCGCCGGCGGCTTTGTCAACCTGACGCACGTCAATGCGCGCCGGCTCCGACTGATGTGGGCGGAGGAAGACCTGCTTGATCTACTCTCCCGACGGCTGCTCGACAACGGCGACGTAATTGCGACGCTCGGGGTCAACCGCGCTTTTGTCAACTCCGACGAAGCCCGGTTGGACCTTCTTGCGCGGCTATTCCCCAAGCAAGTCGACTCCGGCCCCCGCAAACCGACGACCTGGAAGTGGATCCTGAACCGCGTGCGCGATGGGCAGAACGTGCGGCCCCCACGGAACCTGATCGATTTGGTCGAATTCGCGCGTGAGGCGCAACTGCGAGAGGACGAACGCCAGCGGCCGGAGTGGACGCAACCTCCTCTGATTGAGCGTGACGCAATCAAGAAGGGCCTCAGCCGCCTTTCCTCAGCACGGGTTGAAGACACCCTCGTCGCCGAATATCCAAACCTCCAGCCACACTTCGACGCTTTTCGGAACGCAAAGGCAGAACAAAATGTGGATTCACTTCGCGATCTACTAGGACTCAGGAACGGCGAACTGAAGCGTGCAATCGAGGCGCTCGTTGCAGCCGGGTTCCTCGAGCGGACCGGCGCTACCTTCAAGGTGCCCATGCTGTATCGCGACGGCTTGAACATCACACAGGGAAAGGCATTCGCGCCGGACGAGCCAGGTGAGGACGAGGACGAAGAAGCCTGACCCACGTGCCGTGTCCCGCCTCGACGCAGGCCCGGAACGCCCTCTCACTGCAATATCTACAAATCAAGTCCAAGTCTCTTGGAACGCTCAGCACACGTCGTCGGTGCACTCAGCTGTCTTGCTTGCCCGGAGCGCACGCGCACCATTCGCCGCTCGAGTTCCTCTAGACGCTCAGTGGCGACGCGAACTGCGATTCTCAGTTCCTGCATCCGACGCTGAAGCTCATGAGTTCTCCCGCGTCTACCGAACGACGAGCCCGAGACGTGATCTTCGATCTCGTTCAGCCGCCGAACCGCCTCGTCGCGTGTGCGCCGCAGGACGAGTCGTTCCTGCTCGAGCAGTCGAACCTGCCCTGACATATGCGCGGAGCGTGTCGCACGATCGATCTCGGCCCGCACCGCGTGGCGCGGTCCGCTCTCGTGCGGCCGCTGATCCACCGCAAGCCGCTCGACCGCCGACTCTTCCAGAGCGCCGGCGAGCCGTGTCACTGGGTCGCGATCGTCGAGCTCGTGGAAGTGGCTCTCGCGATCGACGACGTTCGCGGTCACGTAGAGCCGCGTCCCATCGCGCGCCCGCGAGAGGGCGACGTAGCCCCACTCCTGCAGGCGGGCTTCGCCGGAGCCGAGGACGAAGGCCCGGTCGACGGTCACGCCCTGTCCGCTGTGGCCCGTCAGCGCATAGGCATGGCGGGCGTGCCCTGCTTCGAGGTAGCGGCGGCTCAGCTCGACGCGGTCGCCGCGATCGGTCGAGACGGTGAGCGTGCCGCTCCTCGAGTCGACGCGCTCGATCGTGCCACGCGTGCCGTTCTTGACGCCGAGCCGATCGCTGTTTCTGAGGCAGACGATGCGGTCGCCCGCAGCGAACTCACGGCCGGCGACGGTGAGCCGCTCGCGACCGAGCCGGCCGTGGCTCTCCATCAGCCCGCGCGCGAGCGCGTTGAGCTCGGCGACGTCGTGCCGGCGGAGCGCGATCATCACGTTGCCAGCCAGGTCGGAGCGGGCGTGTGACCACCAGTCGGCGACGAGGCGCATCCTCGTCGCGAGCGGATCCTCCGAGACCACGAGACGCTCCCGCTGCTCGGCGAACGCCAAGTACTCGCGGCCGAGGCCCGCGCGGACCTTCGCGAGCGCCTGGCGCTCGAGCTCGTCGCGCTGGCGGCGGTTCTCGTGCAGCACCACCGCGCCCTTCCGCTCGACGATGCCTGCGAAGAGGCCCCCAGCGCCGACCGCGGGAAGCTGGCACGGGTCGCCGATAAGCACGGCCTTGCCGCCGACGCGCTCGACCTGCTCCAGGAGCGGGACGAGCACCCGCGTCTCGGCCATCCCGGCTTCGTCGACGATGAGCACGCAGCCGCTCGGCAGCTCGCCCCGGCGTGCGCTCTCGAGCAGCCGATGGAGGGTCGTCGAGGGGATTCCCGTCTCGTCTTGCAGCTTCTCGGCGGCGACACCGGACGGGGCCGCTCCGACGACCGCGACACCGGAGGCCGCGAACGCGGACGCGAGCGCATGCGCCGCGGTCGTCTTCCCGGCTCCGGCGACGCCGACGACGCAGACGACGCGCTGCCGGCTCGTCGCGACCTTGCGCACCATCGCACGCTGCTCGCCCGACAGCCGCTCGCGTACCGTGTCGGGCAGGACGTCGTCGAGCGCGTCCTGCGGGATCGCCGGCGCGTCGCAGTCGGCGCCGCGCTCGACGAGCTCGAGCGCTGCTCTCTCCAGCCGCATCAGCTCCGAGGTCGAGTAGTGGGCGGGCCGCCCCGGCGCCGGTGTGTCGCCGACCCGCTCGACGCCGTCGATCGCGGCGAAGCGCTCGCAGAGCTGTCGGATGCTCGAGACGGTCGCGCCTTGGTCGAGCGCCTCGGCCCATGCCATCGCAAGCTCCGGCGCCGAGAACGCCGTCCGCTTCTCGGTGAGACCGGACGGCCCGAGCAGGCCGCGCGCGATCGCCTGGAGCTCCCGCGCGGTCGCCCCCCGCCGGACCGCCCGTCCAAGGAGCGCCGAGAGCTCCCGGGGGCCGAGGCCGTGCTCGGCGGCGCGTGCGCGCCAGTCCTCGCGCAGCGCGACGAGGTCGACGTGCTCCTTCCGCTCGCGCGTGTCGACAGCGGCGACCTGTGCGGCATAGAAGCCGCTGGTGGCCTGCCGGCGCATCCGCTCGACGACGGCGAGACGGCGGGTCGAGAACTCCTCGATCACGCGCCGCGGGACGCCCTTCAGCTCGGCCCACCCCTTGCGCGGCCTCTCCCACTCGACGCCGAGCGAGCGAGCCAGCTCGGCTCGCAGATGGGCCTCGTAGAGGTAGCCGGCGGCCAGACGGTACGTCTTCAGGATCGCCTCCCCGTCGAGCGCCCGCCACTTGGCATCGCTCGGGCTCTGCGCCATGTTCGCGACGATCACGTGCGTGTGCAGGTGCGGGTCCTGCGCCCGGCTCGTGCGGTGCTGGTAGGCGGCGGCGACGAAACCGCCTCCGTGCTCGCGGATGAAGCCGTTCTTGCCGCGCCGGGTGACGCACGCCTCGTCCTCGAGGTACGCGAGCGCCGCCTGCCAGGCGGCTGCGTGCGCCTCGTTCACCGCCCGCCGCACGCTCTCGTCGCCGAGCGCGTGGAGGAGGCTGACGCTCTTCGGCGTGCTGAAGACGAGGTCGAAGCCGGCCACCGGCGAGAGCTTCTTCTGCTCGATGCGGCGCTCGCCGGCGTGTGGGTCGATCCGCTCAACGGTGATCGTGCGCTCCTTCAGGTGCCGCCGCAGCCGCTCCTCGGTCAGCGGGTGGAAACCGCGGATCAGCGTCCCGAGCTGCCCGTTCTCAACGACGCCCTCGAGTCCGAGGGCCGCGGCGCCCCGGCCCGTCCAGATCCCCGGTGACTCCCCGCGGCCGGCGTAGTAGTCGTCGAGGCCGGCGGCGACCGAGCGCTCGTAGTACGACTCCTGCCCCGGGGTGAGCTTCGCGACCGAGAGCACCTCGGCAGTTAGTCTAGCATGTGCGAGGCACTTGTGCATCAGGATGCATCTGCGTCTCGCTTGCTGTCGAGGTTAGTAGCTGGAGCGGACGGCGTGGGTGCATCGCGGTCATTCCGCGTCCTCGGGATCGTCGGCGGCGGCGTGGGCGCTTCCCCATTCGCGTTCGCACTCTCCGGCGTGGACTAGGACTCCGTGCTTCTCGACTGCTGCTTGCGGCGTCTCGATCGGGTCGAGGCAGCACTCGCAGCGGATCGGCTCTCCGGCGGCGAGCTTGGCGCGCCGTGCTTCGAGCCGGGCCTCCTGAAGCTTGCCCCGTTCCCGTTGACACCACAGGACTAGGCTGCTCTTGTTGTCAGTATTGTATCAATCTCCTGGTTCTTGTAGTCTATTTTGAAAACGGCACTCGAACTCGTCGGGGCTGATGCCGCCGAGCGAGGAGTGGCGACGACGGGGGTTGTAGAAGGTCTCGATGTAGCGGAAGATCGACAGCCGCGCCTGGTCGCGGCTCTGGTAGCGGTGTCGCTTGATCCACTCCTCCTTCAGCGTCGAGATGCAGCTCTCGCAGGCGGCGTTGTCGTAGGCCTGCCCGCGGCGGCTCATGCTCTGGACGAGTCCCGACTCCCTGAGCGTCTTTCCGAACGCGAGCGAGGTGTACTGGCTGCCGCGGTCGGAGTGGTGGACAAGCCCGGCCGGGGGCCGCCTGCGCGTGACCGCCATCGCGAGCGCATCAACGACCAGCTCGGCCTTCAGGTCCTCCCGCATCGACCAGCCGACGATCTTGCGCGAGAACATGTCCATCACCACGGCGAGGAACAGGTAGCCCTCGTGCGTCGGCACGTAGGTGAGATCCGCCAGCCAGAGCTGGTTCGGCCGCTCCGCCTCGAAGCGGCGCTCCACCAGGTCGGGCGCCGGCGGCGCCTTCGCGTCCGGGACGGTCGTCTTCCGCTTCTTGCCGCGCCGGGAGACGCCCTCGATGCCGAGCTCGCGCATCAGACGCCCTGCCGGTCGGCGTTCGGCAGTCCGTCGGCGTCGACCAGTCGCTGCGCGACGAGCAGGCGCAGGACGACGGCGAGCGCCGCCTCGGGCGTCCGCGCCCGCATCAGCGCGGCTGTGGCCTCGTCGTGCAATTGCTTCTCGGCCTGGGCGCCGCGCGGGTAGCGGACGGTCACCTTACCCTGCTTGTTCGTCGTCGTCGGCTGGTCGACGCAGAGGCGGTGCGCCCAGGCCGCCGCCTTGCCGTAGTGGGCGAGGACGAGCGAGCCGAGCAGCTTCACGGCGTCCGTGTCGACCTTGGGCTGCCAGCGCGCGAGCGCCGCGCCAAGGTCGAGGTTGCGGGCGCGGGCGGAGAACCGCGCCTCGTACTCGCGCTCCCGTTCCTGCCGGCGCGCCTCCCGCTCGGCATCGTCAGGAGCGGTCGGCGATCGCTGCTCGCGTGCGGCGCGCTTCCGTTCGTCCTCCGCTGCGGCGTGCGCCGCGATCTTCTGGACGAGCCGGTCGGCGAGCCACTGCGGATCGGTGACGTAGGCGCGCGGCTGGCGCTCGGCTCCGGCCGGGAGTTCGAGCAGGCAGCCGTACGCGCGCGCGGCGTCGGCGTCGTCGTGGCCGAGCACGAAGCACTCGCGCTCGCGGCGGCCCTCTTCCTGACGGGCTGCCCAGTCGTACTCGGACGAGCGCGCGATCGGCGGCAGCTCGCCGTACGCGGAGGCGACGGCCTTGCCGTGCTCGCCGAGCTTGGCAACGACCGCCGCGAGGATCTCCGTCCGGCTGCCGCCTGGGGGGATCGGCCCGTGGTAGCCGCCGACGCTGTAGGCGACGGGGTGAAGCGGCCGTCCGTCATCGTCCTGCCAGGCTGCGGCAAGCACGTCGTCGACGACCTCGCCCGGTGCAGCCGGGAAGCCGGCGGCGGCGTCCGGGCGTTCGGCCAGCCAGGCGGCGCAGAGGTCGGCCAGCAGCGACTCGGCCTGCGCGATCCGAACGAGCGCGGGGACGCAGGCGAGCGGCACGCGGCGCGCGGCCAGGAGCGCCTGCGTCTCCTCGGGCAGCTTGAGCAGGTCGAGCCGCTCGGCGACCAGCTTGCCGCTCTTGCCGACGAGCTTCGCCACCTTCGCTGCATCGCCGTGCTCGTCGGCGAGCCGCCGGTAGGCGCGCGCCTCCTCAAGCGGGTTGAGGTCGGCGCGGATCACGTTCTCCGCGACCGCGAGCGAGAGCGCGTCGCCATCCGCCTCCCGCACCTGTGCGGGCACCTCGCGGAGCTTCGCCGCCTTCGCCGCGCGGTAGCGGCGCTCGCCAGCGATGATCGCGAAGCAGCCATCCCCGGCAGGGGCGAGCGTGAGCGGCGTGATGATCCCGTGCCGCTTCACCGAGGCGACGAGTTCGGCCATCTGCTCGTCGTCGAAGTCGCGCCGGGGATTGAAACCGTCCCCGGACTTGATCTTGTCGAGCGGGACGAACGTCAGCGTCGCGGTCACTGCTGGCCTCCTTCGGTGAGCAGTTCGAGCGCGCGGTCCTTGAGCGGCGCAGGCTCGGTGGCGCGCTCGAAGCGCGCCTCGGCGGGTGTGCGGTTGGCGGTGCGGCGGATCGGCTGCGCGTGGTCGACGTAGACGGTGACAGCCTGCAGCGCGCCCCAGGCGGTGCCGTGGACGTCGGCCAGGTCGGGCGCCGTGCGGTAGGCGGTGCGGATCGCCTCGCGGACGCGCTCGGCCTTGCGGACCGCACGGCCCCCGTTCGTCTCGTCGGGATGCGGCTCCGGAAGCGGCACCAGGCGCGCGAGGAACCGCTCGAACTCGCTCTCGCTGACCCGCCGGACGAGCAGGCGCGCACCGAGCTCCTCGAGCTCGTCGTAGTAGCGCCAGGCGATCCCGAGCGTTCGCCGCGCGTCCGCGAGCTTCGCCTCGACGTTCGCGGTGTGCCGCGCCTTCCAGGTGCGCTGCGCCCCTGCGAGCCGGAGCAGCATCCCGTTCAGGCACGCGAGCCGGAACGGTGCGACCGAGACGGTGACGGCGAGGCCGCCGTCGTGACCGTTGCGGAAGCACAGCAGCGGCAGCACCTCCTCTCCCTCCGCGCCGCCGATCCTGATCTCGCGGTCGAGTCGCATCAGCGCGTGCACGCGCGCGCCGCCGCGCGTCTCGCCCGC
>Ga0070741_10016020_pt1 | contig 12591 bp, 12 predicted proteins | sample Coa_R1_4_FD_66440 | JGI IMG/M metagenome (GOLD analysis project Ga0070741, IMG submission 66440) | Surface soil microbial communities from Centralia Pennsylvania, which are recovering from an underground coalmine fire - Coalmine... | ecosystem: Environmental > Terrestrial > Soil > Unclassified ...
ATGCTTATGTTGGGTTTTGAGTTGCGCGCGTTGAGCTTCGCTTAAGAAAATCATGTTCAGCAGGTTACATGTCAAGTTGAATTTTTATCAAACGGTTTCTTGATTCACGAGAGGTATAATTGGTCGTGCGAAATTCAAATGACTGAAAGTTTAGAGGAATTTTGTGAGAGGAGTAAAGCTGTATCCATAGACTACATCTCGAAATATCCACCATCACAAAAAACCTTGTTTGCCATCATTTTAAGATGTGAATGATGCTCTTGAAATATCTGAAAATGAGATTACTGCAGCTGTAATTCTTGATCAAGATTGGTTAATGTGCCCTAGTTGTGTGGATGCTTGGGAATCAAGTAGGCGACTGCAACAGTCATTTGTCTTAAATGCGGCTATTCTTTTCACAATCCTCGTTATCTGGCGTAACCTTCGCCGGCAGCTTTTAATCTTGCGGAGAATTTGTCAAAGGCTGCTTTGACTTCAGATGGATTATCGATCCAGCAACAGTGTCCGGCTTCTTTAACTTCACAAAATTCAATATTGTCTCGTATGAAGCGAGGATCATTTTGGAAAAGCTCAAAAGGAGTCATCCAGTCAAATTCGCTACCTAAAATGAGGGTGGGAACTTTTTCTGGAATCCACGTTGCTGAATAGTTGCTTGAAATGAGTTTATCTAAGCCCCACATCGCAGGTCTAAAGGAAAAAGGTATGGAATGACACCACTTCGCTCTTTTTTCTAACGACTCTTTTTTGTAGAACCAGTAGGGAATGCAAACATCTAAGGTTGCATCGAATGTTTCTTGGGAAGGATGCTGGATGAACGTTTGCATTTGGGGATCGAGGCTGGGTAGATTGTATTTTTCAGCACATTTGGCGGCAGCTTCGAGCCATAGTTTCGGAGCCGAGTTTAATGCGACAAATCCGATTAAATGGTTTTCTAGTTCTGGGGTTAAAAGAGAAATAATCCCTCCGAAAGAAACTCCAACAATAACGGGGTTTTCAAAACGCTTTACCATGGGGATCATTAGATCGAACCATTCATTGTAATCGTAATCATCAGAGATTCCTTCCGTATTGCTACCATTTCCTGGAAAATCAATCAGCCATGCATTCCCAGGAAGCTCCAGCATTTGGGCAAGGTCTAGCAAAGAAGAAGAGTCAGACCCAGGACCTCCAGGGATAAATAACCAGTTTAACGCCTTTTCTCCCTGAGGATTTTGCACTGCCAATTGGTAACGAATGTGATGTTCATCGAATAGATACTTAGGGGATGGAGAAAGACCAAAACAGTTTTGAAGTCCAAAAAACATTGTGCAAATGGAAAATAGACATCTTGCGTAACCTGCTTTTCTTGAAAAAATCGATGATTTTTTCGCATTTCCTTCTCTCCGCAGCCAAGGCAAACTTGAATATGTAGGTGGGCTGCGGGGAGGAGGCAATTCGGAAAAAGGGCGATTTTTTCTGAAAATGAGGTTATGCAAGATGTCTAATAGGCTTTTCACTCTGTCACTCCTGGTTCAAAGGGTCAGTTTTAGGGAAAGTCTTGGTTAAAAGCAAGCCTTTTAGATGAGGTGAAAGACGTCGCGGAAGATAGCGAGGGTGACTTCGATGAGGATCAGCAGGATGATGATCATTTCGAGGCGCGAAGTGTGTTGATGGTTCATCTCGCTGGAGAGAATTTCGTAGAGTTCGTGGACGACGCTGAGGCGTTTGTTGAGGCTTTCAGCGCGCTTAGTGACATCGAGGTAGTGAGCGGTGCGGCGATAGAACGGCTCGAGCTCGGGGTAATCCCAGAAGAATTCGGGGGTGTCGAGAATTTCGCTGTGGAGGTTGACGAAGCTGCGCTCGATGAAAATTTCTCCCATTTTGCGGGACATCTCTTTGCGCGAGAGGGGAATTTTTCCGTGTTTGGCGAGGGCGAGGGGAAGGATTTTTGTGTGTTCGATGGTTTTTTGGATAATCTCCTCGAAAGTCGATAGTTTTACCGATTGCGCAATGCCGTGAGAAATGGCGAGCTTGGTCAGTGTGTTTTTATTGTGGAGGAAGATTTCATCTTCTTCAATTTTGATAGTGTCTCCGTAAACGAAAGTGAATTCATCGAGTTCGATTTTGGGAAGGGGATCTTTTTCAAATTCTTTCGTGGAGGCGAGGATTTCTTTCTCTTCTTCTTCGGTGAATCCCCAGCAGACGATCGATCCATAAGAGAAGTAGAAGACGTCGCCTTTGATTTGCTTATCTTCTTTGATTTGAATATGGATGACGTCGCGAAATAGCTGAGTTTGGCCCAGTCGTTGCAAGTACTGGAACAAATTGGGGATGTCGTAGGAGGAAGCATTGCAATAGCAGGTACAGCGCATAGTTTTTTCTTATAGCCGAGTAGGCTTTAAAAAGGAAGGGGGATAGGCCTGGGGATATTTTGCTTGAAGGGATTTGGGCAAAAAAGTAAGATGCTTCCTTTATTTCTTTTGCGGGAGTGGCGGAATTGGTAGACGCGCTACTTTGAGGTGGTAGTGGGGTTTCTCGTAGGGGTTCGAGTCCCCTCTCTCGCAGTGAAGGCCTTCCAGAAATGGAAGGCCTTTTTTGTTAGCGCATTGTAAAGTATTTATTTTGTGCAAGAGCTGAAGAGGGTACCTATCTTTTGCGAGAGAGACGAGGGAAGGGTCAGGCCGCTTAGGGCGGAGAATTGGAGGGAGTTGTCGAGTTGTAGAAGAAGTTCCCATTCCAGGGGAGAAAAAATGAGGCTGCCTGGGGAGGCGTGATGGGAGCAGAAGCTTTCTCCATTATAGATGCGGAGAGGTGAAGGGTTTTCGCATTCGACGCAGTGGGAAGAAATGGTAAGGAGGCCTTCATATTTGAGGAGTTTGAGATAAAAGCTGGCCAGTAAGGTGTCCGAGTCCTTAAAGTGGGAGGCTTGTTTGTGATAGGCCTTATAAAGGAGATAAAGTGCGGGGGCGGGCTTGCCGGGCATTTGCGAGGCGAGGATCGCGCTTGCTAGGGAGCCGGCGAGTTGTAGGGATTTTAGGCTGTGGCGGAGGGTAAGATGGTCATCCAGTAGGGTGCCATCGTGGAAGGAAAGGAGTTCCCCGCGCCCTTTGCGGAAGTGGTATTCGGCATTGCAAAACGGTGTCGTGAGGGTAAGAAGGCGCGTATTTTTTCGGGAAATTCCCCGAACGATGAGGCTGACAAGCCCTTCGGGAGTAAAGAGGGTAATGATGCGGTGGGATTCTTTGTAGTCCTGGGAGCGCAAAACGATCCCTTCGATTTTTTCTGTCTGCATGGCTTCAGTTTACACGAGGTAGAAAAATTGCAGGCAGTTAAAATTCTGTTTTAATTTGTTTTTTTCTAGAGAAATCTGTATTCTTGCTTGTTTCTTGCACCGATGGCTCAATGGATAGAGTACCCGGCTTCGAACCGGGCGGTTACAGGTTCGAGTCCTGTTCGGTGCAATTCCTTTTCATGAGATGAACAAACTGTCTATTTTTTCACATACACAAGAGAGTTTTTCTGAGGCGATGTTCCTGCAATTTTGCAAGGGCAAGCAGCATGCAGCAAAGCTGTATTCCGATTGGTTTCGCAAAGGACATGTGCGAGATATCGCCGACTGGGCTGAACCTCAGGCGATTCCTTTGGTCGAGAAGATGATTGCTTCTGTGGATTTTGGTTTGCCGGAGATCAGCCATCGGAGAGAGGAAGGAGGAACGGTAAAATTTCTTCTGAAGTTCGGCGATGGGTTCGAAAGTGAATCGGTTTTAATTCCGATGGAAGCGGGTACAACGATCTGTATTTCTTCTCAGATAGGATGCAAGATGGGGTGCGCCTTTTGTGAAACGGGAAAGATGGGGTTGATCCGTCATTTGACCTGCGAGGAAATCGTAGCGCAGGTGTTTTGCGCCAGGTTTGTTTTGGGCAGAGAAGTGCGCAATATCGTTTTTATGGGAATGGGCGAGCCGTTTGATAATTATGATGCCGTTATGCGTGCTGTCGCTGTGTTGACGTGCAGTGGAGGATTGGGGTTTGGGCCGAGTAGAATCACGATTTCGACCAGCGGCAAAGTAGATGCGATTTTAAGGATGGCAAAAGAGGCTAATCCCGCCCTGAACCTAGCCGTTTCAGTCAATGCGCCTACCGATACAATTAGAAACAAAATTATGCCAGTAAACAGGCAATGGAATATGGCAGAGCTCAAAAGCGCAATGCTTGAGTACTGCGCAGATCCTCGCAGAGAAATCTTAGTAGAATATGTGCTTTTGAAAGGGATCAACGATTCTCTCGAAGCAGCAGATCTGCTCGCTGAATACTTGCGCGGATTGAAGGTAAAGGTGAATTTGATTCCCTATAATCCACAGACGCGCGATCGGTTTGCTCCGCCCGATGAAGGATGCAGAGAGGCTTTCTTGAAAAGGATGAGGGAGCATGGATATCAAACGCTTCTACGCGGAACGAAGGGCCAACAGATCATGGCTGCTTGTGGCCAATTGGGGAATGTTGATGTTCGTAGAGAGCGCATCGCTGCAAAAGTTGAATCTTTCTTGCGTTAAATTTTTCTTAGGATTAGTTTTTTTATTTGAGCTAAAGAATAGACCTCTTTTGCTCAGTGGAAGGTAATGCAATGAAGTGGATTTTTCTCACAGCAGCCTTAGGCTTATCCCAAATGAATCCTTTGATCTCCGAGGAACCGAAGGAGATTTCTTCATTTGAAGAAAAATTGAAGAGGCTCGAAGAGGATAGCGGGATCGATATTCGCAAAGAGACGATGACATTCCATTTTTCTGGCGAGTTTATTTATTGGAAGACGGCTTTGGATGGCGTTGCCTATGCGACGACAGCCAAGATTGTAGAGGATCCGGCGGGTGAGCTCGTTTATAATAAATTCAAAACGCGAACGGTGCACTTCGATTACGATCCCGCTTTTCAAATTGGGTTTGGGATCGGTCTTCCACACGATCATTGGGACATTTCTTTGCGTTGGCTGCGCTCATTTACTAAGGGGCATGATACGGCGCATGGTGCGCTGACCTTGGATGCCGGCAATCGCGTGATTCTGGATTCGGTCGGTCTCATTGAAGGATTGGATGTGCCTCCAAGCCGGGCGCATGCTGAGTGCGCTGTGCATCTTGATTTGGTCGATGCCGTGCTGGGAAGGACATTTTTGTGGAGCCGTTACTTTACGTTTAGACCTTATGCAGGAGTAAGGGGCGCATGGCTTAGGTTGGATTGGGATATTTCTTTTAAAATGCCGATTTCCGTTCCGTCGCCCGTTGTTCAAAATGATACGAAGCTGGATGTGGATAACGACTACTCGGGCTGCGGCTTTGTAGGGGGATTTGAGTCAAAATGGAATTTATACAAAGGTTTTGGGCTATTCTCCAATGCTTCGGCAGCGCTGATTTATGGAGTTTCTTCAGAAGACACCAAACAGAAATTCGTAAGGATACCTGCGGGCCAAACGTCTTCTTTCAAGCAGACTTTGAAAGCGAAAAATTCGACCCATACTGTAAAAGGGGTGTTCGATATCGCTATAGGGATCAAGTGGGAAGGCGATTTTTACAAAACGAACCATATTTTTCTGTGGGCCGGCTATGATTTCTTTTACTGGCCTAATGTGACGCAAAAGACAATTAATCAGTTCACGCGATCCAGAGATCGCGCGGATTTAAGCTATCAAGGCTTTATCACTGGCGCAAGAATAGATTTTTAAAGGGTTGCTAGCGTGAATAGGCAATTACAAAACATCCTGTGGCCTCTTGTGCTGTTCTGTTCATTTCTAGGAGCAAACCAGGAGGAAATCGCTGCCGAGTTGGAGAAGTTTTCTAATGAGGAAGAGAGCGTTAAAGAGCGGATTGAGTTCTTGGAAGAAAAGCATGGATATCGATTTAAAAAGCGAGCGTTTCAGGTTTTTGCAGAAGGAGACCTTCTATACTGGAAAGCAGATGTCGATGGAGTTGCTTATGCGACGACGTCAGTCGTTCGTCCAGCCGCAGGTGTTATTGGCGACATCCATACGCATGTCAAAACGCGGACGCCCCATTTTTCTTATGATCCCGGTTTCAGAGTGGGAATAGGAGTGGAATCCCCTTTTGATCTCGTCGATTTTTGTTTTGTATGGACGCGCTTTTATACAGAAGGGCATGATAAGGCCCATGGAACATTTGTTCCGGGGGTTGCAGCTCCGGGCGATAAGTTGATTTTTGACGGCATTGGCCTCATTAAGCCCATGGTATCGATTCCAAATCGAGCAACGGCGGACTGCTCCATCAAGGAAAATCTTTTGGATTTACAGCTGGCGCGAGGGATTCCTGTGAGTCGTCATTTTTTTATGCGGCCTTACTTCGGTGTTAGAAGCATCTGGAGTGCGATCGATTGGGACATCAAAGTAAAAAGGAATTTTCAGACGCCGATAATTTTTGATCAGGATGCGACGCAGCTCAAGGTAAAAAATGATTTTCAAGCTGTCGGTGGGCTGGTCGGCTTAGAGCTTGACTGGAAAGCTCCCTTAGGTTTTGGTGTGAACATGCGTGGCGCGGGCGCTTTGGTTTGGGGTCATGCAGGGGAGCACACGCGCCAAAAATACACTTTTATTCCTGCTGGCACAGAGGGGAAGTTGCATCAAAATTTCAAGGCGACAAATTCTTTTAACACCTTGAAAGGGATGTATGAACTTTTCGTAGGGATTTTTTGGGAAAAAGACTTTAAAAGTAAAAAAGGGGAAAAACCGATGCTGATTTCTGTAAAGCACCAGCATCGCGTTTCTCTGCGTTTCCTCGCGGGATATGAATGCCAGCAATGGCCATGGTTTGGTCAAAAGACCAATACTCAAATCCCTCGAGACAGAGACCGTTTTTCTTTAGGTTTCCAGGGACTGACGGCGGGAGCTAAGCTCGTTTTCTAATTTGATATTAATGGGAGTAATGAAATGGTCGACAAAAACAAGTTCAAGGAAGAAGAGGCATTAGGTTATCGCATAGATATCATCGGCAGAAATGTAGAAATTACGGAACCGATCCGTTCTTATGTATGGGATAAGCTTTCTAAAGTTGAACGTTTTCACAACCATATCATGCATGTGCACGTGACACTTGAAATTCAAAAAGTGGAGCATGTCTGCGTGATTGTGCTTAAAATTGATCACACGCAGGTAAAATGCCAGGCGAGTAGTACGGATATGTACGCCTCGATCGATCGAGCTATCGATCGACTCCACTCTCTTCTTTCGAGATATAAGAGCCGGTTGCAAGATCATCACAACAAAAAGCTTTCGATCGTCGACATGCGAGTTAATGTCTTAGAGCGTCCCTATAACGAAGTCGAGATGATCAATGCAGAAATCGAAGAAGATAATATCAGATCCAAAATCGCCGAGTATCATTCCGCTAAGGTCATCGGTACGGAAAGCAAACCGCTAAAGACACTGACGATCGAAGAGGCCATGATGAAAATGGACCTATCGGGCGATGATTTCATGATCTTCCGCTGCGAAGAAGATCAAAAGCTTAAAGTCATGTACCGGCGGGCCGATGGGAACTATGGGCTCATCCAACCTGAATGAGACTGGAAAGCGGATTTATGACGAGATCAGGCAAGAGTGGGTAAAGGCTACTCCCGAGGAGCTAGTCAGGCAGCAGTGGATCTACAGAATGGTCCACCAGCTGGGCTATCCTAAAGAATTAATTGTTGTAGAAAAAGCAATTGGAGAATTGCCCCATCTTTCCGGAGCAGGTGCGCCCGATCGCAGACTGGACATTCTTTGCTATGCAAATGATCTATCCCAAGCCCTTTTCCCTCTGTTATTGGTGGAATGCAAGGCAAACTTGCTGACAGAAGATGCAGTGAATCAAGTAATCGGCTATAATCATCACGTTAAAGCGCACTTTGCAGCAGCAGCCGGTCCTAACCGAGTGCGGCTGGGGTATTTTGATGTCCCTAAAAATAAATATATGTTTTGCTCGTTTCTTCCCTCATTCAAGGAGTTGTTGCAGTGGGTCAATGGGTCGCAAAAGATCTCTTAGTTCCTGAAATGAAATACGCCGACCTCAAAGCAAAGCTCGAGGACGTCGATGTTTTATTCGTTTTTTGCGCTAGCAATTATGCGGAATACCGCACACTAACACCCTGGCTAAAAAAATCGGAAAACCATTTCCTGATTTTCATCGAAATACAGGAAGAGCAATTTTTAAAAGCTAAAGAATTGCCTTTTGCTAAAGATCCTAAAGTCCGCCTTTTTTACGCAAAGAAAGAGAGTGAAGAGATTTTTCATCAGATCGCCTGGGAATTCGTTTTTCTGCGTTTTGCCTATACGGCGCCTTTGCCCCCTTTCCAAGAGGACGCAGAGGAGTTTTTTCAGCGGATGGAACATTATCATCGCGGAGTCGATCTGTTGGCCTCCGATAGCGAAGACACAGGAGTAAGAGTTTTGGCGAATGCGCTGAAAAACCTTTCCATGCTTCCAGAATCGCTCTTGGGAAGTTCTCTCGAAGGGAAATGTGAGGGGATGACCGCGGTCATCTGCGGAGCAGGGCCCTCTTTAAATGCAGCAATGTCTCTACTCGGTTCTCTTAAAGAAAAGGCAGTTCTTATCGCGGGAGGATCGGCTGTCTGTGCATTGAATGCGCAAGGAATTAACCCTCATATCTACGCAAATATCGATCCAGAACCCCCCTATAAAAGATTTTTAGCTCAAGATAGTTTTGAGGTGCCTTTTTTTTATCAGGGGCGCTTTTGCAATGATCTTTTACAAGTCGTTCACGGCCCCCTTTTCTGGATGCCCGATGCGGGAAGCTATCCGATCGAGTCATGGCTTGCTGCGGAATGCGGTATTTTTGCAGAAAGATTTGATGCGGGATGGACAGTAGCCAATTTTTGCACTTCTCTCGCTGCGCACCTAGGATGCAGCACTCTGATCTTTGTCGGGATGGATTTTTCCTGTGGTCCGGAAGTGATTTATGCTTCAAAAATTGCGGGTGAAGAAAACCGGGAAGCTTTGATCGAACTCGAGAAGGATAGGTTGTACTCGAAGCGCGATTGGCTCATGGCTGCTGAATGGATGGGGGACTTTGCTAAAAAAAATCCCAGCATTCATTGTGTCAATGCCACGGCGGGAGGGATCGATCTTCCTGGCATCGAACGGAAATCCCTCGATGAAATGGCTGCATTACTTTTACCCCAGTGCGATATTCAATCCGCGGTCCAATCTCTCCAGGGACTTGCTGCCGCCTCGAATGTGACTTTAGAAAAAGTCGCTGCTGTGAGACAAAGAGTTTTAGTGAGTTTCGAAAAAACCTTGGCACTGTGCGAGGCTTTGCTCAAAATGTGGGAGAAAAGCTTTCCTCATTCCCCCATGCAGCAAGGGGATTATGCTTTGCTTGAGTATGATTTGGAGCAAGAAGTTTGCGCCAGTCATTTTCTGATCCCTCAATGGAGCGTATGGAAGCGGCCCATATTGCGCTCTTCATTCCACGAGCTTGGCCAGCATATCCATCGATTGCTTTTCTTTAAAAAGGCGATTGAATTGCATTTACCCTATTTGAGGTTGCTATGAGCGCAGATCAATATATAATTTCCTCCGATAAGCTCATCATTCGCGATCCTGAATTGGGCATTGATATCGCACTTGATTTTTTTCTTCCCCGCCTGCCTTCAAATCTTGAAGGTACGGGTATTGTGAAAGATTGCGATGCAGACGGAAACCTTCTCCTTGCCTATTTAGTCTGTGAAGGAAGGCGCCATGGACAATGCAAATCGTTTGCAGAGGAAGGCAGATTGCGTGGGGAGATGTTTTATCTGCATGGTAAGCTGCATGGACCTTCTATCACATATTCGGACCAGGGTGAAACCTTATCTAAAACCTGGTATTGCGAGGGAAGGAAGATTGGAAAAGCCCATTTCTATTCCACTTCGGGAGCACTTCTCAGCCTTCAGCGCTTTAAAGACGGGCAATGGGAGGGAGTTCAAGAGTACTTCTATGAGAAAGGAGCCATTAAAAGTTTAATTCCATTCATCCGTGGCAAGCTACACGGAGAAGTACAATTATTTTGGGAATCTGGAAAACCCAAGCGCTCTGTGCACTACAATGAAGGACTGCGCAAAGGGTTTGATCGGCTCTGGAATGAGCATGGTGTGCTTATCGATGAAGGCGAATATGATGCTGGCAAACCGATGGGAATTCATCGCCACTACTACGCAAGCGGCAAAGTGAAGGAAGAGCTCCATTATCATACTCCGCTGCGCTTTGACACAAGGCAGTGGGATGAAAATGGTAAGATGATTGTCGAGGGGATTTTCTCTCCCGATTTAACGTATACCGAAAGAGTATTTTTAGAGCCCCACGGCTCTAAAGTACGCAAGGGAGTCTGGGATGAAAATCGCATCCGCTGGAAATGATGTCATTCTTGGGTGTTACCCCGAGCTTCTTTTTCACTTGAATTATGAGCCCTTTACTTCGTATCTTCTATCGGGCAATCCGCTCAATGCATCCGACGAAAAGGGAAATTTTCTGCACGCAGAGGACATCCCTGGAGAAATCAAACGGTTTATTGCAAAGTTGACCCTGGAAGGGGTCGATATTCTGTATGTGTATGGCATCGGATTAGGATATCATTTTGACGCCCTTAAAGGCTGGCTCAAAGAAAAAAAGGAGCGGCGGCTTATTTTTCTCGAGGATGAGCTTGCTTCCATTGATGCATTGCTGCAGTCGGAGCACGCCGAGTCTCTTTTTTCCAGCCACCAAGTCATTGTCCATTTCCTTTCCCCCGCAAAAAAAGTGGATGTTCACCTCGAAGAAATTGTCGCGACATATCCTTGCGACCGGATCGAGGTTGTAGCGATTGAGTCCTACCAAAAAAGAAAGAAAAGCCGTTTTCAGCAAATGCGACTGAAACTTTTGCGCCAGAGCGCTGTCGCTCACGCCATTCTGACGGAGTCGCTTTACGCCCATAAAATGCTGGTCAACCTGCTGCGCAATATTAAACGCTGGCATGGCTCTTTTTTTGCTGGCGGACTGAGAGGAAAGTTCCGAAATATCCCCGCCATCATCTGCGGCGCTGGTCCCTCCCTGCAAGCCAGTATTCCTTTGCTCAAACAGCTCGAAGATAAGGCTCTGATCATTGCCGGAGGATCGACGATCGCCGCTTTGAGCAATCAAGACGTTCATCCGCATTTGGGACTTGCTCTCGATCCGAATCCTGAAGAATTTGGTCGTTTAAAAATCGCTTCCGCTTTTGAAACGCCCCTCATCTATGCCACCCGCTTGCAGCCCGATGTCTTTAATGCAGTCAGCGGTGAGCGCGGCTATCTCATTTCCGATACCGGCGGTCCCTGCGAACATTATTTCGAAGAGGAGATGGAGATCATTGGCGATCCGATCGGCCCCGATCTCGGCCCTGAAGCGTTTTCCGTCACAACACTGGCCGTCGCTTTAGCTGTGGAAATGGGATGCAATCCTATTTTTCTCGATGGGATCGACCTCGCTTACACCGGTATGCAGCGCTATGCAGAAGGGATTCTTCCCTCGTCCATTGTTCAGCTCAGTGAAATGCGCCTACTGAAAAAAGCACCCGAGAGGATGCTCAAGCGCAAAAACATCCACGGCCATTACGTCCATACTCTTGTCAAATGGGTGATGGAGTCGGAATGCATCGCCTCCTATGCAAAAGCCCACCCCCAAGCGCGTTTTATCAACCTTTCTAAAGAGGGGCTTGGCTTTCCAGGAATTCCTAACACATCCTTGGCAGAAGTGATGAAAAGTGAGTTGAAAGAGTCTCTTGATTTGCGCGCTCTCGTCCACGCAGAAATCCAGCAGCTCAAAATGCCTCCCCTTAAGGATAAGATCGCCCACGAAATGCGCATGGTCGGCGAGAGCCTTTTTCGCCTCGGAAGCATCGCAGAAGCGATGATCGAAGAGCTAGAGAGAGTCCAAAGTCTGCAAAAAGTGGTTCCTCTTCCCACAGGGAAAATGGCAATTCTCGAAATTGATTTTCAAGAGGAAAAAGCGTTCCAGTGCCTCTTTCCGACATTTGGTCCTGCGCTGGATAAACTTCTCTCCCGCGCTTTTTTCCTTTCTCCTAACGCCTCAGAAGAGGAAACCTGTCGCTTGCAAATCGAAAGCAAGATCGCTAAGTGGAAACAATGGAAGGAGATGATCGACAGCGAGATCGCTGTCTTCAGAGAGCATGGCAACCTTTAATTTTTATCCCTTAACAATTCCTTATGCGAAACAAATGCACGCGTGGCTGCAAAAGCCGCATGTCCGCGCTTTTTGGGATGATGGCGATCGCACTTTTGACCAAGTGCGCGCCCATTATTTCACCTCACGAGCTGTCGAGCAGTATCTCATCCTGTCCGAAAAAAAACCATCGGTTACATCCAAGCGATTCTCATTCATGGGAACCATGAACTTGCGAAGTTCTGCGAAAAAGCGCAAGAGACTTTTGGCATCGACCTTTTTATCGGAGAGGAGGACCATATCGGCAAAGGCGATGGAGTTATACCCAACGTGATTGAAAATTTGGATTTAAGACCGAGCCAAAGCCCCGGGATTGGACGATCGAATCTATACCCAACGTGATTGAAAATTTGGATTTAAGACCGAGCCAAAGCCCCGGG
>Ga0070741_10016021_pt1 | contig 12591 bp, 10 predicted proteins | sample Coa_R1_4_FD_66440 | JGI IMG/M metagenome (GOLD analysis project Ga0070741, IMG submission 66440) | Surface soil microbial communities from Centralia Pennsylvania, which are recovering from an underground coalmine fire - Coalmine... | ecosystem: Environmental > Terrestrial > Soil > Unclassified ...
AGGCGATAGTTGATCGTGACGACGATGATGTCGTTGTCGGCCACCATCACCGACGGGTCGTAGTCGGAGCCTGCGCCGCTGACGAGCGCGCCGCCGTGAATCCAGACGAACACCGGCAGGTGAGAATGCGGTTTGGCGCTCACCGGCGTATAGACATTCAGGAACAGGCAATCCTCGTTATCGGTAGGCCGTCCCTGCACGCAGGTCGGGCCCGGAGCTGCGGCGACGATCGATCCCTGGCCGGGATTGGGCGCCTGCGGCGGCTGCCAGCGCAATGTGCCTGATGGAGGCTGGGCATAGCGGATACCGAGGAAGACGTTGACGCCGCTCGCCGGATCTCCCGGCAACTCCTGGAAATTCATCAAGCCCTGGTAGGTGCCGGTCGTCGTTGCGACCGGAGGCGTCAACTGGACCGCATGCGACACCGATGGTGTCGCCAGAATGCAAGCGAAGCTCATCGCGCCGATGGCGCCTGCGCGGAACCGCCGTAGCTGCTCTCTCATAGGTTTCTCCCTGTTTTGAAAACGCCGGTATCGCCGGTCTTTAGCCGCCCACTGTTTTTTCGCAGGTCGGTCGCCGATTGCCGGCAGCCTTGCCGACAATGCGAGGGGAGAAATGCTAGGCGCGCTGCTTGTATGGTGGATGACAGAAATGCGGCGGCATTTCGCGGTCGACATTTAAACTAGTGCCCGGCGAAGCGAGACTCACGCACGCCGCGGAATAAAAATTCCGCTATCCGGAAAAATGCCCATGATGGGCATCATCTACGAAGCGTCGTGCTCTCCAAGAATGCGCAAGATCTCTTGCTGCTGTTCCTTCGCGGCCAAAGATCCTGATCCGCTCTTGCCGGTGTTCAGCGTCGCGAGCAGCATCGGCGTCGAGCCGTTTCTGTTGCGGGCGAGTGGATCGGCACCGCCTTTGATGAGGGCGCTGACCGCCGCAGCACAGCGGTTGCGCACAGCGCGGTGCAGTGGCGTGACCCCGCTCTTGTCGACTGCGTTCGGGTCGGCGCCGGAGCGAATGAGCCTTTCGATGATCATGGTTTGTGCGTTTGGGTTCCACACGAGCGACGTGGGTCCGCCGTCGACTGCGTAGTGCAGTGGTTCTGCGCCGCGCCTGTTTCTCGCCCGCACGTCGGCGCCGCGAGAGATCAGCTCCTCGGCGATGCGCCTCTGGTTTGCCGCCGCCGCCATATGAAGGGCAGTGTCTCCTTCGTTGATGTAGTGCCTGATCCGCTCGAAAAAGTTTTCCTTCGCAGTCTGCCGATTTGCGCCGCGGGAGGCTCGTGCTTTTGCCAGATCAGGTGAAGCGTCAAGCAGGCGGATGGCGGTCTCCGTGTCACCGGAGACGATGACGTCCACGAATGCCCTGAAGGGCTCGGCCCGGGTGCTGGACGTCGGCAATTTTTCACACCTCACAAGGATCGGCTATCGCAATTGAGCCTTCAACTCACCCTCGGCCAGGAATTCCGGCACGGGATGGACGGGCGGAATCGGGTCTGGTTTGAGACGAGGAATGTCGGCCATCGCTTATCGACCAGTCGCGCAAAAACGAGGTCCGACCTTACACTGGATTTCGTGTCTGCTAAAGGAGTGGCGCCTGGCCTGCCGGGCGCCCCTCATGCGTCATGCGTTGCCGTAGTGCGCCAAGAGCCTAGCCGGCTGCGAATTCGCTTCGGACATTGGCCACGAATGCCGCCATTTCACGCGGCGAGGTGAGGTGAACGACACGCTTCGACGCCGCCATGTCGGTGACGAGTTGCCGGTACCTGGGCGTCAGGTCGCGGTGGCACCGCGGCAGCGCCTTGTAGCTTGACATCGTGTTGCTCCAGAGCGGGCTGTCCTTCGGCCAGCCTTCCGGATACACGAACAGGCCTTTGAGCAGGCGTTTGGTCACCCGCCAATAGTGAATTGGAAGCGGCAAATCGACGTGGACCAGCGTATCCGCGACGCCGCATCGCTCCCACACGGTCGCGGTGTCACCGAAGCCATCGATGATCCAGCTGTCTTTTGCGAGGAGATCGCGGTGCCACTCCAGATATTCGTCGTGAAGCACCGACCCCTCGTCGTCCTCGAATGGCAGCTTGTCGACGAAGTGGAGCGGCAGTCCCGTGATGATGGCCAATTGCCGGGCCAGGGTCGATTTTCCGCCACCGGCATTTCCAAAAACGGCCACTCGTTTCATAGCGCGAATCAATACCACGTCTGAAGGTTTTCGTCCGATCAACCTGAAAAGCTGACGTCATGCGATAGATGCGTCATGCCGGTATGATCCTGACCTCGGCGTTTCCGGATGAAGCGAACCTTAGGCGTCAGCATCGCCGCGTTGTCATGGCCGTACCTCTAGCTCGACTGCCTTAGCAATCAGTTCTGTTTGTGTCCAATTGCGCGTGAGCCATATTGTCAAAGCCGCGCCAGACAAATGCCAAATCAGCGTTTGATGAGCGTTACTCAAATGCTTCACATTGTAGGACCGAGCAATGATCCATGCGAGCCGAGCGCTTGGGTTTGGGTGAGCGCCTTGAAGAAGATAGGTGTACGGCGAAATTGAATCGAATTGAACGGGTTGGGCTATTTTTAGAAGCTTCAACAGACGATCCACTTGTTCAGTGGTAGCGGTATGGACGGTCGCGGTCGGGCGACCGTCAATCTGTCGAAGTGCATACCAATAGATTGCCCATGGAGCGGTTGCGGCGACAGACAACGCGGTCACCGCCAGCAAGACTATGACGAAGACCAGCCTTCGCGCCAATTCAGATGCCCGGGGTCGCAGCGTTTCGTCCAGCGTATAGCATCGGACGCTACCGCGCCTGACCTTGCCTAGATCGGCCGCGACCCCGCATTGCGAAGGACCATCGATCGCTTGAGCAGCCGTTGCGCATCCGCGGTGCGGCCCTCGTCCTTGTAGAGGGCGGCGAGGTTCTCCAGGATGTCCGCGAGATCCGGATGGTTCGGACCGAGCGTTTTCTCGAAGGTCGCGACCGATTGCTTCCAGAGCCGCTCGGCCTCGGCGTTGCGTCCGCGACGCGCGTAAAGCGCGGCCAGATTGTTGAGCGCCTGCGCGACGTCGGGATGGTCCGGGCCGTACGCCTTCTCCGTCACCGCGATCGATCGCTTGAGCAGCCGCTCGGCCTCGGCATAACGATGCAGATGGAAGTAGGCATCGGCGAGGTTGTTCATGAGCACCGTGGCCTCGGGATCGTTGGGGCCGTGCGCCTTGTCGAGAATGGCGAGCCCCCGCTTGAACAGCGGCTCGGACTGGTCGTAGCGATGCTGATTGCTGTAGACGGCGGCGAGATTGCTCATCGCCATCACGATCGCCGGATTGTCGGGACCGAGCGCTTTCTCCTGAATGGCGATCGAGCGCTTGAGCAGCGGCTCGGCGTCCGCGTAACGCTCTTCCGAGCGGTAGAGTTCGCCGAGATTGTTCAGCACAATGGCGACTTCGGGATGATCCGGACCGAGCGTCTTTTCCCTGATCGCCAGCGAGCGCTTGTAGAGCGTGTCGGCGACGGCGAATTGACCGAGATTGTAGTGGATGGTGCCGAGGTCGTTCAGCGGCATCGCGACATTGGCATCGTCGGGACCATACTGCTTCTCGAGAAGGGCGAGAGACTTCTGGGCGAGCGGCAGCGCTTCCTGGTACTTCCCGGCCCGATAAAGCTCTTTCATCTGCGCCGTGAGCGCGCTCGCCTCATCGTCCGCCGCGCAAGCCGGCGCGCCGAGCGAAAGGCTCAGCGCGAGTGCGGTGACCGCAGCACAGATCGATGCTTTCAGGGCCTTCATGATGCACTCCTCCGCCACTCGATCGGGCGATATCTCAGCCTTTTGTGCCGTCAGGGGCCGGACAGGTTCATCGGGGAGGGTGAGGAGCAATTGCGCGCCTCAAGCCCTCTCCAGACAGTCGAGGCCGGTTCCGCTCCACTAGCCACCAAAGCGCCACCAAAAAATGGTCAATTCGCGCGTCCTTCGCGAGAATGACGTCGGCCGGGCGCGACGTTGGAGGCTCGGCCATGACGAAGCATCTGGATTTCACCAGTCAGGAGTACTTTCGCGACCCCGCCGCGGGGACCGCGAAGCTGCGAGCGGCGGGACCGGTCGTGAAGATTACGTTTCCGCTGGTCGGGACGCTCTGGACGACAACGACGCAGGACCTCGCCAACCAGCTGCTCCGAGACACTCAGACCTTCTCCTTGCGCAAGGACGACGGTGGCGTCGCCGGACTCAGGTGGTGGATGCCGAAAATCGTGCAAACCTTCGCCAACAACATGCTGACCAACGACGAGCCGGACCACACTCGCTTGAGAGGTATCGTCGACGAAGCGTTCCGCAGGCGCGCGGTTCTCGACATGGAGCCTCGCGTGCTGGCGATCGGCAGCGCACTCGCCGACGAGCTGTTCGCTGCCGGGAGTCCAACGGATCTGGTCGAGCGCTACGCGCGAAAGTTGCCGCTTTCGGTCATCTGCGAGCTGCTCGGCTTGCCGCTTGCCGACCGGCCGAAATTTACCGACTGGGCAAGCAACCTGACGCGTTTCACCGGCCCGGTTGCTTTCCTCGGCGCCATTCCAAAAATTTTCGCCATGAAACGCTACATGGAGGAGCGCCTGGAGGCCGCGCGCAACGAGGGCGGCACGGGGCTGATCGCCGAGCTTGTGCGCGTCGAAAAGGAGGGCGGACGCATCAGCCGCGACGAGATGGTGGCGATGCTGTTCCTGTTGCTGTTCGCCGGCCACGAAACCACGACGCATCTCATCAGCGGGTCCGTTTATGAACTGCTCCGCAATCCCGGACTGCGAGACTGGCTGGAACAGGATTGGGGCCGCGCCAACCTTGCCGTCGAGGAATTCCTGCGGTTCGTTTCTCCGGTGCAGTTCACCAAGCCGCGCTTCGTGCGCAAGGATGTGGAGCTCGGCGGCGTCGCCTTGAAGAAGGGCGACAAGATCATGGCCATGCTGGCCGCCGCAAATTTCGATCCGCAAGCGAATGAACATCCGGAACGGCTCGATCTCGAGCGGCGGCCGAACCGGCACATCGCCTTCGGCGCCGGAATTCATTTTTGCCTGGGCCACCAGCTCGCGCGGATGGAAGGCAAATGCGCGCTGCAAGCCTTGTTGCAGCGTTGGCCGAAGCTTCAGCTCGGAATCGCGGATTCGCAAATTCGCTGGCGCACGCGAGCGGGTTTTCGGGCCATCGAGCAATTGCCGGTCATGAAAGGCGGGTGAAGCGGATCGCCAAGGTTGACGACCTGCGTTCTTTCATTAATGGCGAGCGAGGAGGCGACCGCCGCCCGGCAGTCGGTGCTGTGGGTAACCTCGGTCCATTGATTCAGATCAAGCCAGAAAAGGCCGTCACGTAAGCGTCATGTAAGCCGGTCGCTCTAGGGTGGACCTATGAAACGCGATACCTGGTTCTTTCGAATTTCACTCGCCTGGATGGCTCTGCTGGTGTGTGGCATCCCATATGCCTTTTGGGCGATGCATTGAGCCTGCCTCAATCGGTCGCATTATGCTTGCCAGAACATGGCGCTACGATTGCTGCATGGTGAATGATTTCTGGTTCCGCGTCAGCGTCATTGGCCTCGGGGTAGCGCCAGTCCTTTTGGCGATCGGCCTGTTTTTAGACTAGGGCCGCGTTTCCGGAGCAGGGCCGCCTGGGCGGCCTTTTTCATTTGAAGAAAATATCTCGCCTCGCGTCGCGGCGGATCGAACAACCCGATCACATCCAGGCTTTCGGAAGTTGGTGAGCCCTAGTGCCACCAGCGCGGTCGGCATCGGCGAACTGGAGCAGCCGAACAACTTGCGGCTTGATCCATGTCAAGCCTTGATCGGGTGACGACTGCGATGGACTTGTCCCATGACAAAGGGTCCGCACTTTCCGATTTTGCTCCTGCTCCTTGGCGCCATGGCTTTGGGAGAGAGCGAATTTATTTCGATCGCAAAAGCCGATAACGAAGTACCAAAGGAAATGCTGGCCGCACAGATCCGTAATCAGGGAATGGTCTGCGATCAGCCGCAACGGGCCGTGCGGGACGCGAAGCGATCCAGGCCGGATTACGACGTCTGGACTTTGACATGCAAAAACGCGGTTTACCGGATCGGTCGTTATCCCGACCTTGCTGCGCGTGTGGTGCGGCTCCGGTAACAGAAGCAACGATCTCACCAAATACGCACGACTGATGGCGTATTCATTCGGCAGATGGCGCCCGCCAGCTTTTTTGGCCGGGCCACCGGTCGCCCGGATTGGCCTTGATCCATATCAACCTCGATTTTATGGCGAGCTCAGGGTCGATCACTCGGACATCTTCGGCAGGCGGCAGGACCTGAATCAACTTGGACGACAGGACTCGAAGACCCTGACCTCATGAAAGTGCGCGGCTTGAACTGACCATCAAGCCAGGAATTTCAAAGGAGGATTTCAGCATGTCGCTTCGAACCCATATCCTGATTGCCGCCGCAGTCATCATTGGCATGGCGTCTATTGCGGTTGCCTCGAGCGTGGCCTTGGCTCGCGCTCCGGCCGGGACAACCCGCCTCCACCACCACCACCATCATCAAGGCGTCCACCACAGCGGGCAGGTGCAGCACCAGCCACAATCAGGGAAGACGCAGTAGGGCTTCGCTTGCGGTTCTATCCCGGCAAAGATTGAGGAATGCCTTGTCGCGAGCGCAATAACAGGCGAACAAGGCCGGAGGCGCGCATGATGCAGTTCGAAGTCAAGCCGAGGGCGCGTCAGCCCGCGACTGTCCGGACTGCATAAGTAGCGTGGACCGCTGGTTGTTGATGCAGATCAATACTCGCGGGGTCGCCCCTTCGCCCTTGAGCGATCGCGCGACAACACGGTTCCGCGGTCAGCGCGCCGCGGACGTCAGATCTGGTCGAAAGAAAGCGGAGCCGGTCGGCTCCGCCAGATAGGCCGATAGCGCCGCCAAATTGCCGACTTGGGCACCACGCGACTGTTCGGCTCGTCCTTGAACCTCGCCGCGGGCGTCACATGGGGCAGCGAACGTACAACATTTCGATTGGCACCGGCTCCTTGGAAGAGAGCGTCATCGTATTCTTTCCGGTGACTTTCACCTCGAAGGGCACGTCTGAAACGGCGACACCGTCCGAGCACGCCGCAATCACCCGCAGAGCCGCCCCTTCATCGTGCACCGATTTGACGGTGCATTTCTGAAATGTGCCGGTTATCTGCCTGCCCCGGACGATCAATCCGCCCGCGTGGAGATCGGCATCTTGCTGGAACGCAAGCTCGCTGTTCTTCTTGGTAAACACCTGGCTGCAGGCCGAGGCGTCGTTTGTCCAGGCTCCGTTCAAATCTGCCATCTGTGCCGCGGCAGATTGCGCAACGAGAAGCGCTGACAAGACCAACGGATGGAAGGCTCTCATGAAACTCTCCGATCAAATGGTCGATAGGCCTTAAACCGGCCTCCTCGAGCCGTCGGGCGTGGCACCCGCCAGCGTGCCATTTGAGCAACGCCGCGGCGCAAACGGGCTTGATCTGAATCAAGCGCGGCATTTTTCGCCAAATTCATGCTTGGCCCGCCCCAGGCGCGCCCTTTGGGGGAATGCGTCGCCAACGTCGGCGGAACGGCGTTGCGGGCGACGTCGTGAACCTATTCTGAGAAGGATGCGCGCGCGTGAGATGCTGGACACGATCGGTATTGGCGGCTTTCGCAGCCGCCCTGCTGTTTGCCTCGATTGTATCGCCCGCGGCCGATGCCGCAGCGCAGGATGAGACACCGATCACCGGTGAACTTGTGGTCGGCACCAAGGAAGCGCCGCCCTTTGCGATCAAGAACGACAAGGGCGAATGGAGCGGCATCAGCATCGAGCTCTGGCGCAAGGTCGCCGACCAGATCAAGTTGAAATACCGCCTGGTCGATGCCGGCTCGATGCCGGCGCTGCTCGACAGGCTTGAGAAAGGCGACTTCGACGTCGCGGTCGCCGCGATCACAGTGACGCCGGAGCGTGAGCAGCGGATAGACTTTACGCTCCCCTACTTCGAGGCTGGTACGGGTATCGCGGTGCGAGGCGACCACATCGCCAACTGGATGCCGGTGATCCGCTCGCTTGCTTCCTACGGTTTCGTGCAAGCCGCCCTGGCGATGCTGGGGCTCGCCTGCCTCGCCGGCGGGCTGATCTGGCTATTCGAGCATAACACGAATGAAGGTTTCGGAGGCGGCATGGCGCACGGTCTGAGCTCCGGCGTGCTGTGGTCGACCCACACCATGACCCAGCGCCGGGTCGGCGGTGCAGCGCCGACCACGCTTGCGGGGCGCATTGTCGCGATCGTCTGGATGATCGTCTCGGTGATCGCGATCGCCGTGTTCACTGCCGGGCTTACGTCGGCGTTGACGACCAAGCGCCTGCACGGCGCCGTCAACTCAATTGCCGATCTCGAATATGTGCGCGTCGGTGTGGTGCAAGGTGTTTCGACGGAAGACGCGCTGTCGCGCAGGCGCATCAAATTCCAGTCGTTCGCATCGCCTGCAGCAGCCTTCAATGCGTTGCGCGATGGATCGATCGACGCATTCGTCTATGACCGGCCGATCATGGCCTGGATGATCCGGCATAGCGGGTTGGCGGCCGAACTGACCGACGTGACATTCGAACCGCAAAGCTATGCGATTGCGCTCCGCAACGATCGCACATTGCGCAAAGAGCTCAATGTCGCGCTGCTGGAGGCGGAGCAGTCGGATTGGTGGAAGGATATCCTGTTTCGCTATCTCGGCCAGAGGACGAACTGAGAATGGAACTCGAAGATGTGTTCCTCGCATCACAGCCCGTCTAAATATGACTGACTACCTTAGCGCGTACGATAAGCCGGATTAGAATTTCAGACGAATCGGCGGATCGAACGCGACTTGCAGCAAGGGGACATCTGAAATGAGTTAAGCGCGTGGGAGGTCGGCCAGCGTGAGACAAAACGGCACGTCCAAAATCATTGGCTTCGCTTTTGCGGCCGTCATGACCTTTCCGGCCGCAGCCGTTGCGCAAACGTCGACGACGCAGAACCTCGGCGGCGAGAGTGGCGCGCTCGATTTCTTCCGGCCGCCGCCGAACCTTTTCCAGGCCGAGACTGAATACAAGACAGCGCCGGGATCGACCCGCGAAGTGACCAGCGGGATCTGGAATCTGCGCTACGACCACGCCGTCGATTTGCAATCCGGCTGGGTTTTGGTCACCCGGTCCGACTTGCCGTTTCTGACAAAAAATCCGATCTCCAGTTCGAACCCGAATGGCGATTTTGTCAGCGGGATCGGCGATGCCGACGTGCAGGCGGCCCTGATTCACGACATCAATCAGCGATGGGCGTTCGGTTTTGGGATGCGGCTTATCGCGCCGACCGGCGACGACCTCTTGGGTTCGGGCAAGTGGCAGGTGATGCCGATCGTCGGCGCACGTCTTGCGCTGCCGGAGGTCAGCAGCGGCAGCTATTTCGAGCCGCTACTGCGCTACGACGTCAGTGTCGCCGGCGACCCCACCAAGAAGAACATCAGCAATCTGCAATTCGCGCCGACCCTCAATTTCAGCTTGCCGAACCGATGGTTTGTGACGCTATTCCCGAGCACGGACATCCGTATCAACTACGGCGATCCGATCACGGGGCAGACGGGCCGCTGGTTCGTCCCTTTCGACGTCCGCTTCGGCAAGAAGTTTGCGGACAATATTGCGCTGTCGCTGGAAGTCGGCGTTCCGATCGTCAAGGATTATCCGGTCTACAATTTCAAAACGCAGCTCCGGCTCAACGTGACGTATTGATGGGCCCGGAACGCGCGTCCCTTTTTTGCTTCGTCCAATATTGTTCAAATGGACCGCTTTTGAACCATCGCACTCCTTGATTTAGGTCAACGTCGAAAGTTCCCGCATGAGACGAGACTGCATTTCGGTTCATACCCTCATCGGAGCAGCCGGCCATGAGAATGTCCCCACTCCTATTTTCCACGGCGATGTTGACCGTGCTCGTGATCGCTCCCTCAACGGCGCAGCAGACCACTGGGGCTCTTGGTTCGCCCAGCGCCACCACTACGATCGACGGCAAGCAGCTACCGCCTCCCGATCCGGCGTTCGGTGGCGTAATCAAGAACAATGCGCTGCAATCGACTCCCTGGTGGGCGCCGCGCGTGGTGCCGCCGCAGGGCGCGCCCAATATACTGCTGATCATTACCGACGACGCCGGCTTCGGCGTGCCAAGCACCTTCGGCGGTGTTATCCCGACCCCGACGATGGATCGCCTCGCCAGCGAGGGCCTCCGCTATAACCGCATCTTCTCCACAGCGCTGTGCTCGCCGACTCGCGCGGCACTGATCACCGGGCGCAATCACCATTCGGTCGGCTTCGGCGTGATTTCAGAGCAAGCGACCGGATTCCCGGGCTACAACAGCATCATTGGCAAGGACAAGGCGACGATCGGGCGTATCCTGCTCGACAACGGCTATGGCACCTCCTGGTTCGGCAAGGATCACAACACGCCAGCGTTTGCCGCCAGCCAGGTTGGTCCGTTCGACCAATGGCCGACCGGCATGGGCTTCGAGTACTTCTACGGTTTCGTTGGCGGCGACGCGAACCAGTGGCAGCCGAACCTCTTCCGGAATACGACGCAAATCTACCCGTTTCTGGATAAGCCGCCGGGTACCTGGAATCTCGTTACTGCGATGGCTGACGACGCCATCGACTGGATGACGCGGATGCACCAGACCGACCCGTCCAAGCCACTATTTATCAAATACGCGCCCGGTGCCACGCATGCACCGCATCACCCGACCAAGGAATGGGTGGACAAGATCAGCGCGATGCACCTGTTCGATGACGGTTACGAAAAGCTGCGCGAGCGCATCCTCGAGAACCAGAAGCGGCTTGGCGTGATCCCCAAGGATACGAAACTGGCTCCCTGGCCGAAGGACATGCTGAAGCCCTGGGACCAGCTCAGCGCCGACGAAAAAAAGCTCTTCATCCGCCAGGTCGAGGTGTTCGCGGCCTACGCGGCCTACAGCGACTACGAGATCGGTCGCGTCATTCAGCAGTTCCAGGAACTGGGTCGGTTCGACAATACGCTCATCATCTACATCAATGGCGACAACGGCACGAGCGCGGAGGGCGGTCCGCTCGGCACACCGAACGAAGTCGCGTTCTTCAACGGCTTAAACGAGCTGCCGGTCGCTGTGCAGATGAAGTTCTACGATGTCTGGGGAACCGAGCAGACGTACAATCACATGTCCGCCGGCTGGTCGTGGGCGTTCGACACGCCGTTCGACTGGTTCAAGCAGAATGCGTCGAGGCTTGGCGGCATCAACCAGAACATGGTCGTGTCATGGCCGGCGCGCATCAAGGACAAGGGTGCATTGCGTGAGCAATTCGTTCACGTGATCGATGTCGTACCGACGATCCTCGAAGCTGCCGGCATCAAGGCTCCGGACTATGTGGACGGCATCAAGCAGGTGTCGATCGAAGGCACGAGCTTCGCCTACACGTTCGATGCGGCCAACGCCAAGACGGCAGCACGGCATCAGACGCAGTACTTCGAAATGATGGGCCAATGGGCGCTGTACCATGACGGCTGGATGCTAAGCACCAAGGTCAATCGCGCGCCTTGGCAAGCGTTCGGCCCAGCCAATCCGGACCCGCTTAATAACCAGGTGTTCCAGCTCTACGACCTCAGCAAGGATTTCAGCCAGACCGACGATATCGCGGCCGCGAACCCGCAGAAGGTCAAGGAGATGCAGGCGATGTTCATCGCCGAGGCCCAAAAGTACCAGGTTTTCCCGCTCGACGCCTCGGTTGCCGGACGTGTCGTCGCGCCGCGCCCGAACATCACCGCCGGACGCAAGGAGTTCGTCTACACGCGGCCGATGACGGGATTGCCGCAGGGAGATTCGCCGCAACTGCTCAACGCCTCGTACACCATCACGGCTGACATCGTCGTGCCACAAGGTGGGGCCGAGGGTATGATCCTGACCTCAGGCGGGCGCTTCGCCGGCTACGGATTCTACCTGTTACAGGGCAAGCCGGTATTCCTGTGGAACCTGGTCGACCTGGAACGGATCAAGTGGGAAGGGCCGGATGCGCTGTCCCCAGGCCAGCATAGGGTTGAGTTCGATTTCAAGTACGACGGCATTGGTGCCGGCACGCTCGCGTACAACAACTTTACCGGTCTCGCACAACCCGGCACTGGTACGCTGAGAGTCGATGGCAAGGATGTCGCCACCAAACGCATGACGAAGACGCTACCGATGATCCTGCAGTGGGACGAGAGTTTCGATATCGGCTCCGACACGCTGACCGGTGTGAACGATGCCGACTACAAACCGCCGTTCCCGCTTACCGCCAAGCTCAGCAAGCTGACAATCAACGTCGACCGCCCGCAACTGTCGCCGGCGGATATAAAGACCCTGCAGGAGGCGATGCGGGAGAAGGCGAAAGCCGATTGATTGTCGCGGCGCCAAAATCGCGGCCGTCAAGGTCGGCTTTTGGTCGATTGTGTTGAAAAAGTCTTCTGTTGCGCGGGGAGTTGTTCGCTGATTCAGTCCTCATGAGGGGGCTGAATCATGATGGGGCATCAGCAGGTTGAGCAAGCTGCTTTGTTCTATGAGTT
>Ga0070741_10016022_pt1 | contig 12591 bp, 15 predicted proteins | sample Coa_R1_4_FD_66440 | JGI IMG/M metagenome (GOLD analysis project Ga0070741, IMG submission 66440) | Surface soil microbial communities from Centralia Pennsylvania, which are recovering from an underground coalmine fire - Coalmine... | ecosystem: Environmental > Terrestrial > Soil > Unclassified ...
CGGGCCCGGCTCATGATGACCGCTCGCGCCGGCTCCTCGCCCGCTATCGCAACGACCCGAAACTCCTGTGAACCGCTTGGCGATCCGAGGACGATCGCGTCACCGGGTCCGATGCCGTACTCCCTGGCGATCGAGCCGGCTATCAAGACCGCTTCCCCGGCAGCCACTCGCTCGAGCGCGTCAGGCGAGGCCCCCGCGGCGAGCGGCCAGCGGCATACGTGCGGATCCCGGAAGCAGGGCGGATCGTATGAGAATATCGACACCGACCCGTCCCGGTACGGCACCTCGCTGATGTGCTGCCCCGATGCCAGCGCCACCCCAGGGAGGCCGACGATTTCGCTGACGATATCGTCGCGCACCGATGCGGGCACCCAGCCCCCGCTCATGAACGCCGAGTGCACGACCAGGGGCGCCTGGAAGCGTGCGGCGAGTTGCGCCGCGACGGAACGTTCGAAGCTCCGGCCGAGGATGCCGAAGAGCAGCACCGCGCCAAGCCCGACGCCGAGCGCCGCGACGGCGGGGCTCGCGCGGCCCGCCTGCCGGCTTATCTCCGAGGCAGCGAACGCACCGATCGGGCCCGCGACGCGATCGAGAAGGGCCCCGACCACGCGGGCGCCATGCACGACGAGCGGGGCTGCGAGCGTTGCTGCCATGACGATGACGAGGAGGGTCGTCACGGCGCCGAGGGCGGGGCTCGATGAAACCCACTGCACGGCTATCGACCCGACCGTCACGATCAGGAGCATCACCCGAACCACGGCCCAGAGCCGCCGCCGCGGCGGCGGGCCGAGCATACCGCGCGAGCGAAGCGCTGCGATGGGATGAGTCCGCGCGAGCCGGAGGGCTGGTAGAACGGCCGCCAACACAGCCGCCAAGAGGCCAACCGACACGCCCGTCCACACGGCGCCCCAATCGAACGCTGCGGCGGCATCGGGCACCGGCAATCGGAAGTTGAGCGCGGTCGCCGCGGCAACGAACGGAAGCACGCGGCGGCCGAGCAAGAGACCGAGCGGTACGCCGAGCGACACTCCGGCCGCGCCGAGGAGGGCGCTCTCCTTCAGGAGCTCGACGAAGACCACGCTCCGCCGGAGCCCCACCGCGCGCAACAACCCCACCTCCCAGCTCCGCACCTCGAAGAGCATACGGAGGCGGCTGTGGCAGATCACGAAGCCAGCGACCACTGCGAGGAGCGCGAACGCCATCAGCATCGCCTGGAATCCGCGCACGGTCGAGCGGATCATGTCGCGGCGCATACGCGGCTCCTGGACGGTGACGCCCGGAGGCAGAACGGCACGGACCGCTGCTTCTACCGGCGCGACGTCTGCGCCGTCAGCGAGCAAGAGATCGATTTCGTTCACTTGCCCGTCAGCGGTATACGCGCGCTCCGCGGCGAAGACGTCCATGACGACCAGTCGGCCCTTGAGCGTCTTCAGCAGCCCCTCGGAAGCCAGGACACCGCGGACCGTGAAGACTCGCGTCCCGCTCGGCGTCACCAGCCGAAGCTGATGGCCGACGCCGAGGTGGCGCGCTTCGGCCCATTCTCGCCCGAGGATCACCGAGTCTGGCTGGGCGAGGAATTCGACGAAGTCGTCGATGACTTCGTCCGGGCGCTGACCGTCGTAGTACACGCGTACGGCGGCGTCGTTCGCGAGGTCGACGCCGAGCACGGTGAGCAGATCCCCGGTTCCGTCGTCGGGGAAGGCGACACCGCGGACCAGCGGGGTGGCGAGCTTTACGCCGGGGACCGCCGCCAAGTGCTCCACGAGGTTCTCCGGGAACGTGAAGCCCTCGCCGGCACTGACCGTCAGCGCGGCACGGCCAGCGAGACCATCCGTCGTCTCGATGAAAGACGCCAGCACAGCCGCGTTCATCAGCCTCACCGCAACGACCAAGGCGACGCCGATCGCCACGGCGATGATAGTCACGGCGAGCCGGCGAGCGTTCACGATCAAGTGCAGGAGCGCGAACCGGAGCGAGAGCAGCAGTCGGGACCTACGCTCCGACAGACGCTCCTCGCGACTCACGTGGCGTCGTCCTTCCCCACGACGGCTCTCAGCGCAGGGGTGGACACGTCACGCACGATCTTGCCGTCCTGCAGTTCGAGCGTCCGATCGCCGTACCCCGCCGCGAACGTGCTGTGGGTCACCATGAGGACGGTGACACCTTGCTCCGTGTTCAGAGCCCGTAGCAGATCGAGGATCAGCCGGCCGGTGAGAGAATCGAGGTTGCCGGTCGGCTCATCCACGACGAGCAGCTGCGGATCCGTGGCGATCGCACGCGCGATCGCCACGCGCTGCTGCTCCCCACCGGAGAGTTCGCCCGGATACCGGCCTCCCCTACCTGCTACCCCGGTCCGCTCCAATGCGCGCGCGACCGCGGCGCGGACGTCACGGCGAGACACGCCGCTGAAGCGCAGCGGCCATCCCACATTCTCTGCGACCGTCTGCCAGGCGATCAAGTTGAAAGCCTGGAAGACGAACCCGATGGTCTGGAGCCGGAGGTCAGCGAGCTCATGGTCGCGGAGCTGGCCCAATTCCTTGCCTGCCACCACAATGCGCCCACGATCGGGGACGTCGAGGCCCGCGACCAGGTTGAGGAGGGTCGTCTTGCCGGAGCCGCTGGGGCCCATCAAAGAGACGAATGCCCCTCGCGCGACTCGAAACGACACGCCGGCGAGGGCAGTCGTCGCGGCTGCACCACTCCCGTAGCGTTTGTGGAGGTCGGTTACCTCCACCATGCTCGTGTAGTCAGCGTTGGCCACGGGTCCTCCGGCCACCCGTGGCTATGCGCTCTTGCGAGGCTGCGCCTTGAGAGGACGCGGCACCGTCGAGTTCACGGCGGACCTCATCAACGAACTCGAGCTCCGAGGACAACTGCTTTATCCGCCGAAGGAGGATAAAGGTGGCAGGCTCGTAGTGAACTCCCCTGCGCCGCGCCCGCGCGAGAAGGTCCTCTCGCGCTCGCAACAACGTCTTCTGCATAAGCCACATGTCTTCGCGGAGCCGATCGAGGCAACGGGCGCGATCGGTCGGCTGAAGCCTGTCCGCGAACAGCAGCCAGTCGTTCAGGTGGGCGTCGGGATTCGCCGGCCCGAACAGCCACTCGTCGAAGTCCGTCGTCCCGGCCTCGGTGATGACGTACGGAATCCGACGGGGATCTCCCCCCGGAACCCTTTCGGCGGGCGTTATCCGCCCTCGGGAAGCCTGCTTCCCCACCTCACGGTAGAAGTTTCCCGGGTTCACCTGGAGGGCGGACCGCGCGCGGTAGTTCGAGAGGAGCTCGTAGCCATGACGAGCCCGACCATCACGCAGGAGGCCCAGTATGACGTACGGAGACACGGGAGGTGCGCGTCCGTGGAGAGGTGACTTAGAATAAGCGACTTCGCGCCGTCAACCAAAACTTGCCTTTGCACCTCGATAGCTTCTCGGAAGCTATTCCGGGCGACGAGCTTGCGTCGCGACCATGCCGAGGAGTAACGGAGGTCGCCGTGAGGCTGCTGGCCGTCGGTACCGCCTTCCCACCCCACTATGTCGCGCAGGAGACGGTGGCGCGGACCTTGGCACAAAGCTGGTCCAGCAACGGTAGCGGGCGCCTGCCGATCGAACGCCTCCACGGCGTGACCGGCGTCGAGGGCCGGTACTTCAGTCTCCCCATCGATGACTACACGGCGCCTCGTTCCTTTACCGAGTCCAACGACGCGTTCATCCGCATTGCGACCGATCTCGGGGTGAACGCGATCGAGGACGCGCTGACGCAGGCCGCTGTTGCGGCTCGTGACGTTGGGCTGTTGGTTGTGGTGACCACGACCGGCGTGGCGGCGCCATCACTCGGCGCACGGCTCCTCAACCGGCTGGATCTTCGGCCGGACTTGAAACACCTGCCGGTGATCGGCCTGGGGTGTGTCGGAGGCGCGGCCGGCGTCGCCCGGTGCAGCGAGTACGTGCGGGCTTTTCCCGACGAGCTGAGCCTCATGCTGTCGGTCGAGCTCTGCTCTCTGACCCTTCAGCTTGAGGATCGATCACGCGCCAACATGATCGCGACCGGCCTGTTCGGGGACGGGGCGGCCTGCGCCGTCGTGGCGGGCGCTGGGAGGGGCTCACAAGCGAGACTGCGGGTGATGGGAAGCCGAAGCCTCTTCCATCGCGACACTGAGGACGTCCTGGGCTGGCACATCGGTGAGAGCGGATTTCGGCTCCTCCTGCGTGAGGACCTGCCCCAGGTCGCCTGCAAGACCCTGCGGTCGGACGTCGAGCAGTTCCTCGCGGCCCACGATCTCCGGTGCGAGGACATCGGCCGCTGGATCGTGCATCCGGGCGGGCCGAAGATCCTTCGCCACGTGCAGGAAGCGCTCGGGATTCCGCCAGACGCGCTGTCATGGAGCTATGATAGCTTGCGACGGAGGGGAAACGTCTCAAGCGTTTCCGTTCTCTTGATCCTCCGCGACGTCATCGAATCCCCTCCGCCGCCTGGTACGTACGGCATGATGCTCGGCATGGGCCCCGGCTTCTCGGCCGAGCTGGTGCTGCTCCGCTGGGAGTAGGCCGCTGGCTACGTTCCCGCTCTACGCTGCACTCGTCGCAGCCGTCGGCGTAGAACGAATCGCCGAGCTTCTGATCTCCCGGCGCAACACGAGGTGGGCCCTCGCCCGTGGCGGGAAGGAATACGGGCGAGAGCACTACCCTGTCATGGTGCTGCTTCACGTCGGGCTACTGATTGGATGCGTCGTCGAGCCAGCAGCGCTCGGCCGCCCCTTTGTTCCGTGGCTGGGTTGGCCGGCGCTCGCTGCGGTGCTGGTCTGCCAGGGAGTCCGATGGTGGTGTGTCACTACCCTCGGTCGCCAATGGAACACCCGCGTGATCGTCGTACCCGAACTCCCCCTCGTCACGACCGGTCCGTATCGTTTGCTGAGGCATCCCAACTACGCCGCGGTGGCGATCGAAGGCGCGGCTCTGCCGCTCGTGCACTCAGCATGGATCACGGCCGTGGTGTTCACATTCATGAATGGACTCCTGCTGCGGCGGCGGATCCAGGTAGAGGAGAAAGCGCTTCGGGCGGCCGTCGCCCGCGGGTCGAGCGGGTGCCGCGACTCCCTCGTGCCGTCTGGGCCGGAAGGTCGGCCGTCACGAGCGTCTTCTACCGCCTTTTCCCCCTAGCGACGCGATCAACCTTTCGGTACCTGCCGCGGCCCGTCGTGACGAGCCGCCCCTCTTCCCGCCACCGGTACATGACTGAAGCGATATGCCCCGGCCCCGCGCCTGTCCGCTCCGCCACGTCGTTGGTCAAGAAGTTGACCGGCAACTGGTCGTAGAGCCCCTCCCAATTTATTCGCCCGGCGCTCTTGGTCGCCTCCCGGTCGCCGAGGGCGCGCAACTCGTGTTCGAGCGCGCGGACCGCTTCACGGGCCTTCGCCAACTCGCGTCGGAGGAGAACGACCTTCTCGCGACGCAGCTTCCCTTCCTGCGCTTTGATGCGTTGAAGCTCCTTGGGCGGGATGCCCTCGGGCGTCGATGCCTCTCGCTTCACGACATCCCTCACGGTTCACACGCCTCCTAGCGGAAGCCGCAGCGTTAGGCAAGCATTACATATGATATACTTGACATTGCACCCCGAGCCGTGTAGGGTACTGTGGGGTACTCGTTCGTGAGGAAGCCGCCGCCGGAGTTTCTCGCCCGAGACGCCCGCCACGCCGCGAGTCTCGTCGACGCCGTGACGCTCCTGGTCACCGAACACGCGACCGAGCATCGGTTGACCGAAGCCGCTGTCTTGGGCGCCCTCTCGTGGGTGCTCGGCCGAATGGTCGGCGCCATCGCGCGGAACGGACGCGGCGACCTGGAGGGCTCACTGGACTTCCTTGCGCGCCAGGTGAGACGTGCCGCGGTCGGCGAGTTCGCGCGCCGACTGCCCACTCTGCACTAGAGAGAGCGGGATCGGCGTCGGCGTTGTCGTTTCAGGCACGCCGGCGCCTCGATTGCGAGTCTTTCCCCCACTGAGGCAGGACGGACCGGCGTTCGGAATCTGTCCGGACGGCAAGTTGCGAGCGGAAGTGAAAGCGTCGTCATCGATGAGACCCGCGGGGCACCATATGGGGAAGGAGGTCTGTGCGGAACAGTGCGGTACCGAGTGACCCAATATCGACTGCTGATGGTGAAGGACGGCAGTGTCATGACGGCGTGGGATCGACACGTACGTCAGAGCAAGGACGTCGCCGATCTGATGATGCCGCTCGTCGCCGACCTCGATAGGGCGTTCTGGGTCGTCATGTTGAACGGCAAGAACCGCGCGATCGGTCTCAACCTTGTCTCGGTCGGGGCGCTCACTTCGGCCCTGGTTCATCCGCGCGAGGTGATGAAGCCCGCGATCCTCAGCAACGCCGCCGCGATCGTCTCGTCCACAACCACCCGAGCGGCGACCCCACTCCGTCGACGGAGGACTTGGTTTTGACCCAGCGGCTCTGGGCGGCCGGCGAACTGCTCGGCATTCGCGTGCTCGATCACATCGTCGTCGCTGACGAGGGCGCCTACTGTTCGTTGGCCGATCAAGGAGCGCTTGGAGGTCCAAAATGAATCAGATCACTTCGTGCAGACCGACCCATCCCAGCGCAGGCATCACGAGACATCGGGCGCGCCCGATTGCACGGAGGGCGACTCTCGCGAGCTCCCGGCGCGTGAGAGTGAGCACGCTCATGAGCGCCCGCGACGAGGGTCGCTGCGAAAGGCGTGAGTGCCCGGCTCCCCAGTTGTTCCACGCGCCCTACGCCGCGGTGTCCCTATGCGGCTACCTTCGCGTGGCGGAAGGGCCACCGCCGCAGTTCGCCGTCAGCTGCAAGCAGTGCGGGCGCCAGCTCATGAGTGTGGACCGCATCCGCGACCCGGAGATCGCGGTACTCGTGGATCATCTTCGCGCCTGCACCCCCATCCGGACCGCTCGGCGCCACGCCGATGCTGGGCGACGTGATGAGCCGCGTTCGGGTTGCAGCAGCGGGCAGGCTCACGGTCGAGGAATCCAAGTAGCACGACACTGCAGCGCGCTGCGCGTCTGGAAGGACGGCGGCGATTTGCATCCTCCGGTCTTCCGCGATCGGGGACGTTTGTCCAAGTTGGGCAATAGCCGGTTGTCCATGCCGATCCGTAGCATCGTGGCGATTTCACCGGCAGGCGCGCATGAGCCAAGCGGGGCATATCCTCGTCCTCGACCGCGAGGGCCGCGTTCGTGATGCGATTTCGGCGGCGCTGCGCCGGCACGGGTGGACTGCTCATCCCGGATCGCCGTCGTCCCGATTGCCTGGTCGCCATCGCCCGTATGACCGTATGACCCACTTCTCGCCGTATCGCCCCACGCCCTTCGGCGGTGTCTGGTTCGCGGTCGAGGACGGCACGCTGGCGATTGCTGCGCCCGACGCGTGACCGGAGGCGGCGGACGTTTCATGGCGACCGAACGCTGGCGACGAATCCTTCGGCTGATGGACGAAGCGTACGAAGACTATGTGAACGGGATGGTCGCGTTGCGGGAGCGCGTCATGGACGACATGAGACGCAAGGTCAAGGACAGCAGCGCTCTCGACCGCCCACGTGCCGTGTCGAGATCGGCTCCAGCGAGCAAGCGACGATAGCATGCTTGCCGCCATGATCCTAATCACCCAACTGCGCTCCGACCGCGAGCGGCACGTGATTGGAGCAGGCTCCTCGCGACCCGACCATTCCTGTCAACGAAGGGATGAACGAGCAGGAAGAAGATGTACACGAAGGCAAGCAACTCGGCTTGCCCTTGTACGTCAGAAGGCGCGAGGGGCTGGGCGGCCCGCGTGTCCACGGTCTCGGCGAAGCGAGGCAGGACGACCACATCGAGGTACCCAGGCAGGGAGTAGTACTCCTCGAAGGGATGGATGAAGTCAGGAGGCTTGAACTCTCCGCTGATGCGAGTGGAAAGCATGCGGAACTCGCCCGTAAGGTCGGGCGAAGAGGCGATAGTTCCGGTCCTCGGCGGCGTCACGCGGCGCTTGCGCGTCCTTGGACAGGCCTTCGAGCGCATGAACTGCGACAGCCAAGTCCAGCACGGGAAAGATGTCCGGTCGCGTAGCGAGACACGGGACGTACGACGCTGAAAACGAGCAGCTCACGTTCCGACCCCTCCAAGACGTGCTAACTTGTCCCCGCTACACCTGCCGCCTTCGGTGCGCGGGCAGCCGCCGAACGCCCCCGTCAGCCTTCCCGACGATGGTGACGCGGCGGCGCGCATCAGCGCGGCGACACGGCCTTCCTCAGTTCCTTCAGCAGCTTCTGTGCCTCGTCTATCTTACTGAGCAGCACGGCGTCGCCACGAAGCGACGATAGCGTTGTCCACGGATAACGCTTGATCGACTCGACGAGTCCTTCCACCTCCCCAGCAAGACCGGTATCACGCTTACGCTTCCCCTCCGCAGGGCCCAGCTTCTCGAGCGCCGATTGAATCGTGCCGCCCTCGGCCAGGAACTCCTCCTTCGCGACCGGGTCCCGGAGGATCATCCGGAGCTTGCGGACGTCCTTCGAGTTGGTGATCTCATTCTCATTGATCTTACGGATGATCGTGTCGAGCACCGTTGGCGTGAGGAGCTTGCGGTTGAGGTTCTTGATCTCACGCGCCCAGGTGATCGACGCGCCGGGTTCGCGGACGTTCTTCAGCTTCTCCGACAGCTCGTAGATGTCGACCAGCTTGTCGAGCTCACGGACGGTGATGCCGAGGATGTTGGCTGCACTCGCTCGCCCGAGAAGGTCGACCAAGCGATAGGCCACCATTTCCTTTTCCTTGGCATCCCACTCCTTCCGCTGCCGGTGAATGTAGATCCAGACGCGCAAGCGCTCCTCGTCGGTCAGCGTGCGGTCGGTGATCTCAGCAGGAAGCTTGCGGTACTCCTCCTTCTTGTGTGCTGTCACCAGGACATTCGAATTGGTCCACCGGCGGTCGCCGTCGATGATCCGGAACTTCCCCGGATGGTTCGGGTGCGGCTCGAGGAGCAGCGGTTCGAAGAGGCCTTCGTTCGCTTCGATCTGCCGCTGGAGCTCCTCATCTTCCTTCGGACCGAGCCGCGGCTGATTGGGATTCGGCTCGACGTCGTCGAGATCGACCGTCGTCCGATAGGTCTTCAGGATCGTGCGACCCAGACGTCGCTCTTGCCAGTTCCGAGCGGCTTCCATCGACTCTACGCGACCTCCTCCGGCCCATCGCCGGCGCCCTCGATGATCGCCGCGATCTCGGCGTCGAGCTCTCGCAGCGTGCCCTTCAGGCGGGTCATCATCCGGCCGCGCTTCGCCCAGACATTCTGGTGGTCCTTGGTCTCCTGCACGTCGACGGCCAGCAGATCGTCCGTGAGCTTGGTGGCCTCCCGGAAGCGCTGGGCACAGGCTTCCGACGTCATGTACGTGTAGAGGCGCCCCATCTTGGCGGTCCGCTCCTTCATGCTGAGGCCCTGGATGTGCATCCGGACCAGCGATGAGCGGAGCAGCTGGCTGATGAAGACCGTGCGGGCGGGAGTCACGATGATCACGCGATCGCGGATGCAGAGTTCCTTTTCGCCCGCGGGGAAGGCGGTGGTGGCGAGGATGGCGTGGTGCGCCTGAGCGTTGACCTGATCCTGCCGCAGCTTGGTGACGAAGGTGTTCTGCCAGGCCTTGCGGTTCTTCGAGTCGATCACGATCAGGCCGCACGACTGGCCCTTGTGGAAGACCTCGTGGTGGATGTCGGCGCCCGCCTCGCCCTTCTGAACGCGCGTGACGTGATCGCCCGGGAACGAGTCGCGCAGCGCGTCGAAGAGGTCGATCTCGGCGCCGTCCCCGAGTTCGTGTGCGGTCCTCTTCTGAAGCTGCCGCTCGAGATCCGTGACCTTCTTCTGGGTGGCCTCCTTGTCGCGCGTGAAGTCGGCGCGCAGCTTCAGGAGCGCACGGTCGTGCTCGCGCTGGAGGAGCTGCCGCTGCTTGGCCAGTTCCGCCTGCTGCTTTCGCTCGGCGTCGGCTGCGAGCTGCTCACGGAGCTTCTCCTCCTGGGCCTTCAGCTTCTTCGCCTGCTCCACGGCGGCATCCTTCTCGGCCGCCATCTTCGCCATTTGCTTGGCGGCCGCCTCGCGGGCTTCCTTCGCCGCAGCCTGTCGGGCGTCCGCCACGTCCTTGCGGAACTTCTCGTGGAGGCTGGCGGTCAACGTCTGCGCCTTCTTGTGCTCCTCGACCCGGATGCGGCGCTCGATCTCCAGGAACTTCGTGCGCGTGATCGGCGAGTCACACCAGGGACAACGCTCGGCCCCTTCGGTCACCTGAATCGCAGGGTCCATATTGACCTCCAGAAGGATTTAGGCGGACCTTTTCACACCTTTCTCTACGCTGGTCAAGAAGCCACGGGCCGGCCAGTGCCCCACCGGCTAATATCCAGTTGTTACAGGATGTTATGATCGGCCGCCGCCGCCAGGCTCGCGCCGGCCGCTGTCTGTGTGGTGTGCGGCAGTCGGGTGGAATCGGCCCGCCTATCCGCGCAAGTCGCGCGGCTCCTGGGGCGTTAAGGTCTACCTCGGTGCCGTCGTGCTGCTGTCGGCGATGCGATACGGCCTGACGCCGACGCGGATGGCGCGGCTCCGGGAGCTCGCGGGCGCCAGCCCGCCTACCCTGGCACGCTGGCGCCGGTGGGGGCGGAAGGTGTTCGCCTCGAGCCGCTATCTGGGGGGCTGATCGGCCGCCGGGCGCGTCGCTTTCGGGGTCGCCCGGGAACGCCTGCCGTTGTCGCTGCTCGAACGCTTCGCGGGCGACACGCGCGACCGGCTCGTCGCGGCGCTGCGCTTCCTCGCCGATCACAACCGCATCCGCGCGGGCTCCATGACTGTCTGAGGCGCGGCCGACTAGTGAAGACGCATTCGGCGAGTGATCACCGAGGTCGGGATCCTCTCGGCCCTGATCATGGTGCAGACGTGGACGGTCAGAACTCACGCATGCGGCAGGGCGTCGAGCAGGGCGTTGCGAAGGCGAGGATCTAACGCGATGACTTCCTGCTCGAGCCATAGGCTCCGGCACGCGAGTTCCTGCACGAGCACTGGATCTTCTCGGGTCACAAGCTCGGGCGGCCACTTCTTCCGGATCGCGCGCGCGGGGACGTACTCGGACCAGAACGCCGGCACTGCCCATCGAAGATCCGCACGGATGTAACGGAGGTGGCGCACGATGCGGAGTCCGTTCGGATCCAGATCTCCGAAGTGAACGACGGGGATGTCGCAAACCTGCTCGAGGAGAACTTGGGCCGTTGCGGTGTTCCAACCTGGAACGTGCGCAACGAGCCAACCGTCCGGCGGGGCGACGTCGAGATACGGGCCGAGGTTCTCTACGAGAAGAAGCGCCGTTGGACGGTGACCGTCGAGTTTCGTGCCGTCGCGGAGGCTGCGCTCGGTGAGGACGAGCTCGCGTAGGACGGGCACCAAGACATCCACCTCGAGTGCCCGAGTGCCAGACGTGAGCGCGAGTCCGGGCGTCGGCCGCAGCCGTACCAGGCCATCGCGGGTGAGATCGATCTCGGCTAGCGCCTGCCGCCGAGTCTCGGAAAGCGACGCCTTCGAGTGCGGTCCAACCACGGCCGTGGCCGTTCGGCGGTTGAGCCGTGTTGGCATCGGCCTCGGCATGGCTCCGGCGCGCTCGCGGTCCAGAAGTGTTCGCCAGTCGGCGTCGGTGGGCGAGAGTCCAGCCGCCGCCAGCCGAGACTGCGCCGCGCGCCATTCCGGCCACACGCGGTCAAGCAGCGTCTTCAGGTCGGCCTCGTGATCGTCGACCAGCCGAAGCACGTCCCGCTGCGACGTTCGCCGCGTCCACGCTAGCTCCGAGAGCCATCTCCACGCGCGCTCTTGGGACTTGCGTCGCTTGAGCCTGCGAACCTGCAGGAGCTCGAGGAGAGCCAGCCGCTCTGCATCTTCGCTCCACATCGCGATCACGCCACGGGAGCGGCCGCGCGGCGCCCGGTCGCGATCACCTCTTCTCGGCCGCCCATGACTCGACGCACCAGCCGATACGTCGTATTGCCCCGCGACTGCGCGACCTCCGGTGCGGCGAGCATCAGCTGGAGGTCGAGGCCATCGCAGAGCTCGAACATGACGGCGAGGCTGTCGGACGAGAGACGGTTGGCCTCGTCGAGCAACAGCAGCCGAAGAGTCCCGCTCGCGCGCTTCGGCCGGAACAACGCGGCGTCGCGCTCCCAGGCGGCCAGCACGACCATCATGAGCGCTGCGCCGACACCGATCGCCTCGCCCGTCGACATCCGCGCTCCGTTCGCCAGCTCCCACGTTGTACTGCCCATGCGTCTGACCTCGACGCGCAGGTCGAGATACTCGCGGTAGTCGAGCAGCTTGCTCCCACCCGTCTGGCCTCCGCCGTGCCTTCGGAAGAGCTCGTCGATCGCTTGCTCGATGGGCATGTCCGGCTTGAACAGCAGATCCTTCGCCTCGCCGGTCCGCAGCGCCTCAAGCACGCGCTCCATCTGGTCCACCAATGAGACGGCAATCTGGACGCCGTTGATGGAGCCGAACCGCACGTGGTCCAAGTCGCTATTGAGGAGGTGGATCTGCCGCCTGGCGCGGCGCTTCTGGTTGTCGAT
>Ga0070741_10016023_pt1 | contig 12588 bp, 12 predicted proteins | sample Coa_R1_4_FD_66440 | JGI IMG/M metagenome (GOLD analysis project Ga0070741, IMG submission 66440) | Surface soil microbial communities from Centralia Pennsylvania, which are recovering from an underground coalmine fire - Coalmine... | ecosystem: Environmental > Terrestrial > Soil > Unclassified ...
GCTCCGAGCGCGATCCCGAAGGCGAGCCCGCGCGCGGGCTCGATCCTTCCGGCGGCCAGCGGGCGCCCGCTCGTGCGGGTCATCCGCGCGTCGCGCTCGCGCTCCACGTAGTGGTTGATCGCGCCCGCGCCGCCGGCCGCGAGGTAGCCGCCGAGCATCGTCCAGAGGACGGTGGCGAGGCTCGGCCCCGCCGGGTCGGCCACGAACATCGTGGTCACCGTCGTGACCAGGAGGAGCGCGATGATCCGCGGCTTGGTCAGCGCCAGGTAGTCGCGGACCGTGGCTTGAAGCGAGCGGTGTGCAGGCCGGCGCCCGACGAGCGTCGCTGTGTTGGCGGAGCTTTCCATCAGGTCGTATGGCGCGGCGATCGCGAGCAGGCCACCGCGCCCGCTCTTCCGCTCAGGATACGGGGGCGCCGCCCTCCGTGCCCGGATCGGCCCGCGCGGGCTCGGGCGCCGGGGACGCGGCCGGCGCCGGCGCCGCCTGCGGCGAGCGGTCGCCCGTGGCGGCGGCGCGGCGGCGCACGAACTCCCGGATGTCGTGGAGCGGCGTCGCGCTGCGGACATCGGGCACGGCGTCGAAGTTGTGGACGGGCGGCGGCGAGAGCGCGAACCACTCGAGCGTCGCGCCGCCCCACGGGTCGTGGCCCGCGGCGCGCCCGTTGCGCCAGCTCCAGGCGGCGTTCGCGAGCTCGAGCAGCACGCCCGCGGCGAGCACGAACGCGGCCACGCTGGCGCCGACGTTGAGGCCGTCCAGCCCCTGGCCCTGGAAGAACTTGTAGATGTCGGCAGGCTGGCCCTTCACGCCGGCCAGGAACATGAAGGCGTCGAAGGCGTAGGCGCCGACCAGGATCAGCGCGAGCGCGGCCTTTGCCGGGCCCTCGGCCATCGCCCGCCCGCAGAGCTTGGGCAGCCAGTAGTGGAGTGCGGCGAAGCCGCACAAGACGCCGCTGCCCACGAGCACGTCCACGGTCGCGACCTGGGCGGCGGTCGTGTTGTCGAGCTGCCAGCCGACCGGGATCACGGAGTACATGAGCTCGCCGGCGAGTCCTAGCGAGAGGACGCTCATTCCCCCGACCGCGAAGAGCAGCGCCCCCCTGGGGCGGAGCGCGCCGCCCCAGAGGGTGGCGATCACGTTCACGAAGAGCAGGCCGACCGGCACCACGAGCGCCAGCGAGACGACCATCGCGAAGATGCGAAAGCCGTTCGGGATCGGCGCCGTGTACATGTTCTGCATCCAGGCGAGCACCGCCAGCGCGGCGACGGCGGGGAGGCAGATCGCCGCCGCGCGCAGGCTGAAGAGCGGCTTGCGCGCAAAGGTCGGGGCCACCTCGAGCGCGACGCCGAAGGCGAAGATCAGGATCGCCGCGTAGGCCGCGTTGAAGAAGATCCAGGCGAGGTGCTGGTAGTAGAGCGGGGCGCCGTTCTGGATCGCGTTGAAGAAGATGCCGTCGAAGCGGCGGTCGATCATCAGCATCGTCAGCGCCGCCAGCATCACCGGGCCGGCGACGAGCATGAGGCAGGAGGTCACGGCCCCGGCGAGCGAGAACGGCGGCACGCGCCGCCAGGCCATGCCGGGCGCCCGCATGTTGCGGAGCGTCGTGACCATGTTCACCGACGAGCAGACGAAGCCGAGCACCGCCATCCCCACGCCGAGTATCCAGGCGTCCACGCCGTTGGTGGGGCTGTAGAGGAGGTTCGACAGCGGCGGCATGGCCGCGAACCCCGCCTCGGGCGGGCGCCAGGCGAAGCTCGCGTAGATGGCCGCGGCGCCGCCGAGGTAGAGCCAGGCGCCGAGCAGGTTGACCCGGGGCAGGGCGACCCCGCGAGCCCCGATCTGAAGCGGCACGACATACGAATAGAGCCCGATCGCGAGGGGCAGCGCGAACAAAAGGACGGCGGTGACGGCGCTCGTCGAGGAGATCCGGTCGAACAGGACCGGGTTGATGAGCGTGTTCTCGGGGACGATGAGCTGCAGGCGCAGGAGCACCAGCTCGGTGACCGCCACGGCCAGGAAGGCGAAGGCGCCACCCAGATAGAGCAGGCCGACCGACTTGTGGTCGGCGCTCGTCGCGCGCTCGATCCAGCCGGCCCGGCGCGCGGGGATTCCCTCGGTGACGAGCTCGGGGCGGGCGGGGGCGATCGTGGGCGTCACGGCAGCTTCACCCCGCCCACGGTCGCCTGCTGGCTGATCTTCTGCTTGACGAAGCCCTGCGCCTTAGCGATCTCGGCCTTCTTGCGCTTGAGGAAGGCCGCGTACGCCTGCGGGCTCACGACCTTCACCCAGATCCGCATCACCGAGTATCCGGAGCCGGAGTACGAGGTGGACTGGCCCCCGTAGACGCCCTCGTGATCGGCGCGGAACCAGGTCTGCGAGGTCTGGCCGGGGACGGCGTCCACCTGACCGCCGAGGGCCGGCACGAAGAAGCGGTGGAGGACGTCGACCGAGGTCACGTTGAGGATCACCGTCGTGCCGACCGGGACGACGAGGAGGTTGTAGGAGAACGTGCTGTAGGGCGGGCCCTGCTCCCCGGGCTGCGGGTAGTCGAAGCGCCAGAGCCACTGCTGGCCGACGGCGTTGACGACCACCGGGCCGCCCGCCGGGGCCGCGCCGCCCGCCCCCGGCACGCCCGTGGCCGCGGGCGGGGTCGAGACGCCCGGTATCGACGGCGGGTTGGCGAGCCCAACCTGGGCGAGGAGCGCGCCGGAGGCGCCGGCCGCCGGCTCCGCGCTCGCCGTCGCCACGTGGCGGGCGTCGTCGGTCTTGATCACGCCGAAGGCGAGGATCGCCGCCGCCAGCAGCGCCAGCGGAGCCGCGGCGCGCAGGATCGCGCCCCGCCCCGCGGCGACCTGCGCCGGCCGGCGGCTGCGGCGCTCGCGGAAGCGCACGAGCGCGAATAGGAGCGCCCCGTTGATCGCCACGAAGACGACGGCGGCGACGGCGAGCATCACCCAGTAGGCGACGCGGATGTCGTCCGCGTTCGGGGAGTGCGCGGCGCGCGGCGCGATCACGCTCGCCTGGGCCGGCACCGCCAGCGCCAGGGTCAGCGCCAGGGCAGCGACCAGCGCGGCGAGGACTCTGAGGCTGCGGGTCGCCAAGGCGGCGCCATTCTAATCAGCGCTCCCGGCCCGGACCGCGCAGGCTTCCGGCGCGCGTCGCTAGGCGACGAGCCCCTCGCCGCGCAGCCACGCCTCCGTGCGCTCGAGCCCCTGCGCCAGGTCCACCTCCGGCTTCCAGCCGAGCTCCTCGACCGCGCGGCGGTTGGAGACCGTGCCGCGGCGGCTCACGAAGGTGATCGCGCGGCGGCTGAACGCGGGCGGCCGGCGCCGCAGGGCCGCGTAGGCCTCCATCCCGAGCGCCGCGAGCGCGAGCAGGCCCCGGGGCAGGCGCCGGGCGGCGCGCATGCCGCCGAGGCGCGCGATGCGGTCGAAGTAGTCGCCGAACGTCACGCGCTCGCCGCTCCAGGCGGTGTAGGCGCGCCCCGGCTCGCCGCGCTCGAGGGCGAGGAGGATCGCGCTCACGAGGTCATCCACGTACACGGGGAGCATCAGCCCGTCGCCGGGGGCGGGCACCGCGAGCTGCCGCGCCTGGGCGAGGCGCAGCGGCCGCAGGACCCACTGCTCGGAGGCGGGGCCGTAGACGTCGCCGGGGCGCACGACGACGGCGCCGCGGTCGCAGGCGATCCGGTCGGAGGCGGACTTGGTGTCGATGTAGGGGATGCCGCAGGCGCGGCGCGGGGCGTCCTCGTCGAGCTCCCCGGGCGCGTCGTAGCCGTAGACGACGACCGAGCTGACGTGAACCACGCGCCCGGCCCCGGCCGCCGCCGCGGCGTCGAGGACCGCGACCGTGCCGCCCACGTTCACGCGCACGAACTCCTCCATCCGCCCGTGCTCGCGCACGAGCGCAGCCGCGTGGACGACGGCGTCCGCCCCCTCGAGGGCGCGCACGCAGGCGTCGCGGTCGGTGACGTCGGCGGCGACCGCGGTGGCGCCGGCGGCCTCGATCCGCGGCCTGGCCGCCGGATCCGAGTCGATCCCGGCCACCCCGGCGCCCGCGCCCGCAAGCCGCCGGCAGAGCGCCGCGCCGATGAACCCGCCGGCTCCGGTGACGGCGATCCTCCGGCCCCGCAGCTCCGCGCCTTCAGCCATCGGCGCCGACCATATACTCGCCCGCGTCTTGCGTCCCGCTCGCGCCCCCAAGCTGCGGCCGCTCGTCCGGACCGCGGCCGCGGCCGCCATCGCCGCTGCCGTCGCGGTCCCGCTTCTGCGCCGGCGCCTGCGCGTCCCCGCCCCGGCCACCCTGGCGGCGGTCGTCGCCGGCCCGCTGGGCCTGGCCGTGCTGCGACCGCGCACCCGGGGCCGCGACGCCGCCCTCTTCGCGCTCCAGATGTGGGCCTTCCTCGTCGCCCACGAGCTGCCTTACGACGACCCCGATCGGCTGCGCCGCCGCCTGCGCGTCTCCTACCCGATCGCGGTCGATCGCCTGATCGGCGCCGGCGAGCTGCCCGGCGCCCGCTTGCAGCGAGCGCTCGCAGGGCGCGGCGGGGCGAGCGCGCTCGACCGCGTGCTCTCCGTCGTCCACTGGGCCTGGTTCGCCGAGCCGCACGCGGCGCTCCTCTACCTGCTCGTCAGGCGGCCCGAGCGCTTCCCCAAGGCGGCGCGCCAGATGGCGGCCGCGTTCGACCTCGGCTGCGCCGTCTACTTCGCGGTCCCCACGGCGCCCCCGTGGTGGGCGTCGGAGCATGGCTACGCGGGCGAGCGGCTCGAGCGCCGCATGGTCGTGGTCGGCGAGGAGTTCTGGGGCCGGGCCTGGCCGGCCCTCTACGAGTCCCTCGGCGGCAATCCCTGGGCGGCGATGCCGTCGCTTCACTTCGCCACTTCGCTGATGGCCGCGATCCACCTCGCCGAGAGCGGGCCCGCCGCGGGCGCGGCCGGCTGGGCCTACGCGCTGGCGCTCGGGTTCGCGCTCGTCTACCTGGCCGAGCACTACGTGGTCGACCTGCTCGCGGGCGCGGCCCTGGTCGCCGTCGTGCGCCGCGGCGAGCCCCTGGCGGAGCCCGCCGTGGCGGCAGTGAACCGCGTCCTGCGGCGCCTGGAGCGGGTGGCCCACCGCACGAACTGAGGCCAGCCTGCCAGGATAGGGGAGGTGACGGAGGCCGAGGTCGTCGCACGGGAAGAGAGGGGCGGGGAGGGCGAGGTCGAGCCGTCGTTCTTCGCCGATCCACGCCGGATCGCGATGACGCTCGGCGCCGTCGTTCTGCTCATCGCGGGCATCTACGTCGTGCTGCCGAAGCTGGTCGGCGCCCAGGACGCGCTGAACAAGCTCGGCGACGCGAACGTGCTCTGGCTCGCGGTCGCGCTCGCCTTCGAGGTCGCGAGCTTCGTCGCCTACATCCTGCTCTTCAAGGCGGTCGTCGCCGAGCGGGTCGACCACGTCGGCTGGCGCGAGGCCTACCAGATCGCCCTCGCCGGCCTCGTCGCCACCTTGCTGTTCTCGGCCGCCGGGGCGGGGGGGATCGTGCTCTTCTACTGGGCGCTGCGCAAGGCGGGCATGGAGCGCCGCCAGTCCGCGTGCCGGCTGGTCGCCTTCTACGTGCTCCAGTACGGCGTCTACCTCCTCGCGCTCGTCGTCTTCGGCGCCCTCCTGCGCTCCGGCGCCCTCAGCGGCGAGGCGCCGCTCGGGCTCACGATCGTGCCGGCGGCGATCGCGGGAGCGGTGGTCGTCGCGTTCCTGGCGATCGCGCTCCTGCCGCAGGACTTCGAGCGCCGCATAGCGCGCCTCGCGGCCGGCTACCGGTTCGCCCGCCTGGCGCACCGCCTGAGCACGGTCCCCGCGACGCTCGCCAGCGGCACCCGCACGGCGCTCCAGTTCGCGCGCGAGCCGTCGCGCGGCGGGGAGGCGCTCGCGGGCGCGATCGGGTACTGGGCCTGCAACGTCGGCATCCTCTGGGCTTCCTTCCACGCCTACTCCGTGTCGGTGCCGCTGGGCGTCGTGATCCAGGGCTTCTTCGTCGGCACCGCGGCCAACCTCACGCCGTTCGCGCCGGCCGGGGTGGGCGCGGTCGACGCTGGCCTCATCGGCAGTTTCGTCCTCTTCGGCCTTCCCAGCTCCGGCGTCTTCGCCGCCGTCCTCACCTACCGCCTGATCGCCTACTGGCTGCCGATCCCGTTCGGCGTCGTCGCGTTCTTCCAGCTCCGGGGCACCGCCTCGCGGTGGGAGGCGGAGGGCGTGGCCGCCCCGAGGCGGCGGGCGGGAATCGGCGGACCCGTTACTTCACAAAGTAAAGTATGAGCTGGAGCGAGGGCGCCGCCAGGGGCGCAAGACTTACGAACGAGCGAGGTGACATGAGCGAGAGCGAGGGGCGGATCGAGAACGTGATCGTCGTCGGCGGTGGGCCCGCCGGCTACACGGCTGCTCTCTACGCGGCTCGAGCGGAGCTCGAGCCGCTCGTGATCGAGGGCTTCGAGTGGGGCGGTCAGCTCCAGAACACGACCGAGGTCGAGAACTACCCCGGCTACCCGGACGGCGTGATGGGCCCGGAGATGATGCGCCAGTTCCGCGCCCAGGCGGAGCGCTTCGGCACCCGCTTCATCACCGACGACGCCACGCGGATCGAGCTTTCGGACGGCGGCGTGCAGCGCATCTGGGTCGGCGACGAGGAGCATCTCGCGAAGGCGGTGATCCTGGCGATGGGCGCCGAGCCGCGCCGCCTCGGGATCCCCGGGGAGGCCGAGCTGGCCGGGCGCGGCGTCTCTACCTGCGGGGTCTGCGACGGCGCCTTCTTCAAGGGCGAGAAGGTGGTCGTGATCGGCGGCGGCGACTCGGCGATGGAGGACGCGATCTTCGTCGCCAAGTACGCCTCCGAGCTGGTGATCGTGCACCGGCGCGACGAGTTCCGGGCCTCGGCGATCATGCTCGAGCGCGCGCGCGCGGTGCCCAACATCAGCTTCATGACGCCCTACGTGGCGGAGGAGTTCGTCCCCGGCGATGACGGCAAGCTCGGCTCCGTGCGCCTGCGCCACGCCCAGACCGGCGCCGAGGAGGAGCTGGCCGTGGGCGGCGCCTTTGTCGCCATCGGGCACATACCGCGCTCCGAGCTGGTCGCCCACCAGGTGGAGGTGGACGCGGGCGGCTACGTGGTGACCGAGGGCAAGTCCACCCGCACCAACCTGGCCGGCGTCTTCGCCGTCGGCGACCTGGTGGACCACACCTACCGCCAGGCCGTCACCGCGGCGGGCGGCGGCTGCGCCGGCGCGCTCGACGCCGAGTGGTACCTGCGCGACACGCCCCCGTCCAGGGAGGCGATCGAGGCGGCGCTCGCCGAGGCGGCCGCGGCGGGCTGAGGCCTCCGGAGCCCCGCGGCGGGGCTCTAGAGTTAGGTGGCAGGTTCAGTCGCAGCCAACGAGCGAGGACGGTGGAGCATGGCAGTTGTCGAGGTACCGGAGACGAGCCTGGAGTCGGTCGGTCTGCGGCCGTTCCACGAGTTCGACGAGGCGAACGCGAAGTGGCCGCGCGGCGATCGCCCGGCCGCGATCCGCGAGGCGGCGGCCGAGTTCCGAGCCCGCTTCGCGACCCCGGAGAACCGCGTGCGCGGGGTGCGGACCGTGAACATCGCCTCGGCCCCTTACCCGCTCAAGTTCGCCTTCGGCGGCGCGGCCAAGGGCCCGAACCCGTACGTGAACATCATCAACAGGCTGCAGGTGGTCCAGTTCGAGGACTTCGAGGGGCGCGTGCGCACGCTGGCCTACGAGCCGACCGTCACCGACGGACCGAAGGAGGCGCCGTTCTACGAGCAGATGCTGAACCGCATCCAGCTCCCCGACTGGATCGCCTACAACGTGATCTCGAGGCTCTGGCACGAGCCCGCCGATGCCCTGGCCACCCTCGGGCTGCGGCCGGAGGACGTGGACTTCGTGAGCTTCGACCACCTGCACGTGCAGGACCTCCGCTTCATCCTCGGCACCACCGAGCCCATAGACGGCGAGCCGGCGCCGCGCGAGCCGCTCTTCCCCAACGCCAAGCTGATCGCCCAGCGCAAGGAGTGGGACACCTTCGTCTCGCTGCACCCGATGCAGTGGGCCTGGTACGTCGAGGACGGGATCAAGGACCTGCGCACGGAGAACGTCGTGCTCGTCGACGGCGACGTCGAGCTCGGCAAGGGGGTCGCGCTGGTCTGGACGCCCGGCCACACCGACGGCAACCACTCGCTCTGCATCAACACCGAGGAGGGGGTCTGGGTCTCGTCGGAGAACGGCGTCGCCGCCGACAGCTGGCACCCCCACCTGTCCAGGATCCCGGGCGTGCGCCGCGCTGCGGAGTACTTCGGGCGCGAGGTGATCCTGAACTCGAACACGCTCGAGGACTCGATCGACCAGTACGACTCGATGATCAAGGAGAAGGCGCTCGCCGACCCCAACCCGCGCGACCCGCGCTTCCTGAACGTCTTCCCGTCGTCGGAGCTGGCGGACTGGAAGCGGCAGTGGCCGGTCGTGCCGACGTTCTCGTACGGCGGAATCAACACCGGAACGGTCGAGCGCCCGCGCTGAGGGAGCCGTCGGCCGCGCGCCGTCGCGCTCCCGGCCACCCCTACCCTGGTAGGGGATGGATCGTCGCTCCTGGTCGCTGCTTCTGGTGCTCGCCGCGATCTGGGGCGCGAGCTACCTGTTCATCAAGATCGGCGTCCGCGACCTCTCCCCGGGGATGGTCGCCTGGGCGCGCGTCGCCCTGGGCGCCGGGGTGCTCTTGGCCGTCGCCGGGGCCCGCGGTCAGCTCGGGGGCCTGCGGGCCCGGGCCGGAACGCTGGCCCTCGTGGGCGTCGTCCAGGTGGCGGGCCCCTTCATCCTGATCGCCGCGGGCGAGGAGGAGATCGCCTCGGGCCTCGCGGGCATCCTGGTCGCCTCGGCGCCGATCTTCACCGCGATCCTCGCGATCTGGGTCGACCACGAGGAGCGGGCGCAGGGAGCGCGGCTGGCCGGCGTGGTGCTCGGCATGGCCGGGGTGGGGATGCTCCTGGGCGTGGACCTGGCCGGTAGCGCGTCGGAGCTCCTCGGCGGGCTCGCCGTCCTTTTGGCCAGCCTCGGCTACGCGATCGGCGGCTTCCTGGTCAAGCACCGGCTCGCGGGAGCTCCGCCGGCCGGCGTCGCCGCCTGGGTCCTGACCGCGAGCGCGGTCGCGCTCGCGCCGGTGGCGGCGCTGACGGCGCCGGCCAGCGCCCCCGGCGCGGGACCGGTGGCGGCCGTGGTCGCGCTGGGGGTCGTCGGGACCGGGATCGCGTTCGCGATCTTCTACGACTTGATCGGCGCCGTCGGGCCCGCCCGCTCCTTCATCGTCACCTACCTGGCGCCCGTCTTCGCCGTGATCTACGGCGTGACCCTGCTCGGCGAGCCCGTCACCGCGGGCACCGTCGCCGGGCTTGCCCTCGTCGTCGCGGGCTCGTGGCTCGCGGTGGAGGGGCGGCTCCCGGCCCGCCTGCGCCCGGCCGAGGCCGAGCAGGGCCTCTAGCCGCTGCGGTACGCGAAGTCGGCCGTATAGGTGCCGGCGTGCTTGCTGCGCCCGGCGGGGCTGCCCCAGACGACGCCGACGCCGAAGGTCTCCCAGCGCCCCGAGAGCATGATCGCCCGGTGCTCGGAGCTGTGCATCCAGCGCTTGACGATCCGGATCGGGGTGCCGCGGCGATACTTGCCCCAGTCGATCGTCTCGCCGCAGCCCCAGCTGTTGGCGCCCTTGAAGTAGCCGGTGGAGGCGATCCTGGTCGCGAGGCTGGGCTCGCCGTAGCACTGGTGGCTGAAGCAGTTTTGGCGGGTCATGTAGCGGGAGTGGCGGTGGGCGGCGCGGCGGATCGGCTTGCGCAGGCGAAGCGGCGCCAGCCCGTGGCGGCGGCGGCGCCGGTTGATCAGGCAGGCGACCGCCCGCGACGCGCGGTACTCGGTCCCGTGGCTGGGGCGCATCCGCTTGTACTTGCAGGCGCTGGCCGAGGCGCTGGCCGGCGCCGCCAGCTCGAGCGCCGCCACGAGGCCGGCGAGGGCGAGGAGGGCGAGGAGCGGCGCGAACGGCCGCCGGGGCGTGGCCGGGCCGTGGGGGTGGGCTGCGCGGTAGGTCATGACACCTCCTGGCGCTGGGTCGGAGGGGCGGCGGGTCGCAGAGTTTTAGCGAATTGCTACGACGCTATGAGGCTTCGCTCGCAATTCGCGCCGCAGCGCGCAGCGACGGCGCGACGCGGTAGCGCTCCTCGCCGAGCTCGCCGCGGAGCGCATCGAGCGTCTCGACGATCGCGGCCGGGCCGATCGCCGCGGCCCACTCGAAGGGCCCGCGCGGCCAGTTGAACCCGAGGCGCATCGCCGTGTCGCAGTCGCCGGCGGTCGCGATCCCGCGCTCGACGGCGAAGTAGGCCTCGTTGACGCTCTGGGCGAGGATGCGGCCGAGCACGAGACCGGGAACGGCGCGCCCGAGCAGCTCGACGTGCTTGCCGGCGGCGCGGAAGTAGCGCTCGGCCGCGGCGAGCTCCTCGCCGGAGGTGTTCGGCCCGGGGGCGAGCTCGACCACTCGCGCCTCGGCCAGGGAGGGCAGCGCCACGAAGGCGACGCGGCTCTCGAGCTCGGGGTCGCGCCGCCAGCCGGGGTCCGGCCGTGGGGGGTCCGGGTCCTCGGGCCGGTGGCGACCGCCGCCGTAGTCGTAGTACCCGCGCCCGCTCTTGCGCCCCAGGCGCCCCGCGGCGACCATGTGGGCCTGGATCGGGCTCGGCTGCCAGCGGGGCTCGTGGAAGCTCTGCTCCCAGAACGACCGGGCGACGTCGAGCCCGACGTCGATCCCGACCAGGTCCATCAGCTCGAACGGCCCCATGCGGAAGCCGCCGCCCATGCGGACGATCCGGTCTATCTGCTCCGGCTCGGCGATGCGCGCCTCGTAGAGGCGCAGGGCCTCGAGCGAGAACGGCCGGTAGCAGCGGTTGGCGACGAAGCCGATCGCGTCCGCGGCGCGGATCGGCTCGCGCCCCATCGCCCGCGCGACCTCGCAGGCGACGGTCACCGCCTGTTCCGCGGTCTCGTCACCCGCCACCACCTCCACGAGCCGCATCAGCGCGGGCGGGTTGAAGAAGTGCATGCCGAGGACTCGCTCGGGCCGCTCGACCGCGGCCGCGATCGCGGTGACCGAGAGCGAGGAGGTGTTGGTGGCCAGGATCGTCTGCGGCCCGCACGTGGCGGCCAGGCGGGCGAAGAGCTCGCGCTTCAGGTCCAGGTCCTCGGGCGCCGCCTCGATGACGAGCTCGCAGCCCGCGAGCGCCGCCTCGCCGTCCGCGAGCGCGAGCCGGGCCGCCGCGGACTCGGCCTCCTCGGCGCTCCAGCGGCCGCGCTCGGCACCCTTCCGGAGGCCCTCGCGCAGGCGCTCGTCGCCCGCCGCCAGCGCCTCCGCGACCGGATCGTGGAGGACCGTCTCGAAGCCGCCCAGGCACGCCACCTGGGCGATCCCCGCGCCCATGGTGCCGGCGCCGACGACTCCGATCCGCCTGATCGTCATCCGCCGGGCGGCGCCGGGGGTTCCTCTCCCTCGGAGTAATCCACGGCGTCGCGCTCGCGGAAGACGAGCGAGACGCCGAAATCGAGAGCGTCGGCCATCACCTTGCCGGAGTCCGGGTAGCAGCAGACCTCGATCGCGCTCACCTGGCTCAGGAGGAGCGCGCGCGCCGGCCGGTCCCCGAAGTTGGCGACCTGGTGCGCGCCGTCCGGGCCGGGCGGGAAGGCGACGACCTCGCCCGGCGCGAGCTCCCGCCAGCCGCCGGGCGTCCGCAGGCTCACGCCCTCGGTCAGCGCGACGAGGATCTCCTCCTCGGCGGCGTGCCAGTGATACGGGCACACGGCGTTGCCCGGCGGCAGCTCGTAGAGGCTGGCCCCGAGGCGCTGGGCGCCAGCGTCGCGCCCGAGGCGCGCGCGCCCGCGCTCGCACCCGGGCGCGCGGCGCTCGAACTCGAGCTCGGCGTCGAGGAAGCTCGCGCCGCTCAAGGGCTCGCCTCCGCGCCCTCTTCGCCCTCCCAGTAGTCAACCGCGTCGGCGAGCCGGAACCAGGCGGCGATCTCACCGGCGCCGCCGGGGCTGCCCGGCGCCCGCGACATCGCCGAGACCTTGCCCGAGTCCGGGTAGACCCCGACCTCGGGGGCGTTCATCTCGCTCAGGACCAGGTAGCGCGCGGGCCCCCGGCTGCGGTTGGCGATCGCGTGGGCGCCGTCGGGCCCGCGGGGGAAGGCCACCACGTCGCCGGGGCGGAGCTCGCGCCAGCCGCCCGGCCCGCGCACGCTCGGGGTGCCCGTGAGGACGATCAAGAGCTCCTCGTTGCCGCAGTGGTAGTGGTAGGGCCAGGGCCGTGCGCCCGGCTCGAGCTCGTAGAGGCTGAGCCCGAGCTGGCGGGCGCCCGATTGCCGCCCCAGGCGAGCGCGGCGGACGCCGGGGGCGAGGCGCTCGAAGGCGGGCTCGGCGATGCTCGCGCTCACCGGCCGCGGAACTCCGGCTCGCGCTTCTCGACGAACGCGCGCATGCCCTCGACCCGGTCCTCGGTCGCCATCGCGAGCTCGTAGAGGCGGCGCTCGTGCTCGAGGCC
>Ga0070741_10016025_pt1 | contig 12587 bp, 12 predicted proteins | sample Coa_R1_4_FD_66440 | JGI IMG/M metagenome (GOLD analysis project Ga0070741, IMG submission 66440) | Surface soil microbial communities from Centralia Pennsylvania, which are recovering from an underground coalmine fire - Coalmine... | ecosystem: Environmental > Terrestrial > Soil > Unclassified ...
CTATGGGTGTCCAAGAACCTGGTGGAGAAAAACGGGGGCTGGATCGCATTCAGGAGCTGCGTTGTGCCTGGCCGCAGCGGAACCGTATTCTGCGTTTTTCTGCCTTGCGCTTCGGCTACGAACGCAGCGGTGAATGCCGCCTGATCGAGGGCGGGAGCGGGCAATGAGGCCAACGATTCTGGTGGTTGACGACGAGCACAGCATTACTGACTCGCTGGTTGCCATTCTGAATCAAAACGGCTTCGACGCCCGGGGAGCGTACAACGGCGAGGATGCGGCCGAAGACGCGCGCGATATGTGCCCCGACATCCTGCTGACCGACGTGGTGATGCCGAAGCTGGACGGCATCCAGTTGGCAGTAGCGGTGCGCCAGTCCTGCCCGGCAACGCGGATTGTGCTGATATCCGGCCAGGCGGCAACCGCAGATTACCTGGAGCGCGCCCGCACGCAGGGATATCAATTTGAATTCCTGCCCAAGCCTATTCATCCGGAAGAGCTGCTGAGGTGTTTGCGGGGTTAGGGAAAACGCCCCTGATCCGCGGCTGAAGAGCTCCTTGCCAAAACACAATTTCTCCGGAAGCCAAACTGGTACGAGTACCGTTTCCCTCAACGGCTAAGGCCTGCGATTTTGGAGCCCCGGGGCGGCACGGCTGCAAGCCGTGTCCTTTCCGAACCGACTTGTGCGGTAATTACGGCAAGAGTTGGTGGGAAGAACGAGTGGAAGCGGTCACGCGAGCGGTAGAAGCAGTGTCCGCCGCCACAGAGAACGCAGAGAAAGCAGAAGTCAAACAGGATCAGCCTGAGACCTTCAGCGACCAATGGGTGCCCCAGCAAAAAGCCACGATTGCAAGTTGTTGAAGGTATTGGTCGGGGAGAGAGGATTTGGACCTCCGACCCCCTGGTCCCGAAAATGGGATTAGGTGGTCGTGCTGGATGTTTTCAATCTCATAGAGTGGCGCTTCGACCTTCTCATTCCTACTCGATCACGCCAGTTTGGAACCTTTGTAAACCCTCGGATGGCAACCCTCACCAGGGGTTCATCCGAAGTGGAAAAGAAACCCTGGCAGAGCACCAGGGACTCGAATCCGAGCAGTCTCATTCCCACAGTGCGGGCCGATGGGCGTTCATCGGATTCGTTGCACCGCTACCAATGAAGCCGAAAATCGATGCACAGTGGAGCGATCATGATGTGGTCGCCGGAAACGTATTTCGGCCGGCGGGCCATTTCGATCAGCGAAACGATCGCTCCGGGATTACCGCGGCTGACTTCAAGCACGCGTTCCAGGAATTCGCTGAGGTTCTCCGCGCGTAGACCTGCCTCACCGATCACAACGCGAAGAAACTTCTCTGCCAAGGAAGGCTCGAAATTGCGAAGCTCAAATTTATCCTTACGATCCGGAAAGAACGGCAGGAGAAACCCGGCGTCTTCCATGTGTGCCGAGTGAGCGACAGCAACGACCGGAGTATTGCCCCAGCCGAGAATTTCGCGGACCGCGGCGGCAAAGGCCTGTGAAGGCCTCTTGAGGTGATCGAGCGCGATGAGATACGGTTTCGCGCGCATAGCGTTCATCACCAGCCCTTTCGTGGACACGGCGGACTTGTCGGCCAGTTGCGTTTGCGGCGACCTGCCCAGCGCTCGCACCAAGTAGGGGTCGCGAGCGGCAATCAAAGCGCTCGCCAGATTTCTGAACATCACCTGAGCGCTTGGCGCTTCTTGGCAGTAGAGGACGTTTGGAATTTCACTAAGAACTCGCCGCAAGAGCAGTGTCTTCCCCACTCCTGACGGGCCGTGGAACAGAAACGGCTCTCTCTGCCCAAAGCGTCGCCTAAGAGTCTCCAGTTCCTGCTCGCGACCGAAGATCCATTCGTCCTTCACGACTGCCCGAAGGCCCCTCCGTGCCGGATGGCAACCTCCGACGTGGTGATGAGCCGGTTGCCGACCATTTCTTGAATCCTTGGCATCATCTGTTCCACGTGCTCTTCGGAATCGATGAACTCAGACATCTTCAGCGTTTCAAAAGCGAAGCTGGAGTACGTGGTGAATGCGCCGCAGAAGCCAATGGCGACGAAAAGACGCCAACGAGGATCGGTTAGGACCCGCTCCGTCGTCCGGACGATAAAGAAGCCGATGAGGAAGCTGCCGGTCAGGTTGATGAACACGGTGGCAAGTGGAAACGTCGCCGTAACGTACCTGACTGTCCAGTTGTTGATAAGAAAGCGGCTCACCGCGCCGAGCATTCCTCCTATAGCCACCCAGGCAATTTCGCTCATTACAGCTCCTTCATATCTTCAGGCGCATCGGCGGCATGCGTCTCTTCGTCATAACAAACAGAGGCACGGAAGCGAGCTGCGCCAGCACCGAGAACGCAATCAACGCAGGGATCGAAATATCGTAGAGAGCACCGAGCAAAGCGCTCCCCAGAAACCAAGTCACTCCGTACCCCGCGTTGAAGAGGCCATAGGCGGAGCCTCGCCTATCCGGGGATACCATTCTGGCTATTGCGGCACGCATCACCGACTCCTGCGCCCCCATGCCGATGCCCCACACCGCCACCCCGAGCAGAGCACCCGAGAAGCCTCCTAGAAAGGCTAGCGGAGCAGCCAACGCCGAGATCAGCGAGGCCGAGATCAAAGCAGAGACGCCGATCCGGTCATAGAAGTATCCGAAGACCAGCGCCGCCAGGGCATCAACACCCATGGCCACGGCGTAGAAGATCGGTATCCAGTTCGGAGGAACAACGGCAGTGCGCTGGAAGTGAAAGGCGATCAGTGGGAAGTCCGCGTAACCGGCAGCGACGAATGCCACCGCCGCAAGGTACCACCAGAAAGCTCGCGGGAATCTTGAAGCATCGAGGGACGGTGCGGTCGGCTCCAAGTCCCGCGGGCGCGGGTACAGCGCTCGCGCAACCAGCAAGACGGCTATCGCAATCAATGCGGGGATGAAAAGAACTGCGAAGGCGAACCGGTAGCTGCCCCCGGCATGAAGCACGGATGCAACTGTGAGCGGGCCGGCGACAGCACCCACCTGATCCAGCGCTTCATGCAGACCGAAAGCCCACCCCGCTCCAAGCCGGCTCGTGGCGTGCGACAGCATGGCGTCACGGGCCGGAGTCCGAATTGCCTTCCCTACGCGCTCCGCAATCAACAACGCAGCGGCCATTTCCCAGCGACCAGCCAGCGCGAGCAGCGGGACCGCTGTCAGATTGACCACATATCCAAAAATGGTGACCGCCCAATACCGCTTCGTTCTATCACTGATCAGTCCCGAGAGCAGGCGCAGCCCGTAGCCGACCAGTTCGCCGAAGCCAGCGACAATTCCGACCACGGTTCCACTAGCCCCCAAGATGGCCAGGAATGGGCCTGCGATGCTGCGTGCCCCCTCGTATGTCAGATCGGCGAAGAGGCTTACAACGCCAATGAATATGACGAAACCAAGGACATTGCTCTTGGTGGGCTGTAGGCTCTCGGCGGTGGTTGCCATCATGCGGCCTGCCCCAATTCCGCGACCTCGCGCTGGACGGCTTCCAACCGCGAAACGGCTGCTTGAACCGCGGCAGCACCCTCGGCCTGGGTCGCCCGCGCACGGTCCAGGGCACGCTCAGCGACTTGGGCGACTTCCTGCAGAAGAGAGCGAATTTCCGACTCCAAACGCCGACGGCTTTCAAGCACCCTCTCGTCCACGTCGCTCTGCACACGCGAGGCATTCGTCTCCAGGAGCAAGTTGAGAAACTCAAAGGCGGCATTCCTGATCGCGCCGTGTACGCGCAGCAGACCAGCGATTGTGGCAGTGAGATACGTAATCGGCGAAGCGGGGCGCGCAAGCTGGATGAAATCGTAGAAATAGAACTTCGACTTGGTGCGGAAGCGTTCGCTTAGCTCGGCGCTTTCGGGAATCGCAAGTCCTGACAGGCCGGCTTCGGTCATCCGGCGAAGAAAATCATTTGCCAAGTGAATGAAGCGCTGCGCCGTTTTCGCGTATGCGGCCTCCGCTTCCGCTTGCTCCGATTCGAGCCACGGCATCACGTGACGACGGGCGATTTCCTGGGCCAGACGCAGCGCTTCGCGCCTTAGCTTCGGTCCGTGCCTAAGATTGATGCCCTCAAGAGCATTGGCTAACTCACTTCGCGCAACAGGACGAATCCGGTGCAGAAATGATTTCCGGCGCTCTTCGAAGTAGCGCGACAAACGGTGCTGTTCGCCATTGAAGAGAGAACTGAGATCGGCGAGAGAACGATCAGCAGCAGCCACGATTTCTCGCAAAAAACGGATTCTTTGCTCGGATTCTTCGAAGGGGCGCAGCAGCGCCTCTCGTTCTTCCTCGATCACACGCAATAGTTGTTGGCAGATCCGCTGAGTTCCCCTTTGGGCCGCCGCTTGGGTCAAGCGAGACCCCGACTTTGCCGCTAGGTCCTCAAGCGCCTTGACTAAGGCATCCCAATCCCGGGGTGGCCCGTGCCGCTCTGCCTGCTCAATCGCGCTGACCTGATAAATCGGCCCAATCGGGCGCTTGAGTCGCGCCTCCAACATGCGCTGTGAAAAGGCGGCAGCCGCCGCACGCTCGGCATCGCTAGTGCGGTCAGCTTTATTAAGTACGAATACGAGGTCGTGAACGTGCCTGGAAACTTCTTCGACGAGCTGGAGCTCATCGCCGGCGAGCGGCGGGTCGGCGCCGATGACGACAATTGCCGCGTCAATGTGAGGGATGAACTCGCGAGTCGTTTCGGTATTCGCTTCCCATACGGACCCCAGCCCCGGCGTGTCCACAAAACACATCCCGCTCGCCAACGGCGGGCTTGAGACGAAGACCTCGACGCCAGCAACGCCCTTCTTGTTCTGCGGGTTGTGCTCTTCCGAGACGTATTGCTCGATTTCGCCGACTGCGATCTCGCTCCAACTGCCGAACTGGGTTCGTACACGTGCCCGGCGCTGACTTCCATAGCGGATGACGGTAGGCACGGTCGTGACCGGAATCACTCCGGTCGGCAGAATCCGGTCGCCGACTAGCGCATCCAGCAGAGTGGATTTGCCCCTCTTGAACTGACCGACGCAGGCAACGTAAAAAAGTCCTTCCGTAACCCGTTCCCCGACCTGCTCGGCATCCTTCGCAATCCGCTCGGCGCCGAATTGCAATGCCAATTCCGCAAGGCGGTAGAGCTTTGACACACCATTTACCACTTGAACCGAGTTGACTTGCTGATTCGACATGCTTCAGGACTCTTGCTGATGGACGTACTTGATGACCTCAACATTCGAGACCGCAATCAGGCCCTCGTCCACCAACTGCTCCAATTCGGGCAGCAAACGCTGAATCTTCTCCTCGGAATCGATCACCGAAACCATTACAGGGGGATCGGAAGAAAAACTCAGCAGATGTTTGCGGTGAATGCGGGTGCTTGCGCCGTAGCCCTCGATGCCGCGAAAGACCGTGGCGCCGGCAATATCGAGCTCTCGGCACTTCTCAACAATTGCCTGATACAGCGGTCGGCCTTGCCACTTGTCGTCTTCGCCGAAATGGATGCGGATCATCTTGGCCTTGCCTTCCAGCTTCATTGCCGCACCTCGCTGCGCCGCTCCGCGCGCCGGTAGTCGTGCGTGTACTTGATGATGTCCACGTCCGACAGCACCACCAATCCTTGCTGCACCATGTCATCCAGGAGGGGCAGAAATTGTCGGAGCTTCTCTTCCGTATCTACGACCGAAAGCATGATGGGGGCGTCGTGAGAGAGTCCCAGCGGAGATTCCTTGCGCACTCGCCGGTTGGCGCCATATCCCAGGATGCCGCGATAGACGGTCACACCGGCGATATCGTTTGCCCGAAGCGCCTCGACCAGCGCCGCGTGCAGGGGCTTGTCATGCCAGCGGTCGCTCTCGCCGATGTAAATCCGCATCAGCTTGGCCTTGCCCTCGATCCTCAGATGAGGCGGCCCCCCCGGCTTGGTCGTCGTTTCGGATAGGGCACTGGGCTTAACAATCGTGGTGTCCTGCACCTCGATCAGGCCTGTGCCGGCCATGTCGTACACTTTTGGCAGCAGCTCCTCGACCTTCTCTGGCGTCTCGATGAACTCGATCTTCATCGGCAGGTTTTCAGTGAGGCGCAGGATGCGCGTCGTATGGAGGTGGTGGTCCGCCCCGAAACCAGCAATGCCTCGGGTAACGGTCGCTCCTGACACGCCGCGATAGAACAGGAAATCCAGGATCGCCGCGTACACGCTTTGACCGTGGTACTGCTGGTCCTCGCTGACGTAGATGGTTACTCTCTTTGCCGGCCCTTGTTTGAGCACCGCTCCTTCTCCTCCTTCAACGCAGCCCGCGCTGCGCGACCAAAACCTCGGCAACCCGTCCCAAGACGCCTCCACCCGTGCCCCTTCCGGCTTCCGTGCGGTTCAACACGTTTTCCAGATCGGCCTGCGACTTCCTGATGCTTTGTTGCATGACCTCATCGATGAGTGGGTGAAGCTTCGGTGGTGCAAGCTCGCGCAAATGTGCTCCGTGTGTCAGGCAGAACATTCCTTGCCGCTTGGTCATTCTTCAAGAAGGCACAGATTGGACAGGCGCCCTTCGCCAGCACTTGTGAAATCCGGTCCAGCTCCAGTGGCTTTGCCAACCTCATGTGACTGACCTCCCTGCAACCATGCCCAGCCAAACGCCCACAAAACCGAAGGCCACGCTCAGAACGACGTTGGCCAGTGCGACCACCCACGCGCCGTCACGTGCCGCGGCCAGAGTTTCGTACTCGAACGTAGAGAAAGTCGTATATGCTCCGATGAAGCCGATGGGAATCAGATAGCGCCAGTTCGGGTGCAGATGGGTGCGTTCCGTCAGAATGCTCATCACCAGCCCGATCACGAAGGAGCCCGAAACGTTGATCACAAACGTTCCGTAGGGAAACTTGGTGCCCATGCGTTCATAGACGTACCCGCCCACCCAAAATCGGGCGATGGCCCCCAAGAATCCTCCAATCCCCACCATGATGTACTTCACCGATTCTTTCGTTCCTTTCGCTTATTGCGTCGACGTTGCCGGGACGGGCGCAGCGTCCGCCTCTCTCTGCTCCAATGCGGCCAAATCCCGCTGGATCTCAGCCCGCACCTCGGGCGCAAGCTGCCGACTGCTCAGAGAGCGCTCTATCTGGGCCCGATATCCCTCGGCGTAAAGCTCGAATCTTTGCCGAATCTGCTTCAGCACACGCTCCGCCCAGTCCTGCAGAAGCGCCGCGTATGTGGCAACAGAGTGCACAAATGCCTGCCCAAACTCGCGCTCCAGTTGCTGCAGCACGCTCCGTTCGGCGAACCCTTTTCCCAGGACCGAGGAGAGCCGTGGCTTACTGAGCTTCACGTTGCCCGCGAGCTCGAAAAGTGGCATTTCGCGAACCAGCCTGCGGAATTCCTGTTCGGTCGGCTCGTCAGAGAGATTCAGCTTGGCTGCGAACATATGGATCTCCCTCGTCAGCTCTGCCGCAAGTGTCTGCAAGTAAGAATCGACGTTGGCTGCCTTTCTCTGGACCAGTCCCAGCAGCACACTGGTGATCGTGGCCGGCGAGTCTTGGGATTTCTGCTCCGACAGCCATGCCTGGACGGTTGTCTGCGCTGCCTGGACCAATAGTGAGCGGCCGTTCTGGGAGATTTCTTCCGTAATCCGCCTTATCGCAGCATTCGCCTCCTCAATGCGTGCCGTCGCCTTGCGCAGCCGAGCTTCGGTTTCGACCAGTTCCTGATCGTCCCCTGCTGCGCCGTGCTTGGCCCTGCGGAGTTGCGCTTCCAGCGCGGCTCCGACTGACTGCCGCAGGCTCCCAATCTTCCTGCGAATGGAATTCGCCTTCAGTTCCTGCGCGCGTTCATAGAGAGGGCGAATCTGCTCTTCGAACCAAGTGTCTAGCAGGGCGCGGTGCCCCGGCAGGCTGCTCACCGGATGAACCGCAAGCTCGATGTGCAGCTCAGCGAGAATCTGCTTCCTCGTATATTCCAGGAGCCGGGCCACATCCTCCTGCCGCAGGAGATCGGCCTTGCTGAGCAAGACGTTCGCCGGGGTTCCCGCTTGGTATAGGGACTGAAGCGTCTGGATATCGTCTGGCGTCAGGCTGGAAGCTGCGTCAATCAGCACCACACCCAGATCACAGCGCGGTAGATAAGCCAGCGTCTCAGCCGCCCCCCTGGTGGCCAGCGATCCCAGGCCCGGCGTGTCCACAAAGACGATGCCTGTTTGGAAAAGGGGTGAAGGCAACTGCACGAGAACTCGACTGACATGGCGCATGTTGCCTGGATTGCGTTGCTCGGTGACGAATTCCGCCAGTTGCGCGATTTCGAAGCGGCGCGGTGTCTTCTCGGCGAACCAGACGATTACCTGCGGCTGTTCTCCATAGGCGATCCGCGTGGGGACAGTCGTGATCGGGGTGACGCCAACCGGCAATACCTCGGACTGCAGAATCCCATTCAGGAGCGACGACTTGCCCGAGCTGACGCGCCCGAAGACGGCAATCTCGAAGGTCTTGTCCTCCATGCGATCCAGGATGATGGAAAGCGGGCTGCGGAACTCGACCAGGCCGTGCTTGCCGATGATCCGCTCCAGTTCGCTGAGAAGGCGCCCCTCTCCCGCTGTTTGCTCCAACTTTCTGAGCCGATCGCGGAGATCTTCGCCTGCACCTTGCGCTAGGAATTCATTTAGTCTAGCGACGAGGTTTTGTAGCTCTCCGACGATTCCGTTGAGGTCGCTGGCAGCCGCTGCTGGTACCTCGCCGTAGCCACGCATGTACTTCGGCTTGAGTTCCTCGACATCGATGTCAATGAAAGTTGTGGCGGTGTAAAGCGCCCGTGACGCCGGAATCGAAGCAGCAGGCGATTCGATCTGCTGTCCCTTTAGCACGCGCACAAGCTGCGCCCGCATCCGCGCGATGTAGTCCTCGATCACGCGACGCTGGGCCGGCGAGATGTCAGGAATGTATTTCGGGAAAGCCTTCTTGGACGAGGATTCGCTCAGAGTCGCCTCCATGTCGGAGAGCAGCTCGTCAATGTGCTTACACGTCACCCACAAGCGACGCTGCTGGTGTTCATTGAGCGTTTCGGAGCCTGATCCCATACACACGTCCCGCGCCATGGCGCGTTTGTCGTGGATTTTGGGATTCGGTTCAGGCGGGTCGCATCCGACGGGTCAGACGACCCCTCCAAGGCCGAAATCCTCGTAGGAGTCATCTGCCCCCTGGATTCAGGAGGCGGTTAGGGTGAACTCCAACACCCAGTGAAATTATCGTCTGCCTTCAGCGGCCGAATCAAGCCTCGAAGCAGGCAGTCAAAACGTCCTTTCGAACTCCCATGGGGCCACTAAGCGCCTGTGTCCCACCAGGCGCGCGAGCCCTATGGGTTGCGCCTCCACGTGCGCGGCCTGCTCTCGCACCTAGGGGATGATTTCTTTCGGCTGGGGCCCATAGTTGACCAGGTCTCCGAGCACCCACACCTGATCATGCGGCTCCCTAATGGCCGTAAGCGCGTCGAGGTTGCCGTGCAGATCGGAAATGAGCAGGATTCTCACGGCGCTCCCTCGCTCGCTAATGCACCACCATCACTGGGCAGTGCGCATAACGCAGCACCTTCTCGGAAATGGAGCCGAGAATCCACTTCTGGAAAGTGGATTTGCCGCGCCGGCCCAGGATAACCAGGTCAGCCTTGGCCGTTTCTGCTCGATGAATGATTTGCTCAGCCGGATGCCCGACAGCAACCTCGGTGTCGATATCGATTCCCTCGGCCTTCGCGGCCTCGACAATCTTCTTGGCAGCCTGCTGGAAGTGTTCCTTCGCATCGTCCAGCACCCCTTCCAGCTCCGCTCTCTGCGCCGGTTCGGGTGGTTGGGCCACCGAAAAGATCAGCACTTTCGAATCGAGATGTTTGGCGACAGACAGCGCCGCCTGGGCAGCCTTGTCTGCGTGTGTAGAGCCGTCGTAACCAACCAGAATCTTCTGAAACACGGTATGCCTTCTATGCTCTGTCATTGTTCTCGTTCAAAACCATCCTTCAGTCGGCGCTTGCCTCCGAACTGGCAAGGCTTGTCGCCACGGTTTGTGCGGCTGGCTCAGGCTTCGGCAGCAGATGACGCGGCATGAAAAACGCGTTCGCCACCATGGTCGGAATCACCGCGCTGCCGATGACCGTGGCCACCAGATGCGAATACTGCGCCTGGTCGATCACTCCATGATTCAGTCCGAAGAGCGCCGAAATCGTACCGAAGGTGAGGCCGGTTGACATCATCAGCGTGTAATAGAGGCCCTCCTCGCGTTGGTATTTGAATGCCTTCACGGTCGGAAACAGACCGACGAACTTGGTCAGACTCTTGGCAGCCAACAGGGCAATGAAGATCAGAGGCGCCCCGATCAGTGCCGGCACAGACACGAACGAACCGGCGCGAATGAAATAGAAGGGTGTCAGCAGGCCGAAGGTCAGCGTGCGCAAGCGTCGGATGAGCACGTGGTCCTTGCCGACCGTGCCCGCGAGCATCATGCCAATGATGTAGGCGGGCAGGACCGCCTCGCTGCCTGCCCACACCGCCAAGCCGCCCATCGCGAAGAGAAGGAAGAGGATGTATTTGGCTTCGAGCTCGGAGACGCGACCGCCGTATTTTCGGAAGAATCGCGGGGTCAAGAAGGGCAGCACAGCAAACACGACGATGCTTGCGCCCACAAAAATGAGTGTTCTCACGGTGAAGGGAGAGAAGATCAGTCCCAGGGCAATTACGGTTCCGAGGTCATTGATGAAGCAGGCGGCCAGTATCGCCTTTCCGAAATCGGTGACATTGAAGCCCAGCTCCAGCATCACTGCATAGACGACGGCGACCGATGTGGTCGAAAGCGCCACGCCCGCCAGCCAGCTCGCCATCATTCCCCACCCGAGCAAGTAATGGGCGACCGCGGCACAGCCAAGGAAGGGTGCAAAGAAACCGACAAGGCCAACGACTGTTGCCTCTTTCCACTTCGTCCGGAAGATAGTCGGATCGAGTTCTGCTCCGGCGAGAAACGTAAGGACAATCGCGCCGGTGCCTGCGAGAAAGGTAATCCAGGGCGTCGAGGAGCCGAGGCCGCTGAGACCAACGAGCGCTCCGATAATGAGCTGGGCCACCGTGCCAACAACGATTTCCGTTAATGCCGTCGAAATCCTGAACCAGATGGCCAGAAGGGTAGCTACCAGCGCCAGCCCCACCCAGAGAGCGGCCAAAACCCACACGTTCTCCATGTACCTCACACTCCAGACTGTGTCGCGGGATCTGCGCCGGAGACATGACTCCGCGACAAGATCCTCTTGTCAGGAGTCATCATCTGCCCCGGCCTACAAGAAAGGGACAGCGGTTGCGGTGAACTCCTTCACCGTTTCGCTATTGATATGACAGATGCGAGGAAGAGTCAACAGGATTCCGAAAAATAGCTCTTGCACATCGCGGTTCTTCATTATTTGTGCAGCGCGGCCTTTGCGGCCCGAGCCACGGACGCATTCTCAACTGAGCAGGCCTCTGCCAACGCCTCCTGTGCTGCGTTTCCGCCTATTTCATCCAAAGCGGAGACTGCTGCCAACCGCACGAAGAGGTCATTATCTTCGAACATCGTCTTCCGCAGATGCTACGCAACCGGCGTCGCGTCTCCGCCCCATGACCTAACAGATTCGGGCCCGGACCGCCGGGAGCGGGTGCTTCAGCGCGGCTGTCAGCTTCTCATCGAATGATCTTGCATCAGCACTGGGTGTTGCTCCGTGATGTTCGAACGAACGAGCAGAATCGATCAAGAACGACGCTTCCTCCTAACCAGGTGAAGCGTGGTTGGCTAACCACAAACCGCTGGTCCTGCGACCCAATGACTTCTGTCGGGCCACACAGTGGTTTGCCAGAGTGGCCCGAATTCGACCTCTGGCGTGCGATACCACAGGCTCCATCGTGTCAATGTGAAATGAACGTAAACCCTTTGAGCGTCCTCCGGGCTGGTTACACAGAGTCTCCCCTTGCCAAGCTGTTGATTCGCCGAAGGGAAATGACGATAAACGCCGCGCATCCGCCCCCTGGTCACTTCCCAGGGATTCACTGAGCATTTCGTGTCCTTGCAAATAGATGATTCTGAAGAAGATTGGTCGGGGAGAGAGGATTTGAACCTCCGACCCCTGGTCCCGAATATGGGATTAGGTGGTCGTGCTGAATGTTTTCAATCTCATAGAGTGGCGCTTCGACCTTCTCATTCCTGATCAATCACGCCAGTCTGGGCCAAATGTAAACCCTCCAAGGGCAACCCTCACCAGGGGTTCACCCGAAGTGGAAAAGAAACCCTGGCAGAGCACCGGGGACTCGAATTCAAGCGGTTCGGCGACCGCAGCATAACCTGGTTTCGCTGCTGTTAGCGCGAAGTGGAACTTAGGATGTCGACAGAGCCAAACACGCTCTAGGAGCTCCGTCGATCGCAAGCTACTCGAGAGAGAGAACCTTGCCCAATTCGAAGGGACTTGCGGCGAGCGGCGGATTAATTGCGACAGGGAAGATTACAAATTTTATGTGCTACATCAGCGTAAATAATTGCCGTGTTTACCAGGTCCTGAATCTCGAAGTAAAGCCGACCGGCGTTTGGTTCC